>Ga0207710_10000028_pt1 | contig 304525 bp, 320 predicted proteins | sample KBSS24metaG_FD_184400 | JGI IMG/M metagenome (GOLD analysis project Ga0207710, IMG submission 184400) | Switchgrass rhizosphere microbial communities from Kellogg Biological Station, Michigan, USA - KBS S2-4 metaG (SPAdes) (version 2) | ecosystem: Host-associated > Plants > Roots >...
GCCGCTGTTTTCGAGGAGGTTTTTGAGGTTGTCGCGCATGATCTTTTGGATGGCGACGGGGTCGGTGACCTCTAGGTCGGACAGGTAGTCGGTGACGGGGTCGGCCAGGCCTTCGGCGTGGGGGAAGTCTGATCCGAACAACACGCAGTCCGGGCCGACGACGTCGACGATGCTCTGCACGTTCTCCTCGTGGAACGGGGTGACGAAGACGTGGCGTTTGAACACCTCGCTGGGGCGTTCGGGTTTGCCGCCCAACCAGAAACCGTTCTGGTTGATCGCGTAATGCTTGTTGAGCAGTTTGACGGTGTAGGGCACCCAGAACGATCCGTTTTCCACCGAGAGCACCTTGACGTTGGGGAAGCGGCCGAACAGGTTGTGCAGGATCAACGCCACGACGGTGTCCATGATCGGGCGTTCGTTGAACATCTGAAAACTCATGAACGCCGAATCGGTGTCGCTGACCCCACGATGGGCAGCGGCTTCGGCGGGTTCCCACCACCCACCAAACATCTCCCGATACGCGACATGCGAAGCCGGCGTGGTGTGAAAACACACCAACACGTTCGCTTCGTTGACGCGCGCCCAGAACGGGTCGAAATACGGGTCCGCCGGCGAGAGGCGACCCACCGGACCGGGCACCAGGTTGATCGCCCGTACCCCCTGGGCCAACAACCGATCCAACTCCGCGACCGCCAGATCCAGATCATCAAGACCCAACAACGCCGCGGCATAGATCCGGTCCTGATACGCCCAACCCCACTCAGCAGCCAGATACCGATTCACCGCACGCAGATTGGCAAACGTCTGCACCGGATCGGAGGTGTCGAGCATCCATGGCTTGCTGATCGCCAGGTTCGGAAACAGCAGTGCAGCGGCGACTCCCTGCTCATCCATCAAGGACAGGCGCAGGTCACGGTTCTGATACTCGGGGCGGACCGGCTCCAGGTCGCCTCGGAACGGGTCGATGTTCTCCCCGTTGCGCATCCTCAGCAGGTTCTCCCGAAAACTACCCGGACGGGTCGCGGTGTCGTACGAATAATTCGTCCAGGCGATTCCGCCGCACATCAGCACGTTGCTGCCGTCGCGCGTCCCGATCCGCCAGCCCTCTTCGGCGAAGGCGGGATCCATGTATTTGGGGAATGCGTCAATGGGTTCGCGCAGATGGTTGTCGGCGTCATACGCCCAGGGGACTGCTTGAGGTGCGAATCCGGTTGGCACGGGGGTCCTCAACGGTGACGAAGTTCGTTGAACGGTGCGATGACGTCGTCGTGAAATCGGTGGGCCCAGCTCCTGACATCGCTTCCGGATAGTGGGGTGCCTGTGTAGGGGCTGGCTATGACCCGGGTCGCCCCGGCGTCCGCTGCCCGCCGCACGGCGTCGGGGCTAATGCTGAACTCGCCGCCTACCGTGATTTCAAACGGTCCGTTGCGCCCGGCATCGGCTCGTAGCGCGTCGACTTTGGCCACTTTCGCCGCCAGGTCATCAAAACTCTGGCTGTCGATATCGATCCAGCCGTCCGCAAGCTTCGCCGCCCGTCGCAGCGCAGCCGACGAGGTACCACCGACTTCGATCGGAATGCCCTGAGGAGTAGTCGGTTTCGGTTGAAAAGCCACCGGCCCGAAGCGATAGTGTGCGGTCGCCACCTCGACGATCGGTTCTGACCAGAGCTGACGCAACATCGGGATGATCTCGTCGGTCCGTGCGCCGCGGGTGGCGAAGTCTTCGCCGGCCCAGACGAACTCGTCTTCCAGCCAACCTACGCCTATGCCCAACGTCACGCGTCCCCGCGACAATCGGTCCAGCGTGACGGCACCCCGAGCGGTACGCAGGGGGTGATGTAGAGGCAGCAGGTAGACATTGGTGCACAGACGTACAGTCGTGGTCGCGCACGCAACGAAGGACAGCAACACGAACGGGTCATAGCACGGAGTACCGGACGGCACCGGCGGCCGGCCATCACGAGCGTAGGGATATGTGGTCGGCGCTTCGGGTGGGAGCGCCAGATGTTCAGGGACCCAGACGGATTCGAATCCGGCATCCTCGAGTGAACGAGCGGCCTCGGCGTACCCGCTCATCCGTACGCCCATCAGGGTGCTGCCGAACTTCATCACTGTCCATCGTGTTCGCGGCGATTGTCGACGAGGGCTGCCAGCTCGCGCTTGCGTACCTTCATCGACGGGGCCATCGGTACCTCGCCGGTCGGTCCGGAGTCGAGCGTGTCAAGGTTGGCGGTTGGCTCACCATTGGGAATATACATCGTATAAATAACTGGTGGCGGAAGATCGGTGGTCGGAGCTGCGGGCACGGGCCGCCATCGAAACGCTGCTCCACGAGGCGCCCACCGCAGCTGGACGAGTGGTGGCCAGGGAGCCGAGCATGATCCGCGTGGCAGGCCGCAGCGCCACCGCTCGGCATTATGTTCTCGAGTACCTCCACGAGGAAGGGCGAGATCCGCGATTGGCCGAGTTAAGGCATGGCCGGTGGACCTTCGAATGCATCGGCGACCAGTGGTCAGTGGTGGACCGATCAGAATTGATGGCCGGCGACGCGCGGGTGCCGGAGTTTCTCGCCGAAGGGCTGGAGCGCGACTTCGCATGTGCGCGTGCGCCTGTCGGTGATGATCCGGCGCAGCAGCGAGCAGCCGACGCCGACGCCGTGCGAGCGGTATGGGCCGCCTACGGTCTGTCGGCCGACGCCGGCAATGCTGATCTTGTCGGCTCGCTCTACACCGAGAATGCGATCGTCGAGATCGGGGGAGACCGGATCTACCGCGGCCGGAAACCGATGATGGACATGATCAACGGAACCTTTCACCGATCGTTGTTGCCATGGGCGGGCCACACGATGGGGCCCGGGTTGGTGGCCACTGAGGGCGACCGTGCAGTGTCACTGCATATCGCACGCACCTACGGGCCGCCACCGCGTTCTGTCGCCGATCTATCGACGTGGAACCGCCATCCGTTCCGCTTCAGCGTGAACCGATGGGTGCTCAGACGTACCGACGAGAGTTGGCAGATTTCCCGGCGGATCTCCCACCCGGTGCCCGGCAGCCAATGGCGCACCGCCCTCTCGGACGGACTGATGTCCTGGCGGGCGGCGCCGCGCATCGAGGCGCGCGGTGGCGAAGATCGGGGATACCTCGAACGTAGGCAAGCACTTGACATCGTCACTGCTGCGGGATTTCGGCTGAGCGCGGGCGACGGCGCGAACCGTTGGCCATTCACCGACGACGCCTTCCTGGACGTCGAGGGCTGCCGGGTGGATGCACATGCGTCTGCCCTCGGCGAAGCACTTCATCTGGCGGATCCGTGTATCGGATTTGTTCCCTCTGCGGGTTCGGTTCGCGTCGAAGGAAACTCGGCGACGGTTGAGGATGTCGTCCTCACGTATGTCGACGATGGCTCCGGCCGGATCGGTGTGGCCGGCATTCATTCGTGCCGATGGGATCTCGTACGCGACGGTGAGTCGTGGATGGTCGCCGGTGCGACGCTGCGCCGTTGAGTCAGTGTCCTAGCGCCGTGGCGAGTTCGTGTAGTCGCTGAACGGAGGCGTCCATGGTCGGACCTGGGGCGACGATGCGCACCCAATCGACGCCGGCCTCGGCGTAGTCGTCCATCGCGTCGGCGAGGTCGTGATCGGCGACACGGCCGAACATTCCCGAACATATGGTCAACGGACGTTTAGCTGCCGCGGAGCGCTGGTTCTGGACGTGCACTATTCGCTCCGCCAATGCAGTCAACGAGCCCAAGGCGGGTGACAGGGACGTGGCCACGCGGGACCGGGGCTGCGGGAACGGCATCCATCCATCGGCCTTGGTGGCGGCCCGGTCCATCGCTGCGGTCGAGTTGCCTCCGATCCAAAATGGTGGTCGGGGTGATTGGACGGGGGTGGGGCGACACACGTTGCCCTCCGCTGGGAACGGACCCGTCGTTTGGACGACCTCGTCACCGCTCAGCGCTAGATAGACAGCGTCCAGCATCGAATCGAAAAGTGCGCCCCGACTGGCGAACTCAGCACCCAGCGCGTCGAATTCACCTCGCTGATAGCCTGCGCCGATACCGACGCACAGTCGGCCCCCGGACACCACGTCCAGCGAAGCAATGGACTTGGCCACTAGATATGGATTGCGGTAGCCGGCTACCAGAACGTCGGTGATCAACCGAGTCCCGGTCGTAGCGGTGGCCATCGCCGTGAGCGCGACGAACGGGTCGAGTGCGTGGTGGCCTGATGGCAACCACGCGGTGGTCGGAAACGGATGATCGGTGACGGCAATCCCGTCAAATCCGGCGTCCTCGACTGCAGCGGCCCAGGCGCCCAGTGGTTGTCCCTGCGTCCAGGACCGAGGATCGACGCTCGCTTCGAATGGCAAGCACACCATCAATTTCGGGTGGGTCACAGAGCGTCTTTCTACGCGGTCAAGTGGGTCGGATCTTGCCTTAGCCGCAGTGACTTGTACAGGGTACAAACGCCTGCCGGTTGCGCCGCGAGGTGGTTCGCTCAGAGATTTGCAGACGCGTTTGCGCGATACGCTGAATTTATACTATGTATAGTGCTTCTGGGTCGATGTCTACCCGCGGAGGAAGGCGGTTGAACACCCGTGGCACTGGACAGGGTTGCGCAGGCGGTCGTCGACGCCATGTCGGCACAGTTTCCCGACCTTGGCGGCCAGGTGACGGATGCGCCGACGGCAAGAGCCATGCTGGACGCGGTGGAGCGACCGCCGGCCCCCGACGTCGCGTTGCGCGCGGTCGAGGACAGGAAGGTCGACGTGGCAGGGGCGACACCTGTTCCGGTGCGGGTGTACTGGCCCGACCGCGACGGCCCGCTGCCGGCCATTGTGTTTTTCCACGGCGGTGGCTTCGTCCTCAGTAGCGTCGACGGACACGATGCCTTCGCGCGCAAACTCGCCGCAGGGACGGACGCGATTGTCGTCTCGGTCGACTACCGGTTGGCGCCCGAACACCGCTACCCCGCTGCGGTTGAGGACGCCATGACAGCCGTCACGTGGGTCATCGAGAACGCGGAGAAACTCGGAATCGATGCCACCCGAGTCGCAGTCGCGGGAGACAGTGCCGGCGGCAATCTCGCGGCCGTCGCCTGTCTCATCGGGCGTGATCGTAGCTTGCCCCCGCTGGCGGCTCAGGTTCTGATCTACCCGGTTCTAGACGCTCGCCAAGGCAGCGAGTCCTATCGGAGCAACGCCACCGGCTACTTCCTGACCGCTGCTCACATGCGCTGGTTCTGGGAGCAGTACCTCGATGGTGCCGACCCAGACCACCCTCATGTGTCACCCGTTCGGCAGGTGGACCTGAGCAGTTTGCCGCCCGCGATCGTGGTCGTCGGTGAGCATGATGTGCTGGCTGACGACGGGCGCTCGTATGCCGCGCTGCTGTCCGAGGCGGGCGTCAGCGTCGAGTTGTTCGACTATCCCGGCATGTTCCACGGCTTCTTCGGACTAGTCGAGCAATTGCCCACCGCGAAGCAGGCGAACGACGATGTCTTTTTCGCGCTCGAGCAGCTGTTTTCAACGGCTACGGCAGTGTCACAGGGTGATTCGGCGTGAGCGAGAAGTTCGACGTCATCGTCGTCGGCGCCGGGTTCGGCGGACTTTACGCGGTGCATCACCTTCGCCAGCGTGGCCACCGCGTCCTCGCGCTGGAGAAGGGCGACGGTGTCGGCGGCACGTGGTATTGGAACCGCTACCCGGGCGCTCGCTGCGACGTGCCCAGCCTCGAATACTCCTACGGTTTCTCCAAGGAATTGGTCCAGAAATGGGACTGGACCGAGTTCATGGCGGGCCAGGACGAGATCGAGCGCTACCTGAACTTCGTCGCTGACCACTTCGACTTACGTCCCCACATCAGGCTGGGCGTCGACGTGACGCGGTGTGAGTTCGACGAGGAGACGACCACCTGGAACGTCGAGACGGCCGGGGACGAGCACTATCGCTGCACCTACCTGGTGCTGGCCACCGGCTCGCTATCGGTACCCATCGATCCAAAGCTGCCGAACGCCGACGACTTCACCGGCACGTGGCTGAGCACCAGCAACTACCCCCGCAGCCGTCCAGATTTGTCTTCATCGCGAGTCGGACTCATCGGCACGGGATCGTCAGGCGTTCAGGCATTTACGGCTTTGGTTGAGGAAGCCGCGCATGTCACGCTGTTCCAGCGCACCGCGAGTTACGTGTTCCCCTCCCACAATCGGCCGATGGATCCTGCGATGCAGCAGCGCGCGAGGGATCACCACGATGAGCTGCGTCCCGTGCAGCGTCAAACACCGTTGGGTCTTGGCGGACTCGCAGGATTCACCGGGCCGCCGCAAGGTACGGAACCCATTCTGGGGTCGACGGTGGAGCAACGGCTCGCGGTCCTCGAAGAACGTGGCTGGATGGCATCGCGGGTCTGGTCGGATGCCCTGAAGAATCCCGAAGCCAACGAAATGGCCGCGGAACTCTACCGCGAGATGGTGCGCCGAACCGTGCACGATGCAGCCACTGCCGAAGCGCTTTGTCCGCGCGGATTACCGATGGGCTGCAAGCGCGTGATCCTGGCCAATGGTTACTTCGAGGCCTTCAACCGCGACAACGTCGCGCTCGTCGACTTGCGTTCGGATCCCGTGCTCACCATGACGCACAACGGAATTCGCACCCAAAATGGCCATCACGAACTGGACGTCGTCATTCTGGCGACCGGGTTCGACGGCATGACCGGTTCCCTGACCGCGCTGCCGATCATCGGCAGGGCCGGAAAGACTTTGCGCTCTGTCTGGGAGGACTCGGGCGTAGAGACATTGCTGGGTCTTCAAGTAGCTGGGTTCCCAAACTTGTTCATCCCCTCCGGGCCTGGCAGTACATCGGTGCTTTCCAACGTGGTGGTCAACCTCGAGCACCACATCGAGTTGGTGGGTGATCTCATCGAAGAGGTCCAATGCAAGGGGGTGCGGACGGTGGAACCCTCGCACGAGGCGCAGCACGCGTGGTCGGAGCGAATCAACGAGCTTGCCGAAGGCACGATGTACACGGCGCCGAACTGCCACTCGTGGTACCTCGGCAGCAACGTCGAGGGCAAGCCGCGCCAACTGTTGGCCTACGTCGGTGGCTTCGACCGTTATGTGCAGGAATGCGAGAAGGTTTCGGCGAACGGCTGGTCTGGTTTCGAATTCGCCTGAGTTATTCGTCCACTAACGCGATCGCCTGTTCAGGACAAGCCAGCATCCCCCTCTGTGCAGTGTCCTCGCTGCCCGGCGCCACTTCCGAGCCATCGACCGCACAGAACCCGACGTCGTCGAGCGTGTACACGGTAGGTGCCATTGCCGCGCAAAGGCCGTGGCCGGTGCAGACGGTCTGATCGACGCGAATCCTCACACCGCATCTCCGGCTGGGAACGTCACGGGGATGCTCGACCAGCCGCCGACCATCGCCCACGACGGGTATTCGACCGGCCCTGCGCCGGCGAATCGAAAGTCCGGTATGCGCTGTAGCACCGCGGTGATCATTTCGGTGAATTCGACGCGAGCCAGGTGTGATCCGGGACAGCGGTGCCGGCCCATTCCGAAGGAAACGTGGCGGTTGGGAAAGCGGTCGGCGTCGAACACGTGCGGGTCTTCGAAGGCCAGCTCGTCGTAATTCGCCGAGATCTCGCTCAGCAAGACGCGATCACCAGCTCGCATGGGGCAACCCGCCATTTCGGTGTCGCGAGTGACGGTACGGGTGTGGGTGCGAGCGGGCGGGTAGACGCGAAGAAACTCTTCGGTGGCCATCGTCAACAGGTCGGGCTCGACGCGCAGTCTGTCGCGCAGTTCTTGGTCCGCCCCGAGGTGCACCAACGCCGCGGAGACCAGCGAGGTCGTTGTGTCGACTCCGCCGCCGAGCACCATGAACACCAGCAGGGTCGCCATCTCCTCATCAATCGGAGCGCCGTCGACCGTGGCTCGAGCAATCGTGGTCAGCACATCGTCGCGGGGGGAGGTGCGCCGATCGGCGAGTTCATCTGCGATCTTTTCCAGCACCAATCCGTACCGCGGCAGCGCTGCCTCGCGGGTGGGATGTCCGGGCGGATAGGCAGAAACGTCGTGAAACACCGTGGCCACCGGCATCCATTCAGCTTCGGGGAAGCCGAGAAACTCCATGATGACCGCGGCGGGCACCGGCACCGCGAGATCTTTGACCAAATCGCAACGGCCGCTCGGGACCACAGCGTCCAGAAAGTGGTGGCTCCAATGGCGAGCACGGGAGCGCAGCGCCTCCGCTGTTCGGGGGGCGAGCAGTTCAGCAACGATTCTGCGATAACCGTGCCATTCCGGCGGATCGAGTTCCTCAGGCACCAGCAGTGGTGCCCGGCCGGCGTTGACGGCAATCGATGACAGCTCGGGGTCGGTGCGAGCGGATGAAAACGTCTCCCAATCACGAAACGCCTCGCAGACCTCGTCGTAACGCGTCAGCATCCACAGCTGTCCGTGATTGGTAGTGCGTACCACCGGACCGACATTGCGGAGAGCGTCCCAGGACGAGTTGGATTCAGATCGAGTCGTTGCCGCGTACACGTCGAAGTCGACGAGTTCGACCGCGTGGGCGCCGGGGCTATCGGATGTCATCGCTGGCGCAGCCTCCTGAGGTCACCAACACGGCGTGGTGCAGTCACCGCTACTTTACCCTGTAAAAAATAGTCGTGTGGAGAAAGGGGAACCGAGTGAGGGGACGGCCGCTGCATCACGTAGCACTGTTACCGCGTGATCACGAAGCGAGTTTGAGGTTCTACCGGGATGGACTCGGTTTGCAGTTGCTGGCCGACTTCGACGGACTTGTCGGGAAGTGGACGCACATCTTCGGCGCTCCCTCCGACGAACTCCGGTCGATCTTCCTCGGGTCGCCTGACCGTGGGAATGCCGGCGTGGTGGAGCTGGTGATTTTCGCCGACGATATCAACGCTGCCGAACGTCGCCGCGCATCAACGGAATTGAGCACCGGATTCTTCCTGCTGTCCTTCTATGTCGACGATGTAGCCGCGACGATCGCCCGGCTTGAAGGACTCGCCGTCGCCGACGACGTCAAAACCAGCACAGTCGGCCAGGGTGAGTCCGCCTTCACCGTGGCAACGGTGCGAGATCCCGATGGATCGCTGATTGAATTGGTCGGATTGCCGTCCGAACAGGGCTTCGGAGCCTGACCCCAAGATGAGCATTCTGGTCACGGGTGGAACGAAAGGCATTGGGCGGGCGATCGCCGAGCGTTTCTCCGCCCCGGGTGTCAAGGTTTTCGTCGCGTATTCCAGCGACGGCAACGCTGCCATGGAGGCGTCCGCGGCGATCGCCGCCAAAGGCGGCGAGCCGTTTCTCTTCAAGGGCGATGTGGGCAGGCCAGAAACGTGCGCGGCGCTCGTCGAGTGGGTGGCGCGTGAGACGCCGGTGCTCGACCAGGTGGTGCACTGTGCCGTTGTCGCCCCGTGGGGGCCGCTGTTGGAGGTGGACTCCGACGAGCTGGCACGGGCCGTGCGAGTCAACGCGCTGGCCCTGGTCGATATCGTCCGTGAGGCCCGACCGCTACTGACGCGCGGTTCAATCATCGTTGCCATTTCCAGTCGCGGGTCATCACAGGTTGTGCCGGGGTACGGGTCGGTCGGCGTTGCCAAGGCGCTGATGGAGTCCGCGATGCGTTATATGGCAGTCGAATTGGCGCGGGACGGAATCCGCACTCATGTCGTCGAGGTGACGGCGGTGCTGACGGCGACCTACCGCGCGATCGTAGCGAACGCTGAGGACCGCATCGCGGAGATCGGGGCGCGCTCACCTGCAGGACGCGGAGTCACCACGGACGACATTGCCGACGCCGTCGAATGGTTGTCCTCTGACCGCGCCGCGATGATCACGGGACGTTCGATCGTGCTGGACGGCGCCAGCAATCTGCGCGTCTGACTACACGGCGCGCCCTGCCCATATCGCCACCGAAATCGGGGTGAAAACCATCGCGGCCAGCCATGATAAAGGGTAGACCTCACGTGAACTTCGACACGGCCCTGGTGGCCAACCGATTCAAGACACGCAGCGATCAAATCCAGTCAGCGACAACGACTCCGCCATCACCACGAGGGAACCGCCGGTGTCAGCCGACGAGCCCCACCCCAGCAGCAAGGTTTAGGAGCGCACCGATGGACTACCGACTTGAAGTAGTTGTTCTGCCGGTCGGCGACGTCGATTGCGCCAAGCAGTTCTACACCGCGTCAACGGCCGCCTCGAACATCTCCGCGGATCAGCCCTCGGGTTCCGCAACCTCACCAACTACATCGCCAGATCACTCCTAGAAACCGGCGGATCAGACCCCAACTACACCGTCATTCATGAAGAGCCGAGCTGGTAACGGTGCGTGTTGAAGAGGTGCGAGTTGCCGTAGGGGAACGGTTGGGGTTCGCGGGCCTCGCGGTGACCAACCAGTCGGCTTGTCGCCGCGGAGTCTCGATCGCGATTCGGCGGAAGTGTGTCGTGCATTTTGCGGCGAACGCTAGCATGGAACGGAACTAGTCCGTATCGGTAAGGAGCCTACATGGAGCTCGAGAGCGGGGACGAGGCGCGCACCTTGCGTCGGGCTCGGAGGCCGGGCCGCCTAGATCGATCGTTGGACGCAGCGATCCTCGACGCCGCGCTGGCAGGTGTGGCCGAAGTGGGTTATGACCGGTTGAGCATGGACGACGTCGCGTCGCGCGCCGGCGTCGGGAAGGCGGCGATTTATCGTCGCTGGCCATCGAAGGCCGTGGTGGTCGCCGATGCCATCGCCCATTGGAGACGACGACTGGGACCCGTCGAGCCGCCAAACACCGGCAGCCTTCGCGGTGACATAGACGCGCTGGTTGCCGCCACACCTGACCTGGATGATACCGATACGAACATGATTCGGGTCGTTGTCGGCGTGGCGACGGCAGCCATGCACAATCCCGTCCTGGCGGCTGCGCTGGACGACCTTGTGCTGTCCACTCCGCGGCAGGTGCTCCGAGCGGTGCTCGACCATGCAGTGGCCCGCGGGGAGATTCCGGGCGGCCGCGACCTGAGCCTGATCCCCGACGTCGCATTGGGCCTCAACGTACTGCGGGTGATCGCGGGCCGGCCGATCGACCGGGTCTATGTCCGGCGCGTCCTCGAAGACGTGATCTTGCCGCTTGCCGGCGCCCCGCCAGCGTAGTTCTTGCGCATTCCACCGCGGCATGCCAAATTGGAGGTTAGGCGGAACACTTTAGTTCCGTCTGGATCGGAGAGGCGATGAACGTCAAGCATGTCCCGGTGCTGATCGTCGGCGCCGGCGCCGCCGGCCTGGCGACCTCTGCGCTACTCGCCAAACGTGGTGTTCAGTCGCTGCTGGTGGAAAAGCGCAGTGAGGTCTTCATTTATCCAAAAGCGCGCAACCTGAGCTTCCGCAGCCTGGAGATCCTGCGTGGTCTGGGACTGGCCGACGAGGTCCACGCGATCGCCCAGGGCATTTCGGGCATGATCACCAAGCCCACACTCAACAGCGTCGAAGAGCCTCAGACATACGACGTCGACGCGATCTTCTCGCCCTTCAAGGATCTGAGCCCCGAGCCCGGCGGGCAGTACTGTCCACAGAGCGCGTTCGAGCCGATTCTGCTGTCCGTTATCCGTCGGTCCGGCAACCAAGCGCGCTACAACACGGAGTTGGACTCGTTCGACCAGGACGAAAGCGGCGTCACCGCGGTCGTATGCGATCGGGAGTCAGGTGCAACGGAGGCGATACGGGCCGACTATCTCGTCGCCGCCGACGGTGTACATAGCCCGATCCGCGACGCACTTGGCGTAACCACCTCTGGCTACGGGGCATTGCCCATCTATGTCGTCTTCATCTACTTCCGGGCGCCATGGCGAAAATTCGTCCCCCAGCTCGGCGACGGCGACGCCGTGCAAGTCAAGAACGCAGATGTGGACGGCATCTTCCTCCCCGTACGCGACGACTTCGGCATGTTCATCACCACGTACTTCCCCGACGACGGGGAAACGGCCGATCAGTTCACCGCACAGCGTTGCCGGGAGATGCTGACGAAGGCTGTTGGTGAGCCGATCGACGTGGAGGTCATCGACGTGGCGCCGTGGCAGCCCTACGAGCGAGTGGCTGACCAATACCAGCGCGGCCGAGTCTTTCTCGTCGGCGACTCGGCACACACCATGCCTCCGTTCAAGGCCGGCGGCGCCAACACCGCCATCCAAAGTGCGCACAACCTGGCGTGGAAGCTGGCTGCCGTCTTGAACGGGACCGCCGACCCGGCGTTGCTGAGCACCTATCACGCCGAGCGACGCCCGGTCGGGCGCTTCAACGCGCGCCAGTCGCTTACCGGGCCACCTGCGGCTTTCCTACGCTTGGGCGACAACCGGCCGCAATTGCCGGCCGACGAAGAGACGCCGATGTTCCCCTTGCTGATCGGCTACCAATACCGGTCGGCCGCTGTGGTTTCCGATGATCCTGGTCCGGCAGGTCCCGAAGCCGTGTCTCTGGTGGAGGAATTGCGTGGGCAACCGGGTACCCGGGTCCCGCACGCCTGGGTGGTTGACGGCGAGAAGCGGATCTCCACCCTCGATCTACTGGGTCCTGGCTTCACGCTATTCACCGGAGACGACGATGCCGCATGGTCTGAGGCCGCAGCCTCCGCGTCGAAGGCCATCGGCGTCCCAATCAGATTGCAGCGCGTCGGAACTGCGCTCGACGTCGACCGTTCCTGGGCTGCCGCCACGGAAGTCGCATCGGATGGGGCGTTGTTGGTGCGCCCCGACGACTTCGTCGCCTGGCGCGCTGACAAGCTTTCGCACTCGCCAAAAACTGATCTCGGCCGGGTGCTGGGTCAGATCCTCGGCCGTACGCCATGACCGATCCGCGCGGAGGACCGAAATTGTGGACTGTCTTGGCTCGAGCACCACGGCATCGAGGGGAACTTACAAGTGGATCAACGAGCTGGTAAAGCGGCGCCAAAACGGCCGATTTCGATTCGAGATCAGAATCCGTGCTGGAGGTACCCAACGTGAGGCGGGGGTGACTTCCTGCGCGTACTCCCGGCCGTCGAAATCTGTCCATGGTGCGACCAGCACCGGATTCCAATAGCCCAGCGGCCCAAGGCAATTCGTCACTGTGACGTATCAACGGTGGTGCGGCCGGAGGGAGGAGCGGTCGTAGAAAGCGGTTCTCAAGGCGATCGGACAGCGGCACGCTCAAGGATTCACCCAACTGCCGAATCATTCGTTAAGTGATTGAAATGTACGACAGCCTCGCCGTACAAACAACCCAGGCGACGGATATCGGATGCGATCCGAACGTCGGCATGGCCCGCCACCCAATCATCAAGGGGTGCGGCCACTTTCACGAAGTGCAACTCGCATTGGTTTACTGGTAACGGTGCGTGTTCAACAGGTGCGAGTTGCTGCTGTGCTCGGCGGGGGATAGCTCTGCGAGGCGCGACTGGTTAATCGCATCTGAGGCTTGTAAGGACGCGTTTTATGGCGGTCTGGAGATCGCTACGGATGCGTTTGCGGTGGCGGGATGGCGCCTCAGCGAGTGCGATACCCGCGTGGGTGATCATCCCGGAGATGACCTGAGTCATCGCCTCGATTGGAATGTCATCCGGATAGATCCCAGCGTGGATGCTGCCTAGCAGCAGCTGGCGTACGTTGCGGTGTGTGTATTGTCGTTCGGATTCTCGCCAGCGCCTCCAGCCCAGGCCGACGGGGCCCTCGAGATAGATCAGCCGACCTGCGACCGGGTCTGAGCAGATGTCTAGCGTTGCTTCCAGGCCGGCCATCGCCGCTTCCCAGATGTCCGCTGGGTGTTCGGCGATAGCTTCGTGAACCTTCTGCTGGGCCTCCTCATTGTGGTAGTCGATTACCGCTTCGAAGAGGCTCTGCTTGTCTGGGAAGTGGTGGTAGACAGCGCCTTTAGTGACGCGCACCGCTGCGGCAATCTGAGTGATCGACGTGGCCGTGAAACCGTGCTCAGCAAACGCCTCGGCGGCTGCGAGAACTAGCGCTGCTCGCGTCTGCTCCGCGTATTCGGTACGGCGACTCTTGACATCCTCCACACCCAAGAGAATAGTCGCTCGGATACCCGGAGTAGGTGACATTACCGAAGTACTTCAATGCTGAAAGGCGCCTGCCTGTGGACATCGCCGTGTTAGAAACGCACCGCCACCAAGCGACTACCGGATCCGGCCCGGTTAGTTATCTCGACGTCGGCCAAGGCCGGCCAGCGGTGTTCATCCACGGCATTCTCACGAACAGCCTGCTGTGGCGTCATGTGATCTCGCGAGTTGCTAGCGAGCACCGGCGCTGCATCGCCATAGATTTGCCTGGGCATGGACACACTCCGCCGGCTTCCTCGGACGCGGACGTTTCGCTGACAGGTATGGCGCAACGCGTCATCGAGTTATGTGATCACCTCGGGCTGGACCACTTCGATCTGGTGGCCAACGACACCGGCATCGCGGTCGCGCAAGTCGTCGCCGCGCACCTCAGTGACCGGTTGACCACGTTCACCTTGACCAACGGCGACACCGAAGGAAACACCCCACCGGCGCTGTTCAAGCCGGTGTCGATTGCAGCGCGCACGGGGCTTCTGGCCAGACTCGGCCCGCGTATCGTAGCTAGTCGCCAGCTCAAGCTAGGCGGCCTGACGGCCGGGTATCCGCATCCGGGTCGGCTTCCAGCGGAGGTGGTCGATGCCTACTACCGCCCCGTCTTCGGAACACTGCAATCCTCGCGCGCTTTTGCGCGCCTGACCGCAGCCATATCGAATCAGGACCTGGCCGCCGTACGACCCCAACTAGCCCAGCTGAAGGTCCCCACACTCATTGTGTGGGGTACCGGCGACCTCTTTTTTCCGCTGAAATGGGCGCAACGCCTAGCTGAGCTGATCCCCGGCACCACCAAGATCGCCACCCTCGATGGCGCTCGAATGCACTTCCCGGACTACCGCGTTGACGAATTCCTTCCCCACCTGCAGCAACATTGGGCGGACTGCAGTGAATGACAAAGTGTTCCAATAACTCTGAATCCCGCTGTGTCACAATCGTATTCAGCTCTAAGTTTGCCGGTAACGGTGCGCGCCCAACCATACGAGTGATGCCATGGATCGGCCGCTGTCAATAGGCCATTCCCATTGGTGTCTAGTGGTCTGATGACCAAGGTCGCTGTTGTGGGTGCTGGTCTGGCCGGTCTGTGTGCTGCAGTCCGCCTTGCCGACGCTGGATGCGAAGTTGAGGTATTGGAAGGGCGTGACGAGATCGGTGGACGGTCGCGTTCACGTTTGGTTGATGGAGCGGTCATCGAGCTCGGGGCCAGTTTCTCTCGCGGCCACACAGTCGAATGCGCGAGCTGGTTGCGGATGCAGGGTTGCACCTTCGTCGAGCGCGGCTGTCGGCCGGAATCGTGCGGTTGAGGCGCGATAACGCCGTAAACGGGCGATTGGTTTCTCTCAGTGCTCTGCATGGCATTCGTGCGTTTCTCCGCGTGGCAGCGGGGTCCAGTAGCCTTGCCGCAATTCGCGCTGCAGCCAACGGCGATCAAGAAGCTGGCGTGCAGGATGCACGATCCGTGCGTGATTGGCTGGACGATATTGGCTTGCATGGGCCACTGCGCCCAGCGGCGGAGACCTTGATCGGCCAGGGCTTCGGTGGCGCCGATCCTGGGGAGATGTCCCTTCTGGCACTCGCCGAACTCATCGGGGGTCAGGGCAATGGCCTTTTGTTCCTGCTCGATGGATTCGGCCGTACGGACTACGTGGTCGAAGGTGTGGGTGCGGTGTGTGCTCATCTCGCCGAACTGCTTCCCACAGTGCGCGTGAACACGGTGGTCACGGCAGTAGAGCAGGACACGTCCGGCGTAGCGGTGCGGACGGCCGACGGCGAGGTTGTCGAAGGCGATTACGCAGTGGTGGCCGTCCCGGTACCGGTCGTCGACATGATCGAATTCGCGCCAGTGGGGCGCAGATCGAAATGGTCCACCTACGACTGCTGACGGAGAATCGCCCGGCCGGACCGGACACTGTTGCTGCGTCTTCGACCGAAAGTTGTTGGCACACAGGCTAAGAAATCCGTTGCGCGCAAGGCAGTCACCTCACTCACTACCGTCGACGAGGTACGCCCACCGTTCTGCCAGTGCGGTGTAGGGCTGCGACCGTGGGCGCGATGCTCGTCGGGTCTCGTTATACAGATACACGGGCGGGAAGACGTCAAACGAGTCGCTAGCGACGCCCGCGCGGTGTGGTCGCTATCGACTAGCAACGCGGGGTCAGACCTTCACTTCATTGGCTCGGGCGTGAAGGTGACGTCGACACCTCCCACGGTCATCGTCACCTCACCTTCCATCACCATCACCTGCGCCGAGACCCGTCGATCGACAGTCTGGGCCAGTTGTTGCACCGGCGCGTGCGGTATCTGCACCACGGACAGGTTCGGCAGCCCCGCCACTTTGGGTCCCACCGTGCGCCACCAGGTGGCCACGCCGGCGGCGAACGGGAACAGCAGCACCTGGTCCGCCTGGCTGACCGCCTTGCCCAAGACGCGTTCATCGGGCTGGCCGACATTGATCCACTCCAGGATCCGACCCGTGTAGTCCGCGAGCCGCAAGTCCGGTACGCCAGGGGTGGACAGGCCCGCTCCGAACGCCAACTCACCGTCGACGTCGCTGAGCCGGTGTGCGCGCAGCCCAAACGCCAACAACCGCACCACCATCCGCTCATCGGTCTCACTGGGATGACGGGCCACGGTCAGCGTGTGATCAGCGTAGTAACCGTGATCGACATCTGAGACGCGAAGTTCAACTTTGAACACCGTTGCAGAAAGGGCCACGCCATAGTGTCCACCCTTTGGTGGCCTTCCCCTAGTAGTCACGGTCCTGGCCGACACCGTCGAGCCCTTCCGAGTGATGGCACGGCAGGTCGTCACCCGCTGGCACACGGATACCGTGCCGATCGATCCCGCGGCCGCCCACGATCAGGCGGTCACCCTGCTGTCGTTCATCGACGGGGTAATGGCGGCGCTAGTCGCTGGCCGCCCACTGGTCGAGGACGCCCCCATCTCGACCGGCAGGTGAAGGGCATCCTGGCTGGCGTCGCTGAATCCCATTGATTGCGAAAACCTAACTACCTCTCCAACAACGACAACACCCAAATCCGTTGGAGGGCAGTACCTTGATGGCAATAAGCCGTATTCGAGTTCGCCGAAATCCACGGGAACGGGTTCCCATCGACGGGCTCTACTGCACGCGGACGATCGGCGGTCGGCCATAACGTCGCTCGCTGCGGTTGACGGCACACACACCTCCTGATTCATAATGAATCAGGAGGTGTGATGATGTCTACCGAATCCGCCAGTCATACCATCGCCGAGCAGGCTAAGCACCGACTGGCAGCCATTGCGGCCCGACGTCGCGTGGCCGATCGCGAACTCGAACGCGAAATCTACGAAGCCGCCACCATCAAGGGCCTCAGCCAACGCGAGATCAGCGATTTGGTCGGCAACCAGTCCCAGGCCACGATCCAGCGCATCCTGCGTCGTGTCTCCGACGACCCCAGCCAGCTCGACCCCAAACCGCCCGAGATCATCGACCGGCGCACTGCCGGACTCATCACCACCGAGCAGATGATGAAGCTGCTCATGGACTGGCGTTACTGCTTAGGGGGAGTGGTGCGTATCGGAGGTGTCGTCACCGACGCTTACACGACCGGCGACTGGGACGCCATCGAGATGGCCTTCTACCGGGGCCAACTCAGCGACGACGAATTCCAACGGCTAGCCGATCGACAATGCGGTGAACCCCCGCCTTGACCTGCGCGCCGAAGTCGCCGCGCAGCTCGCGGCTGTCGGCTCCCGGGGAATGCCTCGGGATGGCTAAAGCTCCGACCGGGGGTCTTACGCGACGTCTCTGATGGATTCGAGAAGCGAGATGAAGGCAGCTGCTCGTGCCCGGTGTCCGGGTGCGTCATCTCCATGAGCCGGATAGCGGCCTGAATGCCGTCGCGCGTCAACGCGGGTTCTTTGAGGTACGGCCACACGAGGTAACTGCCATTCGTCTTCCGCCACACGAACTGCGGTGACACGCGAACGTCGAGACCTTCGCTGTGCCAGTCGCGCCGCTGAGAGAAGATCACCAGGTCCTTGCCGCGACGCCAGCGGCTCCAGCCAGCAGCCAGGGCCTCGTAGTGGCTACGGCGCCTAGGAGTACATCGGTCAACGGCCGTCCGGATCCGGAGTTCGTCGTCGCGGTTGGCGATGCCTTCGGCGATGGCGATTCGAAACTGGCGGTAGAAGTCATGGCTCGGTTCGTATTCGCCTATTCCATTGGCAATAACGTTCTGCACCGCCGTGATTCGGCCGCTGGACATCGCTGAGGAGAACTCGGCGAAGCCGCCGAGGCCGATGCGCGGGAAGGATGCGTCAGCCACCGTTCAGCCCCTCGGCGGGTACGGATCGTTGCCGCGCGGCACGGTGTTCGAATCGCGGATGCGGCCAGCGCGGCCATGGATGCGCACCTCGCCGCCGCCGTCGTTGGAGACGATCTGCTTGGCGCGATCGGCTGCCTGCTGCTGGGTATCGGTATGGGCGCTGGCGCGTTTCGCGCCTGGTGCCTTGACGTCCCACCCTTGCCGCCATGGTCGGGACATAACAGAAATCGACGAGTGGTGGCCGCGAGGTCGGGAAGGGAGACCGTAGCTCGCGAGCTCAGCGAAGGAGACCGTCGATGCAGGACAGCCTCGCCGACCGCGTATGTCTTCGAGGGACGTGTATTGGGGCCGCGCGAGCATAAACGAAAGTCGTGGGCTTCCCAAGATTTTGGTGCGAAGAGCCGCCCACGACCTGGCATCTGCTTGTCGGCGAGCGGACCAAGGGCTCGATGCTGGGCATGGGGAGGTGTTAGGTGGCTGATCCGTTGCAGGTGGATACCCCTGATCTGTTTGGGAAGGCACAGGCCATCGGCAATCATGCCGAAGAGCTGCGCGATGAGCTGCTGCGGCTGGTCAACGGGTGGGAGGACTTGTCGCACACCTGGCAGGGCAATGCGGCGGGAGCCTATGGTCCGATCTTCGAGCGGTGGCACGAGAATGCGGCGAAGGTGGTGGACAATCTGGCTGTCACGTCCAAGCAGCTGATGATGGCCGCGGTCGCCTACGACGGTCAGGATGCCGGCAGCGCCGAGGCGCTCGGGTCGGCCGGTGGTGCGTTCTAGTGGACCGCTACCGCGTCGACTTGGCCGAGTTGCTCGTGTTCATCGATCGTTTGGAGGCGTTCGATCGCCGTGCCGACGAAATCGGTTCGGCTGTCGATGATTTGGTGGCGCAATTGCATGGCCGTTGGCTGGGCGAGAGTGCTGAGGCCCACCGGGCACGGCACGTGGAGTGGATGGCCGAGTCAGCGGCGATGCGTGAGGCGGTCATGCAGTTGCACGGCACCGCGATGAGGGCGCACGACAATTACTCCTCCGCGATTGACGCCAACACCGCGATGTGGCGCTGACCGGACTGGGAGAAGACTGTGACGGTTGACGTCGATCCCGAGGCGTACTTTCGGTCGTCGACCTCGGCGCGATTCAGCGGACAGACCGCTGACGGCGCGCTCGACATCCTCAAAACCAGTCTCGCCGGCTCAGCCGGGATGGCCGGCTCCGATGACACCGGCAAGGAGTTCGGCGGGGGCTACGACCCATCGGCTGCCAACCTGCTTGCCAGCATGGCGGGACTGGTCGACATGTCGATCAACGCCGCCGACCTCATCAGGGTCAGCGGCCTCAATCACCAGAACGCCGAGCGCGCGTCGGCCATTGGCGGTCCGCCGCCCGAGTCGGTGCCGATACCGGACGAGCCGACCACCGTGGTGCCGACCATTCCCTCGGCCTACGGGTACGGGGGCAATGAACCCACGGGGGCGATCGCGACGGCGTGGCAGTACATCCAGCAGTGGGTGGGCTACCTCTGGCCCGACGGCGACCCGGGGGAATTGGAAGCGGCCGCGAGAGCATGGAACACCGCGGCGACCACCGTCAGAAACGCAGGCACCTCCCTTGATTGGGCCAAGGATGGCCTGGCCGGGCAGCAGTCCCCGGAGATTCCGGCCGCCACGACGTATCTGGCTGATTTGAAGAGCAAGTACGAGAGCGTGGCCGGGGCGTGCAACAACATCGAATCGTCCTGTAACAACCTCGCCCAGTCGATCAAGGATGCCCACAACCAACTGATCGCCGAGTTGGAGGAATTCGCTGCCGAGTTCGTGGTCGGGGAAATCGTCTTCGGCGTCCTATTCGAGGTTGGCGGCGAACTGTGGGGCAACGCCGCCATGGTCGCCAGGGCAACGGCCATCGCGCAACGATGCGCCCGCATCATCGAAAAGCTCATCGAACTCGCCCGCGGCGCCGCACGAATCGCCAAGGCCGCCGCCGAGGCCATCGCCAACGTCGTCAAGAGCATCAAGAGCGCAGTCGGAGCGTTGGTCACGCGGTCCAACCTGGACCGCAACGTCGATGCACTCCTGAAATACACTCGACAGGCTTTAGACGAGTGGGACAAGGGAACCATTGGGTTCACCCCCAATCAGCTCGCGAGGGCGACCCAGAATCCAAATCTCTACAATACCTACAAGGGGAATGTGTTGGACGAACGTGTGAAATACCTGGTGGATCACGATCCGACATTGGAAGACCTCAGGACAACGGGGTTATTCAAGTATGGCCCAGACTTTCCGAACGTCGCCGCGAATCCGAAGGTGCCGTGGTACGATTTGACCACCGAGGGGGGCTGGGAAAAGAAGCTTCTCGAAGCCAAGTATGAGAGCTCGCATGGCGGTCCCGGTGGTGGAATAATTTGGGATGCACCTGAAGGTCCGAGATATGTCCCGCCACGATAAGGAATTGCAGACTCGGTGGGACGCCGATACGACAGCGTCGGTCGTTGACGCATTGTTGAGCGCCCGCCCGACGTCGCCGTACGGAACTCATGAGGGAAGGGTCGACCTGCGCGGCCTGACGATAGAAGAGCCCGCGCGAGTGCGCGTCGACGACGCCTTTTCGCGGATCACGAAACTCTATAAGTTTGGTCGTGTCACCGTGCGCGGCATCGACTTCAGCCACGCTCGGCTGCCGGAATGGCGGCTCCACGAAACAACTTTCGAGGACTGCCTGTTCGACCATGCCACGCTGAGTTCGTTTCGTGCCTACTCGGCCACGTTCACGAGGTGCTCGTTCGGATCGGCCGACTTGAAGGATGCGAGTCTGGGTGCTCGCGTGAAGGACCGCAAGCCGGGCGGTCTCTATCAAGACTGCGACTTCAGCGGGGCGGATCTTCGTCGCGCCAACACCGATCCTGGGCATTTCTTGCGCTGTAATTTTCAGCGGACGAAATGGGCCAAGACCAGATTCTTGTCTACCGTGCTGGAGGCATGCGACTTCCGCGACGCAACCATAGATTCAGCCTTCTTCGATGGTCGCGCATTCCGAGACAATGCACCGATCGGCCTTGGTGAAAACAAACTAAACGAATGTAATTTTTCGACGGCGAAACTTCGCGATACCAGCTTCCTGGCGATCGACTTCAGAAATTGCATTCCACCCGCTGGCGATGATGTTGCTTTGGTCGAGCAATATCCGCGTCGGCTGGAGGATGCGCTGAGCTATTTGAAGACACTTTCCAGCCCGGATGCACGGGTCGCCCTCGCGGTACTCGAACAGAGTGCGAAATCGGATCGATTCTTGCCAGCTGATGCCCTTGGCCTTCTCCAATTGAGCCACTATCCCGGCGACGCTCGCGCATTGATAGCGAAGGCATTCGGTCTTCCGAACAACTAGATGTTGCCGTCTCGTGAGGACAGGTCTTGCCAAGTTCGCGTGGCTGTCGATGCAACACGCGCCAAGGTCAGAGTCCTTGCACGCCAAGATAACTCGCGTTAGTTACTGGTAACGGTGCGTGCTCGACAGGTGCGAGTTGCGCGTCACCTATCCGGCTACCGCTCACGGCAACATGGCGACACTTACTCGGCTGTCGTATGCAATTCACCGCCTCCAGCGGAGTTTTGACACTCCACCGGTCACGACGTGCCACGATATGAAGGGCATCGAGCCGAAGCTGCTGGCGGTGATAGTCCGTAGCGTTGTCGTAAGCGGTCGAAAGGGTTGCCATGACAGTGCCTGCGTTGGTGCTTGTGCACGGTGGTCAACACGCCGCTGACTGCTGGGACTTCGCCGTCGACGAGATCGCACGGCGTCCCGGTGGAACCGCGTCATCCGTAGTGTGCTGCGGCGTGTTCCATTCAAAGACGACCTGCGACGGAACGTCACGGAATTGCTTCTCGCAGAAATCAACCCATCCATATCGACTGTCACTGACATAACTACAGAACATCGATATGGCGTTACTGTACGAGCGCAGCGTCGACAGAGCGATCGGTGTCGCCTGCGACCGTAGTTCAGCGAGGAATTGATCCACGTCGTTCGCTCGCCAGCGCCATGGGTACTCGTTGGTGAACTCGACGAATCGGGCGATCACACGGCACCGTGCTTTGATCGTGTCGATCTCGAGGCCACGAGCCAGCATCTGAGCTCGGCAGCCATCAAGCATTGCGTCGAAGACGGTCTCGTCTGCTCGCAGCGCGAAACATCGTCGGCACGCAGAATCCGAGGGACGAAGCCCGGAAGCTCCTCAGCGTCCATCGCCGACTCCACGTGACAGCCGGCTCGACGACGTGGATGCCGCCCGAGACTTTGACCGGTGAGTCGGACGGAGAATGTGCAATGTCCCAGCGAGACATAGCAATTCGTCACTGTGACGTTTTGGCGGGTTGTCGGCGCTCGAGGGGCGGCCCGGCGCGGACTTGCCAGGCGGGCTTGAGTGAACCGGCATGGACATCTCGTCACCTAACAATGAAATCGTTCGTTAAGTGATTGAAATCTACGTCGAACTGGAGCAACGGTCAACAGGTGATACCGGGTGCTGTTGGACAGAACGGGAAGGGTCAAGCGTGTCAGCTGCGCCGACGTAGTCATCGCGCAGAGGTGCGAGTCCTTGCACCTAATGCAACTCGCATTGGTTATTTGCCGATAACCTACATTATGTCAGTAAGTAAATTGGTTATTCGCATGCTATGCGAATACGTCGACTTTGGATATCGGTCTCCTGCGAGGCCTTCGACGTTGTGGCGGAGGATGTTTCGGCTCGGCGAGTGCATCGGTAGTTGACGGGCCCGGAGGCACTGCGGTGACCGATCCGGGTCGTTCATCGGCCGTCTGAGCTGGGAACTTTGTGCGTTCTTCTGCATGATCTGCATACCGAGTGCAGAATATGCATTCGGTGGAGGGGTTGAGATGGACGATTCGATGGGTCGGCTGGTGTACCTGCCGGCGGGTGCGTCGGGCCCGGATCCCGAGGCGTTCCTGGCCGACGTGCTGACCGGCTGGCGGCGTGCGCAGCTGGCGCAGGGCACCTCCGCCGAGACGATCCGCCGGCGCCAGGCTCAGGTGTTGCGCATGACCGACTTCGTGGGGTCCGCCCCGTGGCAGTGGACGCCCGCCGACGCCGACGACTTCTTCGGTGGGCATCTTCGCGGTGTGCTCAACCGCGCTCACAGCACCGTGCGGGCCTATCAGACGGACGTGAAGCTGTTCTTGGACTTCGCCACCAACCCCGCTTACGACTGGAATGAGCACTGCGGGAGGCTGTTTGGCACGGTGTTCTGTCAGGTGATCACCGAGTTCAACCGGGCCAAGCACGTGCAGGCCGATGACTCGCGGGCGGTGAAGCGGCCCTTCACGCTCGAGGAGCTGCAACAGTTCTTCGACCTGGCCGATCTGGAGCCCGAACGGATCTTGCACGCCAAGCGCAAGGGCGCCTTGGCGGCGTGGCGGGACGCGGTGGCATTCAAGGCCCTCTACGGATGGGGCTTACGGCGCAACGAGGTCCGGCATCTGCAGTTGGTCGACTTCTCCCGCAATGCCCGAGCTCCCTTCTTCGGCGAATGGGGTCTGGTGCGGATCCGCAAGGGCAAGGCGATGCGCAACTCGCCGCCCAAGCAGCGCACCGTGTTGACCGTCTTCGACTGGGCCGCTGAGGCGGTGGAGGACTGGGTCGAGCGCGGACTTCCCCGTTACGGGCACCCGGTCACCGACCTGTTCCCCACCGAGAAGGGCGGCCTGGTGCCCGAACGCAATCTGTGGCAGCGGATGCGCGACCTCGTCGACGAACTCGGGTTTCCGCCGGGGTTGGATCTACACTCGTTTCGCCGCTCGTATGCGACCAACTTGCAGACCGTGTACGGCTACGACGTGAGCTTCGTGCAGCTGCAGCTGGGCCACGAGCACGCCGCTACGACCTCCCTCTACACGCTGGCGGCCCCCGATTACCGGGCCCGCGAACTGGAGCGGGTCCTCAGTTCGACCCTGATCCGCAGCAAGGCCAACCTGGGTGAGAGCACACGACGGGAGTCCCGATGAGACGCGAGATCCAATACCATTGGCGGGTAAGGGAATTCATGGCCCGCGCCGGCATGAAGAACAGCCGCGATCTGGTCGCACCGCTGCGCGAACGCGGCATCATGCTCTCCGAATCGCAGATCTACCGCATCGTCGGGCAAGAGCCCGAACGGATCTCGTTCAAGGTCCTCGTCGCCCTGTGTGACATCTTCGGCATCGAAGCCGGCGACCTGATCACCTACACCGCCACCGATGCTCGCGAGTCCCGCACCAAGGCCGTCAACGCCCCCAGCGACGTTCCCCTGCTCAACGCCTACCGCCCGGTGAAGGCCCGCATCGTCTCCGATGACTGAACCCCGCCGCCGCGGCCGCCCCCGCACCATCGGTGACATCGAATGCAGTCGATGCCACCACATGGTCGCGAAGATCCGGGCGCGGTGGCCCGAGGGCGTCATCTGCGGGCCGTGCTTCACCACCGCCGCCCGCACCTACGGCCTGTGCGCGTTCTGCGGCGCCGAACGCCTCGTCCCGGGCCGGACACCCACCGGAGACCTACTGTGCCGTGACTGCGCCGGCATCACGACCAACCTCGAGTGCGACAACTGTGGCCGGGAAGCCGAACGGCTGCGCGGCGGCCACTGCGCCCGCTGCGTCGTCACCAGCGACCTGGAACAGCTCCTCTCCCCGCACCATCCGCCCGACATGCGCCTCAAACGGCTCATCGTCGAGCTGGCCGCAGTTCCCCGCCCGGAGAGCATCATCACCTGGATGCGCCAACCGGCCACCGCCGCACTGCTCACCCTGCTCGGCACCCGCGAACTGCAGCTGAGCCACGACGCGTTCGACGCGATGCCACCGTCAAAGGCCGTCGAACATCTACGCGAGATGCTGGTGGCGCATCGCATGATGCTCGACCGCGGGGACCGCTACTTGGCCCGCTTCGAACAGTGGCTCGACCAACGGCTGCAGACGCTGCACGACACCCCCGCGATCGCGACCCCCCTCGAACAGTTCGCCCGCTGGCATCACCTGCGGCGCCTGCGCGAAAACGATGACCCCACCCGCAACATGGACAACGCCACCCGGTGCGCCAAACAAGAGATCACCGAGGCCGGCAAATTCCTCACCTGGCTCCTCACCGAGCACGGCACCACCATCGACGACCTCACCCAAGGCCACCTCGACACCTACCTCAGCGAAGGCACCACGACCCGCACCGTCATCCGCAACTTCATCCGGTGGCGTGCCCGCGCAGGCATCGCGCCCCGCTTCGAGGTGCCCTACCGCGTGGCCCGCAGCACCCCGCTGGCCTCCACACGCCAGCACCTCGACCTGATCAAACAGGTCGTCGAAGCCGACCACGTCATTCTCTCCACCCGCATCGCCGCGCTCCTACTCATGCTCTTCGGCACACCCCTGGACCGGATCTGCCGACTCACCCTCGACGACGTCGTCACCACACCCACCCGCACCACCATCGCGCTGGGCGAGGTGCCCGCCCCCATCCCACCGGCGCTACTCCCCTTGTTTCACCAACACCTCGAACAACGGGCCAACAACCGCACCATGAACCACAGCAGCGCGTGGCTCTTCCCCGGATACACTGCAGGACAACATATCTCGGAGCAATCCTTGATGCACCGGCTACGCGACCTCGGCATCGACATCATCGCCGCACGCAATGCGGCACTGCACGACCTCACCAAGGAAATCGACGCCGCCTCCCTGGCCGACCTGCTCGGCTACGCCACCCAAGTCATGAACATCCACGCCGCCCGCGCCGCAGTCCCCATGGCCACCTACCCCGCCATCAACCGCCCAAATCCGCGGCCACGAACCAGCTGAAAGCACGATCACGCGAGCCTGCGCGCGGCAGACCTGATACGCTCAGCGTTGCTCGACCAGGTGACCCTTCTCCCGCGGATCAGACCGCTCGCGCTGTCACCAGAGTCCCGGGCCATCACCACGAAATCTCGTAGCATCCGCGACGCCGTGAGTTGCCCGGACGACGAGTGCCACTTCATTCATCTCCCCACCGAGGTCGTCGACTGCCAAATGTCGAACCAACCCCATCGGAGATCGACTAATCGTAAGCGCGACAGCATATTTCAGTTCCAACATCAGCAACCCGAAGGAGCGTAGGACACCAATGTCAACATGGTCGATACCGCAAACCACCACCGGCACTGAACGCCTACTACTCGACAGCATGCTCGACCGAAACCGCACCGAGTTAATTAATACGGCGCGCGGCTTGTCAGAAGAAGATGCCCGTGCCCGCCTCGTCGAATCGATGACCACCCCGATCGGTCTGCTCAAACACGCCGCTACCGCGGAACGGATCTGGTTTCACCACTTGCTTGGCGGACTATCCCCGGAAGAATGCGACGGAGGCACCACCGGGGGCGATCCCAGCTTTCTAGTCGCGGACAGCCAGACCCTCGCCGACGTCATTACAGAATTCGAGACCGTCAGCAGTCTTTCCCGCACAATCGCCGCCAAGTTCGACCTGGACGAAACTCGGACGCATCCGCACATCGGCGAGGTCAATCTGCGGTTCATCTACTTGCTCGCAATCGAGGACTTTGCGCGTCACGCCGGCCACGGCGACATCCTCCGCGAGCAGCTCACGCAGTCTGCCCGACGTTGACCGCGCGGCATGCCTCGTCGGATTACGACACTTCTTGATAACACCCATATCCAGTGACCACCCCCCCTCCGCCGTTTTCATCTGATCAATCAGCGCTGCTTGAGCGGCTCTCTCACCCGCTGTGTTAGGTCGAGTTGCCCAAAGCGCCTCGACACCAACAGCTTTAGTGAATTTGGGACAGGTGAGCACCAGCTACCTCCGGTGCGGGTTGCCGCGACACGCGCCTATCAACGTTCGTTTCACGATGCGACCTACGAACGCCGACGTGGTAGTCATTCGCATCCTGGCTGAGCTGGGAATTTGCGGCGTGTCTCTGCATGATGTGCCTTTCCTGCCGCTTCGGCCGATCCAAGGATGTCTCGTACGCCGAGCCGTCCCTCACTGGCTGAGCGTGACTGCTTCGAGTGCCGCTTCCGCGGCGTCACGCAGGATGGCGGTACTCACTCCCGCCTGCGCAAGCGCTTCGATTCCGCGCAATGTGACGAATAGAAGGTGCGCACCCTTGTCGACATCGATGTCGGGGGCCACGTCCCCGGCATCCTGGGCTTGGGTCAGGGCGTTCCGCAGCGCCGTGACCATCCCCAACAGCGTGGCTCGAGCCTGCACCGCGATGTCGGGGTCGCGGGCAGCCATCTCGGACGTGATCTTGGCAAGGAGACAAGGACGGCCGGCCACACGGTCACGGCCGCGCTTGGCCGTGTCGCGGAGCAGCGCGCGAATCCGCCGCGCCGCCGTGGCATCCGGGCCAGCCAGCGCATGCTCAAACGCGTGTCCCACCCGTCTGCAGTAACCATCGAAGACGCGGCCGAACAACTGCCGCTTGCCGCCGAATGCTGCGTAGAGGCTTCCCTTGCCCAGTCCCGTTGCCTGCAGTACGTCGTCGACACTGGTGCCGGCAAACCCGTTCTCCCAGAACTGATTTGTCGCAGCTTCGAGCACCTCGGCTTCCTCGAAGGTTCTGATGCGTCCCACTCCGACGACGGTAGTGTTTTGTGGACCGGTTCGTCAACTATCGTTATAGTTGACGAACTGGTCCACAAATTCGACCTTCATGGCATGACCTGTGAACGATCTCCACGCGGGGCGATGTGTGGTGTCGTGACTGGCCGCGATTGGTCGATCGCAAATGTCATCACCTTTGAACGATGGGAAACGAGTATGAAGTTGGTCGTCACCGGAGGCGCTGGCAGTGTCTCGAAGCCGCTTGCCCAGGGGTTGTTGACTCAGGGCCATGACGTGACAGTCGTCGGGCGCAGCCCAGGCAACCTTGCCGCACTGGTAGGCGCCGGAGCCCAACAGGCCATTGGCGACTTGGAAGACGTTGGATTCTTGAAGAGCACCTTCGCCGAGGCGGATGGCGTCTACCTGATGCTCCCTGGAAACGGATCAGCCGATAGCGTCAAGGACTTCAGTGTGAAGTTGGCCGAGGGTTTCGTCGCCGCCCTGACCGGATCGAGCGTCAGTCGGGTGGTCTTTCTCAGCAGCTGTGCTGCGCACAGACTCGACGGAGCGGGCCCGTTGAGCGGGCTGGGCCGCGCCGAGAATGTCCTCGCCGCGCTCACCGACACATCCGTATTGGCGTTGCGGGCCGGATATTTCTACACCAATCTGTTGCAGTCCGTTGACCAGCTACGCGCAACGGGCACGTTGGGCAATATGTTCGAGATCCCCGCGGGTACCCTTCCCGTCGTCGATCCGGTCGACATCGCCAACGTCGCTGCCAAGGCTCTGACCACCGATGAGTACGCCGGCCGAACATATGTCTACGTGGCCAGCGACGAGACTGGGACCGACGAGATCGCCGCGCTCATCGGTCGCGAGATCGGCCAACCACACCTACGTTGGTCTCGTCTGCCCTCCGATGACGTGGCAGCGGTGTTTCGCAGTTTCGGCTTCTCCGAGAGTGCGGTGCAGGACTATCTGGAGGGTTTCGTTGCCCTCGACGAAGGGGTGCTCTACGAGGAATACGCGTCCGATCGACCGCAGCTGGGCACCACCAAGATCGAAGACTTCGCCAAGACGTTCGCCGCTGCCTACGACGGGAGTTAGCGCGCATCGATCACCACGGTGTCCGCTCCGCCCGCCGCACTCGGTCGATCACCACAAGGCGGGCTGTACTGACCAAGGTTGACCAACGCGATCCGGCAAGCGACAAACATCTTGGCACAGAACGAGTTAGCAGATCCGAGCCGGTCGCATATGGCGATCTGGCCGGCAGTCAGCGCTCTCCCCTTTCGTGTTCGGTCCGATTCGCTTCTGCGTATCGGGACAAGACGGCGGGTTACCCCTAAGGCACGCCGTTCTCATCCGATGAATCATTCGGCACCCGATGTGTCCTCGCCTGTCGCATCGGATTGCTACGCCCAAAGAGCCTGCACGGCAATTACTTACGTCGGGTAAACAAGACGCGTACGACTCCGTGCCGGTGCGACTGCCGCGACACGCGCCGGCGCGGAGTCGACCTACCGCGCGCAGTCACCGCTCGCTGTGAGACGTCTCGAGATTGCCGCGTCGCCTGCCGCTCGACAGATGATGCGGGATGACCTACGTCCCGATCGATTTCTCTTGCAGGCGGCGAGATCATGCGCTGCCGACTGCCTCAGTCTTCGCCCGTCAGACTCCGTGAAAACGGCATCGAAAACCTGTGGTCAGCAGGCTGTCAAGGCACACCAGGCACTCGATCAGGGCGGTCAGCGCGGACGCCTCATCCTGACTCCCACGGTGTTCCGAGTAATCCACCGCGGCCGCAAATGGGCCGCGTATCGCGCGCCCGGGCCCCATCGGCTCCGACGGGTGGTCAGACAGGGGAACACGCCGCCCCTTGCCAGAGATCGCCTCCGAAGGTCATTCGATGTGCCTTCGCGAACCGCCGAGTTCTTCCAAAAGGCTGACGCCGTGCAGATCGCTGGGATCGCGAACAGCTCCATCGGAGGGAAGGCCACCGAGCCTCATAAGTAGAGCGCTGCGCACCCAGCTCGGGTTGTCAATCCACCCCCAACCCCTGACCTGACGGGAGATATGAGCACGGTGAAACTATTCTGCGGCATCGACTGGGCCGAAGCCCATCACGACATCGCCATCGTCGATGGCGACGGCACCCTCATCGCCAAGAGGCGCATCACTGACGATCCAGACGGCTTCGCTCAACTCATCGAACTGCTCGCCGAAGCCGGCGACTGCCCTGACAGCCAAATCCCCGTCGCCATCGAAACACCCCGGGGCCTGCTGGTGGCCGCATTGCGGGCCAGCGAACGGCCCGTGTACGCGATCAACCCGTTGGCAGTGGCGCGCTACCGGGAACGCCACTCGGTGGCCCGGTCGAAGTCCGACCACGCCGACGCGATGACCCTAGCCAACATCTTGCGCGTCGACGCCCACGTGCACCGGAGGATGCCGGCCGATACCGAACTGTGCCAAGCCATCGCGGTGCTGGCCCGAGGGCAGCAAGACGCGATCTGGCGACGCACCAAGGCTGGCAACGAATTACGATCGATGTTGCGCGAGTACTACCCAACATTCCTGGCTGCATTCCGCGGCCGGTTCCAGATCGGGATCGCTAGCCCTGAGGCCCGCGCGGTCCTGGCCATCGCCCCCACGCCGGCAGCAGCGGTCAAGCTCTCCGTCAGTCGGATCACAGCGGCGCTGCGGCGTGCCGGCCGCCAGCGCAACATCGACCAAGTCGCGGCTGAAATCAGGACGGCGCTTCGCGCACCCCAGCTGTGTCAATTGCCGCTTGTCGAAGCGGCGATGGGCCGCCAGACGCTGGCACTCCTAGCCGCTCTCGATGCTGCGTGCCAGAGCGTCGTGGAGCTCGGACAGGCCGCCAGCGAGCTATTCCAGACCCATCCTGACTACCAGATCATCACCAGCTTTCCGGCCTCGCCGACTCCACCGGCGCTCGGCTACTGGCCGAAATTGGTGATGACAGAGCGAGATTCGCCGATGCAAGAGCGCTAAAGGCTTATGCCGGTTCCGCACCCATCACGCGGGCATCGGGACGTTCGATATCCATGACCCGACGCCGAATCAAGAACGACCGACTCGCCGCTACCGGCTGGGTGTGGGGGTTCGCCGCAATGGGCAACCACCCCGCGGCCCAAGACCATTACCGGCGTCGACGAGAACTGGGCGACCGCCATGCAGCGGCAATCCGGCACCTCGTCAACAAGTTCGTCGGTCAGCTCTACTACTGCCTGCAACATCGGCAAGTGTTTAACGAGGAGAAAGGCTTCGGCTGCGCTGCGGCCGCCTAGGCCTGGTGCTGCCCGCGCCTGGGATCAGTTCGAGGCGGTGGCACGATGTGCGCGCCGGGGCCGGGAACGGGTTTGAGGTCGCGGGCGGTCACGATGGCATCGTCGTAGGGGCAGCGGAGGACGGCTTCAACAGGGTGGCCGCAGTCGCGGTGCAGTACTTGCACGGGTGGTCCGTCGGGGTCGGCTTGCCATCGGTCGCCCCATTGCATCAGTGCGATGACGGCGGTGATGAGGTCGAGTCCTTTTGCGGTGAGCCGGTATTCGTGCCGTTCCCGTTGTCCGGCTTCGCGGTAGGGCACGCGGCTCAGCAATTCGGCGGCGGTCAGCGTCACTAGCCGTTCGCTGAGGATGTTGCGGGCGCATCCGATGCGGGCCTGGAACTGGTCGAATCGCCGCGCGCCGTAGAACGCTTCGCGCATGACCAGCAGCGCCCATTTTTCACCGACCACGTCGAGGGCTCGTTTGATCGAGCAGTTGTCGGCGATGTAGTTATCGCGCAGGTCAGTCATGGTTTCAGACTAGCAGGGTTTGACATTGCAACTCAGCGATGAGTAAGTTGAGTTGCGTAACAAAACCCAGGGAGCTTGTTCAGTCCACCCTCACACCGGAAGGTGCACCGCTATGCCCATGCTGGACGTCTACATACCCGAAGATGCGTTACCCGCAGATGTTGAAAAGCAACTGCTGCGCGAGTTGGCGGAGATCCTGATCAAGCACGAGGGAGCCGACCCGACCGATCCGGTGGCGAGGTCACTGGCCAAGGTGTGGTTGCACCGACCGGCAGCGATCCTGCACGCAGGTCAGGAACCCTCAGCCCCGCACTACAAGGTGATCGCCTCGGTACCCGAGGGGCAACTTGACGAGGAGCGTGCGGCGGGCGCGTTCGCCGATATCACCGATGGGATACTAGCTGCCGAAGGCGGTCGTTATGATCAAGACCCACTGCGCATTTGGGTCATCGGCAATGAGATTCCCGATGGCAACTGGGGCGCCGGCGGCCGCATCGTCCGGCTCGCCGATATCGCAGGTCTGATTCTGCGTGATGCGCAGAAGGGCCGTGAGTACGCCGCAGATCGCCTGGCCGGACGACAAGCCGCACTGACCTGACGTGCCCGCCGGCGGGATTCGCCGACCTGTCGACGAGCCGTCGAATCCCGCCCGGTGGAGCGAGACGAAAAACCGACCCTTTAATCCGAGACACCTTTTGAACTGAGGTGAGTCGGTCCAGGAGGCGATTATCGCCGAACCCTCGGTGGGCCCCGCACCTCAACAGCAAACGACTTTCGTCGGTCACCCCATCCGACGAGGAGTGCCGGGCACTACACGGTTTTCACATCTACCAATTCGGTCGGCTGCACCGCGCCAGGTCCACGGACTTGACACTTAGCACCATCGGAGGTCTAGAAATGAGACACGGCACCAGGCCAGAGAAAAGTGCGGTCGAAGCGGTCAGAGTTCCGGCGCTACTGCACGCGGGTGTTCGGAGATTCAAAGGAGCTGCACTCGAATGATTTCGGTGCGAGCAACGGAGCGATCCCGTTCGGCGGCAAGCGCTGTCCTGCGTGGATCAGACATATATGCATCCATTGCAGCCTCGGACGGCCACTCGTACAACTGAATCTCGACGGGACGATTTTCTTCGCCATCACTGCGGGCTCGCTGCAACACGGTCCCGCCGTGCTCGCCCACCAACGCCAGAACCGCGTCCTCGTAAGCACTCAAGGCGTCGTTCATGCCGGGGTGAGACCACAGGAGCACATAGAAGGTCAGCTTCACGCTGCGATGATGGCACCTTCGGGCCGCCACAGGTGAGACGGCATGTGATCACCCTCGTTTCTAGAAATGAGACGTTCCCACCGCTGCGCAATGCAGCGGTGGGTCAAGAGTCGAGTTAGCGGGCCGGGCTACCGTACGATCATCGGAACGGCAGCAGCTCTCGCAGCGCGATCGAGCTGTCTAAGTCAATCATCACGCGAGTGTCTGCGTTGGCCTCATCGAGCTGGATGACGAACTCTCGGCAACGCCCACAGGGCGCCAGTACCTCGCCGTGGCGGTCCACCGCCACCATTCGCACGATCTCGCTTTGACCTGCGGTAAGCATCGCAGCCGAGGCTGAATGTTCAGCGCAAAAACCCAGTGATGAAGCGGTGTCCACGCAGACACCCACGAACACATCGCCGTTCGCCGTCTCAACCGCAGCACCGACAGTGCCGCACACAGCGGACTCAGACAACTGACGCGGGGCGACCACTGCCCGCGCCGCGGCAAGTAGGGGCTCGAAACCACTCACTGCTTGAGGATGCACCTACTAACGCCGTGTCACCAAACGCCTGTCCAACACTCAAAAAGAGAAGGAAGCAAATCCCATGTCAGACAACGAGATACGTAACGGAACAGAGCGGTGGATCATCGAGAGTCTGCTCGACCACAACCGCAAAGCACTTATAGAAACTGTCCGCGGCCTCTCCGAAACCCAAGCCCGACGCCGACTTGTTGCATCGCTGACGACGCCAATCTCCTTAATTAAGCATGCTGCTGGGGCAGAAAGGATTTGGTTCCAGCGATTCTGGGCGGAACTGGAAGAATCCGAGTGCGACGGATACTCGCGCCGCGACGAAGGCACCTTCGCCGTGACCAAGGACGAGTCGCTGGCCGACGTCATCGCCGAATTCGAACGCGCCAGCCAAAAATCACGGGAGATCGCGGCCAGATTCGACCTCGACGACACCAAGGACAACCCGAGAGAAGGGACCGTCAGCATGCGGTGGACGCTGCTGGCCATGATTCAGGAATTTGCCCGACACGCCGGACACGGAGACATCCTGCGCGAGCAGATCGACCGACCCATCCCCACGGGACCCTCGCATCGAGGTTGACAGTCCATCCCCGCCACCTGAGACAGGAAGTGATCGACCTCGTTTCTCTACAAATGAGACAGGCAGGTGGGCCGTGGCCGTTGGTTGTCTCGATCAGTTGAGGCGGCATGAGAGAGTGAGTTAATGGGGGACGCTCCCGCCTCAGCCCCCCGTTCGTCGTTTCTTCGCTACTGGGCGGCTGCTGCGATCAGTTCGTTCGGATCAGCGGTGACGGCTGTAGCGATGCCCGTCCTGGTGGTTCAGTTACTCGGCGCAACACCGTTGGAGGTCGGCGTCGTGAACGCCGCTCAGTTCGTGCCCTACGCAGTGCTCGGGCTCCTCGCCGGGGCGTACACCGATAGGTGGCGGCGTAAACCAGTGCTGGTGTGGGCCAGCGTAGGGCGAGCACTGTGTCTGGGCGCAGTTCCTGCGCTGTGGCTTGTTGGGGAACTGCAGATTTGGCAGCTGGTGATTGCGCTGTTGTCGTTCGGCGCCTTTTCCGTCTTTGGATTCGCCGCCACGCAATCACTGCTGCCCCGGCTGGTCCCTCGATCGCGGCTTGTAGTGGCGAATGCACGCCTCGATCAAGCTGACGCCGCCGCCCAGACGCTCGGACCAGCCATCGGAGGTGGGCTTGTGGGGCTACTGGGAGCTCCAGTAGCGATCATCATCGACGCAATCAGCTACCTCCTCGATGCCGCACTTAACGCAAGCATCCGGGTCGATGAGCCCCGGCCTGACCCTCGTACGCGCAACCTTCGCCGAGAGATCCACGATGGCCTGGTGGGGACGTACAGCCACGGCACTCTCGGCCCGTTGGCGGTATCGACGCACATCTGGTTCCTCGCCAATGGTGCTGCGCTGACCGTGCTTTCGCTTCTCGCTCTGCGCACGCTGGGATTCACTGCCTACGCCTTTGGGTTGCTGCTTGCAGTGTTCGGTATCGCTAGCTTGATCGGTGCGTCGATGGCACCTGTGGTTGGCAACCGAACCGGACCGGGTCGGGTGATCATCTTCGCGCGCATCGTCTACCCGATCGCATGGCTTCTCGTCGCCCTCGCCCCCGCGGATGGCGTTGGCCGTGTCCTCGTGTTCGTCGCGCTGGGCCTTCAAGGACTCGCAGCCGGCATCGAGAACGCGAATGAAATGGGTTACTGGCAAGCCCTTACACCTGATGACCTCTTAGGTCGAGTCAACGCCACCAGACGCTCGATCAATCGCACCATGGCCGCAGTGGGAGCCCTCATCGGCGGATTCTGTGTTGGACTGATCAACGAGCGTCCCACCCTCATGGGCGCGATCGTCGGTTTCGCGGCTGCCGCGCTCATTGCGTCATCGTCTCCGCTCCGCAAGACAACTAACCAAGCGTGACGCTGTGGTAACCGGGCCCAGTTTGTGAGACAAGAACTGACACGAACCTCGAATCTCTACATGCGAGACGGCCGGACACTTTGTCGAGTTCGGACAAAACCCGTCCAGACGACGATGTTGAGGCGCTCCTCACCGTCGTTCGTCTCAGCGGGTTCCCGCCCACCAACTGACACCCAAGCGGCATAACGTTGCCGTATGGCTTCGCCCCCCAAGAAGACCCCCAGCTATGACCTAAAGGCTGCGGACCGCATGTCCGTGGCCATGAAAAAGTCCTCTGAACTACCCCGGGTTTTGTTCCGATCTTCATAGGAGGATTGGAAGCTATGCCCCGTCAGTATTCGCCGGAGTTTCGGCAACGTGCGGTCCGGTTGGTGGACTCCACGATGGAAGCCTCAGAAGTTTCTGAGTTCGAGGCCACCAAGTCCGTGGCCGGCAAACTCAATGTCGCAGAGGAGTCGGTGCGTCGGTGGCGACGCAAGGCCCAGGTCGATGCCGGACAGCGTCCCGGCACGTCCAGTTCCGAGCACGCCGAGATCCGCAAGCTCAAGCGTGAGGTCGCCGAATTGCGAAGAGCCAATGAGATTCTCAAGTCTGCGTCCGCGTTTTTCGCAGCGGAGCTCGACCGCCCCGCGACGAAATGATCGCCTACATCGACAGTCATCGCGATCAGTTTGGGGTCGAGCTCATCTGCCGGGTTCTGCGGGCAGCAATCCCAGGGTTCCTCACCTCCCGCGGCTACCGGGCGGCCCGCACCCGGCCCCCGTCGGATCGCGAGATTCGTGACGAGCAGCTCATCGCGGACCTGGTCACGGTGCACCGGGAGAACTTCTCGGTCTACGGGGTCAAGAAGATGCACCAGGCCATGAAACGGCGGGGGTGGCACCTGGGCCGCGAACAAACCCGTCGACTGATGCGCCAGGCTGGCCTGCGCGGTGTCTGGCGGGGCAAGCCGGTGTTCACCACGATCACCGACCCGAGCGACCAGCGGCCGGCCGATCTGGTGAACCGCCAGTTCCGAGCCTCAGCACCCAACCGGTTGTGGGTCGCCGACATCACCAACGCGGCGACGTGGCAGGGATTCTGCTACACCGCGTTCGTCACCGACGTGTGCACCAGAAGGATCGTCGGCTGGGCCGTGTCATCGACCATGCGCACCGAGGATCTTCCGCTACAGGCATTCAACCATGCTGTGTGGCAGTCGAATTCGGACCTATCCGAGTTGATTCATCATTCCGACCGCGGATCGCAGTACCTATCGCTGGCCAATACCGACCGGCTGGTTGAGCTGGGGATCGCCCCCTCGGTGGGCTCGCGTGGCGATAGTTATGACAACGCCCTCGCCGAGGCCGTCAACGCCGCCTACAAGACCGAGGTGATCAACCGCGGCAAGCCCTGGCGAAGTATCGACGACGTCGAACTGGCAACCGCCGAATGGGTGGCCTGGTACAACCAGGAACGCCTGCACGAAGCCCTCGGCTATGTTCCACCCGCCGAATACGAGGCCGCCCTCACCAGCGCCTCACACCCCCGCGAGCCAGCCAACCCGGCCCTCGCAACCGACTAGGAACAAAACCTGGGGTAGTTCAGATCGGCGTGGCGCACCGGTGAGTGAACACCTCATCGGAATTACCTATGTCGTCACACCGGTGCGCGCCACTTGTCCAAGTGCTGCGTCTCACCGGCCGCGCCGATGCCATCGACGATACGACTTAGGCGTCCATCGTCGCCGAAGGGCGCAGAGCGGCTCATTGGACTTGGCACTCACCGGTGCCGCAGTTGGAAGCCCAGTTCCAGGTCATCGGCTGGCTGACGGGATTGTCAGCCGTCGGCCGAGTTCCCGTGCCCGGTTCTCGGCGTCGGCGCGCAGTGTGGCAGCGAGGTCTTTGAACTCGTCGAGTGCAGGATTGACGCCGACCAGGCTGAACTCCGACACCACGGTGTTGAGATCGAGGCCCCAGACGTCGGCGAGTATGCGCTGCATCCACGCCGTGGCGTGGTCCCAGCCGTGGCGGGGCGTTCCTTCGGCGTAGTAGCCGCCGTGGACGGTGACCAGGATTGCGGGCTTGCCTGCAATGGCGGGCGGTTCGGCGGGATTGAATCGTGGATCGGTGATGATCATGTCCACCCACGACTTGAAGTGTTGAGAGACCCCGTAGTTGTAGAGGGGGACGGCGAACAGGAACGCGTCGGCGGCCAGGAGTTCGTCGGCCAGAGTCGTCGCCAAGCGGATGGCCTCGCGCTGGTCTGGGGTGCGGTGTTCTTGCGGAGTGTAACCAGCGAATGCTGCTGTGCCCCAGGCGGTTGACGGAATGGGTTCGGTGCCGACGCTGCGGCGGATGACGTCGGCGTCGGGGTTGGCTGCGAGCCATTCCCGTTCGGCAATGTCGGCGATCTCGCGGCTGTGGGAACCTTCGACGCGGATGCTTGCATCGAGACGGAACAGTGTCATTTCTTCAATCTCCTTGGTGGGGTGGTGTTTACGACGTTGCGTCGGCGAAGGTGTATTGGGCCTCCACGGTGACGTCGGTGGTAAAGCAATTCATGCCTTTCACGTGTAGGACGTCGTTGCCGATGTGTGCGGTGGCCGTGAGGGTGGCATGTCGCTCGCGCGCGACGATGTGGGCGATCACCGTCAACGCAGAGGTTTGGCCGTTGACTTCGATCTGGCCGATGACGTGCACCTCACCGGGGCCGACTGAGCGGACCTCGCGAGACGTGAACGTAATCGCGGGATACTTCTCCACGTCGAAGTAATCAGCGGAGCGTAGGTGCGCGTCACGCCTTGCGATCCGCGATGCGATAGATGCCGGGTCGACCACAAATGTCCCCGAGGCCCTGCCCGCACCAGAAACTTCGGCGTGACCTGCCTTGGCTCGCACTACTCCCTTGGCGACAGGGATGAACAGCAGTCGAGTGCGGAACGTCAGGGTGGTGGCGTTCGGGTCGAGTCGCCACACGCCGCTCAGGCGGTTCAAATCCGTTATGGCTGTATTGACCATGGGAATCAATCCTTTTCGGACATGAGATGGTGATCTCGTCATCGAAGACTCGCGAGTTGAACGTACAACATAGGCTACACCCAATCAACTTTAACATTCAACATTGATGCGTCATACGGTCGGAATCGGCGGACAAGCTGGTTGTCTGCATCGCTCGTCAGGGCGGTGAGCCTCCGCTGCGGCGTTGTCGGGAGTGCCCCACCTCCACTGGGAAATAATCGTGATCCACCGACAACGGCCAACCTGATGCTGGACTTGAATATTAAAGTCAGGATATGGTGTGGGGATGGAAAATGGCGGAGGGTTGCAGGATCAATGGTTGACTGCTGAGCAGCTTCGCGAGTGGGTGTCACTGATGGCGCTTTTGTCGATGTTGCCCGCCCGATTGGACGCGCAGCTGAGCCGAGACGCGGGGCTGAACTTGTTCGAGTACCACGTGATGGTGGAGCTGTCAGAGGCGCCTGAGCGCAAGCGGGCGATGAGCGAGCTGGCCCGTCACGCGCATGGGTCGTTGTCACGGTTGTCCCACGCGGTCTCGCGCCTAGAGGCCGCCGGTTGGCTACAGCGTCTTTCCCGCCGGGGAGCGGGCCGCCGGACCGAAGTCCAGCTGACCGACGCTGGAGTGGCGAAGCTCGAGCAGAGCGCTCCCGGCCACGTCGGTGAAGCTCGTCGCCTCGTCGTCGAGACGCTCACCGACGCAGAACTAGCCGCCCTGGGTCGTGCGGCACGCCGCATCGTCGCTGCGATCGATCCCGGCGTGGCGGCGATTCTCGACCCGAGCGGGCACGACGAGGATTGCCTGGCCTCGCACACGGAGATCGGCAGCCACGGTAGCCCGTGCTCGCGCCCGAACCAAGGCCGCTTCACGAGCGCGTCCGGCGTGGAGGAGCAGTCGTGAAGGTCATCGGATTCGACGCTCCAGGCGGTCCGGAAGTGTTGCGGGCGTTCGACATCGCGGAACCGGCCGTTGGACCGAATCAGGTGCGTGTGCGCGTCCTTGCCTCGGCGGTAAATCCTACCGATGTGGTCACGCGTAACGGCACCGTTCACTGGGCGTACGTCGGCGCCGGCGTGGAACCCCCCTTCATCCCCGGCTGGGATGCCGCAGGGATCGTCGACGATGCCGATCCGGCGACGGGCTACGTGGCCGGCGATCAAGTTTTGGCCATCAAAGTGCCCGTGGTCGAAGGAGGCGGAACATACGCCGAGAAGGTCGTCGTCGCCGCTGAGTCGGTGACCGGGTTGCCACGTGGTCACGATTTCGCATCTGGCTCAACGGTTTTGATGAACGGACTCACCGCTCTCCAGGTACTGGACAATCTCGAAGGCCTAGCCGGCGGGGTGATAGCCGTGACCGGCGGTGCCGGTGTCTTGGGAGGCTATGTCATCGAACTCGCCAAGCTGAAGGGCTTCCGCGTCATCGCCGACGCGTCGGCTCCCGACCGTTCACTGCTGGAAACCCTGGGCGCTGACGTAGTCGTCAACCGCGGCCCCGACGTGGCGGCACACATTCGGCGTCATGCACCAGGTGGCGTCGACGCCCTGGTCGACTGCGCAGTACTGGGCAACGTCGTCGCACCCGCCGTTCGGGCAGGCGGCACCTACGTCGCCGTGCGTCCGGCCGAAGTCTTTGGCGGAGCGATAGATCCGGACTACGACCTGAAAACCGAGACAGTGTGGGTAGGGCCGGACATCGCCCGCAAGCCGCGATTGGACTACCTGTCCGACCTGGCCTCCACAGGAGGGCTGACGCTGCGTGTTGCTCGAGAACTGCCCGCCGACGATGCCGCAGAGGCACACCGCCTCCTGGAACGAGGCGGTGTCCGCGGCCGGCTCGTGCTGCGATTCTAAGGCTGCCTAGCCGCGCAGCAGGCCGTCGCCGTAGGTGACGGGCACGGTCCGACCTTTCCGATGGAACGGATACGCGCCGCCGTCGAGCTTCAAGCCGGCCGGCATGTGCACGGCAAAGTCGTCATCGACATCTAGTCATCGCCCGAGCGCTCGGCATGTCCGCCGAGGCTCCTCCCCCAGCCGGACACGTCACGCACCCTCCTGCTCGACCTCAGTCGAGAGGACAAGTCCGACATTCGCGGTGTGCTCAACCAGGACGTGAGGATGGTCGCCGGCACACCGGTCGAGCCGATCGCCGCCACCCGGATACTCGTCCGCCCAGAAGGAACCGCCCCGCAGACACGCGATGCGGGTCGAACTACGAGCACCAAAAGGCTTCCGCTGCAGCGTGATGAGGAGGGCTACTTAGCAGAGGCGTTCACGCTCCCATCGCCTGACCCAGTAGTCATTGCGAGAACGAAGTCCGCTGCGTCGTGCCCACGAGATGGCGCACAAACACCGACATACCGTTGTCGCGACCATGCCTGACGCTGGTGTCATGAACGAGAAAACGAACATGATGGAAACGAACCCGGTTGCTGCAGACGCGGCGCTCAGGGTGTGGTTGGAGATGTGGAACGCCGACAGTGAGATCGCTCGTCGGATCTGCAGTGCGGACTTCCGGATTCACTTCTTGGTTTCCGATGCGGACGGGTCGAATCCGGGCGACGACGTGCTGGGTGCAGAGAGTTTCGCTCGGTTCTTGGATCGGTACCGCGAGCAGCATCCGGATGTGGTGTTCACCGAGGTCGCGCGGGCCGTGGACGGCGCGCACGGGCGGATGCTGTGGAACATCCAGGACGGGGAGCTAATCGCGGGCGGGATCGACGTCTTCGACTTCACCGAGGATGGGCTGATCCGCGAGGTGTGGTCGGTGAACGGGACGCGTGCGCACCTCACCTGACACTGGTGGAGACTGACATTTCATGAGGAGAGCCGAGCGGTTGTACGCGCTGGTCGATCTGCTAAGGGGATCCCGCCGGCCGTTGTCGGCTGCTCGGCTCTCCGACGAGTTCGAGGTGTCCAAGCGCACGATTGAGCGCGACATCCAGTCCCTTCAGCTCGCGGGGGTACCCATCTATGCCGATCACGGGGTGTCGGGCGGTTATTCGATCCTGCGGGAACACTCCTTGCCGCCGCTGAACCTCACGGTGCCGGAGTCACTAGCGGTACTCGCCGGCCTTGGCCTGCTGGAGAACTCGCCGTATGGTGCGGCGGCGCGTCGGGCGCGGGCGAAGATCCTCGCGATCAGCCGCGAGGATCAGCTCGCTCCGGTCGATGAGGCGTTGGCGTCGATGTTCGTCTTCGACGCCCAGCCGCCGTCCGAGGCGGCGATCTCCCTGATTCCCGAGGCGATCGCCGCGCGCCGGATCGTACGGTTGGACTACGTCTCCGAGGACGGCGAGACCCACACCACCCGTGACGTGGAGGCCATGGGTCTGCTGCGCGGAGGTGATTCGTGGATGTTCGTGGGATGGTGTCGACTGCGCGAAGGCATCCGCGGATTTCACCTCGACCGCATCCGGCACCTCGAGATCACCGGAGAGGTATTTCCCGAACGCGATCCTGCGGTGCTGGACGCGGATCTGTCGCGGTGGCCCACTCGGCGGCTCGGGTGACCTGAGGTCGTCGCGGAGGGCCGGGAGCGGCATCGGTAAGCCCGCGGGCTCGCGGACTCTTGCGACCAAACGTCATTTCACGCGAAGTGTCACCGTTCGAATCAAGGACGCTTCGGCGATGCCTTGGTCGGCGAAGTCGCTGACCCGCTGGCCGATGGCGGTCGCCGTGCCGGTGAGAGCGGTTCTGCGGGATGGCCTTCCAGCTTCCCGCCGCCCACGCCAAGGCATCGGCATCGTTGAGGTCGACGAGGTGTTGGTCATGGATTGCCAGATACCTTCGAGACTGGGGTGTCTCGTTGATCTCCTTGAGCCATACGTCGCCGGAAGGTAGCGCGGTGACGTCGCCGCCGAACTCGTGGGTGGCGTGGTAAGCCAGGCATGTGCCTGTTCCGTCTAGCCATCGTCGGATGATGCTTGAGTACAAAAACATTGAGCGCCGACACCCGCGCGCCGAGTGCTACGCGTTTGTGCCGCCGTCGACGGTGAGGTTCGCGCCAGTGATGTAACCGGCCTCCGGGCCCGCGATGAACGCGACCATCGGCGCGATGTCGTCGACGTGGCCGTAGCGCTTGAGCGCCGTGGCCGCAAGCTGCGGCTCGGCCCAATCGTCGTCGGCCGGATTCAAGTCGGTGTCGATCGGACCCGGTTGGATGTTGTTGACGGTGATCCCCCGCGGGCCCACCTCGCGAGCCAGACCTTGGGTGAACATCTTCACCGCGCCCTTGGTCGCGGAGTAGACGACAAGGCCGGGTGTCATCATTCTTTCGCCGACGCAGGAGCCGATCGAGATGATGCGGCCACCCTCCGGCAGGTGCTTGAGCGCGGCCTGAGTGGCAATGAAGAGGCCCCGCACGTTGAGGTCGATGACCTGGTTCATCTCGTCAATCGTCGTCTCCTCGAATGGCTTTGGAATGGCGGTACCAGCGTTGTTGACCAGGATGTCGAGTTGACCGTAGGTCGAGACCACTTCGTTCACCGCGGCCTGGACCGCTGCGGCGTCAGTGGCATCGGCCTGGATCGCGAACGCCTTGCCGCCCTTTGCTTCGATGTCATCGACGACATGTGCAGCAGCGTCTGCGCCCCGCGAATAGGTGATCGCGACGCTGGCGCCGTCCTCGGCGAGACGCTTGGCGATCGCGGCCCCGATACCGCGCGAGGCCCCCGTGACAAGGGCAACCTTGTTGGTCAGATCGGACATGGGAAAGGCTCCATTCGAGATTGCGCCGGTGAGTAAAGGGCGACCTTCTGCGCGGCGTGCGGCACTGCACCATCCAGGGACGGCCACCTACCGTCAGAGATACCGCGACTATCTCCCGAGATCTCGGCGCCGTCTTTCAAGAAACGGCTACGATTTGTACGAAACTGCCGACGAGCACATCGACGTCCCTCGACAGCAGACGCAACGCTCAGACAATCCGGAGACCGCGGATGTCAACCAGTGACAGTTACGGCGAGTCGTTCGGCAGGCGACTGAATGCCCAAGCACGTTCGTTCGCCACGCGGGCGCTTCCACATTCCACCATCGCGGTGACCGAGCTGCGCTACGACCAGCCAGAGTTCATCTTGTCGACGCCGCCCACCGAGGAGGATGCCTTCCTCCTCGGCGTGCACCTCGAACTATTCGAGCGTTACGAATACTGGGAGGACGGCAGACCGGCACGACCTTCCACACTGCTCCCTGGCGACACGATCATCTATGACGTGAAGCGCAAGCCCACCTTTCATCTGAACAGCGCATTCCACTCCGTGCACTTCTACGTCCCCGTGAGCGCACTACACGTCATCGCCGACGAGGCCGAAGCTCCGCGAATCCATGAGCTGCGCTATCGGCCAGCCATCAGCCACACGGACGCATTTCTTCGAAACATCGCAGAAGCCCTGCTCCCCTACTTCACGGCCCCATCCCGCCTCAGCCAGGTCTTCATAGATCACCTCATGCTCGCAGTCGGTCACCACGTCGCCTCGACCTACGGTGGGCTTACAGCTGCGCGAAGGCCAACAGTCGGCGGCCTGACACGACGGCAGGAGCGATGGGCGAAAGAGCTTCTGGCGGGCGATCTGTCAGGCAGCTTGCGGCTCGCAGATCTAGCACGGGAATGCGGCCTATCCGCTTCTCAGTTCAGCAGGGCTTTCCGGCGCACCGTTGGTGAGACGCCACACCAATGGCTCATCCGGCAGCGCATCGAGCGCGCGAAGGTCCTGCTCAACGGTAATGAGTCGGCGCTCGCAGATATCGCGCTCGCGTGCGGCTTTTCCGATCAAAGTCATTTCACGCGGAGCTTCACCGCGTGGACCGGGATCAGTCCGGGCCGATGGCGCCGATCCGTCGGTTCGAATTAGGACGATGCTCCACGAAACCCGAACTGGTCCAATGGAGATGTTGTCTAGCTGGGCCCGGAGGATTCGACTTAGTCGGGGAAGCGATCACCGAACATTGGCAGACCGCTGAGTCCCAGCGCCTCAGGGGCTTCGTCGTGCAGCACGTCCCAGTCTTGAGCGAGTACGCCGTTCCGCAAGGCGGACGATGTCGGCGGCGACCCGGTTCGGTGGTAGACCGTAGTTGGGAGAATCGGCCATGCCAATGACTTCAGGTCGAGCAAGTCGCGCGGGGCGGCTTTGACCAGTCGAAGACCGTCCGCTATTGAGTCCGATATTGGGCGCTGTGGTGAAGGTGAGAGGGCACGATGCTGGAATGAGCCCCGTCGCCGAATTCGACTTCATCATCGTGGGTGCAGGGAGTGCGGGGTGCCTGCTCGCCAATCGGCTCAGCGCCAACCCTGATCACCGTGTGCTCTTGGTCGAGGCGGGGGGCACGGACAACTGGTTCTGGATCAAGGTGCCGGTTGGCTATCTGTACACGATTGCCAACCCTCGCACCGATTGGTGCTTCACCACCGAGGCCGACCCGGGTTTGGCCGGGCGCAGCATTCATTACGCGCGCGGCCGTGTGATCGGGGGCAGCTCGTCGATCAACGCCATGATCCACATGCGTGGACAGGCAAGCGATTACGAGCTGTGGGCGGAGGCCACCGGCGACGAGCGATGGCTTTGGGGCGGCCGGGACTCTCCCGGCGATACGCTGGCGATCTACAAGGAGTTGGAAGACTACTTCGGCGGAGCCGACGACTGGCACGGCGCCGGTGGCGAGATCCGCGTCGAACGGCCTCGGGTGCGCTGGAAGATCCTCGACGCCTGGCAAGCCGCGGCTGCCCAGGTGGGCATCTCCCCGATCGACGAGTTCAACCGAGGTGACAACGCAGGCAGCGCGTACTTTCACGTCAACCAACGGCGTGGCCGTCGCTGGTCGATGGCCGATGCTTTCCTTCATCCCATCGCCCACCGAGCCAATCTCACCGTTTACACCCGCACTCAAGCCCTGCAGCTGCTGATGGACGACCAGGTCCGCGCGGATCAGCGTCGCGGTGCCTGGTCCACCGCGCAGCGCCGCGCCACCGGCGTGCGGGTGCTCAAGGACGGCCAGGTCGTCGACGTCCATGCCAGCCGCGAGGTGATCCTGACTGCCGGAGCGATTGGCTCGCCGCATCTCATGCAGGTCTCGGGTCTCGGCCCCGCCGAACTGCTCGCGCAGCATCACGTGCCGGTGGCCGTCGATCTGCCAGGCGTTGGCGAAAACCTCCAAGACCATCTGCAGCTGCGCACGATCTACCGGGTTCAGGGTGCCCGGACCGTCAACATGCTGTACCGGAATTACGTCACTCGTGCGGGCATGGGGCTTCAGTACGGTCTGTTGCGATCAGGGCCCATGACCATGCCGCCTTCCACGCTCGGGGCTTTCGCCAAGAGCGACCCCGCGATGGCCAGTGCCGATTTGGAGTGGCATGTGCAACCCTTGTCGTTGCCGAAATTCGGCGAACCTCTGCACCCTTTCGGAGCGATCACTCCCTCGGTCTGCAATCTGCGACCCAGCTCGCGTGGCCATGTGCGCATGGCCAGTGCGGATCCCCTGACCAATCCGAAAATCCTCTGCAATTACCTGTCCACCGACGCCGATCGTCAAGCTGCTGTGAAGGGCCTCCGCATGACCCGGCAGATCATGGCGGCGCCTGCTCTCGCCCGCTACCGCCCAGAAGAATTGCTTCCGGGCCCGCAACTGGTAAGCGACGAAGACCTGCAGAATGCGGCCCGCGAGCTCGGCACCACGATCTTTCATCCGGTGGGCACCTGTGCGATGGGAGCCTTTGACGCCCATGGTGTTCCGCGGTCTGCCGCTACGGTGCTCGACACCGAGTGCCGCGTGTACCGCGTAGCCGGCCTTCGAGTGGCTGATGCTTCGGCGATGCCGACCATCACGTCCGGGAACACCAACGCACCGGTCATGCTGATCGCCGAGCGCGCAGCGCGGGCGATTCTGGGACACGGCGGTCGAAATTGAGAGGACGCCGGTTGGGGAACGCAGGACGGCGAGGCCGGACCGTTGTGCCCCATGCAGAAGGGAGCCAGCGTCGACGAAAACCATTGAGCAGCAGTAACTTTGGCGGTTCGGTAACCAATAGAGATCACATGGCGCGAAGGCCCTGCAGCGTCCTCGTCATCAGCTCTCGTCGCTCATCGAGTGAGTCGACCCGAGGGGCACGCACCCGCAGATAACCCTGGGTCACCAGGTCGTCGACCAGGAACCTCGTCGCGCCCAGCGGCAAGGACAAGCGCGCGGCGATCTCGGCGATGGAAGGACCTTGCGAGCAGTAGGCCACGATCTGGCCCCGTACGTCGTTCTTTGGCCAGCGCGGCGGCTTCGGCGTGACGTTGAGTGCGTCCACTGGACTATCGAGCGCCAGTTCGACGCCAGAGTCGGTACGGCCTGCCGTCAGCGTGTATGGCCGAACCAGGCTCGGTTCCTCCACCGGCTCCGGTTCGGTGAACCAGTCGGCTATCGGATCGTCCTTGACCTCGGCTTGCTGCGTGACCTCCGACTGCTGATTCGAAGGGGTGTGCTTATGCCGCGTGTGGTGCGAATTCAGCGGAGGGTGTTGGTTTTCGAGGAACCACAGGGCCTGGTCGGCGTGCACCGAAGCGCGCACCTCGTTGGAGACCACTTTGAGGACGGTGCGGTCGGTGTCGATGACGAAGGTGGTCCGTCTGACCGGAAGGAACCGGGCCAGGAGTCCACGACGCCGAGAGTGCCTGCGGCGCTTGGTCACGTCACGCGACACGGCGGATGAACGTAGCTTGGCGAGCCTGCCCCGGTGCACGCCGAACATCTCGGACACCACGCCGTCGGCGTCGGAAAGCAGTGGGTAGTCGAACGAGCGCTGCTGGGCGAAGTGTGCCTGCTTGTCGACGGTGTCGGTGCTGATGCCGACTCGCCGGGCGCCGACCGTGGCGAATTCGTTGCCTAGGTCCCGAAAGTGACATGCCTGCGCAGTGCAGATCGGTGAGGACGCCAATGGGAAGAAGAACAGCACCACCGGCCCTTCGGAAAGAAACGCTGACAGTGTCCGAGGCCGACCGGTGTGATCGTAAAGGGCGAAGTCAGGCGCCTTGTCGCCCGCGATCATCGGACGAGAGTAACGCGGGGAACCCATGTGCGGCCAACGTCTCGAACAATTCGGTCATGGCCGGACGGTTGGCGGCGAGGGCGGTACGACACATCGGAGCTCGTCGGCCGGATAAATCGTGCTCGTACAGCGCGTTCCACGGAAAGGACAAGTGATTTCCCTACGTTTCGGTCAACGCGCTCAGAAGGAGAAGAAGATGAGTCTGGACAACCTTTCCCAACTCGGCGGCTCGGGGCTCGACGAGTTGGTTCCGTCGCGCTATGCAGTGCAGGTCGGCGACATCGAAGTGCTGGTGATCAGCGACGGGGTGCTGCCCATCACCGCCTCGACCCTGGCGACGAATGCCAACCCGGCCAACCTGTCGGGCTGGCTGGACGGAATGTTCCTGCCAACGGACGTGGTGGATTGGCCGCTCAACGTCGTCGTCGTACGCAGCGGCGGCAGGACGATCCTCGTCGACGCCGGCCTTGGCGTGGAGTTTCCGGACTTCCCGCGGGCCGGCCAGTTGGGTTTCCGATTGGAGGCCGCAGGCATCGATCCCGGATCCGTCACCGACGTGGTGCTCACCCACCTGCACATGGACCACATCGGCGGGCTGCTCACCGAGGGGCTGAAGGCTCGGCTTCGTCCGGACCTGCGCATTCACTTGGCTGCTGCCGAGGCCGAGTTCTGGGCGGCGCCCGACTTCTCCCGCACCGTCATGCCTGCACTGATACCAGGCGTGCTCCGGTCGACGGCTACGCAGTTCTTGAACGAGTACCGCAGTCAACTACGCCCGTTCGAGACGGAGTACGAGATCGCGCCGGGTGTACTCGTCTGCCGCACCGGGGGCCACACTCCCGGGCACAGCGTGGTCCGGCTGTCCTCCGGCGGCGATCGGCTGACGTTCGCCGGTGACGCCATCTTCGAGGTCGGGTTCGAACACCCCGAGTGGTACAACGGCTTCGAGCACGACCCGGAGGAGGCGGCTCGCTATCGGGTGAGCCTTCTGCAGGAGCTGTCGGCGACCGGCGAGGCGCTCGTCGCCACTCACCTACCGTTCCCGTCGGTCTGCCACGTGGCGACCGCTGGCAACGCCTTTCGATGTGTGCCCGCCGTTTGGGACTACTGATCCGGTCCCCTGCTCACCGGTCAGCCCAAGCTCAACCACCATCCGTACAGGTTGTCGAGACTTGGGCCCTGGACGCTGCCGAGTAGAAGGACGTCGTTCTTCGTCCATGTCAACACCGCCGCACTGTCGCGGTTTCCGCAGAGCAGCGAGCCCGCGCTGAAATCTGGGGTGGCCTCGTAGTGCCAAGAGCGCGGGGAGTCGATGCTGCCAGGGCATTGCGAGACCTCGGTGGCGTCGACGCCGTCCTGAAATTGGCCGGCCAGCGCATTCACGTCGGCGAACAGGGAGAAGCGCGCGCTCGTCGGCCCGTCGGGGATGTCGAGTTCGCGGCAGTCCACAGTGGCCAACGCCTGCGGGCTCTGGTCATCCGACGGCGAGCACACCGTTGAGTTGTATCCGGGGGGCAGCACGCCGTAGAGCGTGTCCAGCGGTGATAGCGGCGGAGGTGGCTCGGGTGATGTGGCAGGAGGCGTCGACCCGTCGACCGACGTGCTCGTCGAGATAGTCTCGGTAGCAACGTCTTTCACCGCCACCACCCTGGGGTCAGTGGGTCCAGGCCGGCCACTGACGACGATGCCGATGGTGCCGAGTACGACGAGGCCCGCGAGGGCCACGGCGCCGACTAGGGGCCGGGTCCTGCCGGCTCGTCGTCTCGGTGCGTCGGGCAGCGTTCGATCAGTCATTTTCCGAGAGACCGCACTCATACGTCATCCTTTGATCCGACCGGCTGTGCCGGCTCACTCGCAAAGCGCGAATTGGCGGCGGCGTCAATCAAGCTAATGCCCGGGTGGTCATCGTAAAGGCAATTAGCGCCTGGCAGCGAACCAGGCGAAAGGCCACGTGATTCGACGGGCAAAGTGGTCCGACTAACCCATCATGGCCACGGCTACCCGTAGCTCGGTATAGGCGATGACCAAGGCGTCCAGCGTGAAGTTCCTGTTGAGACCACTCGGGTTCGGCACGACCCATGCCTCGGTCCCGCCGAATCCGGCTGGCTGACGGCCCCAAGGAACGTCGGGTACGCCGTTCATCGCCGCGAGGGCCCGCTTGCCCAGAAACGCGGTCACCCGGGGCCGATGCCGTCGAATCTTTGCCTCGAAGGCCGGACGCGCCTGCCGGAACTCTTCGGTGGTGACCTGGCTGGCCCGCTGGGTCGCGCGGGTAACGACTGCGGTGATTCCACAGCCGAACTGCAACAGCCGGGATTCGTCTTCTGGCGACAATCGCGTGTCGGTGAATCCGGCGAGGTGCAGCACGGTCCAGAACCGGTTACTGCGATTGGAGAAGTTGTGGCCATCGGCGACGGCGCTGGACGCCGGGTTGATGCCGCAGAAGATCACGTTGAGACCGTCGGCGAGGACGTCGGGCTCGTACTCGCGCATCAACGAGGCCTACGCATCGAGTGGACATTGCCGTACGCCACGCCCTTGCCTCCTGCCAGAGCCTGTACCCAACTATCCAACGTTGACCCCGCGTCTGGTCGCCGGGAAGATGGCACGTGCGGCGACGCCGCGGGGGGAAGGTCGATTCGATGCCATCTCGCATTCTTCCGACGGAGGAACTCGAACAACGCGGGGTCATGTACTTCCTGCCGCCCGGCGGGCAGGACAACGACGTTCAGGCCACCACGTGGGTGGTCATCGCCGAGTTCGAACCGCGCGAAATCCGGCCCATTCTCGCGCAATTGGCCGATGCCGGCATCGGCGGCTACGCGGCCCGTCCCACGGGCCTCAGGCCCGGTTGCGGAGCGTCCCATCGACTGTACGTAGACGGGATGCAATACAACCAGGCGATGGACGTGGTCATGAGTTTCCTGCGCGGAAAGGAAAGTCGCGATCTAGGCGACTACGTGCCCGTGCAACGCGCCCCCAGGACGCGCCGCCCATTGGAGGAAATTCAGGGACGTTCCTCGGTCGTCCGAATCGCGTTCAAGACGGTCAAGGTTCTGACTTTCCTTGCCTTTCTCGCGCTGCTCATTGCGATCGCGTACCAACACTTCGCCAACCAATACGGATTCAACGAGCATCAACGAGATCGTCCCGGTATCCACCAGCCGTCGGTTCGGCCGCCGCTCCCCTAGCTGTCGCAAGCCGGTGATGGTGTAGTCGACGGTGGCGGACAACGAGGAGCGCAGGTGAGTCGACGCAAGCTTGCGCTCGCCGCAGTCTGCGTGCTGCTCGTCATCGTCGCCGGATTCGCCCTGCTCTGGATGCACTCGACGGAGTCGACGAATTCATCACCCTCCGCACCGACAAGGCCTTCCGATCAGGCAAGCACGACGGCGGGCGTGCCAGCCTGTGCACTGACGACGTTGCCGCCCGAGGTCGCCCAGACGGTCCGCATCATCCATTCGAATGGCCCATTTCCCTTTCCACGCAACGATGGTGTGGTGTTCGGCAACCGCGAGGGCCATCTCCCCCATCAGGCCAAGGGCTACTACCGCGAGTACACCGTCATCACCCCGGGTGCCCGAAACCGCTCGATGAGGCGCATCATCACGGGTGGAACGACGGTGACCGATCCGCGACAGTACTTCTACACCGCCAACCACTACGACTCCTTCTGTTTGGTGACGGGCGCCGAAGGTAAACCATGACGCAATGGCATGACCAGCAGGCTGCGCGAATATTCCGAATGGATGGCCGAAAGATCAAGTCGGTCAAGGACTTCTATCGAGAAATCGGCCGCTCGGTCAACGGTCCGGGCGGTTACTTCGGGCAGAATCTCGATGCGCTGGCCGATTGCCTGCGCGGCGGGTTTGGGACGCCGGACGATCTGCCATTCGAGTTCGTCTGGCAACACAGCAATGTCTCGCGGCACCATCTGGAGAACGCGCGGCGAGGTCGTGGCTCGTTCTTCGACGCGGTGCGGGATGTCTTCGAGGACGTCGGAGTTACTCTGGCGCTCGAGTGAGCAACGGCCAGGAAGTCGGGGTGGCTTCAGTCGGGACGGGGGAACGGGGAATCCGTGCACACATGAACGCACGAGTAACTCCGACGCCGGTGCTCTTGGCACTCTCGGTGGTGGCGTTGCATGGGCACGTCCCTGCGGGAGAATCGAATCCGTTCGTTGGTGCGATCGGGAGTTCGGTGGCGCTCACCGTCGCGGCAGCCGCTCTGGTCGTCGCGTCGGTCGTGTTCGTCCGCTCGATGGCAGCTCGTGTCGGCGACCGGATAGCGGCGAGAGCCGCCGCCGTAGCCGGTGGCGATTGGCGTGTTGGCGCGGATCCTCGTCCGGTCGCACGGCCGAGCACGCGCAGCTACCTGATTGTCGGCATGTCTGTTGCACTGGTCTCCGAATTCGTGGCGCTGTGTCAGCCCGATCGGGCTTACGCTCCAGCATTGACCGGCGTGGCGGTTGGCCTCGTTCTCCTGGGCGTACGCGGCTACTTGGCCGTCGCCACCGATCAACCAGCGACGGACCTTGGTTCCGACGACGCAGAGGAATCCTTGCAGCGCTGGATCTCTCGGACCGAGGCGATGATCCATTGGTCCGAGACCAGCAGGTCGGACTGGGACCGCCGCGTGCGCCCGGTCCTGGCACGTCAGTTCGAAATGGCGACGAAGGTCGATCAGGGGCGCACCACGGAACCCGAGGCGTTCCTGGCGACGGGAATGATGCTCTTCGGCGCAGACCTGTGGCCGTGGGTCGACCCGGACAACGTCGTTCGCGGCGGTGCGGCTCGGCCTGGTCCCGGTCGGCGACGGCTCGAAGCGATCCTCGAGTGCTTGGAGCGGGTATGAGGTGCCTCGCGTGACGGAAGCGGCCGAGGCTCACCGTATCGACATCGAGTTTCATTGGGGCGCATCGCGTCTCGCTGGTGCGCTTGTCACGTGTAGCGCAGTGGCGCTTGGCCTGAGCTTGGTGGAGTCCCGTTGGCAGCTCGTCGTGTTCGCTGCTCCGATGGTGGGGGTGCTGTGCTCGATGGGTCGCCAGCCTCGCGCCCCGCGAACTGTCGTGTGCGTCGAGGCCGAGTCGGTCGGGTTCTTCGAAGGAGAACACGTGCGATTGCGCATTTGGGTGGAGACCGATCCGCCGAGCGTCGCTGTCGAGCTCGCCGTCTCGGCCGTCGCTGGGATGACAATGCAAGTCGTCGAACAGGATTCGCACAGCATCACGGCCATGTGCACTGCACGACGATGGGGTCGCTATCCCATCCGGGCCCGAGTGACGTCGACGGCGCGCGGTGGCCTGCTCGCCGGGATGACGACCTTCGACGCAATCGAGCTGTACGTGTTCCCGGTGGCGCCCGCGCGGTCGACGGCCATCCCCCGCACCGAACTGCCCGACCGTGTCGGGCCCCACCTCGGTCGTCGCGTCGGTTCGGGAGTCGAGTACGCCGACATCCGGGCATACACCCCTGGTGATCCGCTGCGCGCGGTGAACTGGCCGGTGAGTGCCCGCCGCGGACGACTGCACGTCACCGACCGACTCAGCGAGCAAGCCGCGGACGTGGTCGTTCTCATCGACACGTATCCGCAGCCTCCCGGTGCGGCGACCGCCGCAACCGAACGAACCGTGCGCGGGGCAATGCAAGTCGTGCAAACCGCGCTCAGAAGGGGCGATCGGGCCGGGATCGTTGCACTCGGCGGTCGACACCCACGCTGGCTGGCGCCCGACATCGGACGGCGGCAGTTCTACCGCGTGCTTGATGTGACGCTCGGGGCGGGCACCGGATTTCAGTCGTCAGTGGGTTCGTTGGCGCCGAGGCCTGCCGTCCCTCCCGGGGCCATCGTCGTCGGGTTCTCGACCCTGCTCAATGCGCACTTCGCCACGGCGCTGATCGACCTTCGCAAGCGAGGGCACGTCGTCGTGGCCGTCGACGTCCTCAGGGACTCCCCGACGACCGCCGAGCACGATCCGTTGCTCAGCCGAATATGGGCGCTGGAAAGGTCTTTCATGTACCGCAACATGCGCACCATCGGGGTCGAGGTCGTGCCATGGCGGGAGGGAAACACCCTGGACGAGGCAATGCAACTGATTCCCGACCGTCGCGCTGCTCGGTGGACGCCGAGGTGACCCGGGCCATCGGAGAGCTTCTGTCGCCGGCGTTGGGCGTCGCGATGGTCGCCGCCGCCGCACCAAATGCGTACTGGCTGAGCGCCTGTGCCGCGGGCCTCGCACTCGCGTCACTTGTCGTCGGGGTGCGGTTCGCTCGGCTGGCAACCGTTGCCGTGCTTCTCACCGCCTTGACGCTGGCGCTGTCACCACCACCGTCGATGCTCGTATTGCTTTCGGGACTGTGCGCCACCGGCTACCTGGTGACGCGACACGCGAGCGGTCCGAACTCGGTGACGCCGACCCGTGCGACGGTGGTGTCTGCAATGGGCTTTGGCCTGACCACCTGGCTCGTCGCCGTCATTCCAGTCGACGTTGCCTGGCTGCCGCTCTTGGCACCGTTCGCGCTGCTGGGAGCGTACGCAATGGCCACGCACGCATACCTGCGCCGCAGGAGTGAGAGCTAGCCGCTGCCGAGGAAGGATTCGTAGCGAGATAGCGTCGGAGGCGTGAAGACATCCCGTAGTTCTGCTTGTATCGCGTTGACGGCATCGGCCGCCGCGCTCGTCGTGACGCTCGCTGCGTGCGGTTCGGGCTCAAACACGTCGGCGCCGGCGTCATCGCCCGTGTCGTCGACCTCCACTCCCGACCTGGTCTCGACCTCGGTCCCCGGGGCGCTGAGCCAATGCCCGACGGCAGCTCCGGCGAGTGTCGCAACGCCCGAGTGGACGCTACCGGGGACCACCGGCAGCGTCGCGGTGACCGGATCGACGGATGCCGCGGCACCGGTGGTCACGGTCACCGCACCGTTCAGCGTCACCGAGACCCAAGTACACACGCTGAAGGCTGGCGACGGACCTGTGGTCGCACCAACGGCGACCGTGTCGGTCTGCTACATAGGTGTCAACGGACGCGACGGGAACGTGTTCGACAGCGCCTACGAACGCGGCACGCCCGCGGACTTTCCGTTGACCGGCGTCGTGCCCGGCTTCCAGAAGGCCATCGCGGGGCAGAAGGTCGGTTCGACGGTCGCCGTCGCGATGGACCCCGCCGACGGCTATCCCGAAGGCCAGCCGGCTGCCGGAATTCAGAAGGGTGACTCGCTGGTCTTCGCGATCAAGATCCTGAGCGCTTCGGCTTAGCCGAGGGCAACCGCTTCGAGTATCTCGGGGCGAGCCTCGGGTGCCGAGATGCGCAGCGCATCCGCTGCCGCGTCGTGACCATGAAGATGAACTCCGCCCTTCGGGCGTTCCTCGTGATTGCCGCCACGTCGCGCCATTAGATCGACCGTAAAGACATCAGACGTCCGATGTCAATGCCCCTTCGAACGGGTTCGGCCATGATCGACGGTGAGTCGCCAAGACCGTTGTATGGCAACGATTTCACTCACGCCGCGGGTGTACTAGCCGAGGGTCGAAAAACGGACTTCTCGGCAAAGTTGGAGCCGAAAGTGATCCTTGACACAGCAGACGTCTGATGACATGGTTGCCCCACCTAATGGTTGAGCGGTGAGTCTCTCGACCGCTCGGGAAGGCGGTACGGCATGGATCAGTCCACCACTCCGATAGAACCAGACTCGAAGCAATCAGGCCTGCGTAGGAACGCGGTCGGCCTCGGCGGGGCGGTCATCATGTCGGCGGCCATCATGGGGCCGGCGGTATCAACCTTCTTCAATCCTCAGTTCTCCACACCGTTCTCGGGCGCAGCCACTCCCCTCGTCTATCTGCTGTGTCTGATCGCGATCCTCATCACCGCGAGCGGAATCATGCAGATGTCGGCGCGGCTGCCAAGTGCAGGTGCGTTCTATACCTATGTCACGCGGGGTCTTGGTCCGCGTTCCGGATTCGTAACCGGCGGACTGATATTCGTCGCCTACGCGCTACTTCCTCCCGCTGAGATCGGCCTCATCGGGTCGTACGCGTCGAACACCATCACTGAAGAGTGGGGCATCAACATCCCGTGGTGGGTGATCGGATTGGTGCCAGCGATCGCGATGGTCGTGCTGGGCTTGCGCGGCGTGCAGGCGTCGCTGAAGGTGGCGATCGGGTTGTTCACCGCGGAGGTCATCGTGGTGTTCGGCATGGCGATGATCATCGTGTTGCAGGGTGGCAAGGACGGGCTAAGCATTCACCCGCTGCTGCCGAGCGCGTCTCCGAACGGCACCAGCGGACTGGTCACCGGGTTCGTCTTCGCCGCACTGAGTTTCGTCGGGTTCGAGGCGGCGGCAACGCTCAGCGAGGAGGTCAAACGACCGGCTCGCAACGTGCCACGCGCGATCTTCCTCTCGGTTCTGGCCGTCGGCCTGCTGTATCTGTTCTGCGTGTGGGCCGAGGTGATCGGACTGGGCACCGATGCGGCGAACAAACTCGACGGCACGTCGCTGCCATGGAACGATCTCGCGGCGACCTATGCGCCGTGGGCCAAGATATTCGTGATCCTGGCGGCCCTGTCGAGCATGTTCGCGGTGATGCTCAACTCGAATACCGGCGTGGTGCGGATCCTTCACGTCATGGGGCGCGAGAAGATGTTGCCGAAGTTCTTCGCGCACATCGACCCGAAGCACGACAACCCGTCGTATGCCATCATCTTCCAGGGTGTCTTCTCGATCGTTCTGGCGTTCGGCGTCGGCGCGTTCGCGGGCGGCTTCATCGACCCGGCCGGCGGCGCAAACGTCTACGGCTACCTCGGATTCCTTCTCACTCTTGGGATTCTGCCGGTGTACGTGCTTACCAACATCGCCGCCATCCGCTACTTCAGCAAGGAGCCTGACTTCAACATCGCAAAGCACGCCGTGCTTCCTGCCGTCGCCGTGCTCCTGATGGTCGGACTGCTCTACGGGCAGATCGACCAGCAGACCACGGCTCCGTACACCTGGTTCCCCTGGGTCATCATCGGGTGGGTGGTCGTGTTGGCAGCGGCCGCGGTCTGGCTCGGCCAAACCCGGCCGCACCTGCTCACTGCGGCGGGCGCAGTGCTGGCGACGGGCGATGCGGACAACGAGGGCGTGCTCGTCGACCCCGAGACGACCGGTGATCCCGGACCAAATCCCTGATGCCCTACGTCATCGGCGTTGACGTCGGCTCGCAGAGCATCAAGGCGGTCCTGGTCGACGACAGCGGCTCGGTGAAGGCGACCGCGGCGGCTCCCCTCGCCATGAACCATCCTGCGAACGGTTGCGCAGAGCAGTCGCCCGCGGATTGGGTGACGCAGTTGACGGCTGCGGTGCGCGAGGTCGCCGCCCAGGCTCACGGAGACGTCGAGGTGATCGGCCTCGCAAGCCAGGTCGACGGCGTCGTACTCGTCGACGCGAAGCTGACGCCGATGCACGATGCGCTCATCTGGCTCGACCGTCGGGCCGTCACGCAGGCGGCGGCGTTCGCGGAGCGCGCAGGCCACGACGAGCTCTTCGCCAGCACCGGACTCAACGCCGACGCCTCGCACGGCACGCCGAAGATGATGTGGCTGCGCGAGCATCGCGCCGACGCCTGGGCCCAGACCCGGTGGCTGCTCCCCGTCGGCGGCTATCTCGTTGCGTGGCTCACCGGCGTCTGTGTCCAGGATCCGGCCAATGCATCGTCGACGATGCTGTACGACCTGGCCAGCGGCGACTATTCCGACGCGCTCTGCGTTGCAGCAGATCTCGATCGCGCCATGCTTCCGCCCGTCGCCTCGGCCACCAGCGTGGCAGGAACGTTGACCCGCGAGGCCGCAGCTTCCCTCGGCCTGAGCACCGAGTGTCGAGTGGTGGTGGGAACTGGCGACGAGCACGCTGCGTCGCTGGCGGCAGGCGTCGCGGGGCCCGGTGTCATCGCGGACGTGACCGGCACCGCGGAACCCGTGACGAGCGCATCGCGCGAAGTCGTGCTCGACGCCACTCACCTCGTCGAGACCCACGCCCACGCCATCGACGGGGTCTTCCTCATCGAGAACCCCGGCTTCGTCTCCGGCGGCAGCACGCTGTGGCTCGCCAAGCTGCTACAGCGACCACAGTCCGACATCTTCGAGCTCGCCAGGCAAGCGCCTCCTGGAAGCGGCGGGGTCACGTTCGTGCCCGCACTGACCGGCGCGATGACTCCCCGCTGGAACGCAGAGATGCGCGGTTGCTTCTCGGGGCTTTCGATCAACCACGGCCAAGAACATCTGGCCCGCGCAGTTCTCGAGGGTTGCGCATTCGCGGTCCGCGACGTCGTCGACCGGCTCGACGCAATGGGTTTGGCTGGCGACGAGGTGCGCATCGTGGGCGGGGGCGGACGAAGCGAGCTCTGGAATCAGATCAAGGCCAACGTTCTGGGTAGGCCGGTTCGGCGCGTGCTCTCGAAGGAGGGTTGTGCGCTCGGCGGGGCGATGCTGGCAGGGGTTGCCGCGGGATTCTTCGCGGACGTGCCCGACGCCATCGACCACACCGTCGAGATATCCGACGAGCAGATCGTCCCCGACGCGGACCTGGTCGCGACCTACGCCGCGTCGTACGACTCCTACCGCCGCCTGTACTTCGCCGTCGAAGGTGCTGCCCAGTGAACGTCGACCACGCCGGCCAGCTGGCCGGCATCACCGAGATCGGCAGACTCGCCGCCGAACGCGGGGTAACGCTGCCGCTTACCGAGCTCGTCATAGCTCCCAATGCGATCGGTGAGCTCGCCAGAATCGTCGACGAGCTTGCCGCCACTCACAACGCCGACATCGCCGTGCTGACCGATTCGGTCTACTATGCAAGCGCTACTGGCTCGCTGAAACCTCAAGTGGTGCAGGCCTTGTCAACCGCGGATCGCCGAGTGCGCCACGTGATCATCGGTGAACCGGGTCACCGCGTGCACGCCGACGACGCGACGCTGCGAGATGCGGTCAAGGGCATCGGTGATGCAGGATTACTAGTGACCGTCGGCTCGGGCACGATGGCCGACATCGGCAAGGTAGTTGCACAGCGCCGTCGCATTCCCCATGTCGTAGTGCAGACGGCGGGCAGCGTGAACGGGTTCGCCGACGACCAGAGCGTACTGCTCGTCGACGGTGCCAAGCGTACGACGCCCAGCAGCTGGCCCGATGCTCTCGTCATCGATCTCGACGTGATCGCCTCTGCGCCAATCGAGCTCAATCGAGCGGGTGTCGGCGACCTCACGTCGATGTTCACCGCTCCCGCCGACTGGCTGCTGGCATCGACGATCGGGTTCGGCAAGCCCTACGATTCCGAGCTCGTCGCCAGTGTCCGCCCGCACGGCGACCGGTTGCTCGAGGTGGCGGCTCGCCTGGACCAGCGTCAGCCAAGAGACTTGGCGTTCCTCGCCCAGTTGCTCTCGATCAGCGGATTCACCATGGGTCTGGCCGGGGCGACGGCGCCGTCGTCCGGACTGGAACACGTGATCAGTCACCTACTGGAGATGCGGGCGGCGGCAGAGCGGAAGGTCTCTGCCCTGCATGGCGAACAGGTCGGGATCGGGGTCCTGGTGGCGACGGCGGTGTGGCAGCGACTCCGTGCCGCGGTCGGAAGCGCCCTGCCGGAACTGTCCGTGCCAGACCCTGCCGTCCGCGAGGGCGACGTCAAGAAGGCATTCGAAATGCTAGGCCGCACAACGGCTTTGGAATGCTGGTCGGCCTACTCCAAGAAACTCACCGCGCTGCGAGGCGCACCGGAGGCGCTGGACTCGTTGCGCGCAGCGTGGCCCGCACTACAGGAGTCATTCGACCACCTGCTCACTCCCCTGCCTCCGCTGGTCGATGCGCTTCGGGCAGCCGGTGCGCCGCTCCGGTTCGGTCAGCTGGCGAGTCGCTTCGATGCCGACACCGTGACATGGGCGGTCACCCACGGGCACCACATGCGCGACCGGTTCGTGGTCTCGGACCTCGTGGAGATGCTCGGACTCTGGGACGAAGGCTTCGTCACCGGTGTCCTCGATGACCTGGATGCATTGGGGGCTGGGCGATGAGCATCCCCGGTGGGCCGATCCCACGGTTCGACGGCTACGTATTCGACTTGGACGGAACGGTGTACCTCGACGAAGAGGTACTTCCCGGCGCGGTCGAGGTCATCGGCCGACTGCGAGGAGAAGGCGCCAGAGTCGTCTTCGCGACCAACAAGCCGCTCGAGCACGCTGCCGACTACGCCGCCAAGCTCACCGCCCTTGGCATCCCCGCCGACGCCGACGACGTGGTCACCGCACTCGACTCGCTGCTGCTCTACCTCGCCGAGGAACATCGGGGCGCCCGACTGCTTCTGGTGACCGAACCGATGGTCGCGTCGATCCTCGCCGAGGCGGGCTTCGAGATCACCGACGACCCACTGACGGCGGACGTCGTCGTCGTCTCGTTCGACCGGACCTTCGACTACGCCAAGTTGCTCGCCGCGTACCGCGCCGTCAACGCTGGTGCGGTGATCGTCGCCACCAACCCCGATCCGTACTGCCCGACGGCCGACGGTGGCCTACCCGACTGTGCGGCGATGGTCGCCGCGATCGAGGCCTGTACCGGCGCCGTACCCGTAGCCGTTGCGGGCAAGCCGAGCGAGCACATGGCCAGGGCGCTGCTCGACCGACTGAGGGTCGACGCCGACAGGTCGATCATCGTTGGCGATCGTCTCGTCACGGACGTCGGCATGGGGTTGGCGACCGGAATGACTGGCGCGCTTGCCCTTACGGGTGCCACCACTCGCGCCGACGTGGATGCGCCCGACATCCGGCCCGACTATCTCCTGAACAGCCTCTTCGACTTGCTATCCGAATCCATCGACGAAGGAAGCGTCCTATGATCGAATTCATCTTCATGCTGACCAAGGACGATCGGACGATCGTCGATGCCACCGAAGTGCTGGACTCCATCGCCGATTCCGGGTTGCGTTACGTAGGGTTCAAGGACGTCGGTGCGGACCCGGCGCGGCAACGCGAAATCACGGTCAGGGCACACGATCTCGGCATGGAGGTGATGTTGGAGGTGGTGTCCACGTCTGCGGAGGCGGAGGCCAACTCGGTGCGATCCGCACGGGCGGCCGAAGTCGATTGGGTGCTCGGTGGCACGAATCCCGAAGCGGGCACCCAGATTCTGGCCGGAACTGACATCCGGTACTGCCCTTTTCCCGGAACGGTCACCGGGCACCCAAGCGTGCTCAGTGGCTCGATCGACGACATCGCTGCGTCGGCGGCATCGCTGAGTGGAATGGAAGGCGTACATGGCGTCGATCTGCTGACGTATCGGCATGCCGAAGCCGACCCCGAGAAGCTGACTCATGCCGTGGTCGCTGCGTGTGATGGTCCGGTGATCGCCGCGGGTGCGGTCGTCACGCGTGATCAGATCAACCTTCTCAACCGGTCTGGTGCATGGGGCTTCACCATCGGCAGCGCGATCTTCAACGGCCAGTTGCCCGGAGCACCAAGCGTTCCCGCGCAGGTTCAAACCGTCCTCGGTTGGCTGGAGGACAGCTGACATGGCGCGCCAAAGCCTGGTCGAGGTGGTTCGCACCGAGCTCATGCACGACCTCGTCGGGGGTCAGTTGGTGCTGGGCGACAAGCTGCCCAACGAGGACGAGCTCGCCGCACGGTTCGACGTCTCTAGGGCAACCATTCGCGAGGCGGTCCGTGGCCTCGTCGACGGCGGCTACCTCAGCCGCGTGCACGGCTCCGGCACGTTCGTCACCGGGATTCCACGCGGCGAGCATGCCTTGGAGACCAGTCTGAGCTATACCAAGATGATCGTCGCCGCCGGTGCTCAACCGGGCATCAAGATTCTTGGGGTCAAGGTCGCCGAGCCCGAGGAAGCGGTGTCCGATCGGTTGTCGATGCGGGCTGGAGCCGAGGTGTTGCGCGTGGAACGAGTGCGGACCGCCGACGGGCGGCCAGTCGTGTACTCGGTCGATGAGATTCCATGGGGGTTGGTGTCCGACATCGACATTCACGCCGTGGAGCCTTCGTTGCACACGCTGCTGGCTGCCCACGGCTGCGAGGTGCGCAGCGCGACGGCGCGACTGGTGCCCGTCGTGGCGAGCGCCAGACTTGCCAAGATGCTCGACGTGGCAAGAGGAACCCCGCTGCAACACTTCGATCAGACCGACTTCGACGGCTCGGGCCGCGCGGTCATGGTGTCGCGGGAATGGCACACGTCTGACCTCTTCGAGCTTCGCGTGAACCGTCGCGGCTGATCGAGGTTCACGTCAGCTCGGTGCGGTAGACGTCGCGTGCACCGAAAGTGGGCGTGACGCCGAGCTCCTGAGCCACGGCGGCGATCGCGTCGTCGCCGATTTCGACCTCGACGTGGCCGTCGTCGGAGAAATACGGCGCGATGAAGAGGTCGTAGTGGTGGCGCACCTCGTCGACGGTATGCCTGCCCAGGAATCCGTGATGCATGTGCGCCACGGCGACATCGGGCTCGTGCACGATGGTGTGGAGCGCGCGTTGGTTGGCGCGGACGACGGCCTTTAGCGCCGGGCTGTCGAGCGGGACGAACGTCGGATCCACTGCAATCCCGACGGTCGGAACTTGAAAGTACTCGCCGATCCAGCCGAGGACGTTCCAGCCATATTGAGCGGCGACCTGCTCGGGCGCCATGGTGCTACCGACCATGGCCGCGTCGATCGAGCCGTCGGTGAGTCTGCGCAGATCCATGCCGTAGTCGTCGGGCGGCCTGATGATGCTGATCACATCGCGATCTGGATCAATGCCATTGCGACGCAACACGATACGACCGAAGCAGCCCGGCGCGGTATGCGGCGCGTGGATGGCGAGCCTGCGGCCGCGCAGGTCCTGCATCGAGGTGACGTCGCCTCTGCCGAGGAACCAGAACAGCGGCTGGTGGGTGTTGACGGTGACGCCGGTCCACGGAATGCCGTCGGTGAGACGTGACAGCATCGAGCGGCCCAAGCCGATCGTCGCACCCCGGCGTAGGCGTTCGATGTCCCACGCCGTGCCGTCGTGCATCGCGACGTGTACGCCTTCGTCTTCGAAGTACCCCTCTTGATCGGCCACGTAGGCGACCAGTTCCTCGTGGATGCCACGACCCACGTAGGCGAGATCGAATGTCAGCATGGCGTTCAATCCATCGCCAGGCCGCCGTTGACCGGCGCGGTGGTACCGGTCATGAAACCGCTTGCGTCATCGGCATAGAACGCGATGACGGCGGCCACGTCCTCAGGTCGAGCGATGCGGCCCAACGGGGTCGTTTCGATGATTCGAGCTCTGACGGCCTCCGGCACCGTCGTGGAGATCTCGGTGCCCACCATCCCCGGGGAGACGACGTTGACCGTGATGCCGTGCGGGCCGAGTTCCTGGGCCACGTACCGCGCGAAGGCCGTGACGGCAGCCTTCGACGCGCCAAGCGCGATCATCCCGTCCCGCGGATTGCGCTCCAGATTCGTTCCAAGGTGGACGATCCGGCCATAGCCCCCTTCGACCATGCCGGGTGTCACGGCGCGCGTCAGCGTGAACGCGGCCAGCATTTCGTTCTCCAGCTTGCCTCCGAATTCCGACCAGCTGATCTCCTGAAAGGGCTTGATGGCGTATGGGATCAAGACGGTGTTGACGAGGACGTCGACCGTTCCCCACTCGGCGGCCACGGTCTCCATCAGCCGGTTGACTTCGTCCGGCACGCAGACGTCGGCCTTGACCGAGATGGCCTCACCGCCCGCGGCGCGGATCGCCCCGACGACGGCCGTCGCATCGGCGTCATTCGACCGGTAGTTCACCACTACTCGCATGCCGCGCGAGGCCAGCAGTTGCGAGGTCGCGGCGCCGATACCGCGGCTGCCACCGGCGACGAGGGCCACCTTCGGACTGACGGCGCTCATTTCTTCATCCATTCCCTTCGTTGGTTCGGCGGCGCAAGCCATGGGCCAAGAGGCGTACCTCGTCGTCGATTCGAGCGGAGTCGGGGGCTTCGTCGTGCAGGAAGTTGTGCATCAGCAGACTCGACACCAGCAGTCGCGCCGCGGCGTGCCTTGCCTCGGCGTCGGACGTTACGTCCGTAGCGCGGGCCAGCAGCTCGGCAAGGTCGCCCGTCGACGACGCGACCAACGTCGACACCATCGCATGGAGTTCCGGGTCGGTACCCGCCTCGCGGAACAAGATCAACTGGGTGTCACGGTTGCGCGCGAACACGTCGATCAGATCCCGCGCTGCCGTCTTCAGGATCTCGGCGACTTCGCGCTGCCCCGACCCTGCGCTCGCATCGAGCAGACTGCCTCGATACGCCCGCTCCCCCACGATCGCCAACAAGAGGTCGCGCTTGGTCGGAAAGTAATAGAACACCAGCCCGTGCGGCACTCCCGCTGCCGCAGCGACCTTCGCCGTCGACGTCGCGGCGAACCCGGCATCTGCAAACATCCGTTGCGCGGTATCGAGGATCAGCTCGCGGTTGGCGGATTCGGGGGACCCGCCGTCACCCTCGCCAGGACCTCTCGCACGCTTGCCTACCGCTGCCATCGACGCTCCTGATTGAGTACTCACTCAAGAGTGCTCCCGAAGGCTTCCCCCGTCAAGCAGACAGCAAAGAACAAGCGGGTGAACTGCAAGAACTAAGCGACACTCACCAGATGTGTGACTAGCCGCCGCCAGTGTTGATGTTGGACGACAGCGTGATGAACATGCCGTTCTTCCAGACGCCCCAGCGCCCGCCCCACATCGAGGTCCACACCACGGGCTCGCCGTCCCAGAAGTCGGCCGTCTTGGGCGGTGCGTTCGGCGGCGGTATCTCACCCTGGGGTGGCGGTGGGGGCGGGTCGGCGATCGCAGGCGCGGTGCCAAGACCCAACAGAGTGGCGGCGATCCCGCCGGCGACTGCCATGGCAGGCAGAAAGGTCTTCATCAAGGTCATGAGCATGACTCCAACGCTGAGGGGATCACGGGTACTTAGCAGGTGTAACCACCGTACTCGATCGTCAAACTCTTCGCGGGCTTGCCCGTGGGTTGCTGCCGTGACGCTCGGCTAACGGATGACGCGATAACGCAGGTGAACCACGCCAGGGGCTTCGAGCACGCGGGCCAATTCCAGCGCAGGCTTGCCTGCCTCGAAGCCATCGAGGAGCCGCTCACCCGACCCGAGGATCACGGGATTCACCTGTAGGTCGAGCTCGTCGACGAGCCCTGCCTTCAGCGCTTGGCGGGCGCACGATGCTCCGCCCGCGATCGAGATTGGAGCATCGCCTGCCGCCGCCTCTGCGAGAGAGTAAGCGGCCTCGATCCCTTCGGTGATGAAGTGAAACGTGGTGCCCCCCTTCATCTCGATCGGATCGTGCGCATAGTGGGTGAGGACGAAGACGGGGCAGTGATAGGGCGGTTCCTCGCCCCACCAACCCTGCCAGTCAGAGTCTGCCCACTCACCACGAACCGGACCGAACATGTTGCGGCCCATGATCGTTGCCCCCATGCCATCCATCATGTCCGAAACCACCTGCCGGTTGGCCGGATGGTCCTTGGCTGGGCCGAGATGCCAACCGTGCAGTGCTCCACCGCCGACGCCTAGCGGCTCGTCGGCGCTTTGGTTCGGTCCCGCGACGTAGCCGTCGGCCGAGATCGACATGGAAAGGTTGGTTCGCGTCACCGGATCCTCCGTTGGGGTGGCTTGTCCGTTGGGTACGGGATGCTGACTGCGGCTTCGGGCAAAACTCATCGAATGCCCGCGTTCATAGCCTGCGCCTAACCGCTCGCTAGTCGGCGCACATTCGGCTGGATCAGGCTGTGCTTCGTGGGTACTCACTCCATTCGATTGGCCGCACTACTGGCCGTCGCGGTCGCGCTCGTTGGTATGCCGTCGCCCGTCCGGTAGGACAATCGCTCACCGGGCTCAGTTCGGGCATCGGCGCGGTTCGGGTGAAGGCCGACGATGATGATGACGACGACACGACCTGGCTCTTGCAGCAGGAAGAAGACGACCAACGCCAGCAAGAGCAAGACGACGAGCAAGCTCAACTCGCTCAACAACAGGCCGAGCAGGAGATGATCGAGGCCCAGCAGCAGGCCGAGCAGCAGAACGAAGCGGCGCAACAGCAGATGCAGCTCGACGAGCAATTGGCCAACAGTCCGCAACCATGAAGCGGTACAACGACTTTAGGCGGCGTTCACCTGCTGAATCTGGATTAGGTTGCCACAGGTGTCGTCGAGGACTGCGATCGTCACGGGCCCCATCTCCGTCGGCTCCTGTGTGAAGCGCACGCCGAGACCACGCATGCGCTCGAACTCCGCCCGGACGTCGTCCACGGCGAAAGCGGTGAACGGGATGCCGTCGGCGACGAGCGCGTCCTGGAACGGTTTCACCGCAGGGTGATCGCCGGGTTCTAGGACGAGCTCGGCGCCGTCGGGGTTCTCCGGTGACACGACGGTGATCCACCGATGCTTGCCCATCGGCACGTCGTGCTTCGGGGCGAAGCCGAGGACCTCGGTATAGAAGGTCAGCGCCTTGTCCTGGCCATCGACGAGAACGCTCGTCAGAGTGATTCGCACGTGTTTCACGGTATCGGGGTTGTGTGACGTCGTCATCCGTCGATGTCACACTTCTGCAATCGCTATTGCGTTCTGGCGCCACGCACGAGGTGGTTACGACGCACTCTCTCGGCGATACCGTCGATACGCTCATTGGGATCGCGGATGGGCTATTTGACACCCAATGCCACCAGGATGGCGGCGAATACGAAGATCACCACCATGATCACTAGCGGCAGATAGCCGATCACCAAGGCGGCGGTCGCCAGTCCCCTGCCGCTCTGTCCCGTCCGCTTGATCTGTCCGCGCGCGATGTGGCCCAGGATGATTCCCAACGGAAAGAACACGAACACGAGGATCAGCGCCGCGATGGCCAATTCATTGGTCGACGACGCGGATGCATAGACGGCTCGCGGCGGCCCCTGAGGTTGCCAACCGGGCCGGTTCGGATATCCCACACGCGAGATACGAGTCGTGGACGCTTTTGGTTCACCGCTTGCACGATCACGGCGGGCCGTCCAGCCGGCTGGAGGCCGAGCTGCTGTTCGTTCTACGCCTGCAGTGACATCACGGTGATGTCTGGCGGTGCGCCTACCCGCACCGGCGGACCCCAGAAGCCGGCACCGCGCGTCACGTACAGCTGCGTGTCGTCGACGGTCGACAGTCCCGCAAGCGATGGTTGCACCGCGCTGACGACGTAGTGGAACGGCCACATCTGTCCGCCGTGGGTGTGACCAGACAACTGCAGATCGACGCCGCGTTCGGCAGCCTGTGTCACCATCACCGGCTGGTGGGCAAGCAGAACGGTCGGCGCCGACGCGTCGAGTCCTGACAATGCGCGATCGTAGTCTGGCGGCTCGCCGTGCGCCTTCCCGGTGACGTCGTTGACACCCGCAAGGTGAAACGTCTTGCCGCCTCGTCGAATCGCGGTGCTCTCGTTGCGCAACGAATGCACGCCGAAGTGCTCGAGTTCGCGCAGCCAGTCGGCCGTGTCTGGGACGAAGTACTCGTGATTCCCGGTGACGAAGAACGAGCCTTCGCGGGAGACCAAGTCCCGCAACGGTTCCGCAGCAGAGCCGAGCTCCTCGACCGTGCCGTCCACGAGGTCGCCCACGATCGCCACGAGATCGGGATTCGTCTCGTTGATCATCCGGACGATCCGTTCGGTGTGTGATCGCCCCGCCAAGGGGCCGAGGTGGATGTCGGACACCACCGCTATTCGAAACCCGTTGAAGGCCGGGTCGAGTCGGCGCAGACGCACCGGCAGTCGCAACACGTCGGGAGGGCCGAGCGCACTGGCCATGCCGACGCCCACGAGGCTCACCGATGCCACGCCCGCCGCTGCGGCGCTGGCTCTAGCGAGGAACAGCCGTCTGGTCACGTCCGGTGGTGCCGCTGGCTGCGACTCGGTGCTCGGTTGCGGTCGCCTCGTCCAACCCCTGAGCAGCAACCGGACCGGTTCAAGCACCAGCAATGCAAGAAAGAGGTAGGCCACTAGCGCAAACCAGACGTAGCCCGGCCACGCGAACCACGTCAACGTGGTAGCCCCCACGGAGCGTCGCAAGAACAACGCCGCCACCAGCACTGCCGCGAGCACGACGAGGAGAACCGTCAGTGCCCATCGCGCACGCCCAGGCCGGGTGGTGTCCTTGACCAGCCGCTTAAATAGGTAAAGCTGCACGAGTCCCAAGACCGTGGCCAGGACGACGACGAACACGCGTTACCGCACCCGCACGCTGAGGCAGGTGACGCAGCCCTCTAGCTTCTCGTACTCCGAGACGTCCACGAGTTCCAGGCGATAGCCGCGATCGGTGAGCATCTCCGCGGTCTTGGGCGCCCTCGAGCTCATGAGCAACAGGTCGTCGTCGAGGATCACCACGTGAGAGCCGGGTTCCTCGGGAACGGACACGAATGATGGGAAGATCCCCGGGTCGTCGACGACGGGCTCGTATCCGATGATCGTGCCGTCGGGCAGCGCAGTGATCGCGCTCTTGAGGTGAAGTGCCTTCGTCAACGGTACGGCCATCACGGCGTATCCAAGGGGCGCGATGATCCGCTCCAAGTGCGCGATGCCCGCTGCGTTGGTGGTTCCGCTGAGGCCGACGTACACCTGGGAGCCGACCTTGAGCACGTCGCCACCGTCGAGTGTGCCGACGGTGATCGCCGCGGCCTCGATGCCGAGTTCGGCGATCGTGCGACGGACCTCGACGATCTCCGGGTTGCGCGTCGGTTGACGCGGGTTGGTGATGACTGCGAGCTCGCCGAACATCACCACCGTGTCCTCGACGAACACGCAGTCAGGCATTGCATCGTCACCGTCGATGACGACCGTGGGCCATCCGTTGCGGTGCAGCGCGGCGACGTAGCCGTCCCACTGACGTTTGGCCAAGTCGAGATCCACTGGCTGCCGTTCGATGTGGGTGACGATTCCGTCGGCAAGCGTCTCTGCGGGTCTTCGGACCAATGCGTACGGGCGATCAGGCATCGCATTCCACCATCGTTCAAATCTAGTTGGGTCTGCTGCCCGATACCCTCACGGCATGAGCGAAGTGATCGAGGCACCCATCGACAACTGGCTTGCTTCATTCGACGGCCGGGTGCTCGAGGTCTTCACTCCGTACCGTGAAGGGTCGATGCGGTATCACGCCGCCCTGATGGTCGACTGCCGCATCGACGGCACGACGTTGACGATCGACTTCCAGCGTTCCGAGATCGGGCTTTGGCCGTTCAGGCCCGAGCAGCTTCCGCAGGTAACCAGCCTCGTCAACGCAGTCCGGGCCGCGCGCCAATCATGGTGGGGCCACTGATCGCGGGTTCACGCCCGTAGGACCGAACATCGCTGTTCGTCGATCGTTCGTCGCTCGTCGTCTGATGGACACTGCGCGACGCTCGCCGTCAACCGGCGCGACGTGTCGAGCAATTACCATCGCCGCGCCATGGCCGGGTCTCCCGGCCGCACGCCGTCGAGGGGATGCACGTTGACCACGATCGATGACGAGGTCTTCTTCGACGTTCCACCCGTGCCCGTCGCCACATTGCCCGCAGGCCCTCGGCTTCCTCGCGCCATCCAGGGGGTGCTAGCCGTGGCCGACCGCCGACTCGCGCTACAGATGGTCCGGCGTCGCTACGGACCGGCCTTTTCCATCCACCTGCCGATCTTCGGCCGCATGGTCGTGTTCAGCGATCCCACAGACATTCGCCAGTTGTTCCGCGCCGGACCCAATCTGGTCGATACGACGGAGGCGAATCTGGGGCGAGTCATGGGGCCCAATTCGTTGTTTGCATTGGCCGGTGACCGACATCGCGCTCAGCGCAAGCTGCTCACGCCACCCTTCAACGGACGCCGGCTCGCCGCCTACGCGGCGATCGTCGAACGCGAGGCGCTCGCCGAGTTCGCCACGTGGCCAAGGGATCAGACGTTCGCGACCCTGCCCTCGATGATGCGCATCACGCTCAACGTCATTCTGCGCGCGGTCTTCGGAGCCGAGGGCCAGGAGTTCGAGCGGCTGCGTGAAATGCTTCCTCCCGCAATCCGACTCGGCTCGAAGCTCTCGCTGATCCCCGTTCCGCAATGGGACTGGGGTCGATGGAGCCCGTGGGGTCGCTTCCATCAGTACCGGCGCGAGTACGACGCCATCGTCAACCGGCTCATCGACAGAGCTCGTGCCGATCCTCACCTCGACCTACGTGACGACGTGCTGTCGATATTGGTTCAGAGTCGTTACGAGGACGGCTCGCCCATGACGCGGCCAGAGATCGCCGACGAGTTGATCACCCTGCTGGCGGCGGGGCACGAGACGACTGGCACCACGCTGGCATGGGCGGTGGAGCGGCTGCAGCGGCATCCCGAACTACTGGATCGGCTCGTCACCGCCTTGGACGCAGGCTCGGACGATCTGTTGAACGCTACGGTCCACGAGGTCCTTCGCGTCCGGCCCGTCATCGACGTGACCTTCAGGCAGGTGAAGGCGGCCACCATCCAGGTCGCGGGGTGGACGTTGCCGCAGGGGCAGACGATTGTCGCGAGCATCGGGCTACTGCACGACGACGAAACGGTCTACCCGAACGCATCGCGATTCGATCCCGACCGGTTCATGTCCACCCCACCCGATCCCGCGCAGTGGATGCCGTACGGCGGCGGCGTTCGCCGCTGCATCGGCGCGGCCTTCGCCACCATGGAGATACGGGTCGCCCTGCGAACGCTGTTGCGGGACTATGCGATTACGCCCTCAAACGCGCGCGACGAAGCGCGCCACTCGCGCGGCGTGACGATCGCCCCTGCGCGAGGAGCGCGGGCGCGCATCCGGCCGAGGGCGTGGACGGAGACGGGCTAACTCAGGTAGTTGGCGAGCTGGTCGCTCGTCAGCGTCCAGCCGTTGTGGAAGTCGTCGAATTGGCCAGGCGGCACCAGTGAGTGTTCGATCGACATCAGCGTCTCTGCCTCGCCGAACGGTTCGAATGCGACGTTCACGATGCTGACGGCCGTCGGGTCCGGCCAGTTGGAGTTACTCCAGGTGAAGCGGAGCAGCGAAGGGCGTTCGATGGCCAGGAACTGTCCGGTGATCAGCACGCTGCTACCAGAGTGGTCGACGTCGAACCGCACGACGCCGCCGACGCGCGGCTCGACGGTCACGGCGACGCACCGATCCGGGCGGGGACACATCCACTCCTCCAACGACTCTGGGTCCAGCCACTCGTCGAAGACGTCTTCGGGCACCGCGGGCATGACGCGTTGCACCCGGACGGTCGTCGTCCCATTCATCGCGACGACCGCTTCCGTCGCAACCGCCGTTCCAACGCATCCGCACGTGTCGACCAAAATTCGGTCTGCTCCGTCATCCATTGCTGGGCAAACGTCAATCCGTCGGGCCGCAGCGACAGCCAGTGTTCGCGGCCGCGAACTTCGCGCACGACCAGGCCTGCGGACTCGAGCACGCCGACGTGACGCGACACGCCTGCGAACGTCATCGGTAGCGGCGCAGCCAAATCGGTGATCCTGGCGTCCCCCTGGCGCAGGGTCTCCAGCAGGCGGCGGCGGGTTGGATCCGCCAGCGCTGCGTACGCCCGGTCAAGAACCTGATCTTCAACCATTCGGTTGACTATAGCGGGTCGGCGTGGTTCGCTGGCGAGTAGATGTTCAACTGATCTGTTGAATGTTTACCCAGCGTCGTCGCCGGGCGACGCGACGTTGGTTCGATCAGAAGGGTGAGGAACAGATGAAGACGCAGGAGATCGTGTCGGCACGGGAATGGGAGGCCGCGTACCAGAAGATGCTCGTCGAGGAAAAGGAATTCTCCCGTGCGCGCGATGCGCTCGCAGCAAGGCGACGCCGGATGCCGTGGGTGGCCGTCGAGAAGCAGTACGCCTTCGAAGGACCCGACGGCAAGGCGACCCTCCTCGATCTGTTCGGCGGCCGACGGCAGCTGATCGTCTACCGCGCGTTCATGGACGCCGGCGTGCATGGCTGGCCCGAACACGGATGCGTTGGCTGCTCGCTGATGGCCGACCACATCGGCAACCTCGCACACCTCAACGCACGCGACACGACTCTGGTGTACGCCTCACGGGCATCGCAAGAGGACGTCGAGCGCATCAAGGCGCGAATGGGCTGGAACATCCCGTGGTACACCATGATTCCCGACGCCGAGGGGGCATTCGACGTCGACTTCGGCGTCGACGAGTGGCATGGCACCAACGCATTCATCCGTGATGACGACGGACGGGTCTTTCGCACGTACTTCGTCAACGGTCGCGGCGACGAGGTATTCGTCAACACCTGGAACTTCCTCGACATCACCGCGCTCGGCCGCCAAGAAGACTGGGAGGACTCGCCCAAGGACTACCCGCAGACCAAGCCCTACCAGTGGTGGCGTTGGCACGACGCGTACGGCCAGCAGACTGGAGCAGACGGCGAATGACGGTGGCATCGGTGATGGATCCGCGGCTGACCTCGTGCCTCTATCGCGAATCGAAGGACCGGATCACCGCGCTGACGACTGGATTCGGTGACGCGAGGTGGAACACCGCGGTAGCCGCTTGTCCCGGCTGGACGGTCCGTGACGTCGTTGCGCACATGACCGCCGTCGCCGAGGGCTGGGCTGACGCGCACGCGTCGGGACCACCCACCGATGACGAAACCGCTGCTCACATCAGGCGATTCGACGGCCGTGACGGGGCCCACATCCTCAGTGCCTGGACCGCTGCCACCGCGAAACTGGATCGGCTGGCCGCAGATCACGGGATCACACCACCGCTCGGCGACGTCGCGAGCCACGAGCACGACATCCTCGCCGCGCTATGCCGCCCATCGGGCAGGGATTCGAGCGCGGTGTGGTGGACATCGGATCGGCTGCTCACGATGCTAGAGACCACGGTTCCGTTACGCGTAACCATAGAAGACGGTGAATATCGCAGCGGGCCAAACGACGCACCCGAAGTATGGCTGCGCACAACGCGATTCGAAGCGATGCGCTGGCGAACCGGCCGTCGCAGCAGAGCCCAACTCGCCGCGATGGATTGGTCGGATGACCCGACGCCGGTACTCGATCAACTGTACTTGTTCGGTCCGGCTGGCAACGATTTCGTCGAATAGCGCTGCGGCACCGAGACAATCGAAAGGAGATCTTCATATCACGTCAGCCGATGCCCCCCGTGGTCGATCGGGCCGCGTTCGAAGCGGAGATCGACAGCGTGCGAACGCGGGAGAAGGCCCACATTCGAGAGGGCGACGCCATCGCCGCGGCCCGTCGACGCCTTCCCATGGTCGAGGTGGACGCCACGCTCGAGCTGATCGGACCCGATGGAAGTATTCCCCTGCTCGACGCCTTCGAAGGTCGCCGCCAACTCGTCGCCTACTACTTCATGTGGCACGCCGGGCATCCCGCGCCCGAGCAGTGTGAAGGCTGCACGTGGGTGACCACACAGGTCACGGAGCTGTCGTACCTCCATTCGCGCGACGTCACGTATGCCGTCTTCTGCCAGGGGCCATACGACGAGGGCGAGCGGTATCGCCGCTTCATGGGCTGGGACGTGCCGTGGTATTCGGCGCTGCCCTCCCTCGACACGCTCCTCGTCGGGCGCCACGTCGGAATGATGCACATCGTGTGCTATCTGCGGGATGGCGACCGTGTGTTCGAGACCTACTGGACGACCAGGCGCGGCGTCGAGTCGATGGACTACAGCTATGCCCTCATGGATCTCACCGTCTACGGTCGCCAGGAACCGTGGGAAGAGTCACCGCCGGGCTGGCCGCAGGAATGGCAGGTCGACGGGTCCAACACGCGGATCGACGGACGGCCGATCCCACAGTGGTCGCGGCTTGCCGCTGGACGTTCCGACGACCTCACCGGCGGGGCAAAGTCTTCAGCCGCACGCTGACGAATCGCCGCGCAACACGCCCAAGGGACCCCTACTGTCGTGGCGTGGCGAAGACGAGCCCCGCCGGCGACTACGTCCGGCTCGCGGCCGACCATGTCGGCGACACCGTGGCGCAACTCGAGCGCCGGATTCATGCGCGCTTCGGCGAACGGGGCCTGACCAAGGCGGTGCGGGACCTCGGTCGGCTCGTCGAGCTCGTTCGAACCGAGGCAGACCAGTCACACGACCGCCTTCTGCGAAGGACGATCGCCGCCCGCGCCATCGGCGTCGTCATCGCAGTGGCGACGTTGGTGGCGCTGGTCTTCGGCGTGCGCTCGGCCGTCGTCGACGGGCTGGCGCGGACCGTGGACTGGGTGCCTCTCATCGAGAGCACGGTCAACGATCTGGTGTTCGCGGGTATCGCCCTGGTCTTTCTGTGGGCCCTGCCGGAACGCCTGGAGCGACGGACCCTGCTCGCCTTGCTGCACCGACTTCGTTCACTCGCACACGTGATCGACATGCACCAGCTCTCCAAGGATCCCGAGCAGGTCAGCTCGACCTATGAGCCGACCGCAGAGAGCGTCCGGCACGGGCTCGACGCCGACCAGATGCACCACTACCTCGGCTATTGCTCGGAGATGCTGAGTCTGACCGCCAAGACCGCGGCCCTGTGCGCCGAACACAGCGCCGACGGCGTCGTGCTGGAGACGGTGTCCACCATCGAGACGCTGACGACCGAGTTGTCGAACAAGATCTGGCAGAAGATCTCGCTTCTCCCCCGCGACTAACTACGTCGAGTGGTGAGAGATCGTAATCGCATTGCCGCTCAACTGATTCCGCTGGCGTCCCTGATGGCCCTCAGCCAGCAGGCGTTGTCGGAGACGAAGAAGCCGACCTCGCCGGAGCGCACGGCTACGACGAGATGCATGCGGCCGCCGGCGACGGACGACTTGAACACCTTTGCCTCGCGCGCTCCCGTGATCGTCGTGGTTGGGATCTCGATGGTCTTGCCTGTGACGGTGATGCAGACCAGTCGTCGATTGGTGAGTGCGATTACCGCGTTGTTGTTGACCATCGGGAACCCGGCTGCTGTCGCGCCGCGGTAGTTGCCCTTCTCGGGCGGACGAAGCACCGTCTCGCCCTCGATCGAGTCAGCAAGCGTGGCGTATGCGTTGCGTGTCCTACGCCGAAACCACAGGATCACCGGGATCCAGATCACGGCGTTGATCGCGGCGATGCCAAGGACCAGAATGACGACGAACGCGGTGGCACTCACGTCGATCTCCCCTCACAGTCCCGCGAAGCACGCGCTGGCGTCGGTCCCGCTCTGGGGAATGGACGCATTGCGCGTCGAGAACTTTCCGACGACGCCGGTTGCAGTGACCTCGACGCTGTCGGCGTGGATGCCAAGCGGATAGTTGTCGTTGAGTTTCGACGTCAAACGGTCGAGCGCCGCCTGCACGGTGTCCTTGTCGAGCGGGCCGGCGAGATCGACGACGAGCAATTGAAGTTTGTGGTCGGCGACGACGGGCTTGGCCGTGACGGTGATGCTTCCGGCCTCCAGGAGCAGCGTGCCCGCCACCGGGTCGGTGGTCAGCCCTGTCACCAGATTGCCAACGCCGGGAAGGTTGGCGGCGACGGTGTTCTTGATCCCGTCGGCGGTCCACGTGAGCGTCGCGTCGAGCGCGCCGATGGTGCCTTTGGAGTCCGAAGTGCCCTGCGGCCGTACGTCTTCGACGGTGACCTCCGCCTGCATGCCCTTTGCCTCTTGGACTTGGTTGCCGTCGGTCGACACCGTCACGTTGGTGTAGTGGTCGGTGAGGCGCTGCCACAGGAACGGCGGGTTCACCGCGAACGACACGTTCACACCGTCCTTGACGATGCACTGCGCGACCGAGGTGAGGATCCCCTCCGCGCGGTGACGGGCGTAGAGTTCGGCAGCTGCCAGCCCGCCGAATACCAGCGCGACGGCGATGATCGCGATCAAGGAGATCGACATCGGATCACGCAGCAGTGAGCGTCGTGGCTTCTCATCCAAAGTGCTCGCGGCAGGCTTGGCCTTGCGGCGCGGAATGCGTTCGGTCGCTGCCGCATCGTCTCGCTGAGCCCCTGCGGGGATCTTCTCGGTCGGTGCTTCCTTCGCACCGGCACGCGTTAGCCGCTCCGTTGCCGGCTCTGGCGGCCCAGCCGGCGTTGGCGACACTGGCGGCTTGCGAGGCCCGCGACCACCAGGTCGTCCTGGCGGCGGCGGAGGTCTTGTCACCTGCGTGATTCTGCCTCAATGCGCATGACGCCATGGAAGCTGCGGCACGTCGCATCGCCGTGTCGTGAAAGATTCGTCTCGTGACCGATCGTGAAGTGACCGAGCAAAGACCGACTATCCCCGCGCTCCTCGAGCGCGCCGCGCGTGAGTTCGGCGAGCACGAGTACCTGATCACGCCGACCGAGACCCTGACCTATCGAGAGGCGCAACGGCGTTCGGCCGACGCCGCACGTTGGCTACTCGGCCTGGGTGTGGGAAAGGGCGGTCGAGTCGGCCTCTTCTTCCCCAACGGAGTCGAATGGGTCGTCTGGTGGCTGGCAATTTCGAGGATCGGCGCCGTCGCGGTACCGCTGAGCACGATGTACACGCCTGCCGAAATCGCCAAGGTACTTCGTCTGGCCGACGTCGGATTGCTGATCGCCCCCGATCGCGTGCTGAACTTCGACGTCGCCGAACGGTTCGAAGCCGCGATGCCGGACATGGCCGGGCAGGGGGGACACACTCTCGCGTTGAACGCCGCGCCGTTCTTGCGTCGCATCACGCTGACCGGGTATTCCGACCGGCGCTGGGCCACCCCGCCGTACGACCCGTCTGCCATGGTGTCCGAAGAACTTCTCGGGGCCGTCGAGGTCGAGGTGTTTCCCGCCGACTTGGCGATCATGGTGCACACCTCGGGTTCCACCGCGGATCCCAAGGGCGTTCTGCACACGCACGGCACGCTCGTCCGGCAGACGTCGACGTGGCCGGCCGCCATCGCCGCGATCACCGGATCGCCCGCGTCCAGCCGAATCCTGTGCGCGATGCCGTTCTTTTGGATCGGCGGGGTGCTCGCCGCGACGGGGGCGCTGCACCAACCCGTCACCGTACTGGTCATGCCTCGCCTCGACGCGGCAACTGCGCTCGACATGGTTGAACGCGAACGGGCCACCGGGATCGTGGGGTGGCCCGCCTTTACCCAGCGGCTGCGCGAGCACCCCACCTTCGCCGACCGCGATCTGAGCAGCGCCCCAATGCTTCGCGACGGACCTCTGGACATCGCGATGACCGACTCGCCAGACGGGTTTCCGGTGCACCGCACCATGTCCGAGACCGCCGGTGGGTTCGCCTACACCGACATGGCCATCGTCGATGCCGACGCTCGACCGGTCCCCTCCGGATCCACCGGTGAGCTCCTCGTCCGAGGCGTCGGCGTCATGGCCGGTTACAACAAGCGCGAGCGCGCAGACACGTTCGACGAGGACGGCTGGTACCACACGGGCGACCAGGTCTACCGACGCGAAGGCGACCCTCGGCTGTTCTACGTCGGGCGTACGACCGAACTGATCAAGGCTGCGGGAGCCAACGTCTCACCGCTCGAGGTCGAGGCGGTGATCGAACAACTCGACGACGTAGCGCAATGCGTCGTCTTCGGGGTCGACGATCCCGCGCGAGGCGAGGAGGTGTGCGCCGTCGTCGTGCCTGCGTCAAAGGTCGTCGACCTGCTCTCCGTCGCGGCCCATGCTCGCGAGCAGCTGTCCGCATACAAGGTTCCTACCAAGTGGGCTATCGCGATGAGCGACCAGATACCGACGTTGCCCAGCGGCAAACTCAACCGAAAGGCATTGCGGGCCAATGTCATCGCCGGTGACCTCACGTTGGTCGAGGCAGACGGAAGTAGGGTGGCGCCATGAGTCTGGTTACGTATGAGTGCGACGAGCACGTCGCGACCATCACCCTCAACCGTCCCGAGGCTCGAAACGCCATCAATGGTGCTCTGCGACGCGACCTGAACGCAGCATGGGACCGGTTCCGCGACGACGAGGACGCTTGGGTCGCAATCCTGACGGCCAACGGCGACGTCTTCTGCGCGGGTGGAGACCTCAAGGACGGCCAGGGCTCGGTAGGAACCTTCGGCGGTACGTTCTGGGAGAAGCCGACCATCAACTCCTTCGAGAGCGGCATGGAGCTCTTCAAGCCGACGATCGCCGCCGTGCAAGGGCCGTGCATCGGCTATGGACTCACCGGAGTGTTGTTCTGCGACTTCGTGATTGCGAGCACGGATGCGACGTTCTGCTATCCCGAGGTGTCGATAGGCACTCCCACCATCGTCGGGGCGCTCCGGCTTCCGCAACGGGTGGGCTGGGCCAACGCCATGGAACTTCTGCTGACCGGCAAGCCGATCAATGCCGTACGGGCAAAGGAGGTAGGTCTGGTGTGGAAGCTCGTCGAACCCGCCGAGTTGCAGGCGGCAGCGCGGACGTGGGCGCGAACGTTGACTGAGGCTGCCCCACTCGCGCAGCGGGCGACCAAGGAGGTGGCCTGGCGGTCGGCTGACATGGGCTGGATCGAGTCCGTCCGCTTCGGTGAAACCATGCGCAAGGTCGCTGGCGCCACCGAGGACGCAAAGGAGGGCATTCGCGCATGGGTCGAGAAGCGCAAGCCGGAGTGGCGCGGCCGTTAGGCGGCACGGCGCGTGTGATCGAATGAGCACACCACCGGACGATCGAGGGGTAGGCATGGACGACCCGATCGAGCGGCTTCGTGCGGACTACGACGCCACGCCGTACACCTCGAATTCATTTCCCCAGTCGGCACCCGGGCAGCTGGCGGCCGTCGCCCACCTGTTCGGCCTCGATGCGCCGAAGGTTTCGAGTGCGCGCGTCCTCGAAATCGGCTGTGCGACTGGGGGCAACCTGATCCCTTTCGCCGCGATGCACCCGCAGGCGCGGGTCGTCGGCGTCGATCTGTCACGGGTCCAGATCGACAAGGGGCGCACCCGGTCCCGGGTCCTTGGCATCGACAACCTGGAACTCGTCGCAGGCGACATCGCGCGGATGGACCTGGCGGCACTGGGACAGTTCGACTATGTCATCGCGCACGGCGTCTACAGCTGGGTGCCTCCCGACGTGCAGGAGGCGCTGCTGGCTGCCATCCGTCGTTGCATGGCTCCCGACGGCGTCGCCTACGTCAGCTACAACGTCTACCCGGGCTGGAAGTCGAAGGAGATTCTCCGCGACGCCATGTTGCTGGCGAGCGGGGCGAGTACGACCCCCGACGACAAGGCGCGCGAAGCTCGCGGCATGCTCGACTTCCTCGAAGAGGTCGTTCCCGCCGAGGGCGTGATGGCACGCGTCGTAGCCGAATCCAAGGCATTCGCACAAGGATTCGGGGATTCGTACCTGTTGCACGACGAGCTGGAGACGTTCAACGCCCCGTGCTATTTCTACGAGATGGTCTCGCGAGCCGGCGCGCACGGTCTGTCCTACCTCGCCGAAGCCCGCCCCGAGACCATGGTTCCCGCCAATTTCGGTCCGAAGGTCGCGGAGTACATTGGCGAGAAGAGCGGCGGCGTCCAGGTGCTCGTCGACCAGTACTTGGACTTCGTGACGAATCGGATGTTCCGCGAATCGCTGCTCATCCACGGCGAGCGCGCACCGATGATCTCGTACAACCCCGATCGAAACCGCTTCGGCGACTTCCACTTCGCGGCGTGGGTGCCTCCGGCCGACGAACCCACCCGCTTGGACAACACTCGCCAGGAGTACGTGGAATCCGACGGTGCCACGCTGTTCACCAACGATCCGGGCATCAAGGCCGCGCTCGATGCGCTCAGCGCGGCATGGCCTTGGACGCTCTCCCGGCAGGATCTGGTGGACGCGGTGACCGACCGGTTCGCCTCGGCTGGTCTGACCCCGAGCGCCAACCTCGCAGACCACGTCGACAACCTGATGGGGACTTTGATTCTGCAGGGTCAGGCGCGGTATCGGCTTGCGCCGGTTTCGCCAGAATCGACGTCCGCTCTCCTGCAAGTGGACGAGAGCTCCAGGCGGATGGCCGAATTGACGCGCGATCAGGAGGACGCGGCTACCTTCAATGCCTGGCACGAGACTGAGATGTTGTCGGCCACCGATCGCCACGTGTTGCCGCTCCTCGACGGTACCCGTGACCGTGATGCGTTGCTTGCAGCCGTCCAAGCGTTGGTCGACGATGGCGCGATCCCGCTGGAACGCGATGGTGTGGCCGAATACGTTGACGAGCTTCCGGACCGCCTGGCGGAGATGAAACTCCTCTGATCACATCTCCCGCGTTCGCCACTCAGCCAGGCGCACCAGCGGTAACATGGTCCTCATCTGTCTCAGGAGTCGCGGAGGACACATGCGCCGATGGAAGCGCGGAGCCGTTGCCGCGGTAGCCGCCGTCGGCCTTGCCTTGGGGGGCGCCGTTCCCGCAGTCGCCCACGCCGAACCCACGCCCGCGGTGAAGGACTTCTCTCGCCCGGCCGTCGTCATCCTCGGGTACGGCCTCAACCCAGACGGCACCATGCGGCCCATCCTCCGACGCCGGGTGCTGACGGGCCTGTCGGTCGCGCAGCTCTTTCCGCAATCACCCATCATCGTGACTGGCGGCAACCCGCAGAATGGCGTGACCGAGGCCGCGCAGATGCGAAAGATGTTGCTAATACTTGGCTTTCCGCCTGACAGGCTCATCGTCGAGGATGGGGCCAACAGCACCGTTCAAAACGCCCAATTCTCGGTGCCGCTGGCGAAGCAGGCGGGTACCTCGGGCATCATCCTGGTCACGTCGACGACGCATCAGGGTCGAGCCGACGGTGATTTCGTCGATGCCGGCGCCAATCTTCTTGCGACGGTGAGCTATCCGGACGGCACTCCGTGGGTGAACGTCGCCCAGTTCGCGCACGACGCCATCAGTCCGTTCGTCAACGTGGGCTAGCGGGCGTACCCGCAGTTAAGGTGAACTGCCCGCGAGTGGGCGATTTCGTCCGCACACTCGGCGATCGCCTACCGGCGCAGCGGTCAGGCGATGATTCGGCTCAGGTACGGTGCCATGTCGTTGGTGCGCACCGGCGTTACGACGACGACCGGGTCGGTCGCCTGCAACATCTGCCCGTTGCCAAGGAACATTGCGACGCTTTGGGTGCCGTCGGGCCCGTAGAAGATCAGGTCCCCGGGGAGTGCTTGCTGCGGAAGGATCTTCTGGCCCACCTTGTACTGCTCGCCCGACGAACGCGGCATCTTGAGTCCGACGCCGGCGAACGCGTAGACGATAAGACCGGACGCGTCGAATCCGATGGGCTTCTGTGCCGGATCGATACCGACGCTGGACGTCAGTGGCTGCGATGGGAGGCCATTGGCAAGCTGCTGGGCTTCAAGGGCGTTCGCGACGGGGTTTCCGCGCGTCGGCCCATTGGCGTCGCCGCCGCCATAGGAGAAGGGCACGCCGCGCTGAGCGAGCGCCCGAGCCATCACGTAGTCGATGGCCTGTTGGTTGAGCGCCGAGCGACCTGGCACGTCGGCGGTTGCGAACCCAGGTGTTGCGAACAGGATGGCCATGCCGATCGCGATGGCGAAGAACCGCCTCATCCCACCACACCTCCTGGCAACGTCGGCCCCCCGGCGAGGCCACTGCATACGTTGTACAACTCCGGATGTGCCGCAAGCAATTTCGTGCGAGGTGACTGACCAAGGAGATGCCCGACCGTGACCCAACGGTGATGCTATGGGGGTTAGACGACCGTGGGCTCGCCGACCTTGACCAGCATCTTGCCGATGTTTGCTCCGGTGAACAGCCCGTTGAGAGCGTCGACGCACGACTCGATGCCGTCGAAAATCGTCTCGCGATGCACGAGCAGCCCCTTGGCTTCCCACTCGCGAAGCGCTGCAAAGGCCTCGTCGAAGCGCCCCCACTCGTCCAAGGCGTTGAATCCTTGCATGGTTGCGGTCTTGGACAGGATGTTGACGTAGTTGGTGGGGCCCGGATGCTCGCCAGTCAGATAGCTGGAGATCACGCCGCACATCACCACCCTCGCCTTTTGGGCAAGGCGGCCAAGGACCGCGTCGAGGACGGCTCCGCCGACGTTGTCGAAGTACACGTCGACCCCTCGCGGACAGTGCTGCTTGAGCGCAGCCTTCATGTCGGCGGTGCGGTAGTCGATGCACGCGTCGAAGCCGAAGTCCTCGACGACGGCCCGACACTTCTCCGGTCCACCGGCGATGCCAACGACTCGCGCGCCCGCGATCTTGGCGATCTGGCCCGCCACCGATCCGGTGGCGCCCGCCGCGGCGGAGACCACGACAGTGTCGCCCTCCCTGGGCTTGCCGATGTCTGCCATGCCGAAGTAGGCGGTGGCGCCCGTCGGCCCATAGATCGACATCACCGCGGGCTGGTCGATCGGGTCCATGTCGGTGACGGGCGTGCAGAAGACGTCGTCGCGGACGATCACGTACTCCTGGAAACCGGTCAGCGTGGTGACGACGTCGCCAACCGCATAGGCATCGCAGCGCGAAGCGACGATCTCGCCGATGCCCGCCGCCCTGATGACTTCGCCCAGCTGGACGGGCGGAAGGTAGCCGGGTTGATCGTTGAGCCACGTCCGTGCGGCGGCATCGAGGCCGACGTAGGTAGTGCGAACGAGCGCCTCGCCCTCCGCGGGTTGCGGGGCCCGCGACGTGACCAGTTCCGTGTCACCGGGCTGGACAAGGCCGGTGGGCCGGCGACGCAAGAGGATCTGACGGTTCTTCAGGTCGGACACGGTGCGAAACTACCCAACGCGCAACCTGATTTGGCGACAAACGAGATCATCTACCCGTGATCAAGGGCGCTAGCGCAAACGTCGACGACGCCCAGTTTCACCTTCGAGACCCTTTCACGACGCCACGCGCGGCGGGTCTATCGAATCTGACGCGCATCAGTATGCGAGCTGATTGACCGCCCCCGCGAACACTCGCGGCAGGGCGCTCGCGGCAGGCACGATCCGCGATCGAATCCTCGGTCGTGCGGCCGCGCCGACGAGAGCTGCGGTCAACATGCGGTAGCGGCGGGTCAACTGGCGCCACTGCCGGTCATAGTGGCTGGGGCTTTCGGCGACAACGCAATTCACCAATAGTTCGGCGGCGCCGAACGCGAGCCCCATGCCCTCGCCCGTCAACGCATCGATGTACCCGGCAGCGTCACCGACGAGCATCACCCGACCCGCGGTCCGGTGGCGCGCCTTCTGCCGCAGCGGGCCCGCCGCGCGATCGGGCCCGTGGGCGTGACCGCGCACCCGGTCCTGCAGCGTTGGGAACTGGTCGAAGTGGCTGTCGAAGCCACCGCGCGACGAAGTCAGGATGGCGATGCCGACGCAGTCGTCGGCGACGGGCGTCACGTATGCCTCGGCGCCGCTGGCCCAGTGCACTTCCACGTGATCGGTCCATGGCGCGACTTGGTAGTGGCGCCGTATCCCCCATCGGCGCTGACCGCTGCACGGTTGTGCCAAACCCAGTGACCGTCGGATCGGTGAGTGCAAGCCGTCGGCCGCCGCAAGGTATCGGGCCGTCAGCGACCCCGCCCGAACCGACTTCGCGTCCTGCGAAATCTCTCCGATGGCGTCGCACACGAACCCGACGCCCGCAGCCTCGGCGGCGTCGTGCAACGCCGCATGCAACGCGGTCCTGCGAACACCGAGGCCTGCTCCCGCTCGGAACATCGCCTCGATCTGGTGATTCTGGTCCTGGTAACTAATTCCGCGCAGGGGCCGCCCCTTCGGGGCCACCCCGAGGCGGTCGAGGTATCCGACGGTGTGCGGCATCATGCCCTCGCCGCACGCCTTGTCCAGCGACCCACTGCGATGCTCGACGACGACCGCCTCTAGGCCCGCCCGAGTGGCGTACAGGGCGGTGGCCAGACCCGCCGGGCCTCCCCCGCCCACGAGCAGGTCGATCACGACAGGCTCGCGAGCGCGCTGTTCTCCACCTTGAGGCGTGTTCTCAGCAATGCCGCGTTTAGCACCGTGAACACCACGGCAGTAAGCCAGGCCGTGTGTACGAGCGGCAGCGCGAACCCCTCGGCGACGACTGCGACGTAGTTCGGGTGCGGAATCAGCCGATACGGACCGTCGGTCACCCGAGATGCTCCCGGCACGATGATCACCCGCGTATTCCATTGGGGGCCAAGGGTGGCGATGCACCACCAGCGCAGGCCCTGGGCTGCGACGACGATCGCCAGCATCGGCCAGCCCAGAGCGGCGATGAACGGACGATGCAGTGCGAACGTCTCCAACAAGCAGCCTGCCAATAGGGCGGTGTGCAGCACCACCATCACTGGGTAGTGCCGCGCGCCGAACTCGATACCGCCGCGTTCCCGGCTCCAAGCCGAGTTCCGTTTGGATACAACGAGTTCCACGATACGTTCGACGGCGACAAGGACGATCAGCAGCACGTACGACATCACGACATCACCGCCAGCGCAAGAGGACGAGCTCCGAGCAGAACCCCGGACCCATCGCCATCATCAGCCCAGGAGATCCGGCCTGCGGCCGCTTGGCGATGGTGTCGCGCAGCACGTGCAGGACCGAGGCGGACGAGATGTTGCCCACCTCTGCAAGCGAGCGCCAAGTGAGTTCGAGCGCATCGTCGGGCAGGCCGAGCGTGGCCGTAATCGCCTCGATCACCTTCGGGCCGCCGGGGTGACTCACCCAAGCTCCGACGTCGGACGTGTTCAGGCCATGAGCGCCAAGGAAATTCGTGACGTCGTCACCCAGATAGCGCTCGACGACCTTCGGCACGTCTGGCGAGAGGACCAGCCGGAAGCCGCTAGAGTCGATGTCCCAGCCCATGGTGCGCTCCGAATCGGGATACAGGTGGCTGCGCGAGTCGAGCACCTCGGGACCCGAAGCGCCGATGAGGTCGGCACGGCGATCCCCCACCGCCACCACCGCCGCGGCCCCGTCGCCGAATAGGCTGCTGCCGACAACGGTGGCCATCGACGGGTCGGACTTGGGAACCAGCGAACACAGTTCCACGGCAAGGAGCACGCCGACAGCGTCGGGAGCGCCGCGCAGATAGTCGTTGAGCCTGGCCACCCCTGCGGCGCCTGCCACGCAGCCGAGGCCGAACATCGGTATCCGACGCACGTCGGGTCGCAGTCCGATCCGCCCCGCGATGCGAGCGTCGATGGTCGGAACCGCAACGCCCGTGACGGTCGTCGTGAAGATCACGTCGACGTCGGCGGGCTTCAGGCCCGCGTCGTCGAGTGCGCCAAGGATGGCGGCGCACCCCAATTCGACGGCGTGCTCGATGAAGATGTCGTTGGATCGACCAAAGTCGTTGAGCCCGGAGTAATCCTCCAGCGGCAGCACCGTGTGGCGGTTGTCGACCTTCGCGCTTGCGTGCAGTTTCCTGATGGGCTCGGCGTACTGCGCATAGCCGGGAAGGGTGAGTAGTGCTTCGGTTACCTCCGACTGGCTGTATCGATGCGGTGGGAGTTCTCCCCGGACAGCTGCGATCACACTCATGACAACCTCCTCGACTAAGACACGTCACGTGGGACTCGTTGGTTCAACTGGTGATTGGCGTCACCGGTCGAGTTCGTATCGGTGAGGTAGCGACGAGGGAGTCGAAAGATGGTTCAGTTAATGCCATGACCACTCACGGTGATGTGGCGGTGTTCGACGAACTACGGTTTCTGGCCGACTCGTTGCGCCGGGTCGACGCGGCGGCCGCTGCCGCAGACTGGGGTGACGACGGCGCGCTGACTTCGGTAGTCGCAGAGGCGCGAGCCGAGGTGGCGTCGCTTCAGCACGGCGTGGTCGACGACGTCGCCGCGGCTGGCGCCTCGACGTGGTGGCGCGACAGGGCAAAGAGTGAGGCAATCGCGGCGGGCGCCAACGAAATGGCCACGACGCCGGGACAGGCGGGCGCGAATGCCGTGGTCGCGGTCGCTCTCGCCAGGGCTGCCGTGGCCGAGGCCGTCCTCGCGGTAGCGCAGGCACATCGAATGTCGGCCGACGAGGCCAAGCGGTCGGCGGTGCGACGGTCCGCCGTCCTGCGCGTGGACCCCTTGTCTCGTCTCGGCAGGCGCGTCGTCGACGAGGTGCGGCACGTCTTCGCGGACAAACCGCGCGCGATCCTGCTTCGGCTCACGATCACGGTAGGCATCAGCTTGGCCATGGTCGCGGCGTACAACTTCGTCGGGGTCAGGCGCTACGACGACTTCGGTCAGCTCACGCTCTACCTGTTCTCGGCAGTCGTTGGCAGCGTGGTCTGCACCAATGCGTTGTGCTTCGAGGCGGAACGGGTGCGCGAGAGTTTGTCGCGTGGTGAACGGATGTGGCGAATCCTGGTGGCCAAGAACCTTGCAATGGCCACCCTGATCGTCGTCGCGGCGATACCCGTCATCGCGTTCCTCGCGGCGACCACCCATGGCAATCCTGCGGCGATGGTCGACCAACTCGTGACGATGGTCTTCATCTGGTTGGGCTTGGGCAACGTCCTGTCGGTGCTGTATCCACTTCGGCACGAACCGATTTCGGCCAGACTCCGCGACGGCACCTGGAAGCCGTTCCTGATCCTGTTCGCCGTGTCCTACGGCGTGGGGTTGACCGCCAATCTGATGATCTATTGGCGGTTGTGGGCGAAATACGGAGCAGCCGCAAAGCTTGACGCCGGTGACTGGGGCGCGTTCGCACTAGTGCTGGCGAGCGCGCTCACGAGTTGGATATTGCTCACGGTGTTCGCCCTCGCCGCGAGCAGGGAGCCGCGAATCCGCCGCGTGCTCTCTCGCGAGATGGTGGTCTATCGGCGCGATTAGCCCAGTGCGGCTAGCGCCGCATCGTAATTCGGCTCCTCGGCGATTTCTGGAACCAGCTCGGTGTAGACGACGTTGCCGTCGGCGCCGATTACGACGACGGCGCGACCGAGAAGCCCCGCAAACGGACCATCGGCGAGAGTGACGCCGTAGTCCTCGCCGAAGCTGTCGCGAAACGCCGACGCGGTGACGACGTTCTCGATGCCCTCTGCGCCGCAGAACCGCTTCTGCGCGAACGGCAGATCCTTCGATACGCACACCACGGCAGCACCCGTCGCGCCGACGCGCTCGTTGAAGGTGCGAACGCTGGTGGCGCACACCGGCGTGTCCACGGAGGGAAAGATGTTCAGCAACAGGGGCTTATCGCGGAACTGCTCGTTGGTGACGGTGCCGAGATCGGTGCCCGTCAAGGAAAAGCTCGGAGCAGGAGTGCCGACGGCCGGCAGTTCGCCGACCGTATTGATGGGGTTTCCGCGCATCGTTATCTGTGCCATGCGGACAGTCTGTCAAGGACTGCGCGGCATCGCGAGGGCAGGGTCCGTCAGCGTCTGAAGCAGGGCCCGCCACCATCCGATGTCGTCGGGGTTCACCGCGCGATAACGCTCGACGAGGTCGTGATCCGGCATCGGCGGCGTTGAGGCAACCGGAAGGTGGCCGTCGACGGGGACCAACGATCGCGGGCCCGCGACGACGTCGCCAGCAAGCAGCGATATGGTGCCCAACCCGCAGGCAAAGGGCAGTTCGGGCAATGCGCCTGCAAGCGCGAGCCCTGCGCACAGTCCGATCGTCGTCTCGACCGACGAAGTCACCACTGGCAAGAGGCCGCACGTTTCGGCGACTCGGTAAGCCCGCCGAACTCCACCCAGCGGTCCGCACCTCAAGACGGCGACGTCGGCGGCCTCGTTCAGGGTCTTCGTCGGCAGCCGCGCTGGATCGTCGGCCTCGTGGATCGATTGATCGATCGCAATGCGAACGTCCACCTTGCGGCGAAGGGCGATCAGGTCGTCCAGGCGCAGGCATGGCTGCTCGACGAACTCGAGGCCACCGGCGGCATGGTCCAATGCGACGATCGCCGAGATCGCGGTGTCGACGTCCCAACCCCCGTTGGCGTCACATCGGATGGTGCCCTGCGGGCCGAGCGCGTCGCGGACCGCCTCGAGACGGGCCACGTCGTCGGCCAGCGACCCACCCGGCTCGGCCACGACGACGTCCGCCGAGCGGCATCCGGCGTCCACGACCATTCGGTGGGCCACGTCGGGCGCGACCGCTGGAACGGTGACGCTCACTGGTATGCGGCCGCGCACGGGGTCTGGCCAGCCGACCGTGCCGACCTCGATCGAAGCCGTCAGCCAGCGCAGCGCCTCGCGTTCCCCGCAACCCCGCGGCGGGCTGAACTCGCCCCAGCCCTGGGGACCTTCGATGAGCATGCCCTCGCGGACCGCGCCATCGCCGCTGCGCGCATCGACGACGGGGATGGCGAAGATCGGTGCGTCGGCGAAGTCGATCAGTGTTCTCACTGCTGACCACGCTAGCGGCAGGCGTTTCGCGCCGAGTGGGAGCCCGCCCACTCGGCGCAAAACGAATCAAGCGTGGCGACTAGCCCGCGTTGGCGCACCAGCCGTTGATGCAGAAGCCCGCACCGCCCGGTCCGGCATTCGCGTTGGCGCCTGGCACGTTCGCGCTGGCCCCACCCGGTCCGGCAACGGCACCTGCGCCGGGAACGTTGGCACCTGCGCCATCGGGCCCAGCCATGGCACCCGCCCCCGGCACGGTCGCACCCGCGCCGCCCGGGCCTGCTACGGCGCCTGCACCGGGAACTTCGACGCCTGCGCCGCCGGGTCCTACGCAGGCACCACCGTTCTCGCCGTAACAAGGCGGTGGATCGGCGACGGCGACGGGTGCGGCAGCAATGGCCATGACGGTCGCGCCAGCTAGAAGAAATCGTTTCGTGAGCCCTGTGTTTACTCGCATGTTTTTCGTTTACCACGCGAACATGCGCCCAAAACCTCGAATTGACGAGGTATCAAAAAACCCAGAAGCACGCCATCGCCCGAGGCGCGGTGACATTCGCGCCGCTAGGCTGAGGGCTGTGGTAGGCGTCCGGTGGGTAGCGGAACGGCGGGTCCTTCGCCGTGCTTCGCATCAGTCGCTGAAGGTTCCGGTGTTCCGTGAGCAGTCCTTCGACGCGCTCAGTCAGAACAATCCCGCGAACTCGTATGCGCGCGGAGATTGGGATGCGGACTATCGGAGGGATGAGGGGTGGCCGCCCGCCGATCCCGAGCACCCCTCCAGTGACGGCGATCGGAACGAAGCCCGGGAGTCCGCCGATCCGGACCACACGGCGCCGCTGCCCACCGTCCGCGAGATGACGCGCCCGGAACCCGTGCCATTGGAAGACGATTCGTGGGATGCCCGGCCTCACCACCGCACTGACCTGCGACTGGGTCCCCCTCCCTCGAACACGCTGACCTTCAAGCCGGTCTCGCGGCCGTGGTACGGCTCGATGCAGCGGGTGCTGGTGTTCGTCCTCGTCGCCGCGGTGATCGCCTTGATCGTGGCAGGCGTTCTCCTCGTTCTGCGCACGTCGGGTAGCGACACCGACGAGACGACGACCGTGCCATCGACGGCGACGACGAACGCCACTTCGCAACCCGCACCCCCGCCGAACACCGGCGACGGGCAGTCGCTCGCGCCAGGCGTTCCCGGTGACCTACCGCCGCCACCGCCTCCGGAAGAGACCAGTCCCCCGCCTCCAGCAACGGGTGGCGGCTACCGCTGGTACCCCAGTAGAGAGCCGGACACCAGCGCGACGGGCAGACCGCAGATTCCTGCGCCGATCAGCGTCGCACCGCTGCCGCGGCAAGCGCCGGAGCCTGGCCACGTCTCCCCTGGCGACGCGCCGAGGCGTCACCGAGGCTTCTTCTAGGCGCCGTCACCGCTGATCGTGGTCGGCCGCCGAGATTGCCAAGGGTTGACGGCCGATGCGACGCAGTGTGTCCGGGCAGACCCTGGGCGTACGCGGTCTTCGCATGCTGGGTGAAGTCGACGGTGCGCCGACCTCGGGACGACCGCTTATCCTCGGTCCCATGGGGCAGGTACTGGCCGTCAATCTGGCACATCCAATGACTAACCCCAACGACCGGGAGAGGGTGACCGGCATCGACAAGCGGCCGACTGCCGGTCCCGTCGAGGTACGTGCGCCCGGCCCCATGCGCGGTGGCCTCGGCAGCGGCCTGGTTGGCGACCTGATCTGCGACGACCGGTACCACGGTGGTGACGACCAAGCCGTCTATGCCTATGCGCGGGAGGATCTCGACGCCTGGGCGCTCACGCTGGGTAGGGACATCGGCGATGGCGCCTTCGGGGAGAATCTCACGACGTCGGGCGTCGACGTCACCGGCGCCAAGGTCGGCGAGCGGTGGATGGTCGGCACCGATGGCCTGCTCCTCGAGGTCACTCGGCCGCGAATCCCCTGTGGGACGTTCGCCAAGTGGTTGGAGATCAAGGGCTGGGTCAAGACCTTCACGAAGGCGGCGATCCCAGGTGCCTACCTGCGGGTGATCACGCCAGGGACGGTCCGCAGCGGCGACCAGATCGTGGTGATCGATCGCCCCGACCACGAGGTGACGATGGGATTCGTGTTTCGTGCCCTCACCCTGGAGCCGGACTTGCTGCCCCGACTGCTGGTGGCGGACGCGCTGCCAAACGAGACGAAACGGTTGGTGCAGCGCCGGACCAGACGCAAGATCGGCTGACGCTCGGCGAACGCGTCTATGGTCGGAGGATGATCCGCATCGTCCTCATCGTGGTCGGCGTAATCGTCGCACTGTTCGGAACACTTTTCGCGCTGCAAGGATTCGGCTTCGTGCACGGAAGCCCGATGACCGGCACCACTACCTGGTCGTTGCTCGGTCCGCTGATCGCACTCGTCGGTGTCGCCATCGCAATCGTGGGATGGCGAAAGGCCTGACTAGCGAGGTCCTCTCACCAAGCCGCCCGGCCGGGGGTCGGTCACCTCGCCGCCGTCCACGCCCGACGCGCTCTTGTGACCGGCGGTGCGGCCGAACGACATTCCCAACGCTCCAGAACGCAGACCGTCGACGACCGTTCGCTGCATCATTGCGATGTCGTTCGCGGTCGGCGCCTCCGACGCTCGGTCGCCCATCACGAACCCGCGTACCGCCGCGAGCGGAATTGCCCGTCGAAGCGGGTGTGAATGTCGACGAAACCCGGTGTGACGACTAGGCCGTCGGCGTCAACGGTACGGCGAGCGGAACCGTCGACTCGACCCACCTCCGCGATCACCCCATCGGGGACCGCGACGTCCATGGTGCGGGCGGGGGCACCTGAGCCGTCGACCACGGTGCCGCCTCGGACGATCTGATCGTTCGTAAGTCATGTCAGTCTCCTGGTGGTGCCCGCGTGCCCGAGGGCGAATTCGTACGTGGCGAGATTGTCCTGCGAGATCTTGGCGTGCACGCGACGCTCCAGCAGCGCACGAAGCACCGGGTTGTACGCGTGATACGTCTCGTGAAATGTTAAATGTGTTGTGCCATCGGGTTGTTCATCCAGACGGTGATAGCCCTCTGCGCGCGACCACAGTGGCTTGCTGATCGAGACGTAGCGGGACAACTCGTTGATCTTGGCCTCGGTGACGGTCTCCCATGACCGTGCCTTGCCACCGGACAGCAGATACTTCGGCACGTCGAACACGCAGGTGCGCACGAGGCCCTCGCCCGCCTCATTGCCTTCGTTGAGGATCTCCATGCTGCCCGCCGGGTACGTGATGAGGCGGGGCCGCTGCGCATCCCTCGGCGGTGGTGGATGCAGTATTCGCCACACCTTGGCCGGCGGAGCGTCCACGCTGAAAGTCACTGTGTAGGACTGCATCAGCTCTGATCCCAGGTGTTCCACGAGGTGATGGTTTCGACACGCGGTCGCGCGGCGGGCTTGAAGTCGGTTCCGATCGTGTAGGCGACGGGGAACAGAGCGACCTGCGTGACGGTCTCCGGGATGCCGAGCAACTCCGCCACCTCGTGCTCTCTGGCCAGATGGAGCGTCGTCCAGACTGAGCCGAGGCCGCGCGAACGCAGCGCGAGTAGGAAGCTCCACGCGGCAGGCAGGATCGAACCCCACGCCGATGCCGCCGCGAGGAGCGGGCCACCGTCCAACCGCCCTTCGATGCACGGAATCACGTGTACGGGAACGTCGGCGAGAATCCCCGTGAGCGCGTGCGCGCTCTCGTAGACGCGACGGGTCTGCGGATCCTGCTCCGAGGTCGCGGCGTTGGCCAGGTAATCTCCGCCTGCGGAACGGTAGACGTCTGCGATCGCGGCCCGCTTGTCCGCGTCGGTGACCACCACCCAGCGCCAGTTCTGGCTGTTACTGGCGGTCGGCGCCTGAATGGCGAGTTGTAGGCACTCCAGGATGACGTCGCGCTCCACGGGTCGGGTCAGATCGAGGCGCTTGCGCACCGCTCTCGTGGTTGACAACAACTGGTCCACGGTCGGGATGTCCACGTTCGCCCTTCGTTACGTTTGCAGCGGGTCATGTAACGGCTTACACCAAGCTGCCACGTCCGAGGGTCGCCCGTCCAACGAAATCGAAGATGCGATGCGACGCCGGGCCTTGCCGGGTTGTTCATGTGAAGAAGACCGTGGCGGCTCCCCTTCGTTCCCGCGCGGGGAAACTCGTTCGGCGACAACTCGACCGCTAGGGTGCACACACCCGGCCGGGGCGTACTTCTTCGGTCTGGTTGACGTCGGTGCTGTGGTTGATCCTCACGTCGGGGATCATCGTCTAGGACCGGACCGTCCACCCTCCTCGTACAGGCCACGAGAAACGAGATTCCAACATGTTCCCGAACACGATTCGGCAGCCCCGCCGCAACGTCATCGTCGTCGCAGGCATCGGCGTGGCGACCGCACTGCTCGCGGCGTGCACGACCTACGGGAAGAAGCCTGCCGCCGAGTCCTCCAGCGCACCCGCGGGCTCCGCGCCCGCCGGAACGGGAGGTGCGCAGACACCAGCTGGTGTGCTGACCAAGACGGCGGACGTCCCGGTCGGGTCAGGCGTGATCCTCGGCGACATCGTGGTGACCCAACCCACGGCGGGCGTGTTCGAAGGTTTCTCATCGGTGTGCACGCACGCCGGTTGCACACTCGCCGAGGTGTCGGACGGATTGATCTCCTGCCCCTGCCACGGCAGCAAGTTCAAACTCGACGGCTCCGTGGCCAACGGACCCGCCAAGTCGCCGCTGGAGGCCAAGCCGATCAAGGTCGAAGGGGATTCGATCGTGGCAGGCTGACGGGCGGCCGTCGGCGTTCTGCAACGATGTCGGTGTGGGCACCCGGTGGCAACGATCCGACGCTCCGCGCGGCGGCGACTACGACGCGCGATGGGCGTCGCTGGCCAAGCAGGGCCGCAACGTCCACGGCGAGGCCGACCTGGTTGACGCCCTGCTGCGCGAGACCGGCGGCTCGCACGTGCTCGACGCGGGCTGTGGAACGGGCAGGGTGGCGATCGAGCTTGCGCGGCGCGGGTACGTGACCACGGGTGTGGACGCAGACGCCGCCATGCTCGACGCGGCACGAGCGAAGGCGCCCGAATTGCCTTGGGTCGAGGCCGATCTCGCAGAGCTGGATGCCGAGCTGCAGGGAGACTTCGATCTCGTCGTGCTGGCAGGCAACGTCATGATCTTCGTCGAACCCGGCACCGAGGGCCGCGTCGTCGGCCAGCTGAGGACGCGCCTCACTCGGAGCGGGCTGCTCGTCGCCGGCTTCCAGCTTCGCGTTGGCCGATTGGGCCTCGAGCGCTACGACGAGCTGTGTGCGTCGGTCGGCCTAGAGTTCGTATCCCGTTGGGCGACATGGGATCGCCAAGCCTACGACGGCGGCGACTACGCGGTTTCGCTTCACCGCCGCCCGGCCAGCGACCAGTCGCTCATCTCGTAAGCTCCAACCCGGGCTCGAGGTCCGCGAGCTTGCGTGGCCAACCCTCGATCGGGGTGCTCGATCCGCATCCAGCTTCGGCCCAGGCGTACTGCGAGCCCTTCTTCCAATCGGAGCCCCTTCTCAGCCTGCGGCGTTTGGTCGCAGCGGCGGGCACTGGCTGCGTGGATCGGCTACGAGTTCGAAATGCCATAGCTCATTTGCGTAGATCTGACACAGGCCGAACTGGGCGCCGTTGCGAATCAGCCAGTTGTCCGCCGCGACAGGACCGACGTCGACCGCTTCGCCGAGTACGTGCTTGGACGCCTCGGGCGAAGCGACGTACTGGGCGGCCGCCGCGGCGCTTCCGTAGGTGCGCACGGCATCGTCGAACAGACGCTGCTGGAAACCCTTGGATCGCCATCCTGACGTAATCTCGAGAACGACGCCGCTGGCCCGGGACTGTCTAGCCGCATCCTGAATTGCCTTGCGCAGCAACGGATCAAGCTGACTGATCGCCGGGTTGTTCACGTCGAACGGAGAGATTCGACCGCCGTCGGCGATGAAGCCGCCCAGGGTGTCGGTGGCCGCGCCGCCAATGGTCGGAACGTCGGCGCCGTTGCTCGGCGACACACCGGTGCCTGACGCTGCCTGACCCATGGTCAAGGGTTCGTCCGTGAGGGCCATCCGCACCACGGGTGCGGGAACGTACGTGGATGCGCGAGTGACCTGTGGCGAGAATCCGCACGCAGTCAGTACGAGCCCGAGGGCGGCTGCCAGCAGCGCATCACGCCGACGCGACAAACCGAAAGCGACCCAATCGTCTCCCCTCATGCAGGAAAGCGTATTGGGAAACCGGTAGCACGTTCACCTCGGCGGCTGGCAGGCTCAGGCCCGTGGACTTGCCCCAACTCGAGCCGAGCCTCCCCTACCTGGCCGATGTCGTGCCATCGGTGCTTGCTGCGATGGGAGTCACGGGATTCGTCACTCGGATCGCGTTGCCGGGAGACGTCCACGGTGCCTGCGTGATGCTGATCGACGGCATGGGTGCCGAGCTTCTGGACGCGTTCGCCGACGACGCGCCGACGTTGGCCGAACTGCGCGGGCAGACGGTCACCGTCGGGTTCCCGTCGACGACCGTACAGGGGATCACTTCCCTGGGCGCCGGGTGTCGTTCCGGTGAGCACGGCATGGTCGGCTACTCCTTCCGGTTGCCCGAGGTGGGCGTGGTGAACGCCCTTCGGTGGCGGCCACATCCGTGGGGTGCGGACCTGCTGGACGTCGTTCCCCCCGAGACGGTTCAGCCCCTGCCCACGACCTTCGAGCGGGCGTCTGCCGCGGGCATCTCGGTCAGCGTGGTCTCCAAGGCGATCTTCGCAGGCGGCGGGCTCACGCGCGCGGCGTTGCGCGGCGGTCGGTACGTCGGCGTACACGGGCTAGGCGATCTTGCCGCCCGGGTGCGCGAAACGGTGTCAACGGGTGGCTTCTGCTACGGCTACCACGGCGACCTCGACCTTCTCGGACACCTCTACGGGCCAGGATCGGAGGCGTGGCGAATGGAGTTGCGGCAAGTCGACCGGCTGGTGGAATCGGTCGTGGAGGCGCTGCCGCTTGGCGGACTGCTGGCAGTCGTCGCCGACCACGGCATGGTGACCGTCGACGAGGCCCAGATCGCCGACATCGACGCCCTCCCAGCGCTGTTCGACGGCGTCGATGCCGTCGGCGGCGAAGCCAGGGCGCGCCACGTATACACGGCGCCGGGAGCACAGAACGACGTGCTCGTCGCGTGGCGGGAGACGCTTGCGGACCGGGCTTGGACGGTGTCGCGTGAGGAGGCGATCGCCGCGGGCTGGTTCGGCGAGCGCGTCGCCGACCGCGTGCGGAATCGCATCGGCGACGTCGTGGCCGCGGCGCGAGGCTCGGCGGTGCTGGTCCGTCCGAGCGTCGAACCGGTCGAGTCGACCTTCGTGGGCCACCACGGCTCGCTGACCTCGGCCGAACAGACAGTGCCTCTGCTGCTGGCCACCGGGTGATCGGACACCCGCCGATCGGGTCGGCTCGCCACCCCTGCTGTCCGTCCGGCTCGCCACCCCTGCTGTCCGTCGGCTCGCCACCCCTGCTGTCTGTCGGCTCGCCGACGTGGCTAACGTCTTCGCCGTGATCGTGCTGCTGCCCCCTTCGGAGACCAAGCGGGACGGCGGCGACGGAGGGCCGCTGCGACTGGATGCACTGAGCTTCCCCGAGCTCGGGCCGCTGCGCAGCGCTCTCGTTGACGACCTCGTCGACTTGTCCTCCGACAAGCCCGCATCCAGGAAGGCGCTGGGGATCTCCGCGTCGCTGGACTCGGAGATCGATCGCAACGCCGTCCTTCGCACCGCGCCGACGATGCGTGCGATCAACCGCTATACCGGGGTGCTCTACGACGCGCTGGACATCGAATCCCTAAGCGGGGCAACGGCACAGCGCGCCCGCGGCAGGCTCGCGGTCGGCTCGGCGCTGTTCGGACTGCTTCGCGCGGACGACCCCGTGCCCGCGTACCGGCTGTCTGCCGGTTCGAAGCTGCCCGGCCGCCCGACTCTCGCGGCACGCTGGCGGCCGCTCCTCGATCCCGTGCTCGCCGACTTGGCGTGCGACGAGCTCGTGGTCGACCTGCGGTCCGGCTCCTACGCGGCGCTGGGCCGCCTGCCAGATGCCGTCGAGGTCGACGTGCTCTCGGAGCATGCCGATGGGCGCCGCACCGTCGTCACCCATTTCAACAAGGCCCACAAGGGCAGGCTGGCACGTGTGCTTGCGGGTTCTCGGTCCGAGCCGACGGATGCGGCAGGAGTGGCCGCCGTCGCTCGCCGCGCAGGACTTCGGGTGGAGCGCCGCGGCAACGAGTTGACGGTCGTGATCCCGGCCTAGCGCTTTCCCGAGACTACGGACGTTGCGGAATCAGCCCCGATTTTCCGCACTTTCGGACTCTCGCGGCGGCGAGGGTCAAGGGGTGGCTGCCGCGATGTCGGGCGCAGGCTCGTCCCAGTGATCGGCGTTGACGGCCGACTGCCATGGCTTGCGGCGCACCGGCCCGTGCCTTCCCTTCGGCCAGCCCACGACGATGTGACCTGCGAGCATCCAATCATCGGGAACTCCAATGGCTTTGCGCAAAATGGGCTCACCGCCGTAGGACGCCCAGCTGGTCAGGCACGCACCAAGGCCTTGGCCGCGCGCGGCCAACAGGAAGTTCTGCATCGCCGGGTAGATCGAGCCGCCGAGCAGCTGCTCGGACGCCATGCGCAGGCGCTGCTGCGCGAACAGAACGGAGGTGAATTCGCCTGCCCTGTCGTGTAATTCGTAGGTTGCGCGATTGTCACGGGCACGCCGGGAGTCGTCGTCATCCGAAGGCCGAGTGAGGCTGTACGCGGCCTCGATCACCGTCAGCGCCTGCGCGGCGGCGTCGGCGACGACCGCCCGCAGCTCCGGTGAGCGAAGCACGACGAATCGCCAGGCTTGCGCGTTGGCGCCCGACGGCGCCCAACTCGCCGCCTCTAGGCAGCGCGCAAGCACGGCTTCGCCAACGGGCTCGTCGGTGAATCGCCTAATCGTGCGCGCCGTCGACATCGCTTGCCAGAGGTCGCCACACGTGTCCGTCACCGCGCCGTCCCCTAGTAGACGGTGACGCCGGAGGTGAGTACGTCGCCAGGGTTTAGCTGGCTGCGTTCCACGCCCTTGAACAGGATGCCGATGTTGTCGCCGACTCCTGCCTCGGTCAACTGCTTGCGAAACGCCTCGATGGCAGCGACTTTCACCGTGAAGCTGTCGTTGACCCGCAGCTCGTCGCCAACGCGGAGCTGTCCGGATTGCACCTGACCCGTAGCCACCGTTCCCCTTCGGGCGATGGCGAAGACGTCCGAGATCGTCATCCGGAACATGTCACAACGTCCCGAACAGTTCGATCGAGTTGCCGTCGGGGTCGGCTATGAACATCCACCCCATCCCTGGCACGGGCGCGAACTCGGTGGGCGGCTCGACGATGGGATGGCCTGCCGCTTCGACCTCCGCGGCGACGGCACGCAGGTCCTTGACGCCGATGGTGAAGTAGCGCAGGCCTGCCTGCGCGTGGCCACCTCCCGGCACTGGTGGCGACGCAGGCGGCGTCGCGTAGGTGACGAGCTTGATGACGCTATTGCCCAATGAATACCGTCGTTGCGATCCGTCGGCGAACTCGGTCTCGCCTTGTGGCTCGAGGCCGAGGAAGCCTTCGTAGAACTCGACCATCGCATCGAGGTTGGTGGTCACCAGTCCGATCTCAACGCCGGGCATCAACAGGTCAAGTTTCACGATCGCAGCGTAACCGGTGCATTTTCGGGTGCGCCGAAATCGCTTAGGGTTGACCGATGGCGACGGTGTGGCTCTACGTCCGCGTCCAACTGTTCATCTTCGTCTGCGGCATCGTCGGCCCGATCTTCCTCATCGGCTTCTTCGCGTCTCAGCCAGATCCTTCGCTCAAGTGGATGTACTGGGCGGGGCTGTTCATCACGACGGGCGACGTACTGATAGCGCTCCTCATCACGCAAGGCCTGGATCGCTCGAGGCGCCGGTCGCCGAAGGCCTCCGACTAGGTCTTTCGTCCCGACGGTTTCGTCTTCTGGGAATCGTCTGACAGACTGGTAGCCGAGGGGAGTATTCCTTCGCCGCGGTGTCGTCATCACGTTGTGCACAGTTGCGCAGCCGGTGCCGTGGACTGCATGACTCCATGCGGTGGCAGAGACCTCGGCCGTTTCTTGACGACCGGAGGCACCCTCAAATGCAGGTTACGCAGATCGAATGGATCGTCACCCTCGGTGTGACGATGGCAGTTCTTCTGTTCGACATCATCTTCATCGCACGCCGCCCCCACGAACCGACGTTCCGCGAATGCGCGATCGCGCTCTCGTTCTACGTCGGCCTGGCCATCGCGTTTGGCATCTGGGTGTGGAACTTTCATGGAAGCCAGTACGGCGTCGAGTTCTTCGCAGGCTGGCTCACCGAGTACAGCTTGTCGGTCGACAACCTGTTCATCTTCTTGATCATCATGGCCAGCTTCAACGTGCCGAAGAAGTACCAGCAGGAAGCGCTTCTCGTCGGCATCATCCTGGCGCTGATCTTCCGCGGTATCTTCATCGCACTCGGAGCCGTTGCCATCCAACAGTTCTCGTGGATCTTCTACATCTTCGGGGCGTTCCTCGTGTACACCGCGGCTAAGCTGATGCGGAACACCGACCACGACGACGACGCCGAGAACTCGGTGGTGAAGTTCGCCCGCAACCACCTCACCCTCACCGACAAGTGGGATGGGCTCAAGCTGTGGATCAAGGAGGACGGCAAGCGGCTGATGACGCCGATGTTCCTCGTGATCGTCGCGCTCGGCACCACCGACCTGCTGTTCGCACTCGACTCGATTCCGGCCATCTACGGGCTCACCCAACAGCCGTATCTGGTGTTCACGGCCAATGTCTTCGCCTTGATGGGCCTGCGGCAGCTTTACTTCCTGCTCGGCGACCTGCTCAAGCGACTGGTCTATCTGTCGCAGGGCCTGGCGTTCATCCTGGCCTTCATCGGCGTGAAGCTCGTTCTACATGCGCTGCACGAGAACGAACTGCCGTTCATCAACGGTGGTGAGCACGTCCCCGTGCCCGAGATTCCGACGCTCGCCAGCCTGGGCGTCATCGTGGTCACGCTCGTCATCACGACGGTCGCCAGCCTGTACAAGACCCGTGTCGTCGACAAGCGCGCCGACGAGGAACCCGCAGCCGTCGAACCGGAGTAACGCCGTCGAGTTGCCGGACTCCGTGCCAGGCTCCAAGATCCGACGTCATGGACGCCCAACAAGCACGTGAACTCGCCGCGGTCGACGCCATCGGCCAGGCGGAATTGGTCGCGTCGGGCGAGGTGACGGCCACCGAACTGCTCGACGCAGCCATCGGCAGGTTAGAGGACGCTCGGCAGCTCAACGCCGTCATCACCGATCTGTTCGAGCTCGGTCGCACCCAGGCGGCCGAGCTCGACGGTTCGGGTCGGTTGCGAGGCGGTGGTGCGGGAGTTCTTGCCGGTGTGCCGTTCCTCCTCAAGGACCTCGGTTCGTCGCTCGCGGGAACGCCGGAGGCGATGGGATGTCGTGCGCTGCGCACCTACGTCGCACCCCAAACGGCTTGGACGGTCGAGCGCTATCTCAACGCGGGTCTCGTCGTATTCGGCAAGACCAACACACCCGAATGGGGTAACCACTGCACGACCGAACCTCTGCTGTTCGGCAAGACGGTCAATCCGTGGTCCCCCGACATCACTCCCGGCGGGTCGAGCGGTGGCACGGCCGCTGCGGTGGCGGCCGGTGTCGTGCCCGCAGCGTCGGGCGGCGACGGCACCGGCTCCATCCGAGTACCCGCGTCGTGTTGTGGACTGGTCGGGCTCAAGCCGCGGCGTGGTCGAGCGTCGTTTGCGCCGTCGGGTGGTCAGGGCATGGAGGGCCTGGTGAACGGACACGCGTTGACGCGCACTGTCCGCGACAGCGCCGCCCTCCTCGACGTCATCACGGGATCCGCGATCGGTGATCCCTACACGGCGCAGGCACCTGCCATTCCATTCCTGCGAGCGATCGCCGACCAGCCTGCCGCCAAGAGGATTCTGACGACGACGGACTCGCCGTTCCCCGGGACGCCCACCGACCCCGACGTGGTCGCCGCGGTCGAAGCCGTCGCGACGACGCTCGCGGGACTCGGGCATCACGTCGAAGCCGGCGCACCGACGATCGACCCCGACGTAGTCGCCGACGCCATCGCCGTCCTGCACACCGTGAGCAACGCCGAGTTGTACGCCTTCGCCGCGGAATTGCTCGGCCGCGACCCGGAAGAAGACGAGTTCGAGCCGAGCAGCTGGGTGATGATTCGCGAGGGCTTCCACACCACCGGCGTCGCATATGCCGGAGCGATCAACGACGTGCATGCCCAGACGCGCCGGTTCGCCGAGGGGATGGCGGGCCACGACGTGCTTCTGGTGCCAACGCTGCTGACTCCCCCGCCGCCGTACGGTCTGCTAAACCAGCCCCGCGGCACGACGCGCAAGTTCTTCGACGTCGAGTTCGCCACGACGGGCTGGACCACGCTCGCGAACGTAACCGGCTGGGCGGCGATCTCGCTTCCACTCGGCGTGACTGCGGACGGCCTGCCGATCGGGGTCCAGCTGATGGCTCCCGACGAGACGATCCTGCTGCAGCTGGCGCGCCAGCTGGAGGTCGCGATGCCGTGGATCGACCGGCTGCCGCCCGGCTGGGTGGGCACCTCTAGCAGGTAGCCCTTGGATGTATCACCAAGGCGCGCAGACCGGGAAATCACACGTGGGACACTTTGCGGATGGTTATCCCAATCGCACGTCCCAAGCTGGAAGGCAACGTCGCCGTCGGGGACGATCGTCAGATCGGTTTCGCCGAGTTCGGCGACCCTCAGGGCCGCGCCATGTTCTGGCTGCATGGCACCCCTGGCGCCCGCCGACAGATCCCGTTGGAGGCTCGCGAGTACGCCGAACGCAAGAACATCCGATTGATCGGTGTCGACCGGCCGGGCATCGGCTCGTCGACACCGCACGAATATCCGAACGTCCTGGCGTTCGCTGACGACCTGCGCACGATTGCCGACGTACTCGGCATCGATCAGATGGCCGTGATCGGACTGTCAGGCGGCGGCCCGTACACGCTGGCCTGCGCGGCGGCGATGCCCGATCGCGTCGTCGTCGCAGGCGTCCTAGGCGGAGTGGCCCCGACGGTGGGCGAGGCAGCGATCGGAGGGGGACTCATGGGCTTCGGGTCCAAGGTCGCCCCCGCGCTCCCCGTGATCGGGCTCCCGCTGCGGCTAGCCGCCGTTGGCTTGGTGCACTTGATCCGCCCCGTGGCGCCGCTTGCCGTGAAGGCCTACGCCATGGTGTCTCCGGAGGGCGACCGCAGACTGCTGGAGCGCCCCGAGTTCGGCGCCATGTTCCTCGACGACCTGCTCAACGGCAGCCGCAAGCAGTTGGCCGCGCCGTTCGCCGACGTTACGGTGTTCGCCAAAGACTGGGGTTTCCGCCTCGACGAGGTCAAGGTCCCTGTGCGGTGGTGGCACGGCGACAAGGACCACATCGTGCCCTTCGCACATGGCCAGCACGTCGTGGCGCGGCTGCCGGACGCGGAGTTGTACACCTTGCCTGGCGAGAGCCATCTCGGTGGGCTCGGCGTCGCCGAGGACATCTTGGGCCACCTCATCGAGCTCTGGGACAGCCTCGACGAGAAGCACTGAGCGACAAGAACAACCTGGAACGCTACGAAGTCCAACAAGCGATGACACAGCCGTTCGGGCGCCCGGTCTCACAGGTGGACCGGGTCATATCGATCCTCGTGATCGTGGCGATCCCCTTCGTCGGCGCGGCAGCAGGGTTCCTGGGCATCTTCATGCTCGCGTTTCTCGACAACTGCCCGTCTGAGACGTGCAGCGCGGAGCACGCTGCCCTCTCGGTTTGGACGGCCATCGGAGTCACCGTCTGCATCGCGGTCGTTGGCATCATCCTCACGATCGTCCGGTTGGTTCGGCAACGACTTGCGTGGCCGTTCGCCGTTGGGACGCTTTTGCTCTGCGCGGCGGTCGGCGTCGTCGGGGTCGTCGGTTTCTTGATCGCGGTCGGAGCGTGATCGACTACCGGATCCTCGCGTTGCCGGGATCGTAGATCGGCTTGAGCGAGACCTCGATCGGGTAGAGGTCACCGCCAACGTTCACCTGATAATCGCCAGCAGAGATCCACGTCGCGTTGACGGGCGTGTCGTCCGCTGATCTGACGTACGCCAAACCGACGCAGGCGCCCGTCGTCTCACCCCACGCCGCCGACGTCACCTGCCCCGCCACGGCGCCGTCGCGCAGAACCAGTTCACCGCCCCATAGCATCGCGTCGGGTGAGCTCACCGAGAACCCGACCAGCCTCCGGCGCGGGCCTTCGGCCTTCGCCTTTTCCACCGCACCTCGCCCGAGGAAGTCGACCTCCGTCTTGAGCTTGCACGCGAACAGAAGGCCTGCCTCGACCGGATTGTCGCTGGGTGTGAGCTCCCGCCCAAACGCGCGGTAGCCCTTCTCCAGCCGCAGCGATTCGATGGCGTAGTAGCCCCCGCGCGCGACGCCGAACGGCGCACCAGCGGCGAGCAAGTCTTCGTACACCCCGACCGCGAACTCGGCGGGTACGTACAGTTCCCAGCCGAGCTCGCCGACGTACGTGATGCGCGTGGCGCGGACCGTCGAATATCCCAGCGTGATCAGCTGGCTGGTTCCGAACGGGAACGCGTCGTCGCCGAGATCGGCGTCGGTGAGGCCTGACAGCAGGTCACGTGCCATCGGGCCCATCACACCGAACACCGCCAAAGACGATGTGACGTCGACCAATTCGGCTCGCGAACCAGCGGGCAGGTTCTTGCGGACGTGGTCCTTGTCGCGTTCCGTGGTCGCGGCGCTGCTGACGATCAGGAATTCGTCGACGCCGGTTCGCGTGACGGTGACGTCGGACTCGTAGCATCCGCGCTCGTTGAGCATGCCGGTGTACACGGTCCTGCCGACGTCGACGGCCATGTCGGCCGTGCACAACCACTGCAGCGCGGCGACCGCATCCTGCCCGACGAGGAGGTACTTCGAGAACGACGTCTGATCGAACACCGTGACGGCGGTGCGCGTACTGGTCTGCTCGGCCGCAGACCACGGCAACCAGTTCTGCTTGCCCCACGAGTACTCGATCGTCGGGTTCTCCCCTGCCGGTGCGAAGAAGTTGGCGCGCTCCCAGCCCATGCGGCTGCCGAAGTTCGCTCCAGCTTCGTCGAGGAGGTGATGCACCGGTGAACGGCGAAACGGTCGCGCCGTGGTGAGTTCGCGGTTGGGCCAGGGTATTTCGTAATGCACGCCGAGTACCTCGGCGACTCGGTCGCGCAGCCACCGGTTGTTGCCGTTGAAAGGAGCGAACCGTCGGATGTCGACACCGGTTAGGTCGGACGTCGGGGAACCGTTGAGGATCCATTCCGCCAGCGCGCGGCCTGCACCACCCGCCGAGGCGATGCCGACGGAGTTGAATCCCGCTGCGACGAAGAAGTTGGCACACTCGGGCGCCTCCCCGAGGACGAACTGGTTGTCGGGGGTAAAGCTCTCTGGTCCGTTGTAGAGCTTCTTCAGCCCGGTGTCCTCCAGCGCGGGAATGCGCAGCAGCGCGTTGTCCATGAGGATTTGGAAGTGGTCCCAATCCTCTTCCAACAGCTGGAATTCGAAGGGGTACGGGATCGCGTCGGGGCTCACCCAGGGCTTGGCCTCCGGCTCGAAGCCGCCGATCACCAAACCTCCGACGTCCTCCTTGAAATACGTGTAGCCGTCAGGGTCGCGAAGGATCGGCATGTCGGTGTGTACGCCGTCGATCGCGTCGGTCACCACGTAGAAGTGCTCGGCGGAGTGCAGCGGTACGTTCACACCGGCGAGTGCACCTACGTGTTTGGCCCACTGTCCAGCGCAGTTCACGACGATCTCCGCCTCGACGTCGCCCGCGTCGGTGCGCACTCCGGTGACGCGGCCATCCGTGGTAAGCACGTCGGTGACCCGCGTGCGTTCGATGATGCGCGCTCCCCGCAATCGGGCTCCCTTGGCCAGTGCGAGGGTTAGGTCGGTGGGATTGGCCTTGCCATCGGCAGGCAGCCAGATGGCGCCGACGAGGTCGTCGACGCGCATCACCGGGTAGTACTCCAGAGCCTGTTCCGGCGTGAGCAATTCACAGTCGAGGTCGAATGCCGCCGCATTGGCCGCGGTCCGGCGTAGTTGGATCATCCGGTCCTCGGTACGCGCGACGGTCACTCCCCCGCACTGCTTGTAGCCCGCGGTCAAACCGGTCTCGGCTTCCAAACCCGCGTACAGCTCCGTCGAGTACTGCACGAGGCGGGTCCCGCTCTCGGAGGCTCGCAACTGTCCTACGAGGCCTGCCGCGTGCCACGTCGTGCCGGAGGACAACTGGCCCTGTTCGATCAGGATGACGTCGGTGTGACCGAGTTTGGTGAGGTGGTAGGCGACGCTGGTGCCGATGACGCCACCGCCGATGATGACGACATGGACGCGGCTGGGCAACGATGTCGGTGGCATGCTCTTTCCTCAGTCCGACGCTAGTGCGTCATCGAGCAATCTGTGGAAGTCCGGACCCTTGAACTCGGCGACTGCACCCTCGTAACGCTCCATTCCCCAGCCCCAGAAGTCGAATTCGAGTGGGCTGGAACCGTTTTGAATGCAGCCCCACAACGTCCAGCCGTACATGCCGACGACGCCCTGGAGCCTGGCGCGCGCAATCTTGTGTCGCAGCCGGCGTCCGTAGTACGCGGTCACCAGCTCCTCGCGCTGTTCCGTCGACAGCTGACATTCGCACGACGTGTTGCCCAACTCGAAGCACGGGTCGTTGTTGCCGGAGTACTCGTAGTCGATAAGCCACATCTTGTCGCCGTCCTCGACGAAGTTGGCGGCAAGAAGGTCGTTGTTGCATGGGACGGTCGTGCGGTCGGTGGCATACAGCACCTGCCTTACGCCCTCGAACTGGTCGGCGTACTCCATGTAGTCGCCGGGCATGCGGAAGCCATTGTCCTGCACGACCTTCAGATAAGCCCGCTGCTTGGCGAACATGTCGAACGTGCCGCGGAAGCGTGGTCCGGAGTGCAAGGTCCGCATTGCGCCTGCGGCCTTGGCGAGCACGCCGGGGCGCTGGAAGTCGTCGTTGGACAGGGTCGTCCCCTCCAGGAATCCGAGCAGCAGGATTCCGAGGTCGGGTCGGTAGTCGACGACGGGTGCGCCGACGCCGGCCTCCGCCGCGGCCGTCGAGTTGTAGTGCTCCTGGTCGCGATCGATGCCAAGTAGCCCAGCGGTGTTGCCCGAACACCGCGCCACGTAGATTCCGTTGGGCGTAGTGATCTTGACGTTGCGGTTGGTCAGGCCCCCGGAGAGGTCGGTGAGTTCACGCGGCTGGCCGGCAAGAGCTGGTAGCTGCTCTAGCACCTCGTCGAGCTCGGCGTCGCTGAGCGAGAACGACATCGAAGCGTCAGCTCACGTCGTCCGCGCCAGTCAGCACTCGCCGCAGTAGGTGCATCGCGACGGTGGTGGACCGCTCACGGACATCGGACCGGTTGCCTGGCAACAGCAGGGTGCGGGTATGGGTGGTCCCGTCGCCGAGCATCACGCTGAAACATACTGTGCCGACCGGTTTCTCGGCGCTTCCTCCACCGGGGCCCGCGATTCCGGTGATCGCGACCGCCGTGTCCGCGCCGAAGCGGCTCAGCGCGCCCGCCGCCATGGCCTCGGCCACGGGTTCGGATACGGCGCCGTGTTCATCGATCAGTGCGCGGTCTACGCCAAGGAGGTCGACCTTCGCGTCGTTCGAATACGATACGACGCCGCCTGCGACGTAATCCGACGATCCAGCGCGGTCGGTCAAGCGGGCGGCGACCATCCCAGCGGTACAGGACTCTGCCGTGGCAATCGTCCTGCCGGACAACAGGTCCGCGATCTGGTCGTCGATCAGGCTGCCGTCGGTGGAGAACAACGCATCACCGTGACGCTCACGAAGGACGTCGACGAGCTGCCGGTAGACATCGCCTGCCTCGGGCTCGTAGCGGGTGACGATCTCCAGCTCACCGCGTCGCAGGCAGGTGGTGATCTCCAGTCGGTCGAATCCAGGGATGTCTGCTTCGGCGTCGCGCAACGTCTCCGCCAGCCCCGACTCGGGCAGGCCGAACATCCGAACGGTCTCCTGGCGGTACTCGGTTCGACCCGCGATCGCCTCGGCCACCTCGGCGGTCTGAACGGCGGTGGCCCACATCGGCTGCAGCTCGCGCGGTGGGCCCGGCAGGACGACGACCGTCGGCTTGCCAGGCACGACGACGCCCGGTGCCGTGCCGACAGGGTCGAGCACACGGGCCCCGACCGGGACCATGGCCTGCTTGCGGTTGGCCGCCATCACCGCTTCGAAGTCCACCTCGGTGAAGCGCTGCATCAGCGTCTTCAAAATGGTGGCGATCTTGCGCTCTAGCTCCTCGTCGAGTGCGAGTTCCCGATTGCAGAATCGTGCGACGGTTGCAACCGTCATGTCGTCGGCCGTCGGGCCCAGTCCCCCGCTGGTGACGATGAGGTCGACGCCCTCGCCTGCGAGGAAGCGCAGCTGTGCCTCGATGTCCTGGGGCCGGTCGCCGCATATCGTGATGTGGGCGAGTTCCACGCCGAGCTCGAGCAGGCGGTCGGCCAGCCATGGTCCGTTTCGGTCCTGCACTCGGCCGGTCAATACTTCGGTCCCGGTGACGACGATGCCCGCGCGTGCACTCACGGGTATGACACTACGACTTGACCGCCCATTCGACCGACGGGGTGTCGTGCTCCGTTTGCCGTCTCGAAACGTCGACGAACTATGGTCTGCGGCCGTGGTGGCCACGCTGATCGCACTTCCCGCCGTCATGGACCCGATGTACTGGGTGGGCGCCGACGGGCTCTTCGGGTCGATGGTTCTGCCCGGCGTAATGCTGATCGTCGTCATCGAAACGGGGCTCTTGATCCCGTTCCTGCCGGGCGACACGTTGCTGTTCACGGCGGGTCTGCTTGCGGCCCAAGCGAATGCGCCGGTCGGCATCTGCTCGTTGGCCCCGTGCGCGGCCTTGGCGGCGGTCGTCGGCGGACAACTCGGCTACCTCATCGGTAGGCGGCTTGGCCCCGCGTTGTTCAAGAAGGAGGACGCACGCTTCTTCAAGAAGCACTACCTCGCGTCGTCGCACGACTTCTTCGAGCGGCACGGCCGCAAGACGATCGTCATCGGGCACTTCATCGGAGTGGTACGCACGTTCGTGCCGGTGATCGCCGGGGCATCGGGCATGCGTTACCCGGCATTCCTGGCCTACGACGTCCTCGGCGCCACGGCATGGGGGGCCGGCCTGACGGTGGTCGGCTACCGTCTGGGCGGCGTGTCGTTCGTCGGCGAGCATCTCGAGCTCGTCATCGCCGTGATCGCCGTCTTGTCGACGGTGCCCGTCATCGCGTCGCTGCTGCGCGCTTACCTCGGTCGACGCGACGCGATCGGAACCGTCGCTACGGTGCCAGATGCGACCTAGTGGTCGATCTCTATCTGGTCAGCCAGGCCTTGACGACGTCGAAGTCCCGCGAGTAGGCCTCCATGATGTCGTCGTGGAAGCGCGACCCGCCGCTCATCGCGTCATTGCCCGCCCAGATCACCCTCACCCTGACCGCTCCGCGCAGGTAGACGTCCACGCGGTCGACCTCCCTGCGCTGCCAGCCCGCCGCCTCGGTGGCTTGCGCGAGCGCGGTCCGTTCGTCGGTTGCGGTCATGAAATCTCCTGTCGTTGCCGAACCATCCTCCCCTACGAGACACGAACCACCGTTGCCGCGGTGTTGTATCCGGTCACCCGTACCCACCTGGCGGTGGTCCACGGGTTCGGCACGACGGCACGGATGGCGGCGGTCTCGCCAGGGAAGACGGTCACGTAGTTGTCGGTGTACTCGATGGGAAGGATCTCGTCGCCGTCGCCAGATGAGGTCAGCTCGGCGCGCTCGAAGAATGCAATCTGCTTGGTGGGGTTGTGCAGCGAGATGTTGACGAGGTCTTGGCCGGCGCCGTTGGTCGTCCGGTCGGCGGTGACCTCCAGCGGAACCTTGGCCATGGTGTTGAGGGCCGACATGTCGGCCCACTGGGTCTGGTTCAACTCGAAGGCGACGTCCGACTGGGGAGCGCCGACGTCGTCGTTCTGTTGCGACTGCCAGTACACGTTCTCGCCAACCACGTTGCCGTCGCGGTCGATGAGCTCACATCGGACGAAGAACACCCGCGAATCGCGGGCGAGGCGCGGAAGCGACAGGACTTGCGTCGCGCCGCCCGATGCCACGGTCACCGGCTCGCTCGTCCTGTCGTCGCGTAGCCGACCCTGCAGGTCGTAGACCCTCACCCTGGCGCGAAGGTCTCTTGCATCCTGCGGCGTCTGGTTGACGACGGTCACGTTGGCTTGGGTGTGGTCGCCCGTCGCGTAGGAGTCGAAGACGACCGACAGCGGGCGCAGGCCCTTCTTGGCTCCGAAGTAGGCCCCGCCGGGGCGCAGGTAGTAGTCGAAGATGTTGCCGAAGAACGAAGGCCAGTGATTGTTGAGCATCCAGTAGATCGTCATCTTGTGGCCCGCCCAACCGAGCGCGGCGAACGCCTCGAACTGGGCACGCGTCGACTCATAGTGCGCGAGTTGGGCTTTGCGGGTGAATTCCTCGGCACCGCTCGACGGTCCGTAGCGGCGATTGATCGCTCGCTGAATGCTGGTCAACGCTGCGTTGCCCGGGTTGGACCCCGCGTGGAAGGACCACGCGTCGTTGATGGGCCACAGCTTGTCGGGGGGAATGAACTTCCGCAGGCTCGCAAAGGGAGGAATGTGTTCGTTGTCGCCCTGCTCGGCCGATGACCCTCGCGCTGCGCCGTAGCGTCCGCTGAACCAGTAGGACGGCGGCCGCCAGGTGTATGGACCTGCCATTTGAATGCCGTCCCAGACGCGCTCGCCGGTGGCATTTGTCTGGTACGACGAAACGGTGTCGACGACGGCGTTCTGCCAGTGCAGGTCGCGCAGGATGGCGTGGTATTCCTCGCGCACCCATTCGGGCGGCCTGCCGTCGCTGGCGTTCGCCCACACGACCGCCGAGGGGTGAGATCGCAGCATCGAAACTTGCGATCGCACACTGTCCTTCGCGACGCGGACATCCTCGGCGTCCCACTGCGGCCACTTCTCCCACTGGTTGCAGCACATCCAGCCGACCATCAGCGGGATGCCCAGTTCGTCGGCCGCCTCGACGAAGCGTTCGGTCGGAATCTTCGACTCGAGGCGCAGCATGTTGAGGCCGAGATCGCGGGTGTAGGCGAGGATGGCGTCCTCGCGGTCGGGGTCGTCGCGGTACAGCAGATCCGGCGTATACGTCGCTCCGCGGACGAGGAAGTTCTTGCCATTGACCGTGAGATAGAAGTTTCCTCCCGAGCCGAGTTCGGGGAACCGATCGTCTTCGTCGCGAAACTGTTGGATGGTTCGCACGCCGAAGCGCTTGGTCTTCGCGTCGATCGGCCGATCGAACTGCAGGAACTCGAGTTTGATGTCGTAGAGGCTGGGGTCACCCATCGTGTAGGGCCACCACAGGTCTGGATGACCAAGCGTCAACGCGGCGAAATCCATTGGGCTGAAGGTCTCCTCCAGCCTTTCGTCGGGGCCGAGCACGACCGGCTTCTCGACCTCGACGTCCTGCTTGCCGTGGCGCGTGATCGTGGCTCTCAAGACCCCTCGGACGCGATTGCTCGAGAAGTTCCGCAGGTCGGCGTGGATCGTCAACCGCGCGGAGTCGGTGCTCGGTAGCGGAAGCTCGGAGTTCACTGTGGCATCGGTGATCGACACGGTGCCAAAGGCCTTGAGGTACACCGGTTTCCAGATCCCGGCATTGCGATCGGCGACGAACGAATTGCCGAGGGCCGGATTCTTGCCAGGACCTTGGTAGCCCAGGTAGTTCCAGTTGATCCAGTCGAACCAGCTGTCGGCCAGTTCGACACCGTTGATGTCCTGTAGGGCCCGCTCCGGAGTGACCTTGACCGCCAACGTGTTCGACCGTCCCCCGTGAATCCAGGGCGTTACGTCGAGGTCATGGTCGACGTACATCCCCATTACCTGCTTGGCGTCGGCGACGAGGTGGCCGTTGAGCCAGACTTCGGCGCGATAGTTGATTCCGGGAAAGTTCAATTGGTAGGTGGAGTGGTTGGCGGGCGCGGTGAACGTGGTGCGGTACCACCAGTCCTGCTGATAGAGGTCCTGAGGAACCTCGTCGAGCAGGTTGGTGCCGTAGTAGAGGTCGGGATAGGTGCCGTCGTCCTCCAGCGTCTGCAGCACGGTGGCAGGCATCCGGTTCACGCGGTGCCAGGTCTCGTCGCTGAAGCCTCGCGTAGAGATCACGGATCCGTCGGCCTTGACGTCGCGCGCCGAGGAGAGATGCCATCCCGAGGCGAGTTCGACTTGGGTGGCGGGCGCCTCGGGGCGCGGGAAACGCGGCAGGTCGCCTGCGCTCAGGGAAAACAGCAAGAGTGCTACGACGGCACACAGGACTGCGGTCCGGCGTGTCTCGCGAGTGATGGTGCCGCTCCTCTTTTGAATCCGGCGACGCAACGAAGGCGAGACGCGCGGGGCAGGCAACCATTGTGCACGGCGCCCCGTCGATCATTCGCCCTCGCCCGCGATACCGCTGATCAGACGGTCGCAGACGGTGTACATCTGCTGTAGGGCGGCCTCGGGATCGTCGGCCCGCGACACGTAGAGGGCCGCCTCGTCGAGCGCGCCGAGTAGGACGTGGGCCGTCGGTCGCGGAGGTTGTTCGGGGATGGCTCCCTCGGCCATCGCCGCGGCCAGCATCGCCTCGATGACACCCAGTCCGTACCGTGCACCGACCTCCCGCCAGCGCTCCCAGCCAAGGACGGAGGGCGCGTCGATCAGAGCGATGCGCCGCACTTCCGGTGACGAGCACTCCTGCAGGAACAGGCGGGCCCCGGTGCGCATCGCCGCAAGCTGGTCGCTGGGTTCGGCGGCGACGATGCGGTCGACGATGGTGGCGACGATGTCCCGTTCCACTTCCTCGTATACCGCTGCGAACAGTTCGACCTTGTCCTCGAACTGGTGGTACAGAGCGCCTCGCGTGACGCCGGCCGCCTCCACGATCGCCTGTGTCGATACGGCGGCGAACCCATTTGTGGCGAACAGCCGTCGGCCCGCATCGAGCAGGCGGGCGCGCGTTGCCGCGGTGCGTTCGGCCTGAGTGCGGCGCTGTGGCGCGTCGCCACCGCCGTCCGCGACACCGTTGACTTTCATACTATCTGCACGTAACTTTCATACCAATTGTTCGTAACTGTGATCAGGAGGGTAGTCGAGATGCCGCAGGTGACGTTGGAACACTCGACGATCGAGTACCGCGTGTTGGGGCCGGACGATTCGGCCCATCCCCCGGTGCTGTTCGTCCACGGCATACTGGTCGACCACCGATTGTGGATGAAGGTGGCAGAAGAGTTGGCCCGCAATGGTTTCCGATGCATCCTGCCCGATCTTCCGCTTGGCTCCCATCGGATTCCCGTCGACGACTCGGTGCCGCTCACGCCGAACACCGTCGCCGAAATGATCCACGAGTTCATCGGAGCACTCGATCTGCACGACGTCACGCTCGTCGGAAACGACACCGGCGGCGGCCTCTGTCAACTCCTCGTCGACGCCCATCCGGACGACGTCGGCAGGCTCGTCCTGACCAACTGCGATGCCTTCGAGAAGTTTCCGCCGTTCCCCTTCAACGCGGTGTTCGCGACGATGCGCGGACCGCGCTCGATCGGGCTGCTGTCCACACTGATGAAGCCGGCCGCCATGCGCCACTCGCCGCTGGGTTACGGGCTGTTGTTGTGCCATCCCGACGCTGCGCTGACCGCGTCGTGGGTCGAGCCGATGAGTTCGGATCCGCGCATCGCCGCCAATCTCGCCACCCTGCTGCGCGGCGTGGCCGCGATGGATCTGACCGACGTCGCGACGCGGCTACCCCGGTTCACCAAGCCCGTGACGATCGTGTGGGGGGCGGCCGACCGGTGTTTCACGCCCGCCCTTGGCCGTCGACTCGCAGCGCTGTTTCCGAACGTGGCGACCGCAGACGTGCCAGGTGCGCGGACGTTCGTGGCGCTTGACGCGCCCGGCGCCGTCGTCGACGCAATCGCCAACGTGGGCGCCCGCGCCTAGAAGATGTCCTTGTGCGGGACGTCGGTCACCAAGCCGCCGTCCATCACGAACTCGGCACCGGTCGAGAACGACGACTCGTCGCTGACGAGGAACACCACGAACGAGGCTACTTCCTCTACCTTGCCAGGACGGCGAAGTGGTGCGGTGACCATGTCGTCGGGAAAGTGTTTCGTCATCGGCGTCCTGATGAAGCCGGGGTGAATCGAGTTGACGCGAATGTTCTTGGGGCCCAGCTCGATCGCGGCCGATTTCGCCAGACCGCGGACAGCCCACTTGGAGGCGACGTAGGGGTGAACCATCGGCGCTCCGCGAAGCCCCTCGATCGACGACACGTTGATGATCGAGCCGCCCCCGGCCGCCTTGAGTTGCTCGACGACCGCTTGCATGCCCAAGAACGTGCCGGTGAGGTTCACGTCGATGACCTTCTGCCACTTGGCCATGTCGAATTGGCCGATCTTGCCAAGCGCGACGATGCCTGCGTTGTTGACGAGTGAAGTGAGCTTGCCGAACGCTTCGACGGCGACGTTCACGGCCGCATCCCATTGCTCGGCGTCGGTAACGTCGAGGTGCACGTACCGTGCGGATTCGCCGAGGCCGTCGGCCAGCGTCTTGCCCTCGTCATCGAGGATGTCGCCGATGACTACTTTTCCACCCTCGGCGACCAGAGCCCTGGCGTGTTCGGCGCCCATCCCCCGCGCCCCGCCGCTGATCAGTGTCACTTTTCCGTCCACGCGTCCCATGACCGGTCACGCTACCGCATGCCGATTTCGAACTAGAACCTGTTCCAATTCGTGGGTCGAACACGCATAATCCCCGCATGGCCATACGCGTTGCACTCATCGGACCCGGCAATTGCGGCAGCCTTGCGCTTCGGCAGTTGATCAACGATCCGCGTTTCGAGCTCTGCGGCGTGTGGGTCTACTCGGACGACAAGATGGGGCGGGACGCGGGCGAACTCGCCGGAGTGAACGTGACCACCGGTGTGGTCGCGGGCAACGACCTCGACGCGATCATCGCAGGCAAACCCGACTGCGTCGTGTACACCGCGATGGGCGACATCCGCCCCCGCGAGGCGCTTGCCGACGTGCGCGCGCTTCTCTCCGCAGGCATCAACGTGGTTGGGTCGAGCGTCGGCGTACTCCAGTACCCATGGGGATCGCTTCCCGATAAGCACATACAGCGCGTGGAAGATGCTGCGCGCGAAGGTAATTCAACCGTCTTCTTCACCGGCGTCGATCCAGGCTTCGCGACTGATCTGCTGCCGTTGGCAATCGCCAGTACATGCCAGAGCATCGCTCAGGTGCGCACCATGGAGATCGCCGACTACGCCACCTACGACGGGGCGACGGTGATGTTCGACGTGATGGGCTTCGGCAACGAGATCGGCGATCTGCCACTGCTCTACCAGCCGGGCGTGCTGAGCCTCGCGTGGGGCACCGCGATTCGACAGCTGGCCGCCGGGCTCGGCATCGACGTCGACGAGATCCGGGACTCCGTTGAACAGGAGCCCGCCCCCGAGGACTTCGACGTCGCCGTCGGCACGATCAAGAAGGGCACGGTCGCTGCAGTGCGCTTCCAGATCGAGGGGATGGTCGACGGGAACCCCGTCATCGTGGTCGAACACGTCACCCGGTTGCGCGCCGATCTGCGTCCGGATTGGGCTCAGCCCGCGCATCCCGGCGGTTCGTACCGCGTGGAGATCACCGGGGAGCCGTCGTACTTCGTCGACATCGTGCCGACCAGCCCGAACGGCGGGGCGCCCTATGCCGCCATCCTCGCTGCGGCGGCGCGGATCGTGAACTCGATCCCCGACGTGATCGCCGCGGCGCCGGGAATCCGTACGACGCTGGACCTTCCGTTGCCCACTGGAAAGGGCGTCGTCGGCCTGCCCTCCTGACTGCTACTGACCTAGAAGTTTCCGTCAGCGACTTGGAAGACCGTCAGGCCGAGGTCGCGCCACATCCGCACTACCTGGTTGCGATCGTCGAATACGCCGACGACGTTCCAGTTTCGACGTATCTGGAGATCGAAGATCTCTCGTTTGACCACCGAGTCCTTCCGGGTGTCGCCGACTGCTCGCATGTGCAACGCCGCATATGGGAGGCCGACGTGGGTGTCCAGCCAGTCGGCCGTCGCTTGCCGCGCATCGTCCGTGCGGCCTGAGCAGTACACGATGGCGTGCCCTGCGTGGTGCATGGCTCGGATCGCCGTGATGACGAGGTGGTTGGGCTGATCGAGAGCGACGCGCGTCATGTCATATGGGCTGCGGTCCCCCGTCAGCGCCACGGTCCCGTCGACGTCCACCAGAATCGCGTCTGGCAGAGAGGTATCCGGCTCGTAGCGGCGAGTGGGCTGGGCTTGCGGGGCGTCGAACCTTGGCCGTTTTCCTGCGAGGAACCGTTCGTGCAAGCGACGGATCACCTGATCGCCGACCGGGTCTTCGCGTGCTGCATCCCTTGCCAGACAAACCTCGAGCGGCACGTCGGTGAAGTCCTCGATGACGGCCTCGGCGCCACACTCGGCGGCAACCTCGAATAGCGCGCGGACGTACCTGGCGCGCAGGTTGGTGTCGTCACAGATCACGTCGACGCCGTCGGTGAGCAGGGCCCGAACGGCAGCGTGCTGCACCAAGGTCACCTGCTGCTCGGACGCGTGCTCGTGCGACGCGGTCCCATACAGCATCTTCCGCAGGTCGTCGCGGTTGACGCGGGCGGCGTTCGGCTGTGCCTTGGCCCAGGTCGACTTGCCGGAGCCCGGCAGGCCGCGGGTGATGGTCAGGGTCTTCATGTCACTCCGGGGTCAGGTTCGATGAGCGAGGCTACCGAGCCGCGTTGCGCTGCGCACCCGAGTTGTTCGGGCAGGTCGCCCGTGGTTCCCCGTATTCTTGAGGTCACCCATGGAAGCCCACATGAATGCGCCGACGCCGGACGTGGCGCGGCAACTCGCCGAGATCGCGTCCGCTGATCCCGGACCACAGGTCGGCGCGTTCTTCGACGTCGATGGAACGCTGGTCTCCGGATTCACCGCCATGGCGCATGCAGGGCATCGGTTCCGAAACCGCCAGGCGAAGGTCGGCGAGATGATTGGCGTGATCGAGGCATCGGTGCGGTACCGCGTGGGCCGCATGCAATTCGAGCGCCTCGTCGAGCGCGCGTCGGGCTACATGCGCGGTGAGTCGATGGCCGAACTCGACGAGCTCGGCGAATACTTGTTCCGCCGCCACATCGAGCCACGCGTCTTTGCGTCGATGCGCGAAGTCATTCGCGCACACCAGGATTGCGGTCACACCCTGGTGGCAAGCTCATCGGCGCTCACCATTCACGCCGGGCCGGTAGCCCGCTATCTGGGCATTCCCCACCTGATATGCAACCAGTTCGAAGTCGACGAGGGCGGTCTGCTCACCGGTCGCATGGTCAAGCCGGTCGTGTGGGGTCGTCGGAAGGCGCAGGCCGTCGAACTGTTCAGCGCTGCCAATGACATTGACCTGCAACGCAGTTACTTCTACGCCGATGGTGACGAGGACGCCGCCTTGATGCGGGTGGTTGGCAATCCCCGACCGGTGAACCCGCGCTCGGGGCTCGCGTCGGAGGCTGCTACCCATGGCTGGCCGGTGTTGCGGGTCGAAGGGGCGGCCAGTCGCCGGCTTCAATGGCCGCGGCTGGGGCCTCGTCGCTCGACAGCGTGAGTCGGTCAACCGCGTGGGCTCACGCTTCGGCGTCGCCAACCCGGATCACTTCTTGTAGCTTGCCAACGAACACCGGTGGATAAGCTCCGATTCCGGCCCTGTCCAACCATTCGTGCGCGAGATCGGAATCGTGCAGCCAACCCCTGGCGTGGATCTCGTTGTCAGTCTGCAATAGCAGCATCACCTCGAGGGGGTTGTCGAAGGCGCTGAACAACAACAACTTCTGTACGCCCGCAGCGCGCAGAGGCTCGGTGGAGTCGTGGACAAGCCGTAGAAGCCGCTGCACGTCCTGCACGGGTGCGATCAACGAGGTCATCACCTCCGGTGCGGCAGGAGGCCCATCGTCGACGAGATCGAGCCGTTCCACTAGCTCGCCGGCGAATACCGCCGGGATGTCCTCAACGCCGACCGCGTCGAACCAGTCGAAGAACACGTGCGACCGCATGACGTCGAGCACGGGCTCGCGGGCGTGTATCGCGAGCACGACGAGCACTCGCCCAGGCTCGGTCGCCGACGTGTAGACGAGGGCGTGGTGAGCGCCTAGTTCGATGAGCCCCTCTTGCCGACGTTCCAGCAGCGGGGACACGTTCTGCGGATTCGGCACGCGGTAGTCCGAAGCGAGAACGAGCGAATGGTCGAGCCAGTGCGTCACAGTTGCGTCCTTTGGCGGGAGGGTTCCGCTGGACAGATCGTATTCGCACGCGCTCGATGTGCACCGGCCATTCACAGCGTGGCGGCAAGGGACTAAACTAGAACACGTTCTATTTCCTCGGCGCTACCGCCCCACCAAGGAGCAGGCATGCACACCGCACTTTGTGACCAGCTCGGCATCGAGTTTCCGATCTTCGCGTTCACCCATTGCCGCGACGTCGTCGTGGCCGTGAGCAAGGCGGGCGGGTTCGGCGTGCTTGGCGCCGTCGGCTTCACGCCCGAGCAGCTCGAGATCGAGCTCAATTGGATCGATGCCAACATCGGCGATCACACCTATGGCGTCGACATCGTGATCCCGAACAAGTACGAAGGCATGGATTCGGACCTGTCCGCCGACGAGCTGGGAAAGATGCTCGCCGACATGGTGCCGCAGGAACACCTCGACTTCGCCCGCAAGATCCTGGTCGATCACGGCGTCCCCCTAACCGACGAGGACAACGAGAGCACGTTGCGATTGCTCGGGTGGACCGAGGCCACGGCCACGCCGCAGGTCGAGGTGGCCCTCAAACATCCGAAGATGACGCTGATCGCCAACGCGCTGGGTACTCCTCCGCGGGACATGATCGATCACATCCACGCCGAGGGACGGAAGGTCGCCGCGCTCTGCGGTTCCCCGAGCCAGGCGCGCAAGCACGCAGACGCGGGCGTCGACATCATCATCGCGCAGGGCGGCGAGGCGGGCGGTCACAGCGGCGAGGTGGGCTCGATCGTGTTGTGGCCGCAAGTGGTCAAGGAGGTCGCACCCGTTCCGGTGTTGGCGGCGGGCGGGATCGGCAGCGGTCAACAGATCGCCGCTGCGCTCGCGCTCGGGACCCAAGGCGCGTGGACGGGTTCGCAGTGGCTGATGGTCGAGGAGGCCGAGAACACGCCCGTTCAGCAGGCGGCGTATGTGAAGGCGGACAGCCGCGATACCGTCCGTAGCCGCTCGTTTACCGGAAAGCCTGCGCGGATGTTGCGCAACGACTGGACCGACGCGTGGGAGGACCCGAACAACCCGAAGCCGCTCGGCATGCCGCTGCAGTTCATGGTCTCGGGGCTGGCCGTCTCGGCCACCCACAAGTACCCGGACGAGACCGTCGACGTCGCGTTCAACCCCGTCGGCCAGGTGGTCGGTCAGTTCACCAAGGTGGAGAAGACTTCGGCGGTCATCCAGCGCTGGGTGCAGGAATACCTCGAGGCCACCGGCGTGCTCAACGAACTCAACGAGGCGGCATCCGTCTAAGCGCGAGCAGACGCAAAGTCCCCTCACTCCTCGCGGATGAGGGGACTTGGCGTCTGTTGGCGCGCTAAGCCGATATGTATGATGCTCTACATAATGGCGACTCCACGCGAACGCATGGTCATTTCGACCGCGCTATTGATCAGGGAGCGCGGCGCGCACTCGACCGCGATCTCCGACGTGCTCGAACACAGTGGTGCCCCGCGTGGCTCCGCCTACCACTACTTCCCCGGCGGCAGAACCCAACTGCTGTGCGAAGCCGTCGACTACGCCGCCGAGTACACCGCGGCACGCGTGGCCAAGGCCGACGGCAGCCTGGCGGCGATCGACGTCGTCGTCGACGGATTCCGTAGCCAGCTGCTCGAATCCGACTACCGCGCGGGCTGCCCGGTGGTCGCCGTCGCGGTCGAGGCCGACAACCCGCCCGTGATCGAGCGAGCAGCTGCGGCCTTTGCGAGGTGGACGGAGCTGATCCAAGCGCGGCTAGAGTCCGATGGCGTCGACCCCGGCCGCGCCGAGGCGCTTGCCGTGTTGGTCATGACGTCGATCGAGGGCGCCATCGTCGTCGCGCGTACCGCTCGTGACGTCAAGTCGCTCGACCTAGTCCATCACCAACTGCACGCCATGGTTGCGGCGGCCATAGAGCAAGGAAGCGCGTGAAATGACCCGTCCCAACAGCGCCGAGTGGCAGTCGACCGCGTGCATCCTGTGCGAATGCAATTGCGGCATCGTCGTACAGGTCGAGGACCGCAAGATCGCGAAGATCCGTGGCGACAAGGAGCACCCCGCGTCGCGAGGCTACACGTGCAACAAGGCCCTCCGGCTTGACCACTACCAGAACAACCGCAATCGGCTGACTTCCCCACTGCGACGCCGGGACGACGGCAGCTACGAGGAAATCGACTGGGACACAGCGATTTCCGAGATTGCCGACGGTTTCTCACGTATCCGAGATCAGCACGGAGGCGACAAGATCTTCTACTACGGCGGCGGCGGCCAGGGCAACCACCTTGGCGGCGCGTACAGCGGAGCGTTCCTGAAGGCGCTCGGCTCCCGCTATCGCTCGAATGCCCTCGCCCAGGAGAAGACCGGTGAGTTCTGGGTCGACGCCCAGTTCTACGGCGGCCACACGCGCGGCGAGTTCGAGCACGCCGAAGTCTCGGTGTTCGTCGGCAAGAACCCGTGGATGTCGCAGAGCTTCCCGAGGGCCCGAGTCGTCCTGAACGAGATCGCCAAGGACCCTGGCCGCTCGATGGTCGTCATCGACCCAGTCGTCACGGACACCGCGAAGCTCGCCGACTTCCATCTTCGTGTCCGGCCTGGCACCGACGCGTGGTGCCTCGCCGCGTTGAGCGGCGTGCTCGTCCAGGAGCGGCTCTGCGACGAGGAGTTCCTCGCCGAACACGTTACGGGGGTCGACGAGGTGCGGGCCGTCCTCGACGACGTCCCGATCGCAGAGTACGCGCAGCGATGCGGTGTCGACGAGAGCATGATCCGCGCCGCGGCGCGCAGGATTGCTGCCGCGCAAAGCGTTTCGGTCTTCGAGGACCTCGGCATCCAACAAGCGCCGAACAGCACGCTGTGCTCGTATCTGAACAAGATGCTCTGGATTCTCACCGGCAACTTCGCGAAACGTGGTTCCCAGCATTTACATTCGTCACTGGCGCCGCTGTTCAGTGCTAGCGGTGTCGGCCGCACTCCCGTTACGGGTTCCCCCATCATTGCGGGACTAGTGCCGTCGAACGTGGTGCCCGAGGAGATCTTGACCGATCACCCCGACCGGCTGCGCGGGATGATCGTCGAGAGCAGCAACCCGGCGCACTCCGTTGCCGACTCCGCGAGGGTCCGCGAGGCCATGCTCGCGCTGGAACTGCTGGTCGTCGTCGACGTGGCGATGACCGAGACCGCTCGGTTGGCGCACTACGTGCTGCCCGCCGCGAGCCAATTCGAGAAGCCCGAAGCCACGTTCTTCAATCTGGAGTTCCCGCACAACACCTTTCACCTGCGCCACCCCCTGATGGAGCCACTACCGGGCACCCTGGCCGAGCCCGAGATCTGGGCACGGTTGGTACGCGCATTGGGCGTGGTGGACGACGAAGACCTGCACCCGTTGCGGCGCGCGGCACTACAGGGACTCGACGCCTATGCGACGGCCTTCCTCGGTGCTGTCAGCGCGAACCCCGCCCTCGGTCGTGTGCTGCCATTCGTGCTGTACGAGACCCTTGGGCCGACACTGCCCGACGGACTGGCCGGCGCCGCGGCGCTGTGGGGTCTGGCGCAGAAGACGGCGATGGCGTACCCGGAAGCGGTTCGACGCGCAGGGCACGCCGACGGCAACGCACTGTTCGAGGCGATCATGACGAGCCGTTCGGGGGTGACGTTCACCGTGCACGACTACGCCGACGACTTTGCTCTGATCACGCATCCCAACAAGAAGATCGCATTGGCGATACCCGAAATGCTGATGGAGACAACGGCGTTGGTGGAGCACAGCCAGGGCCTGACAACGGCGGACTTTCCCATGATCCTTTCGGCGGGCGAGCGGCGGGCCTATACGGCCAACGACATCCTGCGCGACCCGACCTGGCGCAAGCGGGACACCGAGGGCGCACTACGGATCAGCGTCGAGGATGCGGCAGGCATCGGCGTCTCGGACGGTGGGCGGGTGCGCATCACGACGGCAGCTGGCAGTGCCGAGGCCACCGTCGAGGTCAGCGATGCGATGCTTTCGGGACACATGTCTCTGCCCAACGGCTTCGGTGTCGACGACATCGACTCAGAGGGAAGGGCCATCGTCCCCGGGGTGGCACCGAACGACCTGACCTCGACGCTGTGGCGCGACGCCTACGCGGGCACTCCGTGGCACAAGCACGTGCCCGCCCGCATCGAATTGGTCGGCGGCTAGGAGAACAGGCGCTTCGATGCCCGCCGCAAGACGGCGGCGCGATCGCGCGAACCGTGGTCCGCTGCGATGAAGTGGTTGCCGATCAACAACGAAAACGCCATCAGCGCAATCGCTTCCACGTCGTCGGCATCGGAGTGCAGCTGCGATATGAGCTGCCTGAGGTAGTCCATCCTGCGGTTGTCGACACGACGAAGGCGTTCGGCGACCCTCGCGTCGCGACGAGCCCAGTCCCTGACGGCAAGGTCGACCGGCAGCAGCTCGTCGGAGAAGGTCAGCATGCCCGCCTTGGTGACCTTGGTGCGGGCATCGCCGCCCTCGCGTTCAACCTGCTCCAGCACGTCGTCGGTGCTTCTCGCCTCCCAGGTGTCCAGTAACGCCTCTAGTAGCGCCTGTCTGTCCTCGAATTGGTGGTAGAAGCCGCCGCGAGTCACTCCCAACGCTTGTGCCAAGACGTCGATTCGGACGGCATCGGGGCCGCCGTCGGCCAACGCCGACAACGCGGCGTTGATCCACGAGCTACGGGTGGTCCGTGTGGGGGCAGGCATGTGTGCTCCTCGACTGCTCGTCCAAGACCCGTTGACAATACGATTCGATGATACATACAGTAGTGTATGCATCGAACGATGAGCGTCTCAAAGAGCGACCACGCCAGCTTGCCGTGGCGAATTCACGCCATCGCCAACGACTTTCGCGTCGAGGACGTCTGGGCGCTGCCGACGCCTGGTGGCGCCAATGACTTCCCGCGCCTGGTGGCGCTCCTGCAGTCGTTCGATTCGAGGCGGTCAGCACCCGTCGTTCGTGCACTGTTCGCGATCCGCTGGAAGCTCGGGGCGTGGTTGGGCCTCGACGGCGACGGCACCGGCATCGGCTCGCGAGTCGCATCCCTGCGTGAACGCCTGCCCACCGACCTCGCCGATACCGCGCGCGACGACCAGTCCGCTGGTCCGTTCACCACCCTTTACGTGACCGACGACGAGGCGGCCCTCGAGATCGCCAACCGCACCGTCCACGGCGTACTGCACCTCGGCTGGGTGCCCACCGGCGACGGCGGATACCGGGGCCAGATGGCCGTGCTGGTCAAGCCGAACGGAATCGCCGGAAGGGGTTACATGTCGGCCATCGCGCCGTTTCGTCACCTCCTCGTCTACCCGGCCATGCTTCGCGGCATCGCACGGAGCTGGGCGGATCGGGATGTGGTGCAACGAGTCTCGCAACACGCCACCGTTTCGCAAGACATTCGGGAGCTGAGCACGCTGCCAGCGATCGACTACGCCGATTCGTTCGTCGTCGACACGAGCGCGCATCCGCACCGGTCGGCTCTCGAGTGGGCCGTCGCCGTGCTAGAGGAAGCGCCCGCGGCGACGCGCGCTCAACTGCTCGCGGGCTGGTCCGCCCTTGGCTTGATCGGCGCCGATTCGGACCATGCGGTGCTTGGCTGGGACGTACGCTACCGGCGCGACGACTGCGTCCTGCTCGGTCGCAACTCGCGCCTCGGAATGCCCGGTGAACTCTTGTTCGCCCTGCGCCCAGAAGGTCTGTTGTTCGCGACGTTCGTGCACCACGAAACGATCGCCACTAGAGCCATGTGGGCGGCAGTTCGGCGTACCCACGTGCGCACCGTGCTGGAGTTGCTCGAACGGGCAGCCGGCTACTCGGCAGGAGGAGGTGGCGGAGACGGCAGCGCAGGCGCAGGCAACGGCGGCGCGGCTGGCGCCGGGGCGGCGAGGTCGCCAGGCGCGACCGGTCGATTCGGGCCGGGAGCCATGTCCGGATAGGGCGTGTTCATCCCGCGCTGTGCGAGGCCCATCAGCAGAGCTTCCTTGCCGCTGATCTCCTGGTTCTGCACGGCGTGGAAGAGGTCCTTCAAGTAGCTGACGTTGGGGCCGTCCCCGCCCATCACGCCGGGATCCATCGTGGACCCCGGCGGCAGGGAGTCTGGGCTCGCCAGGTGCGGGACGCCGTTGGCAGGAACCGGCAACTGGCCACCCGCTACCTGATTGGGTGCGTCGGACGCCGGCGGCGTAATGGTTGCCGTGTTGAGCGACGTGAGCTGATCCGGTGCCACGACCGCCGGATCGGGCGGTGGTGGCGGCGGGACTGGCTCTGCGGATGCCGTCGCCGCGGCGACGAGAAATCCGATGGAAACCGCTGCGCCGAGGGCGCTCGCGGTCAGAAACCTTCGCATGTGTGCGCGCATCGCGGTGGCCTCCCAGTGTTACTGCAGTGACTCATGGTATCGCCTGGGTTCATCCCGGTTCATTGGAAATTCGTTACAGAATGGAGAACGGGAACACGTTCTACCTGAGACTTCTTTCGTACTTTGGGCAACCCGCTTTGAGGCACCCCATCTGTGGTGTAGCAATGGCTTACCGCAACTAGACCATGTCATCTCGAGGAGTGATTCGACTCATGTCAGACAGCGCGCGGACCCCAAACCTTCCCTCTGGGTTCGACTTCACCGACCCTGACATCTACGCGCACCGCCTCCCGATCGAGGAGCTGGCCGAGATGCGCAAGGTCGCACCCATCTGGTGGAACGAACAGCCAGAAGGCGTCGGACCCTTCGGTGACACCGGCTACTGGGTGGTGACGAAGCACAAGGACGTCAAGGAGGTGTCGCGCCGCAGCGACGTGTTCTCCAGCAACAAGCAGACCGCGCTGCCGCGGTATCGCGACGAAGCCGAACCCGGGTCGTTGGAGGCAGGCAAGGTGGTGTTGCTCAACCAGGACGCTCCCCATCACACGCACCTTCGCAAGATCATCTCGCGCGCGTTCACGCCACGCGCCATCGAGTCCCTGCGCGACGAACTCCGCGACCGAGCGCACGAGATCGCGAAGGCGGCGGCGGCAGAAGGGTCGGGCGACTTCGTCGAGCAGGTGTCCTGCGAGCTGCCACTTCAGGCGATCGCAGGCTTGATGGGCGTGCCGCAGGAAGACCGCAAGAAGCTGTTCGACTGGTCCAACCAATTGGTCGGTGATCAGGATCCGGAGTACGGCAGGAACGATCCGACAGCGGCCTCGATCGAGCTGATCATGTACGGGATGCAGATGGCCGCTGAGCGCAGCAAGAACCCGGGAGACGACCTCGTCACGAAGCTGGTCCAGGCAGACGTCGAGGGCCACAAGCTCACCGATGACGAGTTTGGCTTCTTCGTCATTCTGCTGGCCGTGGCGGGCAACGAGACGACGCGCAACTCGATCACGCAGGGGATGATGGCCTTCACCGACTACCCCGACCAGTGGGAACTCTTCAAACGTGAGCGGCCGGGCACCACGGCCGACGAGATCGTTCGCTGGGCCACCCCCGTCACCTCGTTCCAGCGCACCGCGTTGGAGGACGCCGAACTGTCGGGCGTGCAGATCAAGAAGGGCCAGCGGGTGGTCATGATGTACCGTTCCGCCAACTTTGACGAGGACGTCTTCGAAGATCCCTTCACGTTCAACATCCTGCGAGATCCGAACCCGCACGTCGGGTTCGGCGGCACTGGGGCCCACTACTGCATCGGTACCAACCTGGCCAGGATGACCATCGACCTGATGTTCAACGCGATCGCCGACGCGATGCCCGACATCACCTCGTTGGCCAAGCCCGAGCGACTCCGGTCGGGTTGGCTCAACGGCATCAAGCATTGGCAAGTCGACTACACAGGGGCGTCAGCTTCGCGGTAGGTCGATGATCGAGCGCCAATAGTCTTCAGGGATCTCCGCCCCGGAGCGCAACACGACCGCCAAGCCTGCCGCCATCGCGATGCCCAAGAGCCCGAGCCAGAGGCTCGCCAGGCCGATGACGATCCACAACGCCGTGGTCAGCGACGGTGACGGTGACGCAAGCACGAATAGCGGCGCAAAGAAGAACCCCATGCCGACGTACCAGGCCGAACTCGTGCGATCCGAGGCCAACACGAATCGCAGCCATCTCGGGATGGGGGCGGTTGCACCGTCGTCGGTTTTCATGGTTCCAGGTTGCGCCGCCCAGGTAAGCGGAGCAATTACCCCAGAGGTAGTGGATCAGCGAGCGTGCTCACGCCACACTGGGCGGATGACCAGCGCTGGCACGGCTCATCCGCCGTTTGGATCGTTGATGAAACAGTGGCGGCAACGCCGTCGGATCAGTCAGCTGGAGCTGGCGATCGAGGCCGACGTCTCTTCTCGGCACGTCAGTTTCATCGAGACGGGGCGGTCGGTGCCCAGCCGGGCGATGGTGCTGCGGCTCGCCGACGCACTGGACGTTCCGCTCCGCGAGCAGAACCATTTGCTGATGGCAGCCGGTCTCGCGCCGGTGTACGGCGAGCGATCGCTCGCCGACTCCGACATGGCTCCCGTCCGCGACGGCGTCGAGAAGGTGCTCACGGCTTACGAACCGTATCCCTGTCTTGCGGTCGACCGAGGCTGGAACGTGGTCGCCGCCAACGCAGGCGCAGGCCTTCTCATGCAGGGAATCGGTGCACACCTCCTCGATCCACCCAACGCGCTACGCATGTCGTTGCACCCCGACGGCTTGGCGCCGCGAATCCGAAATCTCGGGCAGTGGCGGCATCACGTCATCGGTCGACTGCGCAGGGAGGTCGCCGTCAGCGGTTCGAAGGAGTTGGGCGCACTTCTCACCGAAATCGATTCCTACCCAGGAGGTTTCGACGACGGGACCGACCTCGGAGGCGTCGTCGTACCGTTGGAGGTCGAGGGCCCCGACGGTAACGTTCTCACGTTTCTGAGCACCGTGACGACCTTCGGGACCGCGTTGGACCTCACCGCTGCCGAACTCAGCATCGAGGCCTTCCTACCTGCCGACGAGGCGACGGCAGCAGCCCTGCGCTGAACGCGAGGCCCGCAAGGGTTTTGGTCTGCGGGGCGACAAACCTTTGCGGCCGCCGCGCCACCAGTCATCGTGGTTCGGTGACCACGACCTCCGACGCGCTCAATAGCGCAGTGGTAAGACCACTTGACCTCTGACCATCTGCCTGCCATGGTGATGTCATGGCGCTGCAACCGGTCAACCGTCGCTCGGTACCCGAGGACGTCTTCGAACAGATCGTCACCGAGGTGCTCAGCGGCGACATGCAGCCGGGCGAGTCGCTGCCCAGTGAACGGCGTCTCGCCGAGGTGCTTGGGGTGTCGCGCCCTGCGGTCCGCGAGGCCATCAAGCGACTCACGGAGGCGGGCCTGGTCGAGGTGCGTCAGGGCGACGCGACGACCGTCCGCGACTTCCGACGGCACGCGGGGCTCGACCTTCTCCCCCGCCTTCTGATCCGCGCAGGCGAGGTCGACCTCGCGGTTGTCCGCAGCATCCTCGAAACGCGCCTTCACAACGGACCGAAGGTCGCAGAGCTCGCTGCCGAACGGTCGAACGATGACGTCGCCGACCTCCTCGACGCGTCGATCGCCGGGCTCGCGGCCGAGGACGATGCCGTCGAACGCCAACGCCACGCCATGAAGTTCTGGGACCACGTCGTAGACGGTGCCGATTCGATCGCATTTCGGTTGATGTACAACACCCTTCGCGCAACCTACGAGCCCGCGCTCCCTGCGCTCGCTGCGCTCATGGCGGACGAGGTGGGCAAGCCCGCCGCCTATCGAGACATCGCCGCCGCCATCCGCGCCGGCGACTCCGTTGCGGCCAAGAACGCCGCACTTGCACTACTCGAACCCGCCACCCTGGCGTTCTTCGCCGCAATAGACAGCATGGAGGAGCACTGATGACGATGACCGCCGCCCGCGCAGAGCGCCGCGGTTTCACGTTGCCCGACGCCGGTCGCGAGTTCTGGCGGCACCCATCGCCATGGATGATCGCGGCGACGATGGTCGGCGCGCTCATCGCCAAGATCGCCTTCGGGGATTGGCGGCTCACCGACGCCGTGCTTCCTGTGTTCATGCTCGCGGCATTCCCGTTCGTGGAGTGGATGGTCCACGTGTTCGTATTGCACTGGCGGCCAAGGCATCTGGGATCGATGACGATCGACCCACTTCTGGCGCGTAAACACCGCGAACATCATGTCGATCCGCGTCGGGTGGCCTTGATCTTCATCCCGTGGCGGGCGTTGCTGTGGGTGATCCCCGTGTCGACGGCCATCGCCTTCGTCGCGTTTCCTCGCACGGGACTTGGCCTGAGCTTTCTGGTTTACCTCGGCATGCTCGGAATCGTCTACGAGTGGTGCCACTATCTGATCCACAGCGATTACAAGCCGAAAACCCGCCTATATCGCGCCATTTGGAAGAACCATCGGCAGCACCACTTCAAGAACGAGCACTACTGGTTCACGGTCACGACGGCGGGGACGGCCGATCGGGTGCTCGGTACCTACCCGGACTACGGCTCGGTCGACACGTCACCGACGGCGAAGAACCTGCACGGAGATACTTCCCCTCGCTTCGCTCGGCCCAGCGCTACGCCTGGACGATGATCGGATCGCCGATGTTGACCGTGTTGTAGTACCAGGCGGCGTTGTCGGGACTGAGGTTGATGCAGCCGTGACTGACGTTGGCCTTTCCCTGCGATGCCACCGACCATGGTGCCGCGTGGACGTACACGCCACCCCACGTGACACGAACGGCGTTGTAGACCGTGAGCTTGTAGCCTTCTGGGTCGCTGAGCGGAATGCCTATGGTGCGGGAGTCCATGATCACGGGCGATTGCTTCTCGAGGGCCGTGAACGAGCCAATTGGCGTGGGGTGCTTCGGCTTACCCATCGAGGCGGGCATCTCGCGGGCAACCACACCGTCGATGCTGACGGTGAAGGTGTGGGCGTCGAGGTCGGCGACGCCCAACACTTCGGCTCCGACGCCGAAGGTGGTCTTGAAACCTGCGACGCTGACTTCGATGGTCGAGTGGGCAGGCCAGTAACCCGACGGCGTCCACTGCAGCACACCGTCATTGAGCCAGGCGAAGGCGCCCGAAGGGGTCTTCGGCGACGTGAACTCAATGGACCGCTCGACGGCGGCCCTGTCGACGATCGGCTTCGTGAAGGTGATGGTGACCGGTGCGGCAACCCCGACGACGTCGCCGGGCGCGGGCGAGACTGCCGCGACCTGCACCGACGCTGGAACAGCTGCCATGCCGGTGTTGACCGACCCCGTCACCAACAACGCCGCGATTCCGATTACTACCAGCACAAACCGCATGGCTCTACGCAACTGTGTCATCCTCTGCTGTCGGGTCGGTAACTACATCGTAGTTTGCTCCACGCGAGTTACCTCTGAACGTGGGTTCGTGCCACCGCCGTCGGCGGGGCGCAGCACCGGGCTAGTGGCCGAGCCCGCGAATCTTGTCCATGATCCGCGAGTGCAGCGGTGGCTTGGTCTCGGGGGCCGGGGGTGGCGGCGGAGGCGGAGCCAACGGCGCGATCGCGTCCGGATTCGGCGGAATCGCGGCCGGATCCGTTTCGGTTGAGATGACCGGCGCTTGCGGAGCAACCACGGGGGCCTCCTCGACGACCTGGGTCTCGATCGGCGCCTGCTCGACGGGTGCCTCCGACGGCGGAGCCACTGCCTCTACCGGGGGAGCTTCGGGTGGAGGCATCACCTGCACGACCGAGTGCACCGGCGGAACGGTCGTGGGTGCTGGTGGCTGCTTCGCCGCCTGTTGGTCCGACACGGTGGCGGATGCCGGATCCACGGATCCGGGGTTCCTGGTCGGCGAGAGTTGCATGGTGATGGCGATGGACGCCGATACGACGAACGTCACGGCGGCGACGATCAGAGCCGCCAACGGGCCCGCGTGTGCCAGACGGCGCTCGCGCGGTTGCGGGCGGTCGTCGTGCTCCGAACGCTCGTCGAGGTCGATGAGCGGAAATTCGATGTTATGGGCGGATGCCAGGGCTGCACCCCTGGCCAGAGCCAACTGACTGTCCGCGGGAGCGAACGCCGGCACCGAGAGTGCACTCTCCAGCAGCGGCAGGATTGACGCGAACCCGCCCGCCGATCCCACCACGACGAGCGCCTCCGGCTGCCAATCGGCCTTGGTGAAGACGGTGCTGAGCCAGCTGATCAGGTTGTCGTCTGAGTGGATCGAATGATTGAGCGCGGTCTGGACCGCGCCGTCGCGGGTGTGCACGATCAGCGTGATCACGACGTCCGGTTCGATCACGCACACGGCAGTGGTGTCATAGCCGATCACGTCGGCGATACCGCGTGCCAGCGCCTCGGTCGCCTCGGGCAAGCGGATGGCGACCACGTTGTCGAAACCGGACTCGGAGAGCGATTTGATCAGCTGCGATGCCTCTGCATCGGCATCTTCGCTCCACGTCACGCCGATTGAATGCAGGCGTACGCCGCGGTCCGCGGCCATGGCCTCGGTCTTCAGTACCGCCGCGGTGGCCTGGGCCGAGGTGTGAATCGCGTCGTTGGGAAGCTGGATGCCATTGTCATCTGCGTCGTCGGCGTCGCCACCGTTGACGAGGACCATCCCGACCGAGGTCGGCGTCATCGACAAACCGAGCACCGCGTCCACATTCACACCCTTCGGACTTTGCGGCCGACCTTACCCGGCGGGCGACCAACCGGCCCGACGGGGCGGTGAAACCCCGGGTCGATGGACCCTTGGGCCCGGGGTGATCTCAGGTCAAGTCTTCTGGCCCGTCGATCCGTAGACCTGGTTGTGATAACCCTCGTAGACGCGATCGCCAACCATGTTGAAGATCGTCCGCATGGGCAGCGGCACATTGCCGAGAAAGCGCTTCCTGACGTCGGCGGGTTGCCCATCGAACACGATGCCGCCGAGGGCGAGTCCGCGTCGCGGATGGGCCCGCACGAACGCCACCCGTGCGCAAGGAACCTGCGCCACTCATTGGGGCTCAGCGACGTGGCAATGAGGGGGACGACGGTGTCTTCCTCGTCGTCGAAGTGCGCATCAACGAGCTCCGCGAGACCTTCGACGAGGGGCACCACCTCTTCAGCAAGCGAGGAGTCGGCCGTTCGTCCCCACCCGATCGTGGTCTCTCGAACCCGCTGACATGCAACGTCGATCGCGCGGTGTGCGTCCTCCATGCGGCCCACCCGTTCGGCTCGGTCCGAGACCTTGGCGGTCAGCTTCGGCCAGACCACCGAGTCCTCGGCCGTGTGATGAAAGTGGACCGCCGTCATCATGAAGTCGATGTGGTCTGCGACGACGGCGGCGCGGTTGCGATCACCGTCAGTGACGCCTCGGACGAGGCCCGCGGCGTTGTGCAACTCTCTGCGGAAACCGCTGTGGACCAATGCCATTTCGAACGGATCACACGACATTTCGACTCCCCCCGGTCGTCGAATCGAAGTATGGGTGCGGTGTACTCGCGCCGCGCATCAATTCAGCAGGTCGCGTAGCAGCGTCAGTTCGAGGTTGCCTCCGGAGAGCACGATCACCGTCGGTCCCTCTGGGGTCGGCGCGCGACGGTAGGCAGCGAGCGCGACCGCACCGCTCGGCTCGCTGACGAGGTGGGAGCGGACGGCAAGCTCGCGGACAGCTTCGCGAATCTCGTTCTCGGACACGGTAATCAGATCGTCAAGCACGTGCTGTAGATGCGCGAAGGTCAACTCGGACGGCTGTGACCGCAAGCCGTCCGCGATGGTTCGGTTGCGATCCTCGATGGACCACTCGACGCGGTGGCGTGCGCGTAGCCCCGCCGCGGTGTCGGCGGCGAGTTCTGGTTCGACGCCGATGACCGTTGCTGCCGGGCACATCGCCTTGATCGCGGTGCCGACTCCCGAGGCCAATCCGCCGCCGCTCACCGGTATCAATACGGTCCGCACGTCGGGCAGGTCCTCGGCGATCTCTAGGCCGATGGTGCCCTGCCCCGCGATGACGTCGACGTGGTCGAACGGCGGGATCAGGACGCCACCGGTCCTGGCGAGCACCTCGTCGGCAACCCTCTCGCGTTGACCCGCCGCGCACAACACCACCTCCGCGCCGTATCCGCGAGTGGCGTCGACCTTTACGGCCGGGGTCTCCTCGGGCATGACGATCGAGGCGTTGATCCCGAACCGCGCCGCCGCGTAGGCCACGGCCTGTGCATGGTTGCCGCTCGAGTACGCCACGACGCCTCTGGCTCGTGCGGCGTCGTCGAGACGCGCGATGGCGTTGAACGCCCCGCGCACCTTGAACGCGCCGATCGGCTGCAGGTTCTCCGGCTTGATCCACAGCGGGCGAAGCGGATCCGCCCACGGCGCGGGAACCAAGGGGGTGCGCACGACGAATCCCCGAATGCGTTCTGCCGCAGCGCGAACGTCGTCGACGGTGATCAGGTTCACGTCATTTCCTGCGCGCCAAGAGACTGCTGCTGCCCGTCGTCGAATCGACGTCGAATCCGCGCCGCGTCAGCAGCCCGGTGAAGAACTCGGCGCTCAGGGCGCTCTTCAGCCTGGCGCCGTTCTCCTGGCAGAACACTCGCGCCTGCGGTAGGACGATGGCGGGCGGCCCGCCGGCGGGCGGAGTGAATCGAACCGTCCGTCCGTCGGCCGACACCGACGCGTACTGGTACTCGAGCAGTGGCACCCAAGTGTCTCCAAGCCTCACCGTCACCGAACCGTCGTCCTCGACGCGGTATGCGCTGCCGCGGTTTAGCAGCGGAATCAGGTTGAGCCACAACATGATCAGCCCCGGGATTAGCAACAGGAAAAGCGCGTAGGCGTGAGTATTCTCCAGCTCGGCGTCGTAGCTGATGCCGACGAAGAGTTCGGCGATCCATCCCTCGACGAAGATGGCGATGTCGTGCAGCACGTCGACGACGGTGGCGCGGCCGGTGGCGACGTCGTAAATCGCGGCACCGGCGCCCGCAACCCCACCGATGGTGAGGATCGCGCCGAGCAGTAGCAAGCCCCAGCTGGTCCGCGACGAGAAGGTGCCGAGCAGATGGGCGGGTTTGGTCAGCGTGACCTTCGGACCGCCGAGGGGCTTGGCCATGCACCAGATGCTGAACGCCGACGCGGCCACCAGCAGGAGCCACTCGAGGCCCGAGAACCGCACACTCTGGGAGTTGCGGACCGCCGCGCCGAGGAACGCGAGCCACAGCACCCACCGCGTCGCGCGCTGCCACCCGGCCAACCGCCGCTCGCTGGTCTCGTCCGGTCGCTGCCGGGAGCGCGACGAGTCGGGCTCGAGGGTGCTCACCGAATGGATCTTAAAGTGTGCTGTGTGACCGAACCGTTCTCGTTGCCGATCGTGCCCAGGTACGCCGAAGTCGACCAGCAGGGCGTGGTGTTCAACGGCCACTACCTCACCTGGTTCGACGAGGCCTCGACCGCGTTCTTCGACCACTTGGGGCTGCCGTTCACGGAGTTCAACGCGTGGGGCCTCGACGTGCAAGTCGTACACGCCGAACTCGACTATCTCGCGCCCGTGCGGTGGCGTGACTCGGTCTTGGTGCAAGCGCGGTGCGACTCGATGGGGACGACGAGCTTCGCCATGCGCTTCGACGTTCTTCGCCGCGGCGCCGGCGAAGCCGAGGTCACGGCGGTACGCGGACGCAACGTCTACGTCATGGTGTCGACGCAGGATTGGACGAAGCGCGAAATACCAACCGCGTTGCGGGAAGCGTTGACTTCTGTTGCGGGTCAAGGCCAGAACGCGATCGATGTCGATGTCGATGTCGAAAAAGGTACTGTCACTCCATGAGCCATGACCACGGTGACGACGGGCCGCATCGCGAACTTCCACCTGGCATGGCCGAGCAACTCGACCTGCCGTACTCGGGCCTCGCGACGTTCGGCCACCGACCCTTTCTGACCGAGGTCGAACAACTCGACTCTTGGCGTCCGGACGTCGCCATCGTGGGTGCGCCGTTCGACGTCGCGACGACCAACCGCCCCGGCGCGCGGTTCGGTCCGCGCGCGATCAGGGCCACTGCCTACGAGCCCGGCACCTACCACATGGATCTCGGCCTGGAGATCTTCGATTGGCTGGAAGTCGTCGACTTCGGGGACGCGTTCTGTCCGCACGGGCTTACCGAGGTGTCGCACAACAACATTCGCGAACGCGTCAACATGGTGGCCTCACGCGGCATAGTCCCCGTCGTACTCGGTGGTGATCACTCCATCACCTGGCCTGCAGCGACGGCGGTCGCCGACCACCACGGCTACGGCAACGTCGGCATCGTGCACTTCGACGCACACGCCGACACCGCGGACATCATCGACGGCAACCTGGCCAGCCACGGCACCCCGATGCGACGTCTCATCGAGTCGGGCGCCGTCCCTGGTACGCACTTCGTCCAGGTAGGTCTTCGCGGGTATTGGCCGCCGCAGGACACCTTCGAGTGGATGCAGGAACAAGGCATGGTGTGGCACACCATGCAGGAGATATGGGAGCGCGGCTTCAAGGCGGTGATGGCCGACGCCGTCGGCGAGGCGCTCGCCAAGGCGAACAAGCTCTACGTCTCGGTCGACATCGACGTGCTCGACCCTGCCCATGCGCCGGGCACTGGGACGCCGGAGCCCGGCGGCATCACCAGCGCGGACCTGCTGCGGATGGTCCGGCAACTCTGCTACGAGCATGACGTCGCAGGCGTCGACGTGGTCGAAGTCGCGCCTGCCTATGACCATGCCGAGCTCACGGTGAACGCCGCGCACCGCGTCGTGTTCGAGGCGTTGGCAGGCATGGCGGCCCGCCGTCGCGATGCGGCCGGAGCCGAGATGGGGCCGCCAGGGCGGCGACCACCGCCGCGAGGTTAGATCTGCAGGGTGGTCAGGACTTGCGGAGCGTGAACTGGCAGATGTCGGTGTAGCCCTCGGTGAAGAGCTCGGCGCAACCGGTCAGGTACCGCATGTAGCGGTCATAGACCTCTTGGGACTGGATCGCGATCGCCTCGTCCTTGCGCGACTCCAGCGCCGCCGCCCAGATCTCCAGGGTGCGCGCGTAGTGCATTCTCAATGGCTGCGTTTTGGTGAGCTCGAATCCGACCTTCGTCGCGTGTTCCTCGACGGTGGAGGCGAACGGCAGCATGCCGCCGGGGAAGATCTCGTCCATGATGAACTTGAAGAACTTCAGCTTCGTCATCGTGAGCGGTAGGCCGCGCTCGGCGAACTGCTCGTCGCTGGGCTTGATGATCGTGTGCAGCAGCATCACGCCGTCGCTCGGCAGTGCGGCATAGGCCATCTTGAAGAAGTCGTCGTAGCGGTCCTTGCCGAAGTGTTCGAACGCGCCGATGGACACGATTCTGTCGACCTGGTCGCCGTACTGCTCCCATCCCTCTAGCAACACCTCGCTGCTCCGCGGGCTGTCCGTTTGCGCAAGCAACTGCTTGACGTGTGCTTGCTGGTTCTTGCTGAGCGTCAGGCCGACGACGTTCACGTCGTACTTCTCCATCGCGCGCTTCAGCGTCGCACCCCATCCACAGCCGATGTCGAGCAGCGTCATGCCGGGCTCCAGTCCGAGCTTGCCCAGCGACAGGTCGATCTTCGCTATCTGCGCCTCTTCAAGCGTCATGTCGTCGCGCTCGAAGTATGCACAGCTGTACGTCTGGGTCGGGTCGAGGAACAGCCGGAAGAAGTCGTCCGAGAGGTCGTAGTGCGCCTGCACGTTCTCGAAGCGGGGCGTCAGGTCCTGTGTGTCGCTGATTTGGTTTGGCAAGTGACGGCCTTTTGAGTCGGTGTTGAGTGTCGTCTGAAGCTTTGCGCTGCTGGCAGAGCCTCCCCCGTGCCTCTGGGCAGTTTACGCACACTACCGCGATGAGTCAGTTATCAGCCAACCGATCGGAGGTCTCCTGAGGCGTCGTCATGAAGACGTAACCCCGGTCACGGGCCGCGCGAGCTGTGCGGTTGCGAGCGCCACCGAACTAGCTGTGAATCCCCTGACGAGTGTTTGCTGTTGCCGGCGTGTCGTTGACGGTTGAGTCAAAAAATGGAACGCGGCGGGGCGACGTCGTATTCGGACACGGAGGCCGAGACGATCGCCGCACTCTGCCCCTCACTGGGCCCATTTCCACGGAACGATTCGACGGCTTTCTGCGACTCCCATCGCTCCAGGATGTTGATCCGACCCGGGTCGACGAGGTCGGCGGATATCGCGAAGTCGAGGCATCCCTCGGCCTGGCGGGCTTCTTGCACCACTGACCGGCAGTCTTCGAGGTATGCAGTTCGATCCGCTGGGTCGACCATCAAGTGGCCCGCGACGACGACCTGCTTGGCGGCGTTTCGATTCATTGGGGAACCCCTTCTGGCGGCGAGAAGAATCGCAGACACTGGTCATGACTTCGATTCACGCTGAAATCAATCACGGGGGCTCAGGTGCCGGAACCGACCAAGTCGATCTTCATCACGGGTGCGGGCAGCGGGATGGGCCGCGCAGGAGCAGAGCTGTTCCATGGGCGGGGCTGGCGGGTAGCAGCGGTCGACCGCAACAGCGAGGGGCTGGCGTCGCTGTCCGAGGCCCTCGGCACGGATCGTGTGTGGACACGTCAGGTCGACGTGACCGATGGGGCTGCGTTGGAGGCCGCTGTTTCCGACTTCTGCGCTGGCAATCCCGGCGACGGGCTAGACCTGATGTGGAACAACGCGGGGATCGGCCAGTCCGGCTGGTTCGAGGACGTGCCGTACGAAGCCGCGATGGCCGTCGTCGAGGTCAACTTCAAGGCGGTCCTCACCGGGGCGTACGTCGCGCTGCCCCACCTCAGGAAGACCCCAGGCAGCCTGATGTTCTCGACCTCGTCGGCCTCGGCGACCTACGGCATGCCTCAGCTCGCGGTCTACTCGGCGACCAAACACGCCGTGAAGGGGCTAACCGAGGCGCTGAGCGTCGAATGGCAGCGCCACGGTGTTCGGGTGGCCGACGTTCTGCCGGGGCTCATCGACACCGCGATCCTCGTCAACACGCCCAACCATTCCCATCGCGCCTCGCCTAGGTCGAGAGAAGAGGTCGCCGCGTCGGCACCAACGAAGGGTCTGTTCCGGTTGATGCCCGCAAGCAGTGTGGCCGATGCCGCTTGGGCCGCCTACCACGATCAGAAGCGTCTGCACTGGTATGTGCCGCATGGCATCCGGTGGATCGATCGGTTGAAGGCGATCAGCCCAGAGTTCGTCCGTGACCGCATGACCAAGGCACTCCCTCGCATGATGGGCGACTGACGCGACGGTCGTCAGTTCTCACGCGGCAGCAGTTCGGCGGCGAACCGGGCGGTGAACTGGGCCATGCCGTCGTCTCCGCCGGGGCCGATCGGGCGGATGACGAACTTGGTCAACCCTGCCGCCAGGTACTCGTCGAGCCTGCGGTGCAGCTGATCCCAACCGTCGGAGACCAGGAGGGCGGGATCGACGTCGGGCCGCCGACGGTGCACCGCTTCGAGAAGGTCGGCGGGAAGGCCGTCGTCGCTGACCGCAAGGTTGATGCCGTAGTGATCGGGCTCGATGACGCGGCCTGCTTCGGCGGCGGCCGCCTCGATCGCCTCGCGGCCGCGTCGCGCTTCGCTCGGGGTGAGGAAACTGCCCAGCCATCCGTCTGCGAGCCGGCCGATGCGCTTGAAGGCCGCGGGCGCCGACCCCCCGAGCCAAATGTCGAGCGGACGCTCGGGATGCGGTGCCACGCCGGTGGTGCTCACCGTGAAGAAGTCACCGGAGAACGCCGAATCCGATTGGAGGCTGGATCGCAACAGTCGCAGAGACTCGTCGAATACGGCGGCGCGTTGGCCATCGGGCACCGTGAAGATCTCGCGCTCCGCGGGTATTGCCGACCGAAGGCCGAACACCGGAAGCACCCGACGGGGGGCGAGCGCCGCCAGCGATGCGAGTTGCTTGGCGACGAGGACGGGGTGGCGTCCGCCCGGCAGCACGACGACCGAGGTCCCCACCTTGAGCTCGCGAGTCCGAGCCAGTGCGTATGCCATGCCGACGAACGGATCGACGGCCTTCGAGTACACCAATTCGGAGAACCACAGGGAATCTATGCCCAGCTCCTCCATGCGGTCGACGATGCCTGCGAGCTCCGCGGGTGCGCTGTCAGCGCCGAGGCCAATTCCGAAGCGCACCTTCATCATCGAGCCTCCAATCGGAGCAACTCGGCCCGCATCTGGGTGAACCGGAATAGGCCAGGCCTGCCTGCGATCTGCTCGTAGGCGTCGACCGCTGCCGTGACGAACGGGTCGCGGTCGCACTCGGGCAACCGGTCGGTCCATGCCGTCGAACCAACTCCGCACCAGCGCTCGAACGCTTCTCGCGAGCCGAAGTCCCACTCACGGTCGGTGACGACGAGACTGTCCAGCGTGAGTCCCGCAGAGGTCGCCAGCTCGCCGTACCGGTCGGGATCGACGTGGACGAACGGTGTAGTGAAGTCCGTGAAATACCTTGCCCACAAAGAGTTTTCGCACGTGTCCATCATGACCGACTCCACGCTGGCCCGTGGGCCCGCGCACACCATCTGTACGGTGGCCCGTCCGCCGGGCCTCAGGGTCGTCGCGATCTGGGCCAGCGCGTCCTCCTGCTGCGGAACCCAGTGCAGTGCGTTGAACGATACGACCGCATCGAACGACTCCGAGAACGGCAACCGCCGAGCGTCGGCCACGACGAAACGCGGACCGGAAGTCCCTGCCACCGCAGCGGTGCTCGCCGTGGCGATCATTCGTTTCGACGCGTCCGCGCCGACCGCGAACCCACCGGGGACCATGTCGGCGATGGCGCGGGTGAGAAATCCGTCGCCGCAACCGATGTCCAGCACCCACTCGTCACGGTCGAAGGCGAGTCCCGCCATGGCGTCTGTGATCATCGCGCGCTGTAGCGAGCTGACCTCCGCGTAGTCTCGTCCGCTCCAGTCGGTCATATGGACAGTAAACGGCAATGACGCTCGCGCCGTCACCGGCGGTATCGACCTCGCCGTCGCGACCGCGTTGAATGAGTGCCCACCGAACGAACAGGATGGGTTGAGCACATGGAAGCATCGGTAACCGTCTCGATGAACGCGCCTGCCGAGAAGGTCTGGGAGCTCGTCGCCGACGTCCGAAACACCGGCAAGTTCTCGCCAGAGGTCATCGAGGCCGAGTGGCTCGGCGGGGCTACGGAAGCCTCGTTGGGGGCGACGTTCCGCGGCCACGTGAAGCGCAACGAGATCGGGCCGGTGTACTGGACGACATGTCGCGTGACGGCGTGTGAACCGGGCCGCGAGTTCGGTTTCGAAGTGCTCGTTGGCGATCGCCCGGTGAACAACTGGCACTACCTCTTCAGCCCTACCGATGATGGGACCGACGTCACCGAGTCGTTCCACATGAACGAGGGGGCGTTCACCACTCTGTTCGGTCTCTTCGGCGGACAACTGCGCAGGCGGCGCAACATCCGGGACATGCGCAAGACGCTGGAGCGGATCAAGGCCGTGGTCGAGGGCTGAGCGGAGGAGTCGCTCGCCAGCCCGAATTGGCTCCGCAACGCCCGTGCGCTTGGTAGAACAAGTTCTAGTTCGGTCCGAGCCAAGGGAGTCTGACGATGGGTAAGTGGTCGCGCGAGGAGCTAGAGGATGCCTGGGCGAGGTACCAGGAGCGAGTCGTCGAGGTCGGCACGACGTGGGACTGGGCCAGCTACGCCAACGTCTTCACCGAGGACGCCACCTATCACGAACACGCCTTGGGCGACATGACCGGCCGCGACGCGATCCGCGACTGGATCGTGAACCAGATGAACATCTTTCCCGGCAGTGAGATGCCCGTATACCCGGTGCCCTGGTACTCGATCGACGTCGAGAAGGGCTGGGTCATCTTCAAGAACGTGAACACCATGAAGGACCCCGGCGACGGCAGCGTCTTCGGCGCGGAGGTGATCACGGTCCTGCACTACGCAGGCGACAACGAGTGGAGCTACGAAGAGGATGCGTACAACCCGATGAACTTCCTGATGATGATTCAGGGGTACATCCAGCGCTGCCATGAATTGGGGACGATCTCCGAGGACGCGCGGGTATTCGCCAAGAACATGAGTTGGGAACTCACGTAACGGATTACGAAGGAGCTGCGGTCATCAATTCATTGGCGGACCGGTGGTCACGCGAGGAAATCGAGGAAACGTTCGAACACCATGGCACCGGCTCACAGACGAGCCACTGCATCATCTCCTTCAGTAGCTCCGGGCCGACGGGTTCGGGTTCGGCACAACCACGGTCGCGGTAGTCGGCGATGACCGCGAGGGCGATCGTTCGCGCGGCGGCCTTGTCCTCCTCGGACATGTAGCCCTGCACCTCGTTGAGGAACAGCGGCGGGCCTCAACGCGTCCCTGACGTATGCGGGATCGCCCGACATGTGGACCAACCAGAGCATCAACGTGGGAATGCTGACGTCGAGCAGCGCCTCGGCGATCTCCTCGTCCGATGTCGTAAACGGTTGCCCTGCATGTGGGTTGCGCACGTTTCGGTGGTACCACGCTTCGTCTTGCGCGCGCAGGCCATCGGAGGAAACGTGCGGTGGTTGAAGGCCTGGCTCGCAGGGTAGAAACCTTTGGTGACGCGCGATGACGATGCCGACGGTCTCGTGGAGCGGATTCCCGCGGGCATCGACGCCGACACGATTGCCGCCGTCGGCAAGGTTTCGGAGGCGCTCGAATTCGTCGAGCGCGCCCGCGGTCACCTCTACTCGTTCCATCAACTGATGGGTCACGCCGACCTGACCCTTGGGGAAGCGTGCGCGCAGTTGCGAGCGGCCGGTCATCCCGCAACGGCCGAGAGGTTGGAGACGGACATGGTCGGGCGCAACGTTCTTCATGGCCGGTGGACGTTTCAGGTCGTCGAAGAGTTCGATGACGGCTATTGGGCGCGATTCCGCGACCACGAGCGTCGCGTGCGCGACGAATTGCAATCGGGTGTGCGCCACGTCTACGAGGCGAAGATGAAGGAAGGCAGACGCACCGAGGGCCGATCGGGGCACGAAGCGCAGCCGTGAGATTACCCTCGGCGACGAGGGGGGTGGGTTTCGCAACGGTGAGGTGATTTGACGTGGGAATCGTGACACGGGTCAATGGGATGGCGCCGCCCGAGGTGGCACTGTCCGATGTCAACCTCGGGTCATGGGACTTCTGGGCGCTCGAGGACGACATCCGCGATGGGGCGTTCGCGACTCTCCGTCGAGAGGCCCCGATGTCGCGACACGAGGAGTTCGCGGCGGAGGGCATCGAACCAGGCCCTGGCCATTGGGCGGTCACCCGCTACGACGACGTGTTCCACGCGAGCCGTCACCCCGAGATCTTCAGTTCGGCCCACGGCATCACGATCGGCGACTCGACTCCCGAGCTCGCCGAATACTTCGGCTCGATGATCGCGATGGACGACCCTCGTCACACCAGGCTGCGCAACATCGTTCGAAGCGCGTTTACTCCACGCGTGCTAGCGCGCATCGAGGATTCCGTCCGTGACCGTGCGCGGCGGTTGGTCGCCGCGATGGTGGCCGACAACCCCGACGGCAACGCAGAGCTGGTCACCCAGTTCGCGGGCCCCCTTCCGCTGCAGATCATCTGCGACATGATGGGCATTCCAGAGGACGACCATCAGAAGGTCTTCCACTGGACCAACGTGATCCTCGGGTTCGGCGACCCGGAGATCACGCTCGACTACGAACACTTCGTTCAGGTCGCCATGGACATCGGCGCATACGCCGCCGCGATGGCCGACGACCGCCGCACCGCTCCCGGTGAGGACCTGACCACCAGCCTGGTGCAGGCCGAACTCGACGGCGAGAGGCTGACGTCGGCCGAGGTCGCGTCGTTCTTCATCCTGTTGGTGGTTGCGGGCAACGAGACCACGCGCAACGCGATAAGTCACGGCGTCCTCGCGCTGAGCCGCTACCCCGAGCAGCGCGCCGACTGGTGGGACAACTACGACGAGGTGGCGCCGACGGCCGTCGAGGAGGTCGTCCGGTGGGCGTCGCCCGTCGCCTACATGCGCAGGACCGCGAACGTCGACACCGAGTTGGGTGGCGCGCAGCTGCGAGCGGGCGACAAGGTCACCTTGTGGTACGGGTCGGCCAACCGCGACGAGACGAAGTTCGCCGATCCCTGGAAGTTCGACGTGCGACGGCACCCCAACCCGCACGTCGGTTTCGGCGGCGGTGGCGCCCACTTCTGCCTGGGAGCCAACCTTGCCCGCCGCGAGATCACCGTGGCGTTCGAGGAGTTGCGTCGCCAAGCGCCCGACCTCGTTGCGACCGAGGAACCGGATCGGTTGCAGTCGGCGTTCATTCACGGCATCAAGCGGCTGCCGGTGGCGTGGACGCCGACCTAAGCGACGCCGCCCACCCGCGCTTCGCACAACTGGGCCAACTCGTCGCGGGTTGGTCCGTCCGGCACGGCTGGACGCCAGCCCGACGCGAACAACTCGCGGGCCCGCGGCTCGACGGCGTCGAGGCTTTCCGGTAGTGCGTCCATGCGGGCGTAGGGCTCGACGAAGGCCCGCAGCGATTCGTCGGCAGCCGCGGCGGCGACGATCAGGTCAGACGGCAGGCGTCGATTGGTGTCGACGTCCCCACCGGACCAGCGGCGCAAGCGATCTGCGTCGTTGTGAACGTGATCGTCGAACCACGGTCTGAGGTTGGCGGTGCACCATCGGTCGAATGCGATCGTTGCCGAGTCGATGTCATTGCCGTGCTGCCGTAGTGCACCGACGAGGGCGCGCGACTGCGCCAACGCCAGCGCGATGCCACGGCCTGCGAGCGGGGTGGTGGTGCAGACGGCGTCGCCTACCGATATCAACCCGCGCGTGAACGGGCGGCCGGCGGCGTCGAGTTGGCCGCGGTAGCCGTTGTAGAGCTTGCCGCCCGGCAGGACCGGTGCGATGGGGCGGGCTCGTCGCGGATCGGTCCAGTCGGCAAGCTGCGGGATCGAGGAGACGGCAGACTCGAACACCTCACCGAATCGTAGGCTGCGCAATCTGCGGTCGCTGCCGTCATGCGCGAACGTGATCGAGAAGGTTCGAGCGTCGTGAAGGAATGCGATCGCGAAGTATCCAGAGAAGCTGAGCGACAGGCCGATTGGCGAGTTCGCGGGCGCCTGGCCGCGACCGAGGCCGCCGTCGTGGAATTGGTAGAGCCTGTCAACGTACACCGCTCCGCAGTCTCCGCCCTCGGCGCGCGGACGGTGCACGCCGGTGAATCTGCTAGCCCTTCCGGTTGCGTCGACGACGACGTCGCCAACAAGTCCGCCGCCTTGCCACGTCACACCGTCGATGCGTCCGCCGTTCTCGATCAGCCCGTCGACGGCACGCGTGAGTAGCGTGACGCCTGGTTCCTCGGTCGCGCGACTCCATAGAACCGCGTCGAAGGTGGACCTGCGGCATAGGAGCGCCACGGGGCGCCCGTCCCGACCATCGACCACCGCTGCCCCCGCGGCCACCAGGTGTTCTAGAACGTCGGGCATCTCGATGCGCAAGGCGTCGATGACGGGCCCCCGCATGGTGTGCGCGTGGTGAAACTGCATGACGCCGCGGCGGCGCCACCGACCATCTGCGGGCGGTCCAGGGTCGCGGTCGACGAGAGCGACCTCGTGACCGCGGCGAGCCATGGCGATGGCGGTGAAGAGTCCCGACGGCCCCGCGCCGACGACGATGGTTTTCATCGTTCTCCATTTAAGGTAGCGTCAAGTGTAATGAATATACCGAGAGTGTCTTGAATGAATGAAACTGTCAAGCGCGACTACCGATCGGACCTGCGTGCCGCGCAGGCCTCGCAGACGCGCAGGGCCATCGTCGCGGCAGCTGCGCGGCTGTACGTCGAGCTCGGTTACGGCGCAACGACCATCGACGCCGTTGCCAACGCGGCTGGCGTCAGTCGTAAGACCGTGTTCACTTCGGTCGGCGGCAAGGTAGAGCTCCTCAGGACGGCCCTGGACTGGGCCGTCGCGGGCGACGATCGGCCCATCGCGGTGGTGGACAGACCGGCGATGAGCGCCCTGCTTGCCACCGACGACCCCGCAGGGCTGCTCACGGGGTGGGCGCGCATCATCGCCGAGATCGACGTACGGGTGGCCGCATTGTTCTCGGCTCTGGAGGTCGCCGCCGACGCCGATGTCGAGGCACGGCGTCTGCTCGACGAGTCCGCGCATCGCCGTCTGCTCGGCGCGCGAGCCATCGTCAAACGACTCGTCGAACTGGATGCACTAACGAGTGAGATGTCACGCGCCGACGCGGTCGACGTGGCCTGGCTCGCCACGGATCCAGTGCTCCACGACCGGTTCGTTCGGGTCCGCGGTTGGTCGAAGAGCCGATTCGAGGGGTGGCTAGCCCGACTGCTCGTCGGCCAGCTGGTGGCCTAAGGTCGTCGGTTACTTGACGATCAGCGTGCCGTGCATGCTGGGGTGGTATACGCAGATGATCGGGTACTCCCCCGGCTTGTCCGGCGCCGTGAAGGTCTTCTGCTCGCCACCGTCGACGTGAGTGTCGAAGGCCCCCTTGGGATCCGAGGTCACGGAGTGTTCAACGGTGTCCTCGTTGACGATGGTGATCGTCGCGCCCGGCGACACCGTCAGCGGCGCACCGAAGGCCATTCCGGAGATGGTGATCGTCGGCCCCGACGTGGCGGGCGGCCCGCCGGTCATGGCGACTTCGGAACTGCCACTGCTCGAGCTCGCGGTGGTCTTGTCCGAGTTGCCGCACCCAGTGGCGATTGCGCCAATGAGAAGGAGTGCTCCGAGTACTAAACCGATCTTCTTGGTCATGTGCATCCGTTCAGTTGTTTGCGTCGTGCCATCAGTAGACACGCTGTCGGTGACGGTTCGGTTCGATTCATGCCACGTCAAGTCAATTTCTCGTCGAGCCCCAGCACACGCTCGTCGATGACGAACAGAACGAGTGTGGCCGCAAGGATTCCCGCCGCCACCCACACGGCGTGCGCGCCCCACGCGTTGCTGGCGAAGGCGCCGACCACCGCGCCACCGGCGAAGGCGATGACGACGGTGCCGTAGATGCCCGCCGATCTCAGCTCGCCAGGCTTCTTTTCGACGAGCCCGGCGTATCCCGATTCCATGAGTCGCATCAGGTTCCCGGTCGTCGCCACCGGTAGATAGGCGAGGTCGCCGATGTTGCGAAAGAGACCTATCTGCATCGCCGCCATGAAGGCGATGGGGACCGTGACGAAGTTGTGCGCCACCGAAAGTGGGACGAAGCCGATCACGATGAGCGCGACGACCTGGACCGCCATCATCCAACGCAGCGGGTACCTGACGACGTGTTCGGCACGCCCGGACTTGATGTGGGACGCCAGTAGCATCCCCACGACGAACGCCAGAATCGGCCAGACGTGTGAAAGGGTGGCGTGCAACCTGCCCTCCGCGGCGTCGATCGCGGCGAAGATGACATTGCCGGTCTGGACGTTGGCGAAGACTCCGCCGCGCACGACGAAGGTGTGGGCATCCATGAACCCGTTGCTAACGGTGAGCAGCAGTGCGAACCAGAGTGTCCTGGCGCGTTCGGTGTCCTCGGGGCCGGCGGACGGACCAACCATCTCGCCAACTTAACGGTCGGGTTCGCGTCGCGCGATCATTCCGCGCCGAGCGCGCTCAGCATCCCCGCCGCCGACCTCGGCCAAGGAAACTGTTCGGCACGGCGTCGGGCGTCGTCTCTGCGCCGACGTTCGGGCCTGCTGATGATCGACGTGACCGCGTGTGCGATCGCCCTCGGGTCGTTGTCGGCGGCTGCTCCGCTGTCGTCGGTGAGGATCTCGGCCAGTGCGGACGTGTTCGAGACGACGGCAGGCGTTCCGCATGCCAGGGCCTCCAGCGCGGCGAGTCCGAACGTCTCGTGCGGTCCAGGCGCAAGTGCCACGTCCGCCGAGGCAAGGATCGACGCGACGGTGTCTCGGCATCCGACGAACCCGGTGAAGTCGACGGGAAGCCTTGCGGCCTGTCGTTCGAGCCTGGCCCGCATCGGTCCTTCGCCAACGACGACGAGGCGCGCGTCGACGCCCGAATCACGAAGCGCAGCAACGGTATCAATGCTGCGGTACGCGTGCTTCTCCACCGAGAGCCGCCCGCAGTGCACCAGTAGGGTCTGCTCCGGCGCCGCCCATTGGCCGCGTACCTGCGTGCAGCGGCGCCTGGGATGGAACTGCTCGAGGTCGACTCCCAACGGGACCGTGACCACGTTGGGAGCCTGGATGCGGTCGAACTCCTCACGCGCGAAGCCCGTCGTGCACACCACGGCGTCGTAGTTGGCTGCGGTGCGGCGGTTCGCCCCGTCGGCAACCAAGCGAGCCAGACCGCCGGGAAGCACTTGTGCCACCAGGCGATCAAGCCGTTCGTGCGAGATCATCACGGTGGCGACGCGATGCCTGCGCCCCCACGGGCCGAGCGATCGCAACGTCAGTCGATCGGAGACTTCCAGCGCGTCGGGGTCGAGGCGCTCCAGCAAGGTCGTCACTGGGCCAGGGAATACGGCGCGGTAACCCCCGGTGAATGGAATTCGTCTGGCGGGCAACGAAATACGCCTCACCCCCGAGGGTAGGCGGCGTGCTTCGGGTTTTGCGCCCGGCACCAAGAGGTACACCTCGTGACCCGCGGCGCAGTACTCCGCACCCAACCGATCCACGGCCGTCCGGAGACCACCCGAGCGCGGACCGTAGAAGTTCGCGACTTGCACAACCCGCATGATTCATCAGAACGATATCGAGTGTGTGGTCACGAACGGTGGGTGAACCGGGGTCTGAACGCGTCGTGAATAGCGGGCACCGCCGGTATCGGGAAGACCTCGGATAGCGCTCAGCCGACGTATTTGGTGAACCAGTCCTGCAGGCGCTGCCATGCGTCGGCGGCGGCCTTGGCGTCGTAGCGATCGCCGGTGTCGTTGAAGAACGCGTGGTTTGCGCCTTGTTCCACGACGAGTTCGTTCACGACGCCTGCCTTGTCGAGGGCTTGCTGAGCCGCATCCTTGGTGCCAGTGACCCGCGCATCCTCAGAGCCGTAGAACCCGAGCACCGCGACGTCCTTCGAGCCCGCGAAGTCCGCGCCGTCGGGCAGCGGGCCGTAGAACGGCACCGCTGCAGCCAACTGCGGCTCGCCGGATGCGAGGAGCTGCCAGACGAACCCGCCACCCATGCAGAATCCGACGGCGGCCACCTTCACCCCCGGTGTTCGGCGCTGCAACTCCTCCACCCCGGACTTCAAGTCGGCAAGGGAATCCTCCGTTGGCATCTTGCCTAGGGCGGCGGTGGCTTCTGCCGGATCCTTGAAGGTCGCCGTTCCGCCCTGAGCCGAGAGCAGATCGATGGCGAGCGCCGAGTATCCGATGCCTGCGAACCGACCCGCTACCGAGCGCACCCAATCGGTGAGTCCCTTGTTCTCGTGGATGACCAGCACACCACCCTTCGGCGCGGTCGCATGCGCCCAGGCAGCCTGCAGTTCGCTCTTCGGCCCCGGCCACGTGATCGGCGTCGTCTCGACGGCATTCTCGATGCCGGGAGGCAACGGCTGTGCAGTCATCGCGTTGGGCGACGTCGCAGACGAACTCGCTGCCGGCTTGTCGCTGCCGCCACACGCGGCGATCAACGCGGACGCGGCGGTGGCGCTCATGCCGACGAGTGCGAGCCTGCGGAGGGCCTCGCGTCGGGACAGCAGACCGTCGACGTGATCGGTGGCGATCTCTTCGGCGATGTAGCGCTGCATTGGAGTCACCTAGACGAGTATGCCGCGGAATTCTGAACACGACCTTGTGGATCTGCTTGCCGGGCGATACTCAACGACATGTCCCGGCAGGCTGCCCCCACCGCTCTCGCGGATCGCGTCGCGGTGGTTGCAGGCGCGACGCGCGGAGCGGGACGTGGCATCGCGGCAGCCCTAGGGGAGGCCGGTGCGACTGTGGTGTGTACGGGCCGCAGTAGCTCGGTCGCCGACCTCCGCTCCGACTACGACCGACCCGAAACCATCGAAGAGACAGCGAATCTCGTCACGCAGCTTGGGGGCAAGGGCGTCGCGGTGCCCACCGATCACCTCGACGTCGAGCAGGTCCGTGCTCTTGCCGATCGCGTCAAGGCGGACTACGGCCACATCGACGTCCTCGTGAACGACATCTGGGGCGCCGAGATTCTCAAGGGGCCACCGCCGTCGTGGAACCGACCGATGTGGGAACTGGACCTCGACGACGGCCTGCGCACGCTGCGCCTTGGTGTCGACACCCACTTGATTACGTCGCACTGCCTGCTCCCCCTGCTCGTCGCCCAACCCGGGGGCTTGCTCGTCGAGGTGACGGACGGAACTGCCGAGTTCAACGCCGAGCACTACCGGCTGTCGGTGTTCTACGACCTCGCGAAGGTGTCGGTCAATCGTCTCGCGTTCAGCCAAGGCCAAGAGCTGGCGCCGTTCGGCTGCACCGCCGTCTCGGTCACGCCCGGTTGGTTGCGCTCGGAGATGATGCTGGACAACTACGGCGTCAGCGAGACCGACTGGCAGAAGGCAATGGACCCGGAGCGCAGTGACGGCGGTGTCGTCGCGCCCGGTGCGTTCGCCGATTCCGAGAGTCCGCGCTTCGTGGGTCGCGGCGTCGCGGCGATGGCAGCCGACCCCGATCGAGCACGGTGGAACCAGCGATCTGCGAGCTCCGTACAACTCGCCCGTGAGTACGGCTTCACCGATCTCGACGGCCGCGTGCCCGACGGGTGGACCTAGCCGTTGCCGACGAGTAGACATTTTCCAGAATGTGTCCCCGTTTTCGTTGACACCGCGTGCCGCCTGCTGTTTGGTTGGCGGAATGACGGTTGAGGACACGGTTGTCGGTCTCTGGAAGGCATTATCTGCGCGGGACTGGGAGTCGCTGAAGTCGTTCATCTCCGACGACTGCATCTACCTCGACGTACCCACCGGACAGACGTTGGCGGCGCGGGGCCCAGAGGACATCGTCAAACGGCTGAAGCTCGGCATCGCGCCGCTGGCGTCGTACGAGAATCACGAGGGGCTCCTGCTCAGTGACGGAACGAACGTCATGTACGAGCATTCCGAGACGTGGGTGTGGACTTCAGGAGAAACTGCGACGTTGCACTTCGTCAGCGTGCACCGCGTCGAGAATGGCAAGGTCACCATCTGGAAGGACTACTGGGACATGGCCGCTCTGCAGGGCTCTGCGCCCGCCACCTGGATGGAGGACCTGATGGCGGGCGACATGTCGTGGATCTTCGACGCGACGGGTTTGGTCTGATCCGTTTACGGATCGCGCTCAGAAAGTGCTGCGCACTGCGGCGCTCGCATCGGAGTGAAGGCGATTCACCACGTCGCACCAGGCTGGCAGCTGTGCGAATGCCGTGTGGGGCACCAGCTTTCGAGTTTTTAAACGCTCCAGGCGAGGCGAAACTTCTCGGCGAGTTCGTCAGCCGAGAGGCCAGCGAAGGTGTCCTTTTCGTATCGACGGACGGCCAGGATGGCCTCGACGGCTTCGTCGCCAAGAATGTCGCGCATGTTCGAGGAACTCGCCAACGCGTCGAGGGCATCGCCCTGCCCAGCGGGCAGCAGCCGGATCCCTGCTTGCTCGCGTTGTCGATCGCTCAACGAGTCGGGCACGACGACGGTCTCCGGTCCGAGGACCAACTGCCGTTCGATGCCGCTGAGCGCGAGCCCAAGGATGGCCGCGGTGGCGAAGTAGGGGTTGGCCGATGGATCGACGATCTTGACCTCGACGTTGGCGCCGTGCGGGTTCGACGGTCCGCTCGGTACGAATCGGACCGCGGCTTCGCGATTGTCGGTGCCCCAGCAGACGTATGCACCCGACCACATACCCGGCGCGATCCGCAGCCCCGACAGGATCGAACCGGACAGCACGCCCTGGGCTTCTGGCAGACCGTCGAGCAGCCCGGCGAGGGCGGACTCCCCTGCCGCCGTCATCCCGTGTGCGCCGTCGCCGCCGGAGAACAGCGGTTCCTTCGTTTCCGTGCTCCGCAACGAAACGTGTTGGTGAGCGCCTGATCCGACCTTTCCGGCGAAGGGTACCGGGGATAGGCTGACCCGCACTCCGTGTCGCCGGGCGGCCCTGCCGACGATGATGCGCAGCAAGACCAGGTGGTCTGCCGCCGCCACGGGCGTTCGCGGAGCGAGCGAGATCTCGAACTGATTCGCGCCGTACTCGGGGTGGAGTTGCTCGATGGCGACCCCGCAGCGCACGGCGTCTTCGGTGACGTCCTTCACGAAACCCTCGAACTCCAGCACGCCCGCAAGACCGTACTGCGCCCACAGCCGAGACGGCAGTGCCGCTCCGTCGGCGTCGACGAGCACGAACTCCAGCTCGTGGCCGACCAATGCCTCGAGGTTCGCCGCCGCCAACCGCTTCTCGACGCGATCGAGGGCACCGCGGCTGCAATATGGATCCGGTGAGCCGTCCTGATGAAAGAAACTGCCTGGCGCCCAAGCCAATCCGTCGCCCAGGACCCGCAGCGCGGACAGATCGATCCGGATTCGCTCGTCGCCGACGGGGCTGATTCCTCCACCGACGACGACGCCTGCCTGGTCGATCGCGAAGACGTGCCACACGGGGCTTGCACCGAGGCCGGGATCGGCGAACGCCCCCAATCGGGCGACGGAGATGGTCTTGGCGTGGGTGAGTCCTGCCGGATTCACGATGGTGCCGATGACGGTCGTGACGCCGTCGGACTCGAGCGCTGCGATCGCCGAGCCTGCGCTAGGAATGGCTGCCATGACAGCCATTCTCGCTTGAGGCGCGCACGTTGGCGCGATTGTGGGCCAGGCGGTTCGGGATTTCGGCGGTTCCGGCTATAGCGTGATCTTGCAGCTCTGGCCGATGTCCAGTGTCCGCAGCATCCGGCCCATGCCCAGCCACATCGCGCACGACAGCGCAAGGTCGGTGAGCAGTTCGTCGTCGAACTGCTCGGCGCAGCGGTTCCAGAAGTCCTCGTCGTCACGCAGCCCGGTGTGGTCGGCGGCGAAGCGTTCGGCGAACTCCGCGGCGATGCGCTCCCGTGGGCTGTACCCGGGCCATGTCCGCCACTCGGCCGCGTGGTCGTAGAGCTCCTCGTCGACGCCCGCTGCGATGCCGTCGGAGTCGCGGGTGTTCTGGCACACCACGCACTCGTTGTCTAGCGCGATGACCATCCTGGCGAGTTCGCGCACGCGCATCGGTAGGCGGTTCTTGGTGTAGACGGCATTGGTGAACTTGGCCATCGCGGTACCGATGTCAGGCGACTTCATCACCCATGCGGCGGCGTCGTCGTCGGCGAAGGGTCCAATTCTGCTCATGATCGGCATCGTACGCCGGAGAAAGACAAACCTGGAACACGTTCTAGTTTTGTCTTCCCGAGGCAGATCCCGAAGGGCTATCCCCCGTGCGCGCCTTGTGCACCCGGCGGTCGCGAAACGCACTGCGCTAGGTAGAGCTCTTCACCGAGCTTGCCCATCAACTCGAGTTGGGTCTCGAGGTAGTCGACGTGGTTCTCCTCGTCGGCCACGATTCCCTCGAACAGGACGGCCGTCGTGCTGTCCTGCTTTTCGCGGCACAGGATGATGGCAGGCTTGAGCCGCGCCAGCACCTCGTACTCGATCGCGAGGTCGGCCTCGAACTGCTCGCGAACCGTCTGCCCGACCCGCAGGGAAAAGAGCCGCTGGTAATTCGGCAGGCCGTCCAACAGCAGGATGCGGTCGGTGATGGCCTCGGCATGACGCATTTCATCGAATGACTCGTCGCGGGTGTGCTGGGCCAACTCGGTAAAGCCCCAATTATCTTGCATCTTGGAATGCAGGAAATATTGATTGATGGCCGTGAGTTCGCTCGTCAATTGCTCGTTGAGAAGCCTGAGAACCTCAGGATCGCCTTGCATGATTGCTCCTATGACACCGGGCGGGTTGTCGATTGATCGGGGCTGTCCGACTCGTCCAACCTAGTGTAAGGACGGCAGCGGAGCGACCGAATCTCGCCGCTTTCCGGCGTGTCCGAGCGATCCGAGTACTGGTTCGTCGCTTAGCCTTACCTGCCCTGGCCACGGATTATGGACTGGCTGCCCTAAGTAAGGTTAGACTCCGCTAACCTATGTGGACCCGGGGGTGGTAACCCCGCCGCGCGCACCGATGCGAGGAGGAAGCCGATGAGTGTGAATCGCTCGTGCGCATTGGCTCCCCGCGCCGAATGTCACGCCATCACGGTGTGTCCGAATTCGACGGCACCAATTTATCGTCGATCACCTAATTCGTCGTTCCCGATTCGCGAGGCATTTCGGCACGCGGAATTGATTCGCCATTCCTTGCCGTTGCCCGTTCGGATAGCCCCGTTCGCCATTTGCGGAGTCGGCTGATGTTCGTCTGCCTCTGTACCGGGGTCACCAGTCAGACGGTGGCCGACCTCGTCGCCGCCGGCGCGTCGTCCTCGAAGCAGATCGCCGATGCCTGTGGTGCAGGGGCCGATTGCGGGCGATGCCGTCGAACCGTGCGCGCCATCATTGCAGCCGCCGCCTGCGCGGACGAATGCCCGCGCCGCGTGGCGAACTAACTGCCAGCAGCGCCGCGCCGGTCGGCAAAGGCGGTCAGGGCATCCGCGTTGGCCGCCGCACCGAGCAATTCTTCGAAATGGGCGTATTCGCGCGCGGCGGCAGCCGTGATCTCGGCTCGCGTTGGCTCGACGATCGTCTCCTTCACGGCCCGCAGGCTTGGGATGGGCCGCGACGCGAGGATCTCGGCGTGGCGCCGAGCTTCCTGCAGGAGATCGGTTGGCTCACACACCTTCCACGCCAACCCCATTCGATGCGCCTCCTTGGCGTCGACCCATTCGGACGACATCAGCATCCACGCCGCATTCTGACGGCCGACCAGCCGTGGCAACAGGTATGACGAGGCGGCCTCCGGGGCCACTCCCAGGCTGGTGAACGGGCACTTCAGGCGAGCGGTCGAGGACATGAACACCAGGTCGGCGTAGCCGATGATGGTGGCGCCGATGCCAACGCCGAGCCCGTTGACGGCCAGGATGAGCGGCTTGGGAAACGCGGTGAGCGCCTGGATCATGCCGGGGAAGCCGTACTCGCCTGACTGAAAGTCGGGGTCGGTGATGCGCGCTTGCATTTCAAGGAGGTCGTTGCCTGCGCTGAACGCACGGCCATTTCCGGTCAGCAGCACGACTGCGACCGTCGGGTCGTCGGCCGCCTCTCGCAGCGCGAGCGTCGTCGCGTCGTACAGGGCTTCGTTGAAGGCGTTGAGTGCCTCGGGGCGGTTGAGGGTGAGGGTGCGGACCCCATTGGCGTCGCCGATGTCCACTAGCACGCGTGAAGCGTATTCATCAGCCATTGCTGTACACGCGACTGGGTGCGACCAACACGACGGCACGGCGCTGTTCGGCCATCACCCTGTCGTATTCGTCCCAGTCGTCATGGGTGCCGCCCGCGGCGGCGAAGACTTCACGCAGCAGCAGACGCAGTGCCTCGGGATCGGCCAGCCACGGCCGTGGATCGTCAGGTCCGACGATCTCTGCGCTGCCCTCGACGGTGGCCCACTGCCAACCCCGCCGGAAGGTCACGGCGAGCTGCGGGCGCACCCGAAGGTTCGCGAGCTTCACCTTGCCGTAGGTCACGAAGGCCAGCGCAGGCTCAGCCGAGCCCGGGTGGGCGACGATGCCTGCATTCACCAAGGACGCTTGGATGCTTCCGTCCGCACGGGCGGTCGACACCACGGCCAGTCCGCTGTCGTCGGTTGCCAGTGCAACGGCGTCGGTCAGGGTGATCATCGGGTGACCTCCGATTGGAATGGTGTCAGGAAGACGTAGCGGCTGGTGGGTACGGTGTCGACGTCGACGTTTGCGCCGAACGACGTGGTGCTGGCCACCATCTTGGTCATTCGATCGCCGAGGTCGGCGTCATCGGCTGCGCCGAAGAACGCATGCAGATCCGACGTCGCCTCGATCGGAAACAGCTCTTCGACGATCGCGGCGAGCACCGGCGCATCTGGCGTGAGTGCCCTGACGACGGCGTTCTGGGTGTATCCGAACGTCGACTGGGTTGCGATGGCAACGGGCGTGTGGTCGACATGCCAACGGCGAAACCACGTTTCGGCGTCGAGGTGATCCGGACGGCGAAGCAGGGCGACGTTGGCGAATCCCTCGGTGCGTGTGCCCGCAGCAGTTTGCGGCGCTGGCAGTGGCACCGATTCCGTCACCAGATACGCTGCGACGGAATCACATTCGCGTGACAGCAAGGCCACTGCCCTTCGAACTTGATCGCCGTAGCTCTGCTGAACCCAAACGCTGACCAGTGCGACCACGGGCGGATCCAAGATCGTCAGCGTCATCAGCGAGTCGCGCACCGGATCGTCGCGGACGTTCACGGCAAGACCCGGCAGGCCGAGATCCAGGAGGTCGGAGGTGACGGGGCCCAGCAACCGTTCGCACCACTGCTCGGTCGGCACCGGGCCGCGCAGAATGATGATCACCTTCTCCATCGCACGAACGTACAACGCGGCGCGTCGTACTTGGTGAGGGGCCGAGGAACGGACAATCGGGACTAGGAATCCCCTGCTACGCCAGAATGGACCCGTGATGAAGGGCCTTGCCCTGCGAGTGTCACTGCCCGACGCCGGAGCAGTGGTGCGCAGTCTGCTCGGCGTGCTGCTTGCCGCGGCTGCCGGGACGCGCTGGGGCTCTGCGGGTGCGGCGACCGCCGCGGCAGGCGCGGCGGCGATAGCCGGCGCCACGGCGTTGCAGGACAGTCCACGTGGACGTCTCCCGCTGGTGCTCGCCGTCTCGGCGCAAATGGGTCTCGCGGTCCTGCTCGGCATGTCGACGTCGGCGTACTCGCTGGTGTACGTGGTGGTTGTGGCCGCGTGGTGTTTCGGCGCTGGCCTTCAATACGCCGTGAGCGCCAATGCGGGTCTGGTGGCGGCGGCAGCAGGCGCACTGCTCGTCACGGCACCGCCGGTCGAACCGACGTTGTCGTCGGTCGCCGGCGCTACTGCTCTCGCGATCCTCGGCGGCATGGTGCAAGCGGTACTCGTAGCGTTGTGGCCGCGGCGCAGATGGCGTGTGCAGCGTGCGGCGTTGGCCCGTGCATACGCTTCGTTGGGCAAGGACGCTCGGCGACTCGCGGTTGAGTCGGACGCACACGTCGACCCTGGGCCGCTCATCGTGTTGCGCGACGCCTTCACGCTCACCGAGCGCCAGGCGCGGCGTAGGCCACTGGCGTACCGGAGTTGGTACGGCCTCCCTGAGCGGATCTCGGTGACCCTCAGTGCACTCGCAGGCAAGGATGGCGACGGCGCCGTCGCCGAGTTGCTCGTCGCCGCTGCGGCCGTGTTGGACGTGGTTGCAGGGCCGGGCCGCAACGGCAAGCGCGACTCGGTGGCGGCGTTGGGACGCCTCGACGTCGCCGTTGCGGCGGTACCCGAGCCGACCAAGACCCTGGCACGTCGACTGTCTGAGCAACTCCACGATGCGGCGGCGCTGCGCCTCGGAGAGTATTGCCCCGCTGGTGAACTCGTCGGTGATCTGCGCAGGCCTGCCGGTTGGTTGTCGATGGTGACGGTCGCCCAGCTCGGTGAAAGCCACCTGAACTGGAATTCACCGGTTCTACGCCACGCCGTGCGACTGGCGTCGGTAGCAGGCGCTGGCGTGGCGATCGCGCGCTTTGCCGATGTGCCGCACGGGTATTGGATTCCGCTGACGGTGCTGATGGTGTTGCGTCCCGAGACCGCACACACCTATACGCGTTGCGCGGGTCGGGTCGCAGGCAACGTCGTCGGGATTGCGATCGCCTCCGTCATCACGATGGTCATGGAGCCGACGGGTCTGTTCGCTGCCGTGCTCGCCGTCCTGTTCCTTGGGGTGGCCTACGTGGTCTCGGGCGTCGGCTACTTGGCGTTGAGCGCGGCCTTGGCGGCGACGATCGTGTTCCTCGTCGACATCTCCGGATCAGCCGACGTCGCCACCATGGGCGACCGATTGGTTGCCACGCTCATCGGCGGAGCGCTGGCGGTGCTCGCGCACGTGGCACTCCCCGACCATTCGCGAACCCGGCTGAAGCAGCGCGCCGGCGAACTACTCAAAACCGAAATCGATTATGCAGCAACGGTTATCAAGGCATTCGTGCACAGGCTCGACCAACCCGAAGAGGCCCTTGCCGCGTCTTGGGAGCGAGCGTTCAGGGCACGTGCGGCGTTCGAGGCGGCCGCAGGAGCGGCTAGAGTCGAGGAACGCGACATGCGGAGGTGGTTGAAGTCCTATCGGACGGCCCTCAATGCCGTGACCACGTCGTGCACGACGTTGGAGTCGAGCCTTCCCTCCGGGCCGCCGATCGGTCGCAGCGGTGACTTCGTTTCGGCCGTCGACGAATACGTCGAGACGCTGTGCGGTGAACCGCCTACGCCGGGAGCGCCGTGGAGCATCGACGACGAACAGTTGGCGGATGCGGTTCAGCGAGTGCGTGACGCGGCGATCCACCTGAGTACCGGCGATGCAGCCGGCCGCGTCCTGGTGGCGGAGATCGTCGTGATCACTCGAAGTGTGCTTGGCATACCGGATTTCAGCCCCGTGCCCAGCGAGGCTGGATGAAGACGCCCTCGGTGCGATCGATGCGTGTAGGTCGAATCGCCACTACGCGGGCGCGGGGCCGACGAGTAGTTGCCGTACCACCGGGCTTGCCCAGCGGATCAGCTCGTCATGGCTCAGGTCCGCCACCGCGGGATTGGCCAGTACGTAGCGCGTCGTCGCGAGCCCGATGATGAAGGCCCCCATCAAGCCTGCGCGCTGGGCGGGGTTGTCCGGCGTGACGGCTGCCAGCACGGGCGCAACCTGCGATGCGAAGACCTGACGCATGGTCTCTGTAGCTGTCGCGCTCGTCATCGCGGCGCGCAACAGTGCGACGAAGGTGGTGTCCTCCTCCCACACCGCGAAGAAACTCGGGAGGAGCACCGCCGCGACGTCGTCGGGATCGACGCCCGAGAGGTCGGGAAGGTCCAGCGTAAACTCCGCGGCGGCGGCGAAGAGGTCCTGCTTGCTGCCGAAGTAGCGGATCACCAGCGCGGCGTCGACCCCGACGTCGGCGGCGATCGCCCGCAGCGTGGTGCGCTCGTAGCCGTCGCTGCCGAATCGCGATCGCGCTGCCGCGAGAATGTCGGCCGTTGTCTCCTGCGCATTGCGCGCGCGTGTTGGGGCCATCAATCCAGGATAAGTCATCAATTGTTGACAATGCCAGCGAGCGGGCTTAGCGTCTAAGTCATCAGTTGTTGACTTGTCGAAGGAGCAGCCATGCAGCACGCGGATCAACACCTCCCCGTGGTCGTCGTCGGCGCTGGGCCCACCGGCCTCACGGCCGCAATCGAACTGTCCAGGATGGGCGTCGACGTTCGCATCGTCGACAAGGCGGCAGAACCATCGTCTACCTCACGCGCCTTGGGGATCCAGGCCCGAACCATCGAACTGCTCCGCCCCCGCGGGGTCGGCGATGAGATGTTGCGACTTGGCAACCGCGCGCACGCGACGGCGCTGCACGCCAATGGCCGCCAACTGGCACGCATCGAATTCAGCCACATGCCAAGCGAATTCAACTTCATCCTAATGCTCGCGCAGTCCGAGACCGAACGCCTGCTCACCGAGCAACTCGGCACACAGGGCGTCAAGGTCGAGCGAGGCGTCGAATTCATCTCGCTGGCAGACCATTCCGACTCGGTCGACGTCACACTGGGCGGACCCGACGGCACCACCGAGGTGGTGACGGCGTCCTACGTCATCGCCGCCGACGGATCGCACAGCCCCGTTCGGAAGGCACTGGGGCTGCCGTTCGTCGGTCGGTCGCTCCCGCACGACTACGTCCTTGGCGACGTCCACCTCGGCGGCGAGATGTCGCAGGACCAGCTGTCGATCTTCCTTGCCAGCAACGGCTTCCTTGCCATCTTTCCCATGGGCGGCAAGCGGTTCCGCTTCATGGCCACGGACCCGGACGGACTCACCGGTGATTCCGATGAGCCGACGTTGGCCGACATCCAGGCCCTCTACGACCGCACCGTCCACGTCCCGGCCGAGCTCTACGATCTGAACTGGAGCTCACGCTTCCGAATCAACAGCAGGCACATGGATCGGCTGCGCCAGGGTCGGGTGTTCTTCGGCGGCGATTCCGCGCACGTGCACAGCCCCGCTGGCGGGCAGGGCATGAATGCAGGCATCCAGGACATGGTCAACCTGTCGTGGAAGCTCGCCATGGTGCTCGGCGGCGCCGCGAAGCCCGAGCTGCTCGACACCTACGAATCGGAAAGGCTGCCAGTCATCCGAGCACTGGTCGGCATGACCGAACGAGCGACGACCGTGTTCAACTCCACCAACCCCGTCGTGCACGCTGCGCTCACCCGCATCGCTCCCCTGCTTCTGTCCAGTGCGAAAGTGCAGGGCAAGGCGGCGCCTCGGCTCGGTCAGATCTCTACGACCTACCGTGCGCGACGGCTTGCCAAGCACGGCGGTTCGCTCGGCAAGCTCCATGCGGGCGACCGTGTCCCCGACGTTGCACTCGCGCACGGCAGACTCTACGACCTGCTCGATACGTCGACTCTGACGCTGTTCGTCTCCGGCGACGCGGGTCGGCTCGCCGACGCCCACGCGCCATGGGACGGGCGGATTGCCATTCGCAATGTCTCGCTGCCCGTCGAGCTGACGAGCGGGCCTGCTTGGCTTCTGGTCCGACCCGACGGTCACCTCGCCGCTGCGGGCGACATGGCCGAGGGCGACAGGCTGAGCCGTTGGCTAACGCGCTGGCTAACGCCGTTTTCACGCTGACGCCGAACGGTCCGACCGAGCGCCGACGCCGAAAAGTTCCTACGCTTGTCGACAATCTTGCGGTCCGATACGAGCGGAGGCGGTTGCGAATGGCGGTGGCGCCGACGAACGGATCGCGCCCAGAGCTGCCCGCGACCCTCGTCGAGCTGGCGACCGATCGGCTCCGCGATGCGATCCTGAGCGGGGCCCTGCGACCCGGCGAGAAGGTCCGCGAAGAACAGCTGTGCGTTGAATTCGGCATCAGCAGGGCGCCGCTTCGCGAGGCGTTGCGGCTGTTGAGCCAGCAGGGTCTCGTCGAGCATCTGCCCCGGCGTGGGTCGCGCGTCTCCGTTTGGTCCCCTACGGACATCCGACAGCTGTACGCATTGCGGCACGTCCTGGAACGCCACGCGGTTGAGACCGCGCTGCCGATGCCCGATCCGGATTCCGCACTGGCGCCGGTGCGGGAGGCATTGGCACTGATGGGCCGTGCTACCGACGAACTCGGTCGCGACGACGCTCATCGACGATTTCACGCGACGGTCGTCGAGCTCGCCGACAACCGGCAGCTGAACATTGCGTTGGAGCCGATACTGCTCAAACTTCAACTGCCGATGGCGATGAACCTCCGTCACGAGGCGCATCACCATCGCGCGGACGACGGGATGCGCAGGCACGAGGCCATCGTGGCCGCACTCGCGACCAACGATCCGGCCGCGGCGATGGCCGCGCTGGACGATCACGGGGAGCTGCACTATTTGAATCTGGATTCGCACCAGGATCGCTAACACGATCGACACACGCACGTTCCGAAAACGCCATCATTCTGTCGACAATCGACATTTATGGCGCACGAGGTGCACGGCCCGTCGATCGGTCCGTCGATCGCAGAGATCCTGGATTCACATGCGGCAGGCACGGGATCTCCGACCAAGACCGCGCTCCGGGTAGCCGATGCGATCGCGGCGCGCGGCGACGACGGAACGTGGCTCTCGACCGTCCCGCGCGACGAGCTTCTCGACGCTGCGGCCGCGATCGAACGTCGTCCTGGCGCAAGGACATTGCCGCTCTACGGTGTCCCATTCGGCGTCAAGGACAGCATCGACGTCGAAGGCGTGCCCACCACGCTGTCGTGTCCGGACTATGCGTACGTGGCGACGGCGACCGCACCCGCAGTGGCGCGCCTGCTCGACGCCGGTGCGCTCTACGTCGGCAAGACGAATCTCGACCAGTTCGCGACTGGCCTCAACGGCACTCGCACGCCTTACACCGTGCCACGGAGTGTGTACGGCGGGGACATGATCTCGGGAGGGTCGAGTTCAGGGTCGGCGTTGGCGGTCGCGCTTGGCCAGGTGCCGTTCGCGGTCGCCACCGACACCGCAGGCTCGGGGCGAGTTCCAGCGGCGCTCAACGGAGTCGTCGGCTTCAAGCCGTCGAGGGGGTTGATCAGCACCGTCGGATTGGTACCGGCGTGCAAGTCACTCGACTGCATCAGCGTGATGGCAGGCTCGATCGACGACGTCGACCGCGCCTTCGAGGTGATGGTGGGCCGGGACGACGCCGACGGATGGTCGCGAGACCCGGGCAGTCGGTACGACGGCTCCCCGATCCGCGTGGGCTTGCCCGCTGTCGAGGAATTGGAGTTCTTCGGAGACGACGTGATGCGCGACGCCCACCTCGGCTTCCGCGATCAACTCGCGCGGCACATGCCGGTGGTCGAGGTGTCGATGGCGCCCTTCATGGCTGCGGGGTCGCTGCTCTATCAGGGGCCATGGGTGGCAGAGCGCCTCGTCGAATTCGGTGAATTCCTGGCGGCCCAACCGGATTCGATCCACCCCGTGGTCCGCGAGATCTTCCGCAGCGGCGAGAAGTACACGGCCGTCGATGCGTTCGCCGCGCTGCAGCGCCTGCAGGAGTTGAAGGCGCAGGTCGCGCGCGGCTGGCAGGACTTCGACGTCCTCGTCGTCCCGACGATCGGCACGACGTTCACCGTCGACGAGGTGCTCGCCAGGCCGATCGATTGCAACACGATGCTCGGCCATTACACGCACTTCGGCAATCTGCTCGACCTGTTGGGGGTGGCCGTGCCGCTCGGTGTCGCGACGGACGGACGACCTTACAGCGCAATGCTGCTCGGTCCGGCGCTCAGTGACGACACGGTGCTACACCTCGCCGCGCAGATTCTCGACGAACCCAGAGATTCCCGACGTACCGATTCCACCACCCACGCCATCTCGAAGGAGCTCACATGACCGAGTCGACCCAAGTGCCTGCCGAACCCTCACCGTTCTCGCTCTTGGCGGGGAAGACGGCGTTGATCGTCATCGACATGCAGCGGGACTTCTTGCTGCCTGGCGGATTCGGCTCCAGCCTGGGCAACGACGTCGATCAGCTTGCGAAGGTGGTCCCGCCACTGGCAGCGCTGATCGCCGCGGCACGCGAGGCAGGCATCATGGTGATCCACACTCGCGAGGGCCACGAGCCCGACCTCGCAGACTGCCCACCGGCAAAGCTCATGCGCGGCGCCCCGTCGAAACGCATCGGGGATCCAGGCAAGTACGGCCGGATCCTCATCCGCGGCGAATACGGGCACGACATCGTCGACGAGCTCGCGCCAATCGATGGCGAGGTCGTCATCGACAAGCCGGGCAAGGGTGCGTTCTATGCCACCGATCTGCAGGACATCCTCGTCGAGGCCGGCATCACCCAGCTGCTGATGACTGGTGTCACCACGGAGGTCTGCGTGCACACCACCACTCGTGAGGCCAACGATCGCGGATACGAGTGCCTCGTCGTATCCGATTGCGTCGGTTCGTATTTCCCCGAATTTCAGCGCATCGGGCTCGAGATGATCAAGGCGCAGGGCGGCATCTTCGGATGGGTCGCCGACACCTCCGCCGTCATCCCCGCTCTCCGTCAACTCGCCACCACCACCGCCGCCTAAGAGGAGCATCAGATGAGCACCGAAGTCACCGACCCGCCCGCCGATCCCCCAGCAGATCCACCCGTCGAGAAAACGTCAGTCTCGATTCCGTGGTGGACCCGCGGCGACACCAATGCGTTCTTCGGGCTCGGCTTCAACATCCTGGTGAACGTTCTCACCCTGACCGGGTTGATGATCGGCGTCGTCAGCGTGCCCGCCGGCGACGTACTTGGCACGGTGTTGCCCGCCCTCGGCGTTGCGCTGATCCTCGGCAACCTGTACTACACCTTCCTCGCGCGGCGGCTCGCGAAGCGCGAAGACCGTACGGACGTCACGGCATTGCCGTATGGGCCGAGCGTGCCGCACATGTTCATCGTGGTGTTCGTCGTCATGCTGCCGGTCTATCTCAAGACCAAGGACGCGATGCAGGCTTGGCAAGCGGGTCTGGCGTGGGCATTCATGATCGGCATCATCGTGATGATCGGCGCGTTCGTGGGGCCCTACATCCGCAAGCTCACCCCGCGCGCGGCGATGTTGGGAACGCTTGCAGGCATTTCGATCACGTTCATCTCGATGCGTCCTGCCGCGCAGATGTGGGAGGCGGCCTGGATCGGTCTGCCCGTCATGGCGATCATTCTGATCGGCTTCTTCACCGACGTGAAGCTCCCCTTCGGCGTCCCCGTCGGGTTGGCCGCGCTTCTGGTCGGTACGGCGATCGGCTGGATTGGCGGCTACATGTCGGCGCCAGACGTCGGCCAAGCGGTGTCGAACATCGCACTGGGCGTCCCAGACTTGCGCGTGGACATGTTGGTCAACGGGTTGAAGGAGCTCGCCCCACTGCTCGGCACCGCAATACCGTTGGGCGTGTACAACTTCACCGAGGCGATGAGCAACGTGGAGAGTGCCGCCGCGGCAGGCGACAGCTACAACCTGCGCAGCGTACTGCTGGCCGACGGCGCCGGCGCCTGCATCGGATCGGCGTTCGGTTCGCCGTTCCCGCCTGCCGTCTACATCGGCCATCCGGGATGGAAGGACGCAGGCGGCCGCGCGGGCTACTCGCTCGCAAGCGGCGTCGTCATCGGAATCTTCTGCTTCCTCGGCCTTTTCGGGGTTCTGGACGCACTGCTCCCCGTCCCGGCGATCGTGCCGATCCTCCTCTACATCGGCCTGTTGATCGGTGCCCAGGCATTCCAAGCCGTGCCGCGCCTGCACGCCGTCGCCGTGGTTGCCGCATTGCTGCCGAACCTCGCGCAGTGGGCAAGCGGTTTGATCGACAACGCGCTCAACGCAGCGGGTACGTCGGCCACCGCGGTGGGAATCGACAAGCTCAACGGCGCTGGCGTCGTCTATGAGGGCCTGCTACACCTGGGCGAGGGAGCGGTACTCGTCGGCCTCATCCTCGGCACGATGGTGACCTTCATCCTGGAGAAGAAGTTCCTGTACGCGGCGATCGCGTCGCTAGTCGGAGCGGCGCTGTCGTTCATCGGCCTCATCCATGCGCCACAGGTGGCGTGGGCCGCTAGCCCGTCGATCGCACTTGGTTATCTGTTCTTCGGAATCGTTTGTGCCGCTTACTCGTTCCTGCCCGGGGCCAAGGACCCGGTGGAGATCGACGAGGCCGACGTCGTGGCAGGCCACTAGACCCCCGCGAGAAGACGCAAAATCCCCCGGTCCACGGCGATCGAGGGGATTTTGCGTCTGCTGGCGGTAGGAGATGCACGGTAATCAGCCGCTGACGAATGGCACCTCGGTGCCCGGCGCAAGCACGACGTACATGCGGCGCCAGGGATCGGTGCCCCGCAGGCTCCACTGGTGTCCGGACCCCGAGACGTCCTCGGCCAGTAGAACGTCGCCCGGCCGGAGGGTGAACTGCTCGCCGTCGCGAGTGCTGAACAACAGCTCACCCGCCAGCGTCACCACCAGCTGACGAACGGGTGCGGTGTGCCACGCGAGCGATCCGCCACCAGCGGTCTCCTCGACGGTCGCGTGCACCGTCGCCATTGCCGCCGACACCAAGTCCGCGTTGCGGCCTGGCTGCATGTCGAGGTGACCGATCTCCACGTGCGACGCGCCATCCGGTCCCGTCGACAACCGAACACAACGGATCATGGCGCAACCGTAGTCGGCGAGGAGACGGACGTCACACGGTGCGCGATTGGTGTCTTAGATGACCTAGCTTTTCGTGGTCATATGTCTACGAAATGTCCTACGCTGTGGACATGGCCGCACGAACACACAGCGCAGATCCTCGCGCAGAAAGGGTCCGCACCCTGCTGCGCGACGCTGCGTTCGCGTTGGCCCACGAGATGCGGGTCGACGAGATCACCGTCGGCGACCTCGTGGCCCGCGCAGGCGTCAGCCGTCAGGTCTTCTACCAGCACTTCAAGGACCGCGACGACGCCGTCGCAACCGCCTTCGCCAGGGAGTTCGCGACGGCGACCAGCGACATCGACGGCGACGCGCGGGCGCGCATCGAGAGCTTGTTCGCCTTCGCCGCCGAGCACCGCGCGATGTACCGAAACGTCGTGCCGAGTGCGGTGACCCAACCCGTTGTCGCTGCGTTCCGAGAGGCGTTGTTGCCGGCGTGCCAGGAAATCGCTGCCAAGGGCATGCCGGTCGTCGGCGCGATCGCGGGCCTCGAACCCGATGCCGTCAGCCGGTTCCTGGTCGGCGGCTTCCAGGAAGTTCTGCGTTCCTGGATGGAGGACGCCGACGCGACCGATCTACCCGGCCGGGTGAGCGCGGCGCTCGACACGGTCAACGCGCTGCTTGGCCTTGGTCAAACGGCAGCCCAATGAATCTGAGATACCCCACACGCGAAAGGAATTCACCGTGGGCAAGCACGAAACGACCGAGGACATCGACACCGGAGGCCGCATATCACGCATTCAGGTCCGCAACGTCGTGCTCGCGATGGCGGCGCTGACGGTCTTCGTCATCGCAATGATCGCCAGCTACTCGGGCGCCTTTGCCCGGCCGACCCTGCATCACATGAACGTCGCTGTCGCAGGCCCGCAGCAGGTGGTCGACGCCATCAGTGCACAGGACCAGCTCTCCGTCACTCAGGTGTCGGACGCAGCTGCCGCACGTGAACAGGTCCTCGACCGCAAGACCGATGCGGCCTACGTCGTCGGCTCCTCCGGTGACCTGAAGATCTACGTCGCCGGGGGCGGCGGGCGCAGCGTCGCAAACGCCGCCGAGACCGTTGGCCGCGCGATCGCCACGAAGGCGGGACTGGCTCCGGTGGTCGAGGACGTCGCGCCACCTTCGGCAGCCGATCCGCAGGGCACGGTCGAGTTCTATGCCGTGATCTTCCTGTCAATCGGCGCGACGCTTGGTGCAAGCGCATTGGGCTGGCTGGCTGGCCGGGTGCGCCAACACTGGACGCTCGCGTTGCGCACGTTCAGCCTGGCGGCCTACTCGGCGTTGCTCGCAGCAGGCGTGACCATCTACGTCGATGCCGTCCTCGGAGCGTTGGTCGGCCACACCTGGCAGGTGTTCGGTGTGCTGTGGCTGTACGCCATGGCAGTTGGCGGTGCGGTGACCGGCGTTGCGGCTGCCTTCGGCACCGTCGCATCGATCGTGGTCACTCTCTTCCTGATGATCATTGGCAATGCCGCCGCCGCGGGACCCGTCGGCAAGCCTCTGCTCTCGGGCTTCTACACGACCTTCAATGCGATCGTTCCCCAGGGCTCGGGCGTCGCGCTGCTGCGCAGTGTCGAGTACTTCGGCGGAAATGGCGTAGTGACACCGATTGTCACCCTGCTGATTTGGGGTGCGGCCGGACTGGTGTTCGCGATGATCGCAGTCCTCGCTCCCAAGGCGTTGACGAATTATCGTGCCAGTCATGACCGTCACCTCGTCCACGGATAGCCAGGGGTCCGAACCGTACTTCGACCTAGGGTCCTATCGTCGGTCCATCGAGACGCCCTCGCCACGGGCGCAACTGTGGTTCGACCGCGGATTGGTATGGGCGTATGCGTTCAACCACGAGGAGTCCATCCGGTGCTTCGAGCGCGCCCTCGCGCTCGACCCCGACCTGGCCATCGCCCGCTGGGGGGTCGCCTACGCCATCGGTCCCAACTACAACAAAGCGTGGGAGGCGTTCGACCCCGTCGACCTGGCGGAATCGTTGGCGCGGGCCCGAGCGGAGCTGGCCCGCGCTACGAGCGGGAGGGCGACCGCGCTCGAGCGCGGGTTGATCGAAGCGCTCGCGGCCAGGTTCCCCACGGCCGACCCCGACGACGCCGATGCCCTGATCGCCGGCCACGCCGGTTACGCCGACGCCATGGTTGCCTTGGCAGCAGCGCATCCCGACGATCTCGACGTGCAGGTATTGGCCGCCGACGCGTTGGTGAACGTGACCGCATGGGCGTTGTGGGACACCGCGACCGGCGAGCCCGCACCCGGTTCACGCGTGGTGCAGGCCAAGCGAATTCTGGACGACGTGCTCGCCACCAGTGCCGGGCGTGCGCATCCAGGAGCGCTGCATCTGTACCTCCACGCCATGGAGATGTCGGCCCACCCCGAGGAGGCGCTCCCGGCCGCAGACCTGCTGCGCGGCTTGGTGCCCGATGCGGGACACCTGCAGCACATGCCAAGTCACATCGACGTGCTGTGCGGTGACTATCGCAGCTCGGTTGTCGCGAATCAGGTTGCAGTACAAGCTGATCGAAAGTTCGTTGAGCGCCAGGGGCCACTAAACTTCTACTCGCTGTACCGCGCTCACGATCTGCACTTCGTGGTCTATTCGGCGATGTTCGAGGGCCAATCGCAGGTGGCGCTTCGGGCCGCCGACGAGCTGTCGGCTCAGCTAACTCCTGAACTGCTCGCGATCGAGTCTCCGCCGATGGCTGACTGGCTAGAGGCGTTCGTGCCGTTGCGAATTCACGTCCTCGTCCGCTTCGGCCGGTGGAACGACCTCATCGCAGAACCGCTACCCGACGACGCGGACCTCTACTGCGCCACCACTGCGACCATTCACTACGGCCGCGGCATCGCGTACGCAGCCCTTGGAAAGCTGACCGAGGCTCGCGCCGAGAGGGAGGCGTTCGCGGCCGCGTACGCCCGGATCCCCGACAGTCGCTACCTGTTCAACAACACCGCACGTGACATCCTGGCCGTCGGTCAAGCGATGTTGGATGGTGAGATCGCTTACCGCGAAGGCAGATTCGACGACGCGTTCGTCAGCCTGCGGCGGGCGATCGAACTCGACGACGCGCTGCCCTACGACGAGCCGTGGGGATGGATGCAACCGACGCGCCACGCGTATGGCGCACTGTTGCTCGAACAAGGACATGTCGAGAAGGCTGCCGCCGTATACGCCGCGGACCTCGGCCTGGACTCCACGCTGAGCCGGCCGTGCCAGCACCCGGGAAACGTCTGGAGTCTGCACGGTTACCACGAATGCCTGAATCGGTTGGGGCGCAACGCCGAGGCGGCCATTATCGGACGGCAGCTCGAGCTGGCCCGAGCTAGGGCCGACGTGCCGATCCTGGCATCGTGTGCGTGCCGGTTGGACGTCGGCGGCCAGCGCTGCTGCGGCTGAGCGTCGGCCGAATGCGACGCGCTCCAGCCAGAACTCCACTGGCATGCGGTCTCCCCCGACATCTGTGCTGCCGAGGGATCCGAGCCTGCGGAAGGATCACACACGTCGAGACTGCCGCCGTTGGTCGATTTCATCGCAGCGGCTGTGTCCATCGTCGTGAATGCTGAAACGCGTCCTGCACTTCGTCGCGCGCGCTCCGCTGACCTTCGGGTGGCTAGTGGTGCCGCTGGCGACGACGCTTGTCCAGCATTCGCTGTCACAACGCCTGCTGCAGGCCTTGCTGTTGTCGACGTCGACGAACCTGCACCACCTCGCGTCGGACCCGATCCGCGTGCTCGCCAACAGCCTGTTGCGGATCGATGGCAGGTATTGGTGGCTGTACGTCGTGGTCTTCACGCTGTTCCTGGCGCCCGCTGAGCGCTGGTGATGGCCCTACCTCGCCGCGATCGCCGTCGGCGCGCTGGCCGTTCGCGCGAACTACACGTCGCTCGGGCACCTCTGCGCCCTGTTGATCGGCCTGGCCTGCTACCCGCTTACGCGACGGCGCAGGCGCGCCGCGACTGCGTACACTCCGGCTGTGCCCATCAGCGAAGAGGACCTAGGTCGTCTGCGTCGCTGCGTCGTGCTCGCTCGTGAAGCCCTAGAGGCGGGCGACGAGCCGTTCGGATCGCTCCTGATCAGCGCAGACGGCGAAACCCTATTCGAGGATCGCAACCGCGTGAAGGACGGTCCTCACGGTGGCGACGCCACTCGACATCCCGAGTTCGCGATCGCGCGCTGGGCGGCTGCGAACCTCGAGCCGTCCGAACGCGGCACCGCGACCGTTTACACCTCCGGCGAGCACTGTCCGATGTGCTCGGCGGCGCACGCGTGGGTGGGTCTCGGCCGCATCGTCTACGCGGCGTCGTCGTCGCAGCTGACCGAATGGCGCGCCGAGTGGGGCGCACCTGCATCGCCGGTAGCCCCGCTCCCAGTCGGCACGGTGGCTCCCGCAATCGCGGTGGATGGACCCGCGGCCGAGCTGGTCGACGAGTTGAAGGCTCTACACGAGAAGAATTTTCAGCGATGACCGGTCCTGCGTGGGTCGAACACGCGATCTGGTGGCAGATCTATCCCCTCGGATTCGTCGGGGCGTTCCCGGCCGACCCGGCACCCACGGCAGACGAACATCGGCTGGGCCGGGTCGTCGAGTGGCTCGATCACGCGCTAGAGCTCGGCGCGTCTGGGATCGCGCTCGGACCGCTATTCGCTTCGCGGACACACGGATACGACACGACGGATCACTATCGGATCGATCCCCGCCTCGGCGGCGACGACGACTTCGACAACTTGGTCGCCGAGGCCCGTCGTCGGGGACTGCGGATTCTGCTCGACGGCGTGTTCAACCACGTCGGCACCGATTTCGCACGCTATCAAGATGCACTCGCGGGTGGCGATGACAGCTGGTTTCGCAAGCGGGGCAACGATTTCGTGACCTTCGAGGGTCACGACGGCCTCGTCACGCTCGACCACGGCAACCCAGCGGTCGTCGACTACGTCGCCGACGTCATGTCGCACTGGTTGCGCCGCGGTGCCGACGGCTGGCGTCTGGACGCCGCGTACGCAGTGCCCGACCATTTTTGGGCGCAGGTGCTGCCGCGGGTGCGCAAGGAATTCGGCGACGCGTGGTTCGTCGGCGAAGTCATCCATGGTGACTACGCGGCGACCGTCGCGGGTTCGACGGTCGACTCGGTCACGCAGTACGAACTGTGGAAGGCGATCTGGAGCAGTCTCAACGACGCGAACTTCCACGAACTCGACCACGCGCTGAGTCGGCACGACGAATTCCTCGACACGTTCGTTCCGTTGACGTTCGTCGGCAACCACGACGTCACCAGAATCGCCAGCCGCGTCGACGACGCAAGACACGTCGCACACGCGCTCGTCGTCCTGCTCACCGTCGGCGGGACCCCGAGCATCTACGCGGGCGACGAATGGGCCTACCGCGGCATCAAGGAGGAGCGATTCGGAGGCGATGACGCAGTCCGTCCCGAGTTCCCCGCCCGCCCGGCCGATTCCGAGCACCTCGGCCACGACGACTTCCGACTACACCAGCACTTGATCGGGCTGCGGCGACGCCACGCCTGGCTGCACACGGCGCGAACGACGCCTCTGCGGCTAGCCAACAGTCAGTACGTCTACCGGACCAGCTCGGGATCGGACGCCTTGGTGGTGGCGCTCAACGTCGACGACTCGCCGCTGCACCTATCCCTTTCGGAACTCGGTGTCGGCCGCGGACGAATCGCCGCGGGATCGGGCGTTCCCAACGAGGACGTCATCGACAGCCTCGACGTAGAACCACACGGCTGGGTCATCGTCGAGCTCTAAGGCCGCAACAGCTCCAGGGTCGCTTGGTCCGGCTCGCCCCCGAAGTACTTGTCGATCACGGCGACGAAATCCCGATCGTCATCGGTCGCGCTTGCGAACAACGTCATCGACGACCGGAGCTTCATCGCGTCCACGGTGCCCATCAAGTGCTGCGCAGAGTTCCCCTCCAACGCCGTCAGCGCCCTCGCGCACGTTCGCAGCCGCGGACCTAGCACCTCGTGCTCCAGGTACGCTGCCGCCTCCTCGAGCGACCCGATGCCGAAGTGCACCGCCGAAGCGCTTCGCCCCAGTTCTCGCAGCTGCGGAAAGACGAACCACATCCAGTGGGAGCGCTTCAACCCCGCGCGCAGTTCACTCAACGCGATCGCGAAGACGGGTTCCTGTGCGTCGACGAACCTCTGCAGATCGAACGGATCGGCCATCACACCACCGTGCCGCACGATTCATCGCCGTGTCGACGTTCTCTGACTACGGCCAGATGAAGGGGTTGGCACGCTAGTGTCTTCAATCGATGACGAGCGAATCGACGACGAGCCCGACGGATACCGTGCCCCCGGCCGAATCGCCACCGTCACCCCGGCCCCGGAGGCAACTCCGGCGTGTACCGCTCTCCCGGGTCAGCATTCAGTCGAAGTTGTTGGTCATGTTGTTGCTGACGAGCATCCTTTCGGCTGCGATCGTCGGCTTCATCGGTTACCAGTCGGGACGCAACTCCTTGCGCGCGGCGGTCTTCGACAGCTTGACCGAGATCAGGCAATCGCAGAGTAGGCAGCTACAAGTTGGTATCGCCGATCTGAAGAACAGCTTGGTGGTCTATTCGAGGGGGTCGACGGCGACACAGGCGACGGAAGCCTTCACGACGGCCTTCGACCAACTCGGTACGTCGAACCTCGACCCGGCTCAGCAACAGTCGGTCGTCGACTATTACGCCAAGCGCTTCGCCAAGGACGAGCAGGCGCAGACCGGCGAGGACGTCGACATCGCCTCACTCCTTCCGACGTCGCCTGCCCAGCGCTACCTACAGGCCTACTACACGGTGCCATTCGGCGCCTACGACAAGCCGTCCGCGGACTGGGACGCCGCGATCGAGTTCGACGATGCCCGCGATGGCAGCGCCTGGTCGGCTGCGAACGCCAGGTTCAACGACTTCTTCCGAGAGATCGTCACCCGCTTCGAGTTCGAGGACGCACTGCTACTCGATACCCGCGGCAACATCGTCTACTCCGCATACAAGGGAGTGGATCTGGGCACGAACATCCTCACCGGCCCGTACAAGGGCAGTGCGCTGAACGATGCGTATCAAGACGCCCTCGATTCCAATGCCGTCGACTACGTCGGGCTCACCGACTTCGGCGACTACCAACCCGCCGACGAGCCGACGGCGTGGTTCGTCTCGCCCGTCGGTCCGCAGGGTCGGGTCGAAGGCGTTCTCGCCCTGCAGTTTCCGATCTCCAAGATCAACAAGCTGATGACGATGGATGGGCGCTGGGAAGAATCCGGCATGGGAAGGACGGGCGAGACGTTCATCGTCGGACCCGACGAGTTGATGCGCTCCAACTCGCGGCTGTTCCTAGAGGATCCCGAGGCCTACAAACGTGACGTCATCGCCGCGGGCACTCCCCCCGACGTCGCCGACAGCGCGATTCGCCAGCACGGCACGACCTTGGTGCAGCCCGTCGCAACGGAGGCCACCAAGCTGGCGCAGCGGGGGCAACGCGGCACCCTGATCGCCGACGACTACCTCGGCCACGAGACGTTGCAGGCGTACGCGCCCGCCGACATCCCGGGATTGCGTTGGGCCGTCGTCGCGAAGATCGACACCGCCGAGGCGTTCGCTCCGGTCTCGGCGTTCACCCGCAGGCTCGTGCTGTCGACGGCGGGGATCATCTTCATCGTCTGCATCGCGGCGATGCTGCTCGCGCGTCTGTTCGTTCGCCCGATCCGGCGGCTGGAGGCGGGGGCTCAACAGATCAGCTCAGGTGACTACGGCATCACTCTGCCCGTTCAGTCCAAGGACGAATTCGGGGACCTCACAGTCGCTTTCAACGACATGAGCCGCAACTTGTCGATCAAGGAAGAGCTCCTCAACGAGCAGCGACAAGAGAACGACCGGCTACTGCTTTCGCTGATGCCGGAGCCAGTGGTCCAGCGTTACCGCGAGGGCGAGGAGACCATCGCCCAGGATCACCAAAACGTGACCGTGATATTCGCCGACATCGTGGGATTGGACGAGCTGTCCGCCAACATGAGCTCCGACGAGTCGCTCGCCATCGTGAACAAGCTGGTGCGCCAATTCGATTCGGCCGCAGAGAATCTCGGTGTCGAGCAGGTGCGCATCCTGCATAACGGATACCTGGCCAGCTGCGGTCTGCACGTACCGAGACTCGACAACGTCCGGCGCACGGTCGACTTCGCCATCGAGATGCAACGCATCATCGACCGGTTCAACGTCGAGACCGGCAGCGCACTGCGCCTGCGCGCCGGGATCGACACCGGCACGGTGACCAGCGGGCTGGTCGGGCGCTCGAGTCTCGCCTACGACATGTGGGGCGCCGCAGTCGATCTCGCCTATCAGGTGCAGAGTGGATCCCCGCAGCCCGGCGTGTACGTGACGACGCGGGTATACGACGCGATGCGCGACAGCCGCAGCTTCGTCCAGGCAGGCGAGATCGACGCCGACGGTGCGACGGAAGCGGTCTGGCGGCTCACGGAGCGACAACCATGACCAGCGTGCTCGACTCGTCGTGGTTCTACTGGGCCGTCGGGGTCGCAGTGGGTCTGCCGATCGGGCTGGTGATACTCACCGAAGTCCGCAACGCGTTGGTTCGGCGCGGCAGCGGACTCGCCAAAGCCGTTGGGATTCTTCGCAACTACATCCTCCCGCTGGTGGCGTTGCTGCTCCTGCTCGTGCAGGCGAACCAGGTATCGGCCGATGCCACGCCCGTGCGGATCGTCGGCACGGTGCTCGGCTTCGTGGTGCTGATCCTGGTGCTTTCGGGTCTCAATGCCACCCTGTTCCAGGGCGCGCCTGCAGGTTCGTGGCGCAAGCGCATTCCATCGATCTTTCTCGACGTCGCACGGTTCGTCGTCATCGCGATGGGTTTGGCGATCATCTTCTCCTACATATGGGGAGTCAAGGTCGGCGGCCTGTTCACGGCGCTGGGGATCTCGTCGATCGTGCTGGGCCTGGCGTTGCAGAACTCGGTTGGCCAGATCATCTCTGGACTCCTCTTGCTCTTCGAGCAGCCGTTCCAGCTCGGCGACTGGCTCGACACCCCGTCGGCGCGGGGTCGCGTGGTCGAGGTGAACTGGCGAGCCACCCACATCGACACCGGCAGTGGCCTTCAGATCATGCCCAACTCGGTCCTTTCGGCCGCCTCGTTCACCAACCTGAGTCGGCCACCGGGTGACCATTCGATCGCGGTGGTGACGGTGTTCGCGCCCGGTGATCCGCCCGACGACGTGTGCGACGTGCTGGCGAAGGTCGCTGGCAGGCTGCCGCACCTTCGCTCCGGTGCGTTGCCCAAGGCCGTTCCGAAGGGGGCAGGCGAGTACCAGACGTCGATTCCGCTGGCGTCGCCCGCTGACGACGGCGCCGCGAGATCGACCTTCCTGCGCTGGATTTGGTACGCGTCGAGAAGAGCGGGCCTGAGGCTCGACGAGGCGGAGGACGACTTCGCAAGTCCAGAGAGATTGCAGAAGGCGCTGCGCGTCGTCGCTCCCACGCTGCGGTTGAGTGAAAGTGACCGCGAAGAGCTAGGGCCGCACGGCCGGCTCACCCGGTACGGCGCGGACGAGACCCTGCAGACCGCGGGCCAAGTGCCCGAGCGGATGACCTTCCTCGTGCACGGTCGGATCCATCTGAGCGTCAGGGGTGAGGACGGCGTGGTGGTGCCCATCCGCACCATCGAGGAAGGCGACTTCATCGGGCAGACGACACTCACCAGGGAACCGGTCCTGGCCGACGCAGTGGCACTCGGAGAAGTCACCGTCCTGCAGTTCGACAGGGAACACATCGAGGAGCTGGTTGGGCGAAAGCCGTTGTTGCTCCAAGAGATCGGCCGTGCAATCGAGAACCGACACGCGAGTGTCAAGCAAGCGCTTGCGGCAGCCGACTAGGTAAACGCGATGGACCGGCGACTACCAAGACCGCGAGACCTTGCCCCGCTGATCCAATTCAAGAAGCCGCGCCTGAATCCGACCGAGCGCAGACTCGCCGACGCTCTCACGATCGACGACCTCCGTCGGATCGCGAAACGTCGAACTCCGAAGGCCGCATTCGACTACACCGATGGGGCCGCCGAGGACGAACTGTCGCTGGCGAGGGCCAGGCAGTCGTTCCGCGACGTCGAGTTCCACCCGACGATACTTCGCGACGTGTCGGAGATCGACACGAGCAGAGACGTCCTCGGCGGTCGCGTCGCCCTGCCGTTCGGCATCGCGCCAACGGGCTTCACGCGGTTGATGCACACCGCCGGTGAGGTCGCGGGCGCCCGAGCCGCTGCGCGAGCAGGCATTCCCTTCTCGCTGTCGACCCTGGGGACGGCGTCGATCGAGGACGTGAAGGCGGCAAACGCTCACGGACGCAATTGGTTTCAGCTGTACATGTGGAAGGACCGCGAACGCTCGATGGCGCTGGTGGAGCGCGCTGCCGCGGCGGAGTTCGACACGCTGCTGGTGACCGTGGACGTCCCGGTGGCCGGCGCTCGGCTACGCGACACCCGCAACGGAATGTCGATACCTCCGGCGTTGACGCTGCGGACGGTATTGGATGCGATTCCGCACCCGCAGTGGTGGTTCGACCTGCTGACCACCGAACCGTTGTCCTTCGCGTCGTTGAACCGTTGGTCGGGAACCGTGGCCGAGTACCTGGACACGATGTTCGACCCGACCGTGACGTTCGGTGACCTCGAGTGGATCAGGTCACAGTGGCCAAACAGGTTGGTGGTCAAGGGCATTCAAACACTCGATGATGCGAAGGCCGTCGTCGACCTCGGGGCCGACGGCGTGCTGCTGTCCAACCACGGGGGGCGCCAACTCGATCGCGCGCCCGTGCCGTTCCATCTGTTGCCGAGCGTTGCGAAGGAACTCGGTGCGCGCACGGAGATTTTGCTGGACACCGGCATCATGTCGGGAGCCGACGTCGTGGCGGCCATCGCGCTCGGTGCGCGGTTCACGTTGGTGGGTCGGGCGTACCTCTACGGCCTGATGGCCGGCGGCGAAGCCGGCGTCGAACGTGCGATCGAGATCCTCTCGTCACAGGTCACGCGGACGATGGCTTTGCTCGGCGTGACGAGTCTCGACGAGTTGACGCCACGCCACGTCACCCAGTTGCACCGCTTTGGACGCGCCGAGTCGTAGCTCCGCGCCCGTCCCAGAAATCACTCCATTCACACTGGTCACACCACGAATCGGGCTTCTTGGTCGGTTCAGGTCTCTGTGCCGAGTCCGGATCGTTAGCCAAATGCGATGTCACAAGTCGGCGTTGGAGCCGGGAGCGAACCACATCCACGTGATTCACTAACGCTCGCAAAGCAACGGCGATTGCTTTAGAGGCTATTGGAAACGAAAGGCGGGTTGGTTGCCGTTATGAAGTTCGTCAGAAGTAATCGTGCTACGTGGTTGCGCCGGTTAGTGATTGGCGTGGTCGCGGCGGTGGCGCTGCCCACCCTGATCGGCTTCGCGGGTGGTTCGGCGACCGCAGGAGCGTTCTCGCGGCCGGGGCTGCCCGTCGAATACCTGATGGTGCATTCGGATTCGATGAATCGAGACATCAAGGTCCAGTTCCAGGGTGGCGGCCCACACGCCGTGTACCTGATGGACGGCCTGCGGGCTCAAGATGACTACAACGGGTGGGACATCAACACCGCGGCCTTCGAGTGGTACTACAACTCCGGCCTGTCCACCGTGATGCCCGTCGGCGGCCAGTCGAGCTTCTACACCGACTGGTACCGGCCCTCGCAGGGCAACGGTCAGGACTACACCTACAAGTGGGAAACGTTCATGACCCAGGAGCTTCCCACTTACCTGGAGAACAACTACGGCGTGTCGCGGAACGGCAATGCGGTCGTCGGCATCTCGATGGCGGGCAGCACGGCCATGACCTACGCGATCTACCACCCGGAGCAGTTCATCTACGCCGCTTCGCTTTCGGGCTTCCTCAACCCGTCCGAGGGCTGGTGGCCGATGCTCATCGGCCTGGCGATGAACGACGCGGGCGGCTACAACGCCGAGAGCATGTGGGGGCCGTCCAGTGATCCCGCGTGGAAGCGCAACGATCCCATGGTCAACATCGGCCAGCTGGTGGCCAACAACACCAGGGTCTGGGTCTACTGCGGCACGGGCACTCCCTCGGATCTGGATAGCGGGACGGCCGGTGGCAACCTGATGTCGGCACAGTTCCTCGAGGGCTTCACGCTTCGGACGAACGTGACGTTCAGGGACAACTACATCGCAGCGGGTGGCACCAACGGCGTGTTCAACTTCCCGGCAACGGGCACCCACAGCTGGGGTTACTGGGGCCAGCAGCTCCAACAGATGCAGCCCGACATCCAGCGGGTGCTGGGAGCGCAAGCCAGCACGTAACACCAACCGACCCGCCAACACCAGGGAGCCTGCCGTTACCCCCAACGGCAGGCTCCCTGCTCTGTGCGTCGAGTAGCCTGCGGCCACGGACACTCACGCTGATCGTCCTCATGCTGGTCAACTAGCACCGAATCGTGTTGCGCGCTAGCCCTGTACCGTCGGTCGGATCACGAGTTCGCCGATCTCCACGTCGTCGGGCTGCTCGATCGCGAAGGCGATTGCTCTGGCGACGGCGTCGGGCGAGAGCCCGAATTCGTCCATGTTGGAACGGATTTGGTCACGAAGTCGGTCATCGGTGATCGAGCCGTCTAGCTCGGTGCGGACGAACCCTGGCGAGATCGACGTCGTCCGGATGATCCCATCGGTCGACTCCTGACGGAGTGCCTCCATCACGGTGCGCACGGCGTTCTTGGTACCCGCGTACACCCCCATGCTTGGCACGATCTTCAGTCCTGCGGTGGACACGGTGGTGACGAAGTGTCCACGTCCCTGGCTGCGAAACACCGGCATGGCGGCGGCGATGCCGTTGAGAACTCCGCGGAGGTTGACGTCGATCATTGCCGACCAGCCGCTGACGTCGCCGTCGGCGATCGGCCCTATCGAGCCGATCCCGGCGTTGGACACGAGGACGTCGAGGCGGCCGAATTCGTCGACGGAGCGGCTGACGAGGCGGTCGAGGTCTTCGCGGCGAGTGACATCCGTGGCGACGGTGAGCACCGAGCCCCCTTCGGCTCGCAGTTCGTCGGCAATCGCGTCGAGGCGGTCGGTCCTGCGCGCGCCAAGTGTCACGGAGGCGCCCCGCGCCGCCAGTAGGCGAGCCGTTGCCTCCCCGATTCCACTGCTCGCTCCCGTGATGGCAACGACCTTGCCGCTGATTCCGTCGCCGCTCACGGCGCGAGCACCAGCTTGCCTCGGGTGTGCCGCTCTTCGAGGGCGCGATACGCGTCGCGCACGCGAGCCAGCGGGTAGACCCTGGCGATCGGGACCTCGAGATCACCGGCGGCGATGAGCGCGGCGAGTTCGGCCATGACATCGGCGGTGGACGCTGCGGCACTGCCCTCTAGCTTCACACCGAACTTCTCGACGGCCTCGAAGTCGATCACGGTGTCCACTCGTTCGGGTGCAACGTCGAGCTGCTCGACGGCGAGCGCGACGTAACCTCCGCCGAAGAGGTCGATGAACGCGTCAACCCGACCCGTCGGTGAGGCGGCCCGTAATCGGCTTGCCAGATCGTCACCGTAGTTGACTGGAGTCGCCCCGTGGGCGGATAGCCATTCGTCATTGGACGGACCCGCGATGCCGAGAACCGTTGCGCCGGTGCGCTTTGCAAGCTGAACGGTGATCGTGCCAACGCCGCCGGCCGCGCCGGCGACTGCAACGACGTCACTGGCGGCGAGGTTCACGGAGCGCACGGCGGCATAGGCCGTGCTGCCAGCCACGTATAGCCCGCCAGCTTCCTCCCACGTCACCCGCTCCGGCTTGTGCGTCAACTGTTGGGCCGGTACTGCGACGAATTCGGCGTGGCTGGAACGTCGGTCCGAGAACCCGATGACGTCGTCGCCAACCGCGAACGTCCGGACACCTGCTCCGACTTCCGCGACGACGCCTGCCAAGTCACTGCCCTCACCCGATGGAAACGTCGCGGGCCACTGACTGTCCAGGAATCCCCTTCGAATCATTGCCTCGCCAGGATTGATGCCCGCGGCCTTCACCTGTACGAGTACCTCGTCGTCCGCCGGAACCGGGCGCGGAACGTCGCGTACCTCCAGGACGTCGACGTCGCCGTACGCGTCGAACTGCACTGCCTTCATCGTCGTTTCAGTCATGGGAGCTACGACAGGTGAGGAGTCAGGGCTATTCCTTCACAGCGAGTGGTCAGGCGACATCCATAGGCTTGTCGTCGTGAGCGATCCCGCCCCGACGCAGCATCGCTCGATGCTCCCCTTGTTGCACACCATCCTTCTCGACGTAGCACCTCCCCTTGTCGCCTATTACGGGTTGCGCGCGGCGGGTGTATCCGAATACGTCGCTCTGTTGTCTGCGACGGTGCTGTCGGGAGTCAGGGTGGTGTACGGCGTGGTGAAGAGCCGTCGCCTTGATCCGTTCGCGGGGTATTTGCTGCTGACGTTCGGGTTGAGCCTGGCAGTGGGTCTGGCAACGACGGATCCGAAGCTGATCCTCGTCGGCAACACCTTCGTGAACGGCCTTGGCGGACTGATCTTCCTGGGCAGCTGCTTCGTAGGCACCCCGCTGACGCAGGTCGTCGGAGATCGGTTCCGGACGTCGGACGCCGGCGAGACCGACCCCGAGCAGGCGCTGCGCAGGAGACGCATCCACGTTCAGCTCTCGGCGATCTGGGGCATCGGACTCCTGATCGAGGTGGCGATACGTCTCGTCGTGATCGCGAAGTACCCCGTCGACGTCGCCAACGGCGTGAACTCGGCTATTACGCTGCCGGTGCTCGGGCTGCTCGTGCTCGCCACCACGGTCCTGTCGAGGCGAGCTGCGGCTCCCGTGGTGGCGGCCCCCTAACGACGGGAACAAACCGCACGCCATCAAGGTTGAGCGCAACAGGTTCAACTTTGGAGGATTGATGGCTGAAGTCATTTCAGTGCCCGTGCTGTTTGTCAGTGAACCGATCGTGCTGCCTGGAATGGTCGTGCCGATCGAACTCGACGACGCCGCTCGTATTGCGGTAGACGCAGCTCAGGCCAGCGAGAGCGGGAAACTGCTCATCGCACCCAGGCTCGACGATCGCTACCCCACCTACGGCGTCATCGCGTCGATCGTGCAGGTCGGCCGCGTGGCGGGCGGTGGCGCTGCCGCCGTCGTGCGTGGTGAACGGCGCGCGCACATCGGGTCGGGAACGACCGGACCCGGTTCGGCGCTGTGGGTCGAGGTGACCGAGGTGGTCGAGTCGCCCGCCGACGACGACACCAAGGCGCTCGCCGCCGAATACAAGAAGCTCCTGTTGGCGCTGCTGCAGCGCCGCGAGGCATGGCAAATCGTGGACGTGGTCAACAAGATCACCGACTCGTCGGCCCTGGCGGACACGGCTGGGTACGGGTCGTATCTGACCGACGTCCAGAAGCGGCAGCTGCTGGAGACCGAGGACGTCGCAGACCGGCTGCGCAGTCTGATCGACTGGACGTCCACCTACCTTGCAGAGGTCGAGGTCAACGACAAGATCGCCGACGACGTCCGCTCCGGCATGGAGAAGACCCAGAAGGAGTTCCTGCTCCGCCAGCAGCTCGCGGCGATCCGCAAGGAGCTCGGCGAGGGCGAGCCCGACGGGTCCGACGACTACCGGGCCCGCGTCGAGGCTGCCGACCTTCCCGAGAAGGTGCGCGAAGCCGCCATGCGCGAGGTCGGCAAGCTGGAGCGGTCCAGCGAGCAGAGCCCGGAAGGCGGGTGGATTCGTACCTGGCTGGACACCGTTCTCGACCTGCCGTGGAACGTCACGACCGAGGACTCGACCGACCTGAAGTCGGCACGGGAAATCCTCGACGCCGACCACCACGGTCTCGACGACGTCAAGGATCGCATCGTCGAGTACCTCGCGGTGCGGGCAAGACGGAGTCAGCGTGGCATGGCGGTCGTCGGTGGACGCGGGTCCGGTGCGGTGATGGTGCTCGCAGGTCCCCCAGGGGTTGGCAAGACGTCGCTCGGTGAGTCCGTCGCGCGTGCGCTCGGCCGCAAGTTCGTGCGCGTCGCCCTCGGTGGCGTCCGCGACGAAGCCGAGATCCGTGGACACCGGCGCACCTACGTCGGTGCGCTGCCCGGTCGCCTGGTGCGAGCCATCGGCGAGGCGGGATCGATGAATCCCGTTGTCCTACTTGACGAGATCGACAAGGTCGGATCCGACTATCGGGGCGACCCGAGTGCGGCCCTGCTAGAGGTCCTGGATCCGGCGCAGAACCACACGTTCCGCGACCACTACCTCGATCTGGACCTGGACCTGTCCGACGTCGTGTTCCTCGCGACGGCCAACGTGATCGAGAACATCCCGTCGGCGCTGCTGGACAGGATGGAACTGGTGCAGATCGACGGCTACACCGAAGACGACAAGGTCGCCATCGCCCGCGACTTCCTGCTCCCCAGGCAGGCAGAACGGGCGGCGCTGACCGCCGACGAGGTGACCGTCACCGAAGCCGCGTTGCGCAAGATCGCTGCCGACTACACCCGCGAACCGGGTGTGCGGCAATTCGAGCGGCTGTTGGCGAAGGCGCTGCGGAAGGCGACAACGAAGTTGGCTGCCGACCCCACACCGTTGACCATCGACGAGCCCGATCTCGTTGCCTACCTTGGTCGTCCGCGATTCACTCCAGAATCGGAGGAACGCACCGCCGTGCCGGGCGTTGCGACGGGTCTCGCCGTCACCGGTCTCGGCGGCGACGTGCTCTACATCGAGGCGAATGCCAACGACGGTGAGCCCGGTCTGAAGCTCACGGGTCAGCTGGGTGACGTGATGAAGGAGTCGGCGCAGATCGCGCTGTCCTACGTCCGCGCTCACGCCGAGCAGTTGGGCGTCGACCCCAAGGCGCTCGACAGGCAGATCCACGTGCACGTGCCCGCGGGCGCGGTGCCGAAGGACGGCCCGTCGGCGGGTGTCACGATGGTGACGGCGCTGGTGTCGATGGCAACCGGACGTCAGGTTCGTGCGGACGTCGGCATGACCGGTGAGGTCACGTTGAACGGACGGGTGTTGCCGATCGGCGGAGTCAAGCAGAAGCTGCTCGCCGCGCAGCGAGCCGGATTGAAGACGGTCTTCATCCCGCAGCGCAACGAGCCCGACCTGGACGACGTTCCCGCCGAAGTGCTCGAAGCGCTGGACGTCAAGCCCATGACGGACGTCGCAGAGATCGTCGCGCAGGCGTTGGAGCCCCGCACGGAAGCATCGTCGGTCGCTGCCTAAGGAATTCCCCGCGAGCGAGCGTGTTTGTACGGTCTGACACGGTGTGTCGCGTACAGACACGCTCGCTCGCGGAGAAGGAGCATCACACATGCCACGACGCGGAGATCCGCTGCGAAAGCTCGGGTTCCTGACGATCGGTCGATTCGACGCGGCGAACCCAGCGCCCGGGTTGGAGGAGACGCTAGGGGTCATCACCCGCGCCGAGGCTCTCGGGTTCGACAGCGTGTGGTTGCGGTGCCGTCACCTACAGCCCGGCATCTCGTCGCCGGTGGCGATCATGGCGGCCGCGAGCCAGCGCACGTCGCGAATCGAACTCGGTACCGCCGTCATTCCCCTCGGCTTGGAGAATCCCTTCCGGCTGGCCGAGGACCTGGCCACGGTCGACCTGCTCTCCGGAGGCCGTGTCAACCCCGGCGTGTCGGTGGGGACGCCCATGCTCTACGACCACTTCAAGGAAGCGCTGTATCCGAAAACCCATGACGTCGAGGACTTCTCGAAGGATCGAGTGCTACGACTATTGCGCGGCCTGCGCGGTGAGCCGGTCAGCGACTTCGCGGGCACCGTGGGAATCGAACAATTCACCGACCGCATCCAACCCCACTCGCCGGGCCTGGGCGACAGGGTTTGGTACGGCGGCGGGATGTCGTCGGCGGTGTGGGCAGGCGAGCAGGGCATCAATTACCTGACCAGCTCCGTGGTGAGCATCGATGGCACTGAGTCGCGCGACTTCGCCACCATTCAAGCCCAGAACATCGACGCGTTCAGGCAGGCGTTCGAGGCCCAGCACCCGCGTTCGGGAAGGGTGCCGCGCGTGTCGCAAGGCCTGGTGGTGATCCCGACCGATTCCGCGACGGACGCGCAGATAGCCAGATACCGTGAGTACGCGGCGAGCCGCTTCGAACGGACGAAGTCTCCGCAGGGTCTTGGGCCGAATGTCGCCGGCGGCCCGGCTCCGCGCGGAATGCTGTTCTCCCCCGACTACGTCGGCCGCTCCGACGAGCTTGCGGATCAGCTCTACGAACACGCGGGTTTCCAACGTGCCGACGAGGTCGCCTTCGCGTTGCCGTTCACCTTCGGTGAGGACGACTATCGACAGATCATCGGCGACTTGGCCGAGAACTTGGGGCCGCAACTGGGATGGCAACCCGCGACGGGCTGACTCGGCGTTTGTCGCCAGCTTGCCCGGGTATGCGTCTTTCGTGTCGAAGGACCGCTCGAAGCACGTGGAGACCGTACGGCGACTGCTGGGGGAAGCCGGCACCACCTACGCCGAGGAAGCCGGCATCAAACTCGCGAACACCCCGATGCCGCTGTTCCAGTTGCTGGTGCTGTGCATGTTGGCGAGCAAGCCGATCGACGCGGGCATCGCCGTCGGCGCAGCACGCGAGTTGTTCCGATGCGGGTTGCGCACCCCGGACAACGTGGTCGATGCCGAGCGGCGCACCATGATCGAGGCGTTCGGGCGCGCAAGCTATGCCCGCTACGACGAAAGCTCCGCGACCCGAATGGTCGAAATATCCGATGCGGTGAAGACCGACTACGGCGGCGACCTGAGAAGGCTCGCCGACGCGGCCGAGGGTGATTGCAAGCGGGCGGCCAAGCTCCTTCAACGCTTCAAGGGCATCGGAGAGACCGGCGCCGACATCTTCCTCCGGGAGGTTCAGGACGTCTGGACCTGGGTCCGGCCGTACTTCGACCCGCGTGCACTCGGCGCCGCCAAGGACCTGGGCCTGCCCACCGAACCGACTGAGTTGGGCGGCCTTGCGACGAACGACAACGCGAAGTTGGCCGCGGCGCTGGTTCGCGTTTCGCTCGACGATGCGTTGCTTCACACGGTGTCGGCGTAGCGATTACCTTCGATTCATGGCCTACGACGAGCATCTCGCCAACCGCATCCGTGAGCTCATTGCCTGCGAACGCGGGGTCGAGGAGAAGCCAATGTTCGGCGGTTTGGCGTTCCTCGTCAACGGCAACATGTCCGTCGCGGCCAGCGGCCGAGGTGGCCTGATGGTACGAGTGCCGCCTGGTGACACCGAGGGTCTGCTGAAGCGCGAACACGTCGAGCCGATGGTGATGGCAGGACGTGAGACCAACGGCTGGGTGAGGGTGTCCGACGACGGCGTCAAGACGAAGCGCCAACTTCAGTCATGGGTGACCCGGGGCATCGACCACGCCAAGAGTTTGCCCGCCAAGCAAGCCAAGCAGAAGGGATCGAGATGACGGCGTTTGTCATCGTCGGCGGCGGCCTTGCCGGCGCGAAGGCGGCAGAAGCGCTGCGGGACAACGGCTTCGAAGGTTCCATCGTGCTCTTCACCGCGGAGGAACACCTACCATACGAACGCCCTCCGCTGTCCAAGGAATACCTCGCAGGCAAGAAGGCGCTGGCGGACTTCACCGTCGACCCCGCCGACTGGTACCGCGAACACGACGTCGATCTGCGGCGTGGCGTCGAGGTCACGACGATCGACCTCGCCGGACACACGGTCGGTACCGCCGACGGTGCACGACAGCCCTACGACAAGCTGCTGCTGGCCACCGGCTCGAGCGCCCGCCGCATACCGATTCCCGGCGCGGACGCCGAGGGAGTGCACTATCTCCGTACCGTCGACGACGCGGATGCCCTCCTCGCCTCGCTGACCGATGGCGCGAGGCTGGCAATCGTCGGCGCCGGATGGATCGGACTGGAGGTCGCGGCGAGCGCGCGCGACCGCGGCGTGGCGGTGACGATCGTCGAGTCCGCCGAGTTGCCACTACTGACGTTGGGCCGCGAGGTGGCCCACATCTTCGCGGCGTTGCACCGCGAACACGGCGTCGACCTCCGCCTGAATGGCTCGGTGTCCGCGATCGCGACGGCCGGCGGCAACGCGATTGGCCTCGAACTCGGTGACGGGTCCGTCGTGAACGCCGATGCCGTGCTGATCGCCGTCGGGGCCAAGCCCAACAGCGAACTCGCGCAGGAGGCAGGCCTCGAGACCGCAGAAGGCGGCGTCCTCGTCGACTCGTCGTTGAAGACCAGCGACGACGACGTGTACGCCGTCGGGGACATCGCAGCCGCGGAGAACCCGCTGCTCGGTGTGCGGATCCGCACGGAGCACTGGGCCAACGCTCAGAAGCAGCCCGTGGTCGCCGTCGCGGGGATGCTGGGAAGCCCCGGCGTCTACGACGAGCTGCCGTACTTCTTCACCGACCAGTACGACCTCGGCATGGAATACGTGGGGCACGCACCCACCTACGCCCAGGTCGTGTTCCGCGGCGACCCACGCAACCAAGCCAAGCGGGAGTTCACGGCGTTCTGGCTGGACGGCGGTGACCGGGTGCTTGCGGGCATGAACGTCAACATCTGGGAGGGCCTCGACGACATCAAGACCGTGATCGGGTCGAAGCGCGCGGTCCACCCCGACCTGCTTGCCGATCCCGAGGTGCCGTTGACCGATTGCTGATTCCGGGCGGGTCCAAGCTGCCGGCGGCCGGCGATGCGTAATGATGGGCGAAATCCTTCAACGACGCCGGGGGTTCGGGTGAGCTTGGTGACATGCGGCGAAGCGCTGTCGCTGTCGCAGATTCCGAGCGATCGCGTGGTGAGGATCGAGGGTCCGTCCGCAGAACAGCTCGCGGTGAGTCTGGATCCGCTGCCCGACGGCGCTCCCGTCATCATCCGCTACCGGCTCCCCGATGCACCTGCATCGCTGGTGGAGGTCGTCGACGACTGCCTGGACCGTCTGGAAGTGATTGCTCGTCAACTGTTTCCAGCGTGGCTACCCGAAGCGAGCGAGATCACCGACAGAAGCGACTTCGACGTACGCGTGGTCAGAGGGCTCGCCCGGCGAAAGGCATCGATCACGGACCACTTTGGTCCGTTCCTTGCCGACGTCGCCGAGGCTGCGCTGTACGGACGAGTGGCCACGCGACGCTTCGAGCCGGAGCTGCGAGCACGCGGACTCGCCAGGATCATTGGCGATGCATACCAGCGTCGCGGCGTCGTCCTGCTGATCGAACCCGACGAGGAACTCTCCGAGGACGCCGAACGGCGGGCAGCGATGGCGTGCGACTGGATGGTCGGCCACGGCTTCGGCGTCTGGCTGGCGCGCGGAGTCCTTCCCGCCGCCGATCGGTTCCCGACCTGGTCGGTATCCGTGCCTGCCTTCGTCGAGCAGTTGGCGCCGACCGGCGCCGGACCAACCCCCGTCGTCGAATACCCCGCAGTTGCCGGTCGGCCGCACCCTGCGAGCGTCGCCGAGCAGACCCTCGAGCGGTGCCTGGCCCGTTGCGGCTGGGCTGCTGGTCGGGTCTGGAATCAGGTGTACGCGAGTCACTCACTCGCGCCGCCGATTCGAGCCGACCTGATGTGGGTCGACGAACGTGTCGTGGTCGAGATCGACGGACCCGATCATCGCGGGGTGCTCAAGTACGCCGACGATCGACGCCGAGACAATGGACTGGTGCTCGCGGGTTTCGCAGTCCTGAGGTTCACCAACGACGAAATCGCGGACGACGCTGCGCGCGTACTCGCCATGATTGAAAGACTGCTCAGCAGTAAGCGAGAAGAGGGGAATCTGGAGTGAGTCTCGAACCAGAGGAGTTGACCGGTACCGAGCAAGCCGTTCTGCTGGTGCTGATGGCGGAAGCGCGTCCGATCGCCAATCCCGAGTTGTCAACGCTGGGACCAGAACTCAAGAAGGGTTACCGAGACCGACTAGAGGAACACGGGCTGATCGTGGTCACCAAGCCCGACCGTTCCCTCGTCCTCGAACTCACCGACAAGGGTGCGAGGACGTGTGCGCGACTCATCGGTGCCGACACGCCAGATAGGCCGTCGGGTCAGGGCAAGGCGCTCTACACCCTGCTCCGCGCGTTGCGTCGGTACTTCGACCGCGAAGACCTCGCACCGGGAGACGTCTTCCTTCCGCTGGACGCACACCCGCCGGAGGGCGATCCCGACCCCCTCGGTGACGACATCGAGGCCAGAGTCCGCGCCGCTTACGTCAGGTTGGCTGCCCGCGCTGGCGGCTGGGTCGATCTCGTGCGGTTGCGCGCCGAACTCCCCGACGTGTCGAAGCGGGACCTCGACGACGCACTGACCCGCATGTACCGGAGCCCCGGCGTGAGCCTCATTCCCGAGGAGAACCAGAAGACGCTGACCGCCGAAGACCGAGCCGCCGCTGTCGAGATCGGCGACCAGGACAAGCACCTGATAGCGATCGAGAACTAATGGATCTGCGGGATCGCGAAGCGCTTGGTTCGCTCCGTTTGTCCTGGGCTCCCACCGCCGACGATCTGTGGCATTCGCAGGGCGCCCTCCACGTGCCCGGCTTCAACGACGAGGCCCTCGACCAAGTGATGGCCGCCTTTGCCGATGCCGAACGCGGTCCTGACTCCAGCCCGCTCGGCGTCGTCGTGCGGGGACAGGCGGGCTCGGGCAAGACCCACCTGCTCGGCCAGGTGCGCGAACGGGTACAGAGCGGCGAGGGCTTCTTCTTCCTCGTCGAACTCCTTGACGCCACCAGCTTTTGGGAGTCGGCGCGCAGCGGCATCCTGGAGAGTCTCGGCAGGCCTGCTGCCGAACGTGAGACTCAGCTCAAGGAGCTGCTCTGGCACCTCGCCTCCCTCGCCCACGTGTCCAGAGCGGAGCGTCGAGCCGTCGTTGGCGACGACGAGCTGACACCCGAGATCTTGAGAACCTTCGTCAACGCGCTGCACAAGGCGAGAGGCGAGACGGTTCGGCAGACCCATCACACCCTGCGGGCGCTGGTGCTCCTCGGTGCCAACGACCTTGGTGTCCAAGACATCGGGCAGGCCTACCTGAACTCCACCGAAGACCTCGACGACACTGGGCGGCGCACCTGGGCCATCGGTGTGTCGACGCTGACCCCGCAGGAATGCGTGCGGGACATCTCGCGCCTAGTCGCCCTTGCGGGGCCTGCCGTCCTGGCGATCGATCAGATCGACACTTTGCTTGCACAGTCCGCCGATCGCACGTCATCGCCCGAGGGCGCTACGGACAACAGAGACCTCGAGCACGTCGCGCACGGCCTCATGTCGATCAGGCAGAGCATGCGTCGCACTGCGGCGGTGGTGGCGTGCTTGCCTGCCGCCTGGGAGGCGATCCGGTCGCGTGCCACTGCACCCGTCGCCGACCGGTTTCGCGTAACCGCACCTCTGCATCCACTACCCAGCGCCGACATCGGCCGAGCGATCCTCGAGCGGCGGTTCACCGCGAGCTACCGATCGATCGAATTCGACCCGCCGTACCCGAGCTGGCCGGTCCTGCCTTCGGCGTTCGACGACGCGCCCGAGTACACGCCACGGCAGCTGCTCAAGCGGGCCGACGCCCATGTGCGGAGTTGCCTCGAGCAGGACGTCGTCCAGGAACTCGCACACCTGAAAGAAGTTGCTGACAAGCAAGATTCGCGCGGTTCGGTCGACGTGACGCCTGACACCACCGAGCTGGACCGTAGGTTCGCCGGCTACCGTCAGCGCGCCGTGACGGTGGAAGCGCTCGAACCCGACGCCGAGGACGTCAACGTGCCAAGCCTGCTTTCCGCCGGACTGGAGGCGTGGATCACCGAACGTGGCGACACCGAACAGACTTACCGGTTCGACCCTCCGCCAGGCAAGCAGGTGCGATTGCACGGTCGACTTCGGCAGAGCCTCGATGCCGCTACCGACGACGAGCGGCACTGGGGATTTCGTGCGATCGCAAGCACCAATGCGACCGCGGTCCAGAATCGAATCAGAAATGCCTGTACTGCAACGGGTTTCGGTTCAAACCTGGATCGACGCAGGCTGTTCCTGCTCCGCAACAAGCCGTGGCCGAACGGTGTCAAGACCGCAGAGATGGTCGCCGACTTCGAGGCGAATGGTGGACGCACGCTTGCGCTGTCGGACGACGACTTGCGGACCCTGATGGCACTGCGTGGCTTGATCGACGACAACCATCCGAATCTTCCGAGTTGGCTCCTCGCCCGCAAGCCCGCACACGGGCTGGAGTTTCTGCGCGAAGCGCTCGGCGACGACGCGGGGCCGCAACCGTCGCCACCACCACCCGAGGTCGTCGTCACCCCACACAGTCCCGAGCCCGCAATGCCGGAGTCGGTAGCCACACAGGACCCCAGTCCTGCAACGGCTCCCACGCCCGCGCCCGATCCAACGCCCAGCCGACGCGAGAACTCCCCCACCGCCGTTCCCTTGGGCGTCGACGACAGCTCGAACAAGCTGCTGAGCGTGCAACTGCTCGCGTTGCGCAAGCACACCGCGATCTTCGCGGGTTCCGGGTCGGGCAAGACCGTGCTGATCCGCCGCCTCGTCGAGGAGTGCGCGCTACGTGGAGTGTCATCGATCGTCCTGGATCCCAACAACGACTTGGCGCGACTCGGACTCCCATGGCCCACGACCCCGGAGGGCTGGCATGGCGCCGACACGGGGCTAGCAGCCGACTATCTCGGCAACACCGAGGTCGTCGTGTGGACGCCGCGCCGCGCCGGCGGCCGACCGTTGTCGTTCCAGCCGTTGCCGGACTTCTCCAGCGTGGTCGACGACGCCGATGAGTACGAAGAGGCCGTCGAGGCCGCGTTCGCCGCACTCGAGCCCCGCGCGTTGATCTCGGGCAACACCGCCAAGGCGCACTACTCGAGGGCAGTCCTACGCGAGGCATTGCACTGGTACGGGCGGCAGCCAGGGACGAGTCTCGACGGGTTCATCGACGCGCTCTCCCTGCTACCGCACGGGGTCAGCGCCATCGTCGGGGCCGATCAACTGGCCGCCGCGCTCGGCCAGAACCTGCGCGCCGCCAAGGTCAATGACCCGCTGTTCGGTGGCGACGGAACGCCCGCCGATCCGGGCATCCTGCTCACTCCATCGGAGGGCTACCGTGCCCGCGTCTCCGTGATCAGCTTGATCGGGTTGTCCAACGACGACCAACGGGCCGGTTTCGTCAACCAACTCCAGATGGCGCTGTTCGCATGGATCAAACGCAATCCGGCAGGGGAACGGCCGCTTGGCGGGCTGCTGGTGATGGACGAGGCGCAGAACTTCGCACCGTCCGGACGCACCACCGCGGCAACGCAGAGCACGCTTGCGCTGTCCTCTCAGGCTCGGAAGTATGGTCTCGGATTGGTCTTCGCCACCCAAATGCCAAGGGGTTTGCACAATCACATCCCAGGCAACGCCGCAACGCAGTTCTACGGGCTACTCAACTCCTCGACCCAGATCACCGTGGCCAAGGAGATGGCCAGGGTCAAGGGAGGTCACGTGCCCGACATCAGCAGACTGCGCGCAGGCAACTTCTACGCCGCCCTGGAAGGCATGCCCTTTCACAAGATCACCTCCCCATGGTGTCTGTCGTATCACCCGCACAGCCCGCTGACCACCGAAGAAGTACTAGACCTGGCGCGTCGCCCGCTCGGTCCGAAGACACGGGGATGAGCGCATGAAGATCAGCGCGGGCCAGGTGGCCGTCGTCACCGGCGGAACGAGCGGGATCGGCTTCGGGCTGGCGCAAGCGTTGGTGCGGCGCGGTGTTCACGTCGCCGTCGCCGACATCCGCGAGGACGCCATCCCCGCTGCCGTCGACGCGCTGTCTGGCCACGATGTTGACGTCCTCGGGATGCGCACCGACGTCGCCGTCGAGTCCGACGTGCAGGCACTCGCGGCCTTCGTCGTCGAGCGGTTCGGCCGTGTCGACCTTGTCTGCAACAACGCGGGCGTGGTCTGCACGCAGGCGCCGATGTGGGAGCAGAGCGTCCAAACGTGGCGATGGCTGATCGACGTGAAGCTCATGGGCGTGGTCAACGGCGTGCGGGCGTTCGCGCCCCTGCTCATCAACGCTGGCTCCGGCCACTTCCTCAACACGGCGTCGGCGGGCGGTCTGATGGTGCTGCCCACGATGACCCCGTACAACGCGACGATGCACGCGGTCGTTGGGCTGACCGAGACTCTGAACTTCGAATTACGTTCGCTGTCAAAGGATTTGGGAGCCACCGTGCTATGCCCCGGTTTGGTGGCAACGGCGCTCGGCACGAACTCGACCGTGCTTGCCCCTGCCGGTGCGCCTACGACACCCGGCGATCCCGGAGGAGACATGGCGATGACGCCTGCAACCGTTGCCGAAGCGGCACTCGACGCGGTCGATGCCGGCCGCGTGCACGCCGTCGTCGGACCGGGCTCGTCGCAGGTGGTCCGTCGCCGGATCGACGCGCTGCTCGCAGACGTCGAGTGATCAGTATTCGACCCGGAAGTTTCCGATCAGCGTGACCACGTTGCCGTCCGGGTCGTGAATGGCCGACAGCTGGACGCCCTTGTTGACGTCCTCGATTCCCTCTGGCGTCAGGCCGCGATCTCGCACCTCCGCAATGTGTTTGGCCAGATCGTCGACCGCGAAGTTGACGAGACCCGAGCCCGCGCGCTCTTGGTCGACGAAGACCTGAACCCATCCACCGGGGACGACCTGCCACTCGACGAGCACCGGCATCGGGTTGTTGTCGGCCGGGCGCCCAAACAGGGCCTCGTACCAGGCATTGGCCTTGTCGATGTCGGATACGGGCACTACCGCGAGGACATGTTCAATGCTCATGGTGATGCAGACCACGACCGCCCACGAAAGTCATCGGTGATCGCCTAGCTCAGGGTGGCGGTCCCGTCGGCGCGAACCTGGACGCTAGCTCCGGCAATGTCCTCGCGGGTGCTCGCCGCGGCCTCCGAGGCGTCCGTGATGACCGCGAGCGCCCGGGTGTCGGCTGGCGTGCGAACTGCGACGAAGACCTTCTCGGGATCGCCGTCGCGGTTGACGGGTGTCGTCCACGACTCGACGGTGCCCATTCCCGACCAGTCCTCCTCTGCGAACCTGGTCGGCTCGCGATCGACCGTGGATTGCACGTCCTCCCATCGGAATTCATGCATTGGCGGCTCGGCCCCGTAGACGCCGAAGCTGTGCTTGGTGAGATAACCGCCGTTGGCGGTGATCAGACCCACGGTTCCCGGTAGGGCGACCAACTTCTCCGCCATCGTGGCGATCGAGTGCGATACGTAGTTGTTCCACGGCCCGCCCGCGAATGTCAGGCCTCCCGTCACCGTCAACGGCCTGCTGTCGTCGTCGGTGGCTAGCCCGAGTTCGCGAGCGGCGACCTGAACCGCCGAAGGGAAGCACGAGTAGACGTCGATCAGATCCATGTCGTCAATTCCCTTGTCCACCAAAGCGAGCGCCCGCTCGCCTGCGATCCTGATTGCCGGTGATCGATCGAACTCGGCCCGCTCACCGATCAGGTAGGTGTCATGCGCGTCGGTGCCTGCATAGGGAAATACCCAACGATCGGAAGGAATTTGGAGGTATGTCGCCTTCTCTACGGACGTCAGGATCAGTACCGCGCCCTGGTCGACCATGTTGTTCGAGTTCATCAGCTTGGTGTACGGCCAGCTGATCATCCGGTTGTCCGGGCTCGGCTGCCAGATCTGCTCGGCCGACGCCGGGTCGCGGTTCCACGCATGCGGGTTTCCCTGCGCGACGTCGCTGAACCGCGCCCACAGCTCACCGATTCGCATCCGGTGCACGTCCGGCGTCTCGCTGCCTGCGATCCGCAGTGCCTGCTCGAAGAGCGGATAGACGTAAGCAGGGCGATCGAGATGAATCTTGATCTCGACGGGTCCGGCCATGGCGAACTGCTCGTCGCCACCTGCCGGGACCGCCACCGACTCGTCCTGTTTGGTCCATTCCAGCGTGCCGCCTGCGCGCCGGACCTTGGTTCGGGTTCGCCACGCCTCGGCGCCCGCGATGAGAACGGTGTCGATGCTCCCCCGCTGGATGTCGAGGCACGCCTGGTTGACCAGCGACTGAGGGACGTTGCCGCCGATGGGCGAGTACCGGCTCTCGGCATGCGGAGCCCGAATACGCTGCGCGAGAAGCAGTCCGGGGTTCGGGTACCGCCACGAGAGCAGGTTCACGATGCGGACGGAGTCAACCGCCTCCAATACCCGGGGATCTGCCGCGATGCGCGCAGCCCGTTCCATCAGGTCGATCGGCTCGACGGAAGGATCGGATTCGCGTTGATTGACCTGGCCGTAGCCGACCAGCACTGGCGTCCTCGGATCGATGGGAATGGTGCTCACTCCGCCGGGCCGACGCGGTAGATCGACTTCGGCGTCTGATGTGCCGGCGGTCCCTCGGGCCGGTGGCACTCACCGCCGACCAACATCCTCGCGCCAGTGTCGATGAGAGTTGTCACGTTGAAGCTCCTCGTCCTTGATTGGGTTCGGTCCAGCTGAATAGAGCGCCTTCTGCGATCAGGCGATCCGTCTCGTCGGCGTCCATGCCTAGCACCTCGTGGCAGATCTCGCGGGTGTGTTCACCGGGCATCGGCGCAGGCCGGAGGTCCGCATCTGGGATCCGTCGATACGGCGCCGAATGCGTCTCGGCGGGCATCGGCCTGTCGAACAGCGGGTGGCCCATGTCGGCGTACAACCGCCGCTGGCGGACCTGAGGATCGGTGAGAACGTCGACGGCACGGTACATGGGCGCCGCGGGCACGCCCGCCTCCTGCAGTCGGTTCGCGACGTCCATCTTGTCGCGGCCCGCCGTCCAGTCCGAGACGGCTACGACGAAGTCGTCTCTGCCGCTGGGCAACTCGTCGACTCCCAGAACAGAGCACAGCGCGGCACGGTCCGCGTCGGACCGCACCGAGACGACGCACCATTCGTCGTCGCCCGCGCACGGAAATACGTCGTGGGAGGCGACGTCGGCGTCGACGTCGAGGGCCGACTGTCGCGCGGCGTCGGCCACGTAGCCGACGGCGAGTTGGTTCAGCGCAACCTCTGCCTGCGAAATGTGCACGTGAGCGCCGGTTTCCGTGCTTTCCCGACGGACAAGAGCAGCGAGGGCGGCAATCGCCGCAATCCTCGCGGCAGCGTGATCGGGGAAGATCGTCGTGGCGTCGTAGAACCCTTCGTCGTCGGGATCGGCCGAAGTCCACCCCCTGCTGACTCCAGTCGCCGCCCGCACCAAGGGCCCGTAGCCCATTCGGTCGCTCCACGGGCCCGTCGCGCCGAATGCGCTGCTCTCGGCCAGCACTATTCGCGGATTCAGCCTCCTGAGCTCGTCATGGGAAAAACCCAGTGAGGCAAGGGTTCCCGGCTTGAAGTTGGCGAAGACGGCGTCGGCGTCGGCAACGAGCCGGGCGAACACTCGAGCGCCCTCGGGGTGACGGAGGTCGAGTCCGAGGCTGTACTCGTTGCGATGGGTCAGCGCAAAGGATCTGCTCATCGCCATTCCTGGCGGCTTCTGGCGCAGACCATCGGGATAGCTGGAGCTCTCGACCTTGATCACTTCGGCACCTAGGTCGGCGAATAGCCTGCCGAGTTCGCCGCCCGCAACGATGACCCCGAGGTCGAGGATCCGAAGCCCGTCAAACGGTCTGCCCGAGCCCGCTGGGTGGATCGAGCCCTTGCGGTCGGATTCGGCTGCCCGCCAGGCTGGTTGGTCGACGCCCGCCGAGGGCGCTGGGTGCGCCAATCCCCCGCGACGGCCGTCGACGACGAATGGTCCGGACGGCACCGTCAACGTGTCGGCGCCGACGGTGATCTCGGTGAGCGCGCCGACGGAGCGGAAGTGTTCGGACGCAAGGGCTTCGGCCGCAGTCAAGACAGCTGCGATCGGAACTCCGCGCCGCTGGCCCTCGGAGACGATGTCCTCCATGGTCGATGGGGCGAACATCGCGGCGATGGCAGCGTTGATCTCCGCCGACGCGGCATAGCGCGCCGAGATGCTCTCGAACTTGGGATCCGAGAACTGGTCGGGCTCCCCCAACCACGCCCACATTCCTCGCCACTGCCGCGGCGACAGCAGGCACAACCGGACATATCCGTCGCGGCACCCAAAGGTGGGATAGATCTGCTGATTCCTGGGCCTGCCCCGCCACAGTTCTGTCGACTGCTTCTGGCCTGCCACGGCCTGACCCTCTGATCCGAAGGGTGGGTCGAGTGACTGGACGACAGCCTCGTACCTAGAGAAGTCGACGTACTCACCGCGACCGACGCGCAACCGGTTGTAGTAGGCGGCGAGCGCGGCCCACGCTGCCTGCCCGGCCGCCGTGGACGAAGCGATTCCCTCGGGTGGCAACACCGGTCGTCCGGCCGTGGGACCGGAGCGCGACAGCGCGGTCGACATTGCGTAGAGCACGGCGTCGGTGGCTTGCCAGGACGCGCGCGGGCCGTCGGTGCCAAAGTCGGTGACCAAGACGGCGACGAGATGTCCGAATCCATCGGCCAGCGCCGCGCACGACGTTCCAAGGGAATGGGCGCCGCCGGGGTTGCCGCTGTCGATCACGATGTCGGCGCTACCTGCCAGTTCGAGGAGTCGTTCGCGGTCGTCGGTAACCGCGCCGTCGAGGACGATGCTGCGCTTGTTGGCGTTGTTCAGGGTGAACGCGACGGATGCACCGGACACGGCGGGTTTGGCGGCTCGGGAGCGTGAACCGCCATGGGGCTCGACCTTCAGTACGTCGGCGCCAAGATCTGCCAACAGCCGGCCCACGCCGTCCGACTCGGCCCCGCCGAGGTCTAGCACCCGCACCGAGGCCAAAAGCTGACACGTGTCAAGCATGCCGATCAGTATCGTTCAGCGGCCGCCTCAGTCGGCTGGCGGGTGTCCGACCGGGGTGCCGCTACTCGTTGTCCCCGCCGGTCGAGACCGTCGCGGCGACGGTGGTTGCCGCTGCGTCGCCGCGGGCGCTCGGCCAAATCCAGTCGCGGACGTCCGGTTCGTCGTCGCCGTGTTCGCGGGTGTACTCACGGGCGGCGAGCCTGCGGTCGACCATCTTCTGGCGGAAGGTCGCGTACTTGGTCTGCAGAGCCGGCGTGCGGTCGATCACGTCGATCACCAGATGGAAGCGGTCGAGGTCGTTGAGCATCACCATGTCGAACGGCGTCGTGGTCGTGCCCTCCTCCTTGTAGCCGCGAACGTGGAAGTTGTTGGCACCGGCGCGGCGGTAGATCAGTCTGTGGATCAGCCACGGGTAGCCGTGGTAGGCGAAGATCACCGGCTTCTCCCGCGTGAAGACCATGTCGAACGCTTGGTTCGACAGTCCGTGGGGGTGCTCACCCTCGTCCTGCAGCCGCATGAGATCCACGATGTTCACGAATCGGATCTTCAAGTCGGGGATGTTCTGCTTGAGCAGGTCGACGGCTGCCAGACCCTCCAGGGTGGGGACGTCGCCGCACGTGGCGATCACGACGTCCGGTTCCTCGCCGAGTGTCTCGCTGCCCGCCCACTCCCAAATGCCGAGCCCTCTGGTGCAGTGTGCGACGGCTTCCTCCATCGTCAGGTAGTTGGGCGCGGGTTGTTTGCCCGAGACGACGACGTTGACGTATTGGCGTGAACGCAGGCAGTGGTCGTAGGTCGACAGCAGCGTGTTTGCATCCGGCGGTAGGTAGACGCGCACGACCTCGGCCCGCTTGTTGACTACGTGGTCGATGAAGCCGGGGTCCTGATGACTGAAACCGTTGTGGTCCTGACGCCAAACATGGCTGGACAGAAGGTAGTTCAGGCTCGCAATCGGGCGTCGCCACGGGATGTGGTTGGTCACCTTGAGCCATTTGGCGTGCTGATTCATCATCGAGTCGATGATGTGGATGAACGCTTCGTAGCAGTTGAACAGACCGTGGCGCCCGGTGAGTAGATAGCCCTCTAGCCAGCCTTGACACTGGTGCTCGGACAACATCTCGACGACCCTGCCGACGCGGGCGAGATGCTCGTCGACCTCGGCCGTGAAGTATTCGGCGTTCCACTGCTTGTCCGTCGCGTCGAACACGCTCTGCAGTCGGTTCGACGCCGTCTCGTCGGGTCCGAAGATGCGGAAGTTGTCAGGGTTGAGCCGGATGACGTCGGTGAGCCAATTGCCAAGCACCCTGGTGGCCTCCGCCACCGTCGCCCCCGGCGCTGGCACCTCGACGCCGTATTCGCGGAAGTCAGGCAGCCGCAGATCCTTGAGCAGCAGGCCGCCGTTGGCGTGCGGGTTGTCGCTCATCCGCAGTTGGCCCGCGGGAGCCAACTCGGCGATCGCGGGATCGAGTCGGCCGTTCTCGTCGAACAGTTCGTCGGGCCGGTAGGAGGACAGCCAGTCGGCCAACACCTGCAGGTGTTCGGGGGTGTCGCGGGCATTGGCTAGCGGAACCTGGTGCGCGCGCCAGGATCCCGTCGTCTTCTTGCCATCGATGTAGTCGGGTCCGGTCCAGCCCTTGGGCGTCCGGAAGACGATCATCGGCCAAGAGGGTCGCGTTTCGTCGCCAGCCAGAGCCTTTGCCTTGATCTCGGAGATCTCGTCGAGAACCGTGTCGAGCAAGGTCGCGAAGCGGCGGTGCGCGTCGGCGTGGTGTTCGGCCTCGACGCCGTCCTCGACCTCGAAGAAGTGAGGTCGATGCCCGTAGCCGACCATCAGGCTGCGCAGCTCGTCAGTCGGAATGCGATCGAGCACGGTCGGATTCGCGATCTTGTATCCGTTGAGGTGCAAGATCGGCAACACCACGCCGTCCTTGGCGGGGTTGGTGAACTTGTTGGAGTGCCAGCTCGTCGCGAGCGCTCCGGTCTCCGCTTCGCCGTCGCCGACGACTGCGGCGACCAGCAGGTCGGGATTGTCGAACGCCGCCCCGTACGCATGCGAAAGCGCGTAGCCGAGTTCGCCGCCCTCGTGGATGGAGCCAGGCGTCTCGGGCGCCACGTGTGACGGAATACCACCCGGGAAGGAGAACTGCCGAAACAGTCGCCGCAGACCCTCCAGATCCTGGGTGATGTCGGAGTAGACCTCCGAGTACGTCCCGTCGAGGTATGCGCTGGCGACCAGGCCGGGGCCGCCGTGGCCAGGTCCGGTCACATAGATCGTCGACTGCTCGCGAGCCTTGATCGCCCTGTTGAGGTGCGCATAGATGAAGTTGAGCCCCGGCGTGGTGCCCCAATGGCCGAGCAGACGCGGCTTGACGTCCTCGCGTGCAAGAGGAGTACGCAGCAGCGGATTGTTCAGCAGGTAGATCTGACCGACGGAGAGATAGTTCGCAGCACGCCACCACCCGTCGATGCGCTCTATCGACTCGTCGTCCAGCGGTTCTGCACCGGCGGTACTCCAGGCATTCATTCGAGAACACTCCTCACGGGTCAGACGCGTACTGCCCATCCAACCCCTCACGACTGCGTCGTGCGCGGCTGCACCGGGATTTCACCGACCGGCCACCCGTCGGTGACGTGCGCGAGATGGCATGACTGTGACCTGGGTATATCCAAATCGACGTATGCTTATTCGGTTATGTCTGACCTCAGCGCGGTCGAAGCGCCCCCACACCCGCTGATAGGTCAGCTCTCTGCGTTGCACCACTTCCGCATCTACGCCGACATCGGCATCGTCGTCGCAGTGCTGACGCTGACGAACCTCATCGCGCACTTCACCACCCCCTGGGCAAGCATCGCGACCGTGCCCGCCGCCGCGGTCGGCTTGGTAATCCTCGTTCGCTCGCGTGGGCTCGGCTGGGCCGAACTGGGCCTCGGTCGCGAGCATTGGCGCTCCGGCATGAGATACGCGCTCGCGGCGGTTGCCGCCGTCGGCACCGTGATCGCCATCGGGGCGGCGCTGCCATGGACCCGACCTATGTTCATGAACGACCACTACGCCACGATGTCTGGCGCTCTGATCGCGTCCATGATCATCATCCCGTTGCAGACGGTCATCCCAGAGGAGCTCGCCTTCCGCGGCGTCTTGCACGGCGCGCTGAACCGCGCGTGGGGATTCCGCGGGGTCGCCGCGGCGGGATCACTGTTGTTCGGCTTCTGGCACATCGCGACATCGCTCGGCCTGACGAGTACCAACGTCGGATTCACCAGGCTGTTCGGCGTCGGCGTCGCCGGGATGCTTGCGGGCGTCGTCCTCGCGGTCGTCGCGACGGGTGTTGCGGGCTTCGTCTTGACGTGGCTGCGCAGGCGCAGCGGCAGCTTGCTCGCGCCGATCGCCCTTCACTGGTCGCTGAACGGCCTCGGCGCCCTTGCAGCCGCGGTCGTCTGGCACCTTTCGGGCTAGGGCGCACGCTCAGTCGGCGGTGCGTCGCCTGGCGCGGAAATCGCGGTTCTTCAGCTTGTTCCCGCAGGTGGCCATGTCGCACCACGTTCCACCGTGGTTGCGCGAGCGGTCGTAGAACGCCCAGAGGCAGTCGTCGTTGGCGCACGCCTTCATGTGCACCCACGTCCCGTCGCATTGGGCGTCGGCGATGTCGAGAAGCATGGTGAGCAACCGACCCCTGATGTCGTCGCGGATCGGCGCCAGTCGAACGCCGCCGTCCGCCGCAATCGTCACCCTTGCGAATTCCTGTCCGGCGATCTCGTTCAACGTCGACACTGTTCCTGCCGCTGGCGGTTGGCCGTCGGTGTTCTGAATTACCAAGGCGCGCAACCCTTCTCGGAACGCCACGACGGTTCGCAGGTCGTCCTCGCGTAGAGGTGCATCGGAGGCGAGCAACTCGTTGGCGACCAGCCAAGGCCGAGCGTCCTCGACGGCCCGCAGACGGTCCTGTCCCGACTCCAGATCGATCGTGTTGATGAACGCCTGCACCCGTCGCAGGGGTCCCGGTGCGGGCTTGGCTTCGGAGTCTCCCGCCCATTCCTCGAGTGTCGACGTCATGCCGCCAGTGTAGCCACGACATGACCGGTAATCCAGATTGACTAGTCATGCATGACCGGTATAGCGTAAATGACAGTCACGGACTGAGACGAACGAGTGAGGAGAATCGACATGACATCGCATCAGCAGGTTTGGCTCGACGTGCTCGAGTCCGTATCGCCCGCGGCCGCCGCACGCGACACCGGCAGCGCGCCTTCCTGGGCGGCACGGTTACGCGCGCGATTGTTCGCCGCCCGCTACGACCGTGAGATCGAGGCGGGGGTTAGCCCCGCCGCAGGCAGCCCGCTCGCAGCACACTGGATGCGGCTGACCTCCGACCGCGAACGCCAGGACTTGGCCTTCGGGCTATGCAAATTGGCCCGCGAGGCGGAAAGCGCCGGTGCCGCACTGAATTCGCGGATTCCGATTCGGGCCGCCGGCGTTCGCCACGCGTCCACGGTCATCGACGACGTGCTCGAACGACTGACCGGTCCGGCGCCCGTCCGCGCCCGCGGCATGGCACGACTGCGGATTCTGCTGTCCGACGGCCGCGGTCCCGTGTATCGCGCGGGTCAAGGCACGATCAGCGCCGCGATGCGCGGAGCGCTCGCGACGCTGTGACGTCAGCCCTCTGTGAGGTAAGCGTCTACCGCTTTTGCACCGCGCCGACGATGGACAACAGAATCACCGAGCCGAGGATCGCGGTGAAGAGCGTGAACCACCAGCCACCCGCCGCGGTGTCGAGGAAGAAGCTCAACAAGAATCCACCGATGAGCGCGCCGACGATCCCGATGACGATGTTCATCAAGATGCCAGAGCCGCCGCCCTTGACGATCTTCCCGGCAAGCCAGCCGGCGATGGCGCCGATGATGATGTACCCGATCCACCCGACGCTGGTGAGCGTGGTGGACCTCGCAGCAAGAAACTCCGTAGCCGTGATCATGTCCATGCCGAACTCCTGCCTTTACCCGCGACGCCCAGCACCGCTGCTGGGTCACCATCCGGTATAGCGATGGAGCGTAACGATTGAACTGCCGAAACGGACACGATCGTCTGTGAGGTCTCAGCCTCCCGGCATCATCCCGGGAGGTGCGTCGGTCACCGGTACTGGGACGCCGACCGGCACGCGCGGCTTCGGCGCGTTCGGGTCGGGTGGCGGGGCGTTCGGGTCCGGCTCAGCCGGCGGCGGCGGAGGCGGAGGGGTGAAGGGCCTGATCGACTGCGCCAGTACGACGGCGGCGTCCCTGTCGATCGGATTCTTCGCCGAGCCCAGCCACACCACGAACCAACGCTCTGGTGTTCGCTGCCCACGTGGTGTCCCGGCGGGCGGCGTCGAACCGATGACGCCAGCCCAGATTTGGCCGTCTGGCTTGCTCGTATCGGTGAACTTCACGTCGTAGGACGAGAAGGCGCCAGGCAGGTCGCCCGCGGTGAGCGGACCGGCGGCCTGGTTGACCCGCGTTCCGGCGTAGGGCAGGAAGAACTCGCCCATGTCGGAGGCCAGCCGTGTGGCCGCCTTGGCGTCGTCGGACTCCGCGCCTGCGAACAGCTTCAGGTCCAGTCGGCCGAGAAGCACGCTGGTGTCAGCGGGGCCCGCTGTCGCGCCGGACGGTGGGATCTTGGTCAGCAATGCCTGACCGTACGACAGGTTGGTGTTGTCGGAGACCTGCCATCCAGCAGGCACGACGAAGCTGAGGCCACCAGCGGCGTTGTCGACGCGTCCCGGCTCCCTGGGCGGCGGTGGTGGCGGTACGTCGCCGTCGGCTGGGGGCGGTGGCGGTGGCACATTGGTGTCAGCGGGCGGCGGCGGAGGTGCAGGCGGCTCGGGATCGGCGTGGGCGATCGCACCGGACAGCGCTAGCGTTGCGGCGGTAGCGGTGGCGACAACACTGACGGACAGCGTCTTCGCAAGACTCCTGTATTTGCGGCGTCGAGTGCTCACGTGCGGGTGTTGCATGGGAACGAAACTACCGTGTTACCGCCGTGACGCAAGTGAGAGTCGCTCTTAGAGTGTCAGTTGTAACGATTGCTGTGCAACGGAAACGTGCGCCAAGACATGCCATTGGCAGGTTGCTGGCAGCATGAGTCGCCGTGCGCCGCGCTGGGCCGACGCACACCTGTTCTGTGACCTTGATCGCTGCTGGCTTCTGGGCCGTTACGGCCCCGCGTGCACGCCGACCTCCTGGGACTTCACCACGAAGTACAGGCGCTCCCCCGGTGCCAGCCCGAGGTCCGCGGCAGCCTCGGCGGTGACGTCCGCGGCCAGCCCCGGTGCGCCGTCGGGCTGCTCCTCGGCCCGGATGCGGATCGCTGGTCCCCGATTGTCGAGTTCGGCAACGACGACCTCGACGACGTTGCGTGGGCTGCCGTGAGGCTTGTCGCGATACACCGCGACCGCCGAAGGCGGGAACACGGCGACCGCGGAGTCGCCAGGCTGAACGCCCGCATCGTGACCGCCGTGCCAAACCGCACCCCACGCGGTCGACACCGTGCCATCCGCTCCAGCTCGACCCGCGATGAGGTTGACGCCGGCAAACCGTGCCCCGAAACGACTGCGCGGCGTGGCCAATACTTCGGTCGTCGAACCCGATTCGACGATTCGACCCTCCTCGATCACGACGACCCTGTCGGCAAGGGTGACCACGTCGAGCATGTCGTGCGTCACTAGCAGCGCCGAGCGACCGTCGCGGGCGAGGACGCGGCGCAGCACTCTGCGCATCGCCGTGGCGACGGCGACGTCGAGACCGGTCAGTGGTTCGTCGAGCAGCAGGACGTCGGGATCCGCGGCCAATGCCCTCGCAAGGGCCACTCGCTGCGCCTGTCCCCCCGACAGTTGACGCGGCATCCGCTTGATCAGTTCGCCGGCTTCGACCTCGTCGAGCCAGTGTTGCGACAACGCGCGGGAGTCCTTGCGGCTCAACCGCTTGGCTGCGCGCGGGCCGAATGCGACGTTCGCACCTGCCGTCAGGTGGGGAAAGAGTAGGGGGTCCTGCATGAGCAGTCCGACGCGTCGGTCATGGGTGTCGACGTGAACTCCGGCAGACGTGTCGGTCAGGACGCGCCCGCCGACCCTCACCTCCCCCTCGTCCGGCCGAACCAAGCCCGCAAGGACGTGCAGAACGGTCGACTTCCCAGCGCCGTTCGGCCCAAGCACAGCGAGCACTTCGCCGGCGGCGACACTGAATTCGAGTTCCAGACGGCGTGATTCGACGACCGCGCGCAAATCGACTCCGCTCACCTCGAGTCACCAGCCACCGACGCCACCCGACTTGAGGGTGCGACTGCCCAAACCGATGACCACCACGGCGGCCAAGGCGACGAGCAACACCGATAGTGCGACGGCGGCGTTGGTGTCGACCTCGCGTTGTAGATAGATCTCCAGCGGGAGCGTCCGGGTGACGCCCTCACGAGAACCTGCGAACGTCAGCGTTGCGCCGAACTCCCCAAGGGAGCGGGCAAAGGCCAACACGGTCCCCGAGGCCAGCCCCGGGGCCAACAGCGGCAACGACACTCTCCACCACACCATGGTCGGCCTAGCCCCCAACGTGGCGGCGACCACCTCGTAGTCGGCGCCCGCGGTCCTTGCCGCCCCCTCCAGCGCTATGACTAGGAAGGGCAGCGACACGAAGGTCTGTGCCAGCACGACCGCGGTCGTCGTGAACGCGATCGACATTCCCGCCGTGTCGAGATACCGGCCGAGGAGCCCAAGGCGGCCGAACGCGTAGAGCAGCGCGATGCCACCCACCACCGGAGGCAGCACCAAGGGAAGAAGGATCAGGGGCCGGGTCCACCTGACGAGCCGGGAGTCGCTGCGCGCCAACACCAATGCCATTGGCACCCCGAGCAAGAGGCACAGCACGGTGCTGGCACCCGCGGTCTTGAAGCTGAGCTCGAGCGCGGTGAGCGACGAGCGACTGGTGATCAGCGACCAGAACTGAGGCCAGTCGACCCTTGCGATCAGCGCGACGAGCGGCAGGACGACGAAGACCGCGCCGAGAGCGGCGGGTGCGTAGATCCAGCGCGGCAAGCCGCTCGCTCGAGTCAAGGCTTGGCGAAGCCTGCCTTGTCGAGGATCTCTTGACCGGCCTCACCTGTCACTAGGGCGACGAACTTCTTGGCCGCCTCGGCGTCTGCCGCAGTCTTCAGCACGGCGATCGGGTAGGTGTTGATCGCCACGGACGACTCGGGGAACTCGACGGTGGCCACCTTGTCGCCTGCGCCGATCCCGTCGGTGACGTAGACGACGCCGGCATCGGCCTGCCCGCTGGTGACCTTGGTGAGAACGTCGGTGACCGAGGACTCCTCGCTGACCGGGTTCAAGGTCACCTTCATCGCCTGCTCGACCTTCTCGGTGGCAGAGCCGCACGGCACCTGTGGCGCGCACACGACGACGTCGAGGCCGGGCTTGGCGAGGTCGGCGAACGACGTGATGCCCTTCGGGTTGCCCGGCGAGGTCACGATCACCAGGGTGTTCGCGGCGAAGTTGACTGGGTCGCCCGAGAGGAGTCCTGCCTTCCCGAGCTTGTCCATGTTCTTCGTGTCGGCCGAGGCGAAGACGTCGGCCTTTGCGCCCTGGGTCAACTGCGTGACGAGGTCGGACGAGCCTGCGAAGTTGAAGTCGACGGTCCAGCCGGGATTGTCGGTCTTGAACTCCTCGCCGATGTCGGTGAACGTCTTCTTCAGCGATGCGGCCGCGAACACCGTGAGCGTGCCACCGCTCGTGCCGGTGGTGGCGCTGCTATTGGTGTTGCCGCCGGAGCCACAGCCTGCGAGGACGAGGACTGCCAAGAGCGCCACCAGGAGGCGGTGGAATCGGGCCACGCGGAGAACCCTATTGGAGTTTTTCGGCCGTGTCCGTAGATCTTCGCGTGGCGGGTTTCCCCTCCTAGCTACTGTCCAGTAACATATTCGTGACTCGCTGAGTTCAGCGTCGAACACGAGGAGGCCGTGATGATGGATGTGCTGCTCACGGGCGGGGATACCGAGCTTGGCCGCACGATTGCCGAGGGGTTTCGCGATGCGGGACACCGCGTCGTGCTTGCCGGGGCGAACCGCGCCGATGTAGAGGTGGCCGCCAAGGAGCTCGACGTCGATTCGATCGTCTTCGACAACACCGATCCGGCCAGCCTCGAGGCCGCTCGCGGTCAGTTCCCCCGCCATCTCGACACCATCGTCAACGTGCCCGCGCCGCATGTGGACAGGGTCGACCCCCGCACGTACACCTTGGTCCAGCGGGCGGCGGCGTGGCGCAGATCGCTCGACGCAAACCTGCTGTCGGCCGTCCTCACCGTCCAGATCCTCGGCGACCACCTCCGCTCCGGCGGGTCGATCGTCAACGTCGTGCCTGGCAACGCCACCGACGGCAGCCCGGAGGCAGCGATCAAGGCCGCGGTGGGCCAGTGGACCGAGGCCGAGGCCGCCCACTTCGGCATCCGCGGCATCACCGTCAACACCGTCGCGCCCGGCAAGGGTGTCGAGCCCGGCTATGACGGCATCAACATGACGACCCCGTCGGTTGCAGCCGAAATCACAAGGCTCGCACTGTTTCTCACGACGCCGTCCGCTCGGCACATCACCGGCCAGACCCTGCACGTGAGCCACGGCGCGCTGGCCAATTTCGGCTGACGCGCCTTTATTCCCGCCTTCGCGCTGAGTGAAACGGGGTACCGGTTCCGTTTAGCCGTGGCTAGGGTCGAACGCGTGACCATTCGACTCGGACTTCAAATTCCCAACTTCTCCTACGGCACGGGCGTCGAGGAACTCTTCCCCACCGTGATCGCGCAAGCACAGGAAGCCGAAGCCGCTGGCTTCGATTCCGTGTTCGTGATGGACCACTTCTACCAATTGCCAGGGCTGGGTACCCCCGACCAGCCGATGCTCGAGGCGTACACGGCGCTCGGGGCGCTTTCGACCGCGACACAGCGGGTGCAACTCGGCACTCTCGTTACTGGCAATACGTACCGCAATCCGACGCTGCTGGCCAAGGCGATCACCACCCTCGACGTCACGAGCCAGGGTCGAGCGATCCTCGGAATCGGCACCGGCTGGTTCGAGCTCGAGCACGACCAGCTGGGGTATGACTTCGGCACCTTCACCGACCGCTTCAACAGGTTGGACGAATCGCTGCAGATCGTGCTGCCGATGCTCAGGGGCGAGCGGCCGACGTTTTCCGGCAAGTACTACCGCGCCAACGAGGCGATGGCGAATCCGCGCTTCCGCGATCACATTCCGCTGATGATCGGCGGCAGCGGTGAGAAGAAGACGATCCCGTTGGCGGCCAAGCACTTCGACCACCTGAACGTCATTGCGGGTTTCGATGAGCTACCTCGCAAGGTGCAGGTGGCCAGGGAGGCATGCGAGAAGATCGGACGCGACCCTTCGACGTTGGAGACCAGCGTGCTCGGGATGGCGATGATCGATGAGAAGGTGAGCTTGGACGTGGTACCCGACGACTACAAGCAGCAGGCCCTGGTCGGTGGCCCCGCGCAGATCGCCGAGCAGATCAAGGAGAAGGTGCTCGACGCAGGCGTCGACGGCATCATCCTCAGCCCGATCACCAACATCAACGGCTACGAGCCCGGCAAGATCACCGCGGTGGCCGAAGCCCTCAAACCCGTGCTCAGCGCATGAACACTCGGTGAGGTGCGGTATCTCACCGCGCTGCCCGGATGCTTGCCGACTAACCTATGAGTTGTATTGAGTAGGTTCCCGTCGACTAGGAGATGAAATGAGCCACCCCGGAGCTACGGCGTCGGATCGGCACAAGGTCGTCATCATCGGTTCGGGATTCGGTGGGTTGAATGCGGCCCAGAAGCTGAAGCGGGCCGACGTCGACGTCAAGCTGATCGCCCGGACCACGCACCATCTGTTCCAGCCCCTGCTGTACCAGGTGGCCACCGGCATCATCTCCGAAGGCGAGATCGCTCCACCCACCCGGCTGATCCTTCGCAAGCAGGAGAACGCCCAGGTGCTACTCGGCGACGTCACCCACATCGACTTGGCCAACAAGACGGTGCACTCGGAACTGCTTGGCCACGACTACAGCACTCCGTACGACGACCTGATCATCGCTGCGGGCGCTGGTCAGTCGTACTTCGGAAACGACCACTTCGCCGAGTTCGCGCCGGGCATGAAGTCGATCGACGACGCCCTCGAGCTGCGCGGGCGCATCCTCGGCGCATTCGAACAGGCCGAGCGGTCCAGTGACCCGGCTCGCCGTAGAAAACTGTTGACGTTCGTCGTCGTCGGCGCCGGTCCTACGGGTGTCGAGATGGCGGGCCAGATCCAGGAGCTCGCCGACCAGACACTCAAGGGCAGCTTCCGCCTCATCGACCCGTCCGAGGCACACGTCATCCTCCTCGACGCGGCTCCTGCAGTCCTTCCGCCGATGGGCGAGAAGCTTGGTCTCAAGGCCAAGGCTCGGTTGGAGAAAATGGGTGTCGAGGTTCAGCTGAACGCGATGGTGACCGACGTCGACCGCAACGGCATCACGGTCAAGGACTCCGACGGCACGATCAGGCGCATCGAGTCGGCGTGCAAGGTCTGGTCGGCTGGCGTTTCGGCGAGCCCACTGGGCAGAGACCTCGTAGAGCAGTCCGACACCGAGATCGACAGGGCTGGACGGGTGAAGGTCAACCCCGACCTCTCGATCCCTGGTCATCCGAACGTCTTCGTCATCGGTGACATGGCGTACGTAGAAGGGGTCCCCGGCATGGCGCAGGGCGCCATTCAGGGCGCCAAGTACGTGGCCGACATCCTGAAGAACGAGGCCAAGGCTCGCGAACACGGGACAAAGCCAAAGCCGCGCGAGCCCTTTAGTTACTTCGACAAGGGCTCGATGGCGACGGTGTCGAAGTACAACGCCGTCGCGCAGATTCCCCTCGGCAGTTCCAAGAAGCTGGAGTTCGGCGGCTTCTTCGCGTGGCTGGCCTGGCTCGGCCTTCACCTCATCTACCTGGTTGGCTTCAAGACCAAGGTGGCAACGCTGTTGTCGTGGGCGGTGACGTTCCTGAGCCGCGAGCGGGGTCAGCTGACGATCACCGAGCAGCAGGCATATGCGCGAACACGGCTGGAGCAACTCGAGGACCTCGCCGCATCGGTGCGCGAAACCGAAAAGGCCGCCAGCTAGCTCAACCGGTCGCCCTGCCACGTCGCCAGGCCGCCTCCTGCGGCTAGCTCGAGCAGGGTTCCCTTGGCGTCGTACCTCGTTTCGGGATAACGCAATTCGCTGACGCATGCGCGCGGTGCGCCGAGCTCGTCGTCGGCTACCGCCGCAGTGCCGAGTTCGACCCTGTGTCTCAGCAGAGGTGCGCCATCGACGTCGGCATGCAGCGTCCCCGACCAAAACCCTTCGCGTTCAAAGGATCTGCCGATCTGAACTCGTTCGCGCAGGCGCGCCGTCGACTTGCCGTGCAAAGCGAGGCGGATCGACGTCACGTGGCGAGACGATCCTGCGATGATGGTCGGCTGCGGGTCGAGGTCCAACTCGCCCGCCACCTCGAGATGCCACGTCGCGCGCGATTCGAGGTTGGCCGCCCCCGGCAGGGCAACGGTCGCCGCTGCACTGCGCAGCCGCAGGCGAGCACCTGGTTCCACGATGACGCGCACGCTGATGGTGTCGCCGCCGAGCGGCGTGGCGGCCGCCGAGACGAGATGCACGGTGTCGGCCTCGGTTCGCCGCGCGGCCAGTCCGCCGACGCATTCGATGCGTGGGCCCCTGCCAGGGCTCGCGACGATGAGTACCTCCGAGAGCATACGACGCTAGCTCTGGACCGGTACTCGCAGTTGCGAACGCACCCAAGCGAGTACGGCAGTCGCCGCGGGGTCGTCGGTCAGCGAGATCAACACGAATGGGCGGTCGCCACGTGCCGCCGCCGCGTCGCGACGCATGACGTCGAGGTCGGCACCGACCATGGGCGCCAGGTCGGTCTTGTTGATCACCAACAGGTCCGAGAACGTCACCCCAGGGCCACCCTTGCGCGGCACCTTGTCGCCGCCCGCGACGTCGACGACGAAGATCTGGACGTCGACCAACCCAGAGGAGAACGTTGCAGTGAGGTTGTCTCCGCCTGATTCGACGAGGATGAGATCAAGCGAGTCATTCTGTGCGACAAGGTCTTCGATGGCGTCGAGGTTGGCGGTGATGTCGTCGCGAATGGCGGTGTGCGGGCAGCCGCCAGTCTGTACGGCGGCGATGCGATCATCGGGAAGCACCGCGTGCCTGCGAAGAAAGTCGGCGTCCTCGGTGGTGTAGATGTCGTTCGTCAGAACGGCAAGCGACACCTCGTCGCGCAGCTGCCTGCACAACGCCGCGACCAACGCGGTCTTGCCAGAGCCGACGGGGCCACCGATGCCGATGCGCAGTGGCTCCCCCTGGCGCCGGACCCGCCGTGGGCGGTCGGCATGAACGTGTGGCTCTCCGTCGATGAGATGTGGTGGCATGCTGAACCTTTCGAGAAACTAGCGTCACGACATGAACAGCGGACGTTCACGTTCGACGTGCCGTTGCGCCAGCACGTCGAGGAGCGGGTCGGATAGGTCGGCCAATTCCTTTGCCGCATCGGCGGCTATCTGGTCGCACATGGGCGCGAGCTCGAACGTCAGGGCTGCCACGTCCCCTGGATCGAGCGCCAGGAGCCGTTGAGCGGCTGTCGCCGATCCGGTCATCGTGGTGTAGACGATGGACAGTGAAACGTCCTGGGGTAGCAGCCCGCTCGCGGATCCGACGCGCCCCGCCGCGACGCCGAGGTGGGGTTTGGCTCCGAGAGCGTCCCAGTCGTGGTCGGCCCACACCCGACGGGCCAATCGGCTCAGCCCCCTCCCCTGGGCGCGCGACGCGTCGCGCGCAGCCGGGGCGGGAGTGCGGGCATCGGTCTCGCGATCGGCCTGCTCGACGGTCAGCGTGCCGGTACTCACCGCGACTGCCAACGAGGCCGTCACCAACCCGTGCGTACGGATTCGTCGTCGCAGATACGCGCGCAGCGTCGCGAGGTCGACGACCAACCCGCTGGTGACGGCCTCCTCGACGCCGCCTGAGTGGACGTGGCCGCCGGTCGGGAGTCGGGAGTCGGCAAGGGCCAACAGCGTTGCGAGGCTGGACATTAGAACAGGAAGTATCTCTGCGCCATCGGCAGTTCGCTCGCGGGCTGCTCGGCCCAGACGTCTCCGTCGATGCGCACGGTGAACGTGTCGGGATCGACCTCGATGCTCGGCAGCGCGTCGTTGAGCGGCATCTGCGCCTTGCCAACCTTGCGAACGTCCTTGACGGGGACGAGGCGACGGTTGACGGCAAGACGATCGGCCAGTCGGTCGTCGATCGCGGCGGGTGCGACGAAGTGCACCGAAGTGGCGGCCGCGGCGGCGGGTGCGGCGCCGAACATCGGTCGCGGGAGAACTGGCTGCGGTGTGGGGATCGACGCGTTCGCGTCCCCCATCGCCGCCCACGCGATCATGCCGCCCTTGATCACCGCGTGCGGGCGGACGCCGAAGAACGCGGGCTCCCACAGGACCAGGTCGGCGAGCTTGCCGACCTCGACGGAGCCGATCTCGTCGTCCATGCCGTGCGCGACCGCCGGGCAGATCGTGTACTTGGCGACGTAGCGCCGCACGCGGTTGTTGTCCGCTGCGCCGTCGCCCTCCAACGCGCCTCGCCGCTTCTTCATCACGTGCGCGGTCTGCCAGGTACGCATCACGACCTCACCGATGCGACCCATGGCCTGAGCATCACTGCCGATCATCGAGATGGCGCCGATGTCGTGCAGCAGATCCTCGGCTGCGATGGTCGACGGTCGGATCCGGCTCTCGGCGAACGCGAGATCCTCGGGGACGCTGGGATTCAGGTGGTGGCACACCATCAGCATGTCGAGGTGTTCGTCGAGGGTGTTGACCGTGTGCGGCCGAGTCGGATTGGTCGAACTGGGCAGCACGTTCGGATGCGAGACGACGGTGATGATGTCGGGAGCGTGGCCCCCGCCCGCTCCCTCGGTGTGATACGCGTGGATGCCTCGACCGTTGATCGCAGCAAGGGTGTCCTCGACGAAACCAGCCTCGTTCAATGTGTCCGAGTGCAGGTTGGCTTGCACGCCAGAGGCATCAGCGACCCTCAAACATGCGTCGATGGCGGCAGGCGTGGTGCCCCAGTCCTCATGAAGCTTGAAACCTGCTGCGCCAGCACGCAATTGCTCCCACATGGCCTCGGCGCTCACGGTATTGCCCTTGCCCAACAGCGCGACGTTGAGCGGCCAGTGGTCGAGCGCCTCCAGCATGCGTGCCAGATGCCATGCGCCGGGGGTCACGGTGGTGGCCTTGCTGCCCTCCGCCGGTCCGGTGCCTCCAGCGACGATCGTGGTGATCCCGCCGCCGAGCGCTTCTTCCATGATCTGCGGGCAGATCAGGTGGACGTGGCAGTCGATGGCTCCCGCGGTGACGATGCGGCCGTTGCCCGCGATGATCTCTGTAGATGGGCCGACCACCAGGTCGGGATGCACGCCGGACATGATGTCGGGGTTGCCGGCCTTGCCGATGGCCGTGATGCGCCCATCGCGAATGCCGATGTCGGCCTTGATGATTCCCCAGTGATCGATGATGACCACACCGGTGATGACGGTGTCGGGTGCGCCGTCGGCGCGGGTCGCCCGCGACTGGCCCATCGACTCGCGCAGCACCTTGCCGCCGCCGAAGACCGCTTCGTCGCCCGCACGCCCAGGGCCGCCGCTACGGTCTTCGGTGATCTCGACGAACAGGTCGGTGTCGGCGAGTCGGATCCTGTCGCCCGTCGTCGGACCGAACAGGGCGGCGTACCTCGCCCTAGAGAGTTCCGTCATTGCGGATCCAGCTTTCCTGGCGGAGTCAGGGACAGACCGTGCACCTCGCGCAGGCCGCTCAGCGGAACGAGCGAGACATGCTGTGCAACACCGGGTTCGAAGCGCACCGCGGTGCCCGCGGGGATGTCGAAGCGGTAGCCGTGCGCCGCATCGCGGTCGAACGACAGTGCGGCGTTGGCCTGCGGCAGGTGTACGTGGCTGCCGACCTGGACGGGTCGATCGCCGGTGTTCACGATGTTCAGCGCCAGGCGTTCGGCGCCGTCGTTGAGCGCGATGTCACCCTCTCCGTAGAGGATCTCTCCGGGAATCACGGGCACTCCTCTACGGGATTGGGTCGTGGACGGTGACGAGTTTCGTGCCGTCCGGAAACGTGGCCTCTACCTGCACGTCGTGCAGCATCTCGGGTACGCCCTCCATCACGTCCTCACGGCTGAGAACTTCACGCCCGCTGTTCATCAACTCCGCAACGGTGCGGCCGTCGCGGGCGCCTTCGAGGATGTGGTCGGTGATCAACGCGACGGCCTCGGGATGATTCAGCCGTAGCCCCCGCGCCTGCCGGCGCCGGGAGAGTTCGGCCGCGTATGAGATGAGCAGGCGGTCCTGCTCGTGCGGGGTCAGGCGCATAGCTCGCGATCCTGCCACGGCCCGCGCAAGTCAGCAGCGCAGGCGCAATCGGGCAGACGCTAGCGACGGGGTTCGGACTCCGGCATGTTCTGCAGCCGCACCTGCCCACGTGCCACGAGCCTGTCCTGCTCGTCGGTGATGGTGATGGCCCACAACTGTTGTCGACGACCGCGGTGGATCGGCGTCGAAGTCGCCGTGACCGTGCCAGAGGAGATGGCACGCAGGAAGTCGGTGTTGTTGTTGACTCCGACGACGGACCCGCCGCCGCCGGTCGACGTCAGCCAGACGTGGGCCGAGACGCTCGCGAGGCTCTCGACGATCGCGCAATACACACCGCCGTGCACGATGCCCCACGGCTGCAAGAGCTCGTCCTTGATCGTCAGCTCTGCGCGTCCGCCGTCTGGCGTGACCTCTAGGAAGGTCAATCCGAGTTCGCTGTCGAACCCGGCACCAAGGCCGGGTGGCACGGAAGAGGTCACGGTGATTTTTCTACACGGCGAGCGATCGACACGGGAATGCGGGAGGGCCCCGCACCAAAGGTGCGGGGCCCTCCCTCGAGTGGACCGGGGGTCTCTGCAGCCCTCAGGAACTCCGCGGCGGTCCGGTGGTTCTGTCGCTCCAACCTCTGAGCCGTTCGTCCGTGCCAAGGATAGGCAAGGCTGCCCTAATTTAGCAATGCCTTCGTCGCACAGGTTCGGCTCGAACCCCGCACCGGGGCGCCAAAGCCAACCAGGGCGTCGAGAACCGCTTGTGCGCGACGCATGCTCGTCAGCTCGCTCACGCCCGCAAGCAAGGGCACCTGTGTCGCGGCGCCCACCACGGCGGCACCGACGACGTGCCACATCGCCGGGACGCTCACCAGGCCTTGGCTGACTTCGTAGAGCCTTTCGAACAGCGGTTCCAGCGCGCGGTGACTTCGATGCGCCACCCACGTCGCCAAGGCCGCCTCGCTGGGCAACGCCACGATGCGGTCGCGGGCGGCGCACCTGCGATGCCCTCCGACGTGCGACCCGAAGTACGGATCGGACGGCAGTGCGCGGACCGTCGGATCGACGACCCCAACCCAATCGATCGCACCATCGGAGTCGACGTGCACCCACAAGTTCTCCAACCCCGTGTCCCAGGCACGCCCCTCCAGGGCCAGCAATGGAATCACCCGGCCGATGACGACGTGCGACAGCGTTGCGGCCAACTGCTGGGCGACGGCGACCCGACTGTCGGTCTCGGCGGCGGCCGAATCGAACATCGTTTGCAACCTGTCCGTGCTCAGCGCCTCGGCGAGCGGCCACCACCGTCTCCTGGTGAGGTCGCTCATCACGGCCACGCCGTACACGCGCGGGCACTCGGGACACAGATCGCGCAGTCGTCTGCTCGACTCGTGCAGCGGAAGCGTCCTGCCGATCGCCATGCGCGCGATGAGTGGGTCGTCGACGACGACGGTCATGAGCCACCTCCGTAAGTTAGGTTAGCCTTACTATAGTTACAGGGCGGACGAGGGAAACCTCTTGTGACTGGACTCACAACGGCGTGGGAAACGCGTGCTGGGCGGGGCCTTCGAGGAATCGACGGCGACGACGGCTGCACTGATTACGCCGTCGGAAAAATGGATACGACGCCACGTAGTAAGCGCGTAGTACCCTTTACTCATTGCTCAGGAGAGTGAACGGACCGTGGTTATTAACAAGACGAGGGCCAAGCTGACACGTCTCGGGGAACTCGAACGCGCGGTGATGGACCACCTGTGGTCATCGCGTGAACCCCAGACGGTCAGGCAGGTGCACGAGGCGTTGTCCGCGCACCGCGAACTGGCGTACACGACGATCATGACGGTGCTGCAGCGGCTCGCCAAGAAGAATCTCGTCATCCAGCATCGCGACGACCGTGCGCACCGATACGCACCAACCCACGGTCGCGACGAACTGGTCGCAGGCCTGATGGTCGACGCGTTGGACCAGGTGTCGGATTCGGATAGCCGCGAGGCCGCGCTGGTCCACTTCGTCGAGCGCGTTGGCGCCGACGAGGCCGACGCGCTGCGTCGCGCGCTCGCCGAACTGGAAGCCAAACATCGCACGGAGACTCCGGGTAGCACTCCGGGCACCGCCTGAGGGAGACTTACCACGTGTCCGCGCTGGCCTTCGCTCTCGTAGCGTTGCTGCTCGTCGGACCGGTACCGGCGATGTTGGCAAGAGCGTCGTGGCCACTGCGCGCACCGAGGGCCGCCGTCGTGCTGTGGCAGTCGATCGCCCTTGCCGCCGTTCTCTCCGCCTTCAGCGCGGGTTTCGCGATCGCAAGCAGGTTGTTCGTACCTGGCCCCGATGGACGCCCTACCGCAACGATCACCAGTGAGGTCCATGCACTCGGCTGGCCGTTGTGGCTGCTCTACGTCGCGGTGTTCGCGCTCACGGTGCTCGTCGGCGCCCGGTTGGTGGTGGCCATCGTGCAGGTCGCGATCGCGACCCGACGGCGGCGTGCGCATCACCGCATGATGGTCGACCTGCTCAGCACGTCGCACGACTCCGCGCCCGCGGTCTGTACGCAGGCCAGCGGGCTGCGCATCCTCGACGTCGCGCAACCGCTGGCCTACTGTCTGCCTGGCGTGCGCAGCCGCGTCGTCGTAAGCCACGGCACCATCACCACCTTGTCCGACGGCGAGATCGGCGCCATCCTCACGCACGAACGGGCCCACCTGCGCGCCCGCCACGACCTAGTTCTGGAGATGTTCACCGCGGTTCATGCCGCGTTCCCTCGCTTCGTCCGAAGTGCCAGTGCGTTGGACGCGGTCCGACTGTTGATCGAACTGCTCGCCGACGACGCAGCCGTCCGCGTCGCGGGCCCCACTCCCCTAGCCCGTGCACTCGTTGCGTGCGCCGCGGGACGGACTCCGTCGGGTGCGCTGGCCGCAGGCGGGCCAACGACGGTGCTGCGCGTCCGACGGCTGGGTGGCCAGCCCAACAGCGCGCTGCTGTCAGCCGCGGCATACTTGGCCGCCGTCGCCGTGCTCGTCGTACCCACCGTCGCGCTCGCGGTGCCGTGGCTTACCGAACTCGAGCGACTCTTCGCCGCCTGACCACCGCCCCTCCGCTAGACACCAGAAGTCCAGTTCCACGACAAAAACGAAAGGCTGCCCGTGACCTCGTCCGACACCTCCAACACCACAGGCACGGCGCAGATTGGGGTCACCGGCCTCGCCGTGATGGGCTCGAATCTCGCGCGCAACTTCGCACACCACGGCTACACCGTGGCGCTGCACAACCGTTCGGTCGCCAAGACCGATGCATTGCTCGCGGAGCACGGTTCGGAGGGCAACTTCGTCAAGGGTGAGACGATTCCGGAATTCCTTGCAGCACTTGAGAAGCCGCGGCGCGTCATCATCATGGTCAAGGCGGGCGATCCCACCGATGCCGTGATCAACGAGCTCGCCGACGCAATGGAGGAGGGCGACATCATCATCGATGGCGGAAACTCCCTCTACACCGACACCATCCGCCGCGAGAAGGCGATCCGCGAGCGCGGTCTGCACTTCGTCGGCGCTGGCATCTCCGGCGGCGAGGAGGGTGCGCTCAACGGCCCGTCGATCATGCCCGGCGGCCCAGCCGAGTCCTACAAGTCGCTCGGCCCTCTGCTCGAAGACATCTCCGCCCACGTCGACGGGGTGCCGTGCTGCACGCACATCGGTCCCGACGGGGCGGGCCACTTCGTCAAGATGGTGCACAACGGCATCGAGTACTCCGACATGCAGCTGATCGGTGAGGCCTACCAGCTACTGCGCGACGGATTGGACAAGACCGCGCCCGAGATCGCCGAGATCTTCGCCGAGTGGAACTCCGGCGACCTGGACAGCTATCTCATCGAGATCACCGCCGAGGTGCTGAAGCAGATCGACGCCAAGACGGGCAAGCCGCTCGTCGACGTCATCCTCGACGAGGCCGAACAGAAGGGCACCGGGCGCTGGACGGTGAAGTCCGCGCTGGATCTCGGTGTACCTGTCACCGGTATCGCCGAGGCCGTGTTCGCACGCGCGCTGTCCGGTTCAGTGGCGCAACGCAAGGCCACCACCGGCCTGGCGTCCGGCGAGCTGGGCGCCAAGCCAACCGACGCGGCGCAATTCATCGACGACGTCAGCAAGGCGCTGTATGCATCGAAGATCATCGCGTATGCCCAGGGGTTCAACCAGATTCAGGCAGGCAGCGCCGAGTACGACTGGGGCATCACCCTCGGCGACATGGCCACGATCTGGCGTGGCGGCTGCATCATCCGGGCGAAGTTCCTCAACCGCATCAAGGAGGCCTACGACCAGGACCCACAGTTGGCCACCCTGATCGCCGCGCCGTACTTCCGCGAGGCCGTCGAGGCAGGCATCGACAGCTGGCGCCGGGTCGTGGTGAAGGCGACCGAACTCGGCATCCCGATTCCCGGGTTCAGCTCGGCGTTGTCCTACTACGACGCATTGCGCACCGAGCGGTTGCCCGCGGCTCTCACGCAGGGCCTACGGGACTTCTTCGGCGCGCACACCTACGGCCGCATCGACGCCGACCCGAGCAAGAAGTTCCACACCCAGTGGAGCGGCGACCGCAGCGAATCGCCGGTCTAGTCATGCAGTTCCTGCACGGCCACGTCCCGCCGTACGACCTGACGTACAACGACGTCTTCATCGTTCCCGGGCGCTCGGACATCACCTCGCGGTTCGACGTCGACCTGTCCACCGCGGACGGATCGGGTACGACGATCCCGGTCGTGGTCGCCAACATGACGGCGGTCGCGGGCAGGCGGATGGCGGAGACGATCGCGCGGCGTGGCGGCATCGTCGTTCTGCCGCAAGACCTTCCGATCGACGCGGTCAAGCACACGGTGGACTTCGTCAAGAGCCGAGATCTGGTGATGGACACCCCGGTGATCCTCGCACCGGACGACTCGGTCTCCGATGCGACCGCGTTGCTTCACAAGCGCGCGCACGGTGCCGCCGTCGTGGTCTCCGATGGCCGTCCGATCGGCTTGGTCACCGAGCACTCCTGCGCGGGTGTGGACCGTTTCGCGCGGGTTCGTGACGTCGCGGTGTCGGACTTCGTCAGCGCTCCGGTGGGCACCGACCCGCGCGCGGTGTTCGACCTGCTCGAGCACGCGCACGTCGGCGTCGCCGTGATGGTGGAGCCCGACGGAACGCTCGGCGGCGTCCTGACCCGCACGGGCGCCGTCCGCGCGGGCATCTACACACCCGCCGTCGACGCGTCTGGCCGGCTGCGGATCGCTGCGGCCGTTGGCATCAACGGCGACGTCGCCGCGAAGGCCCGTGCCCTCACCGAGGCAGGCGTGGACCTTCTCGTGATCGACACTGCGCATGGTCACCAACTCAAGATGCTGGACGCGATCAAGTCGGTGTCGTCGCTCGACCTCGGGGTTCCGTTGGCGGCGGGCAACGTGGTGTCGGCCGAGGGCACTAGGGACCTGCTCAGTGCGGGTGCCTCCATCGTCAAGGTCGGAGTGGGACCCGGCGCGATGTGCACGACACGGATGATGACGGGCGTCGGACGGCCTCAATTCTCGGCTGTCGTCGAATGTGCCGCTGCCGCAAGGCAACTCGGCGGACACGTATGGGCCGACGGCGGAGTACGGCATCCGCGCGACGTCGCGCTGGCACTGGCGGCGGGCGCCTCCAACGTGATGATCGGATCGTGGTTCGCCGGCACCTACGAATCACCGGGCGATCTGATGTACGACAGGGAGAACCAGCTGTACAAGGAGAGCTACGGCATGGCGTCCAAACGAGCCGTGGCCGCGCGAACGGCGACGGACAGCGCGTTCGACCGCGCCCGCAAGGGACTCTTCGAGGAAGGGATCTCGACGTCACGGATGGGCATGGACCCCACGCGCGGTGGTGTCGAGGACCTTCTCGACCACATCACCTCCGGCGTACGCAGCACGTGCACCTACGTTGGCGCCTCGACCCTTTCCGAGCTGCACGACAAGGTCGTCCTCGGCGTGCAGTCCGCAGCGGGCTTCGCCGAGGGGCACCCATTGCCAAGCGGTTGGTGAGTCGACCGTCGCGGACCTCTCCAGTCGCTTCGCTCACCCAGGCCGAAGACCGCTAACATGGTGCTTTCATGACGCCGGCCAAGGAAAGAGATCACGTGCCGCTGGTGCCCTCGACGGCCCCCGCATGCGAGCCGGACGACGCCGAACCCTCCAGTAGGTGGCCGGGCGAGGCGCCCGGCGAACACATTGCGAGAGTTCGATGAGCCTTACGTTCACCCTGGCCGCGTTGCTGGGCTTCGTCGTGTTGACCGCGGGCACGGCGGTGTTCGTCGCAGCCGAATTCTCTCTGACCGCGCTGGAGCGCAGCACGGTCGACGCGAACGCACGCAGCGGCGGGCAACGAGACAAGCTCGTTCAGCGCGCGCACCGCACGTTGTCGTTCCAGCTCTCTGGTGCCCAGGTTGGCATCTCCATCACCACGCTGATCACCGGTTACCTGGCCGAACCCCTTCTCGCCCAGTTGTTCAAGCCCTTGTTCGCCGCGATGTCGATGAAGCAGGGCCTCGCCGACGGGCTCGCGTTGGGCCTCGCACTCTTGATCGCCACGTCGGTGTCGATGGTGTTCGGCGAGTTGGTCCCTCAGTACCTGGCGGTGGCCAAGCCGATGGCGACGGCGCGCGTAGTGGCCGGACCGCAGCTGGTGTTCTCGATGATCACCAGGCCACTGATCTTCCTCACGAACGGCACGGCCAACTGGATTCTGCGCAGGCTCGGCATCGAGCCCGCCGAGGAGTTGCGCTCGGCGCGATCGCCGCAGGAGCTCGTCTCGCTGGTGCGCAACTCCGCGCGTCAGGGCTCGATCGACATCACGACGGCGACGCTGATGGACCGGTCGTTGCAATTCGGTGCCCGCACCGCTGAGGAGCTGATGACGCCGCGCAGCAAGATCGAGGCGCTGCAGGCGGACGACACCGTCGACGACCTGGTGGCCGAGGCGGTGGCGACGGGCTACTCACGGTTTCCGATCGTCGCAGGCGACCTCGACGAGACCATTGGAATCGTGCACGTCAAGCAAGTCTTCGCGATTCCCGTGGCCGATCGGTGCCACATCAGGTTGGCCACCGTTGCCCAGCCCGTACCGGTGGTGCCGTCGACACTGGACGGCGACGCGGTGATGGCGCAGATCCGGTCCAGCGCATTGCAGACGGCCTTGGTCGCCGACGAGTATGGCGGCATCGCGGGGATGGTGACCGGCGAGGATCTCATCGAGGAGATCGTCGGTGACGTTCGCGACGAGCACGACGACGTCAGCCCCGACGTCGTCAGAACCGGCGACGACTGGTTGGTGTCGGGCCTGCTGCGCATCGACGAGGTCGACACCGAGACGCCGTTTCGCGCCCACCATGGCGAGTACGACACCATCGGCGGCCTGGTACTCCAGGAGCTCGGCCACATTCCTGCCGAGGGCGAGTCGGTCGAACTGACGGAATTCGATCCGGACTCGTCGACCGACGAGCAGGTGCGGTGGCGAGCAACCGTCGAGCGCATGGACGGCCGCCGGATCGACCTGATCAAGCTGGTCCGGCTCGGCATCCCCGACACCGAGGCCACCGACGCGACCGACAAGACTTCAGGCGCAGGGGAGGCAGAGGATGGCTGACCTTCTCGGCGTGCTGTTCACCCTCGTACTGCTCGGCACCAACGCGTTCTTCGTCGCGGCCGAGTTCGCACTGATCTCGGCGCGCCGCGACCGCCTAGAGACCCTTTCCGAACAGGGCAAGAAGTCGGCGGTCGCCGTCATCCGAGCCGGCGAGAACCTTCCTCTGATGCTTGCGGGCGCTCAGCTCGGCATCACGGTGTGCTCGATCCTGCTCGGACGCGTCGGTGAGCCCGCCGTCGCGCACCTACTGGAAAAGCCGTTCGACCTGTTCGGCGTGCCGGACGCCGTCTTGCATACGGTGTCCTTCCTCGTCGCGATCACCGTCGTGGTGGTGCTGCACGTGTTGCTTGGCGAAATGGTGCCGAAGAACATCGCGATCGCAGGCCCCGAATCCGCGGCGATGCTGCTGGTTCCGCCCTATCTGATCTGGATCCGCGTCGCCAAGCCGTTCATCGCGATCTACGATTGGCTCGCCCAGTTGACCCTGCGCATGTTCGGCGTCGAGGCCAAGAGCGAGCTGGAGAACACCGTCTCGACGATCGAGCTGTCGGAGATGATCGCCGAGTCGTTGTCCGAAGGCCTACTCGACCCCGAGGAGCACAACCGGCTGTCACGGGCGCTGCAGATTCGCAACCGCGCCGTCGGCGACGTGGCGATTCCGCTCGACCAGGTGCGGGCCGTACCGATTGCTGGCGACGGCAAGGGGCCGACGATGGGTGCGATCGAGCGTGCGCTCGCCGATACCGGCTACTCACGGTTCCCCATCACCGACCAGTCGGGGTTCTTCGTCGGCTACCTGCACATCAAGGACGTCCTCGCACTCGTTGGCGACCCGGACACCGTCGTGGATCGGTCCCTCGTCCGGCCGCTGCCGGAGGTCGCCGCTTCGTTACCGCTGCCGGACGCCCTGTCGCGGCTGCGACGGGACAACAGCCATCTCGCACTCGTCACCAGCAATGGCCACGTGAGCGCCATGGTCGCGCTGGAGGACCTGGTCCAGGATCTGATGGGGACCGTGCGCGACGGGACCCACCATGCCTGATCTAGCGTTTGCCCCGTTGGTCCTCGACGAGAGCGTCTGGACCGAACGCGAGCGGGTGCACGCCACTCGGGTGAGCCGGTTCCTCGAGCCCCACGAGCGGCGCGCAAGGTGTGGTGAAGCCCACCCCGTGTGGGATTTCCTATTCAGCTACTACAGTTTGCGGCCGCGCCAGCTGCGTCGGTGGCATCCCGGCTTCGGGGTCGCGCTCGCGGGGCATTCAGCTGGCCGCTTTCTCGACCGAAGCGGATACGGTCGGCACGGTGATGCGGTGTCGGTCACGCATGCCCACCTGTCGAGCAGGGTGGAGACCGTCAGGTTCATCGCCGGTCTGTTGCGGGCCACGGCGGGTAGGCCCGCTCGGTTCAACTGCTTCGGCATGCACGAGTGGGCGATGGTCTACCGCACGCCCGAGGTGCGCCACGAAACGGTGCCGTTGCGACTGAGCGCCGCGGAGACCGACGCAGTGGTCGAGTCAATTCCCTTGCGATGCAGCCATTTTGATGCCTTTCGCTTCTTCACGCCTTCGGCGGCGCCGCTCAACGCGGAGGCATTGAGCCGCGAAGGCCAGCTCGCCTCGGAGCAGCCGGGCTGCGTCCACGCCGCGATGGACGTCTACAAGTGGGCGTACAAGCTCGGCGCCCTCGTCGACTCGGACCTGGTGGCCGAGTCTCTGGAACTGGCCGCCGATGCCCGGGCGCTCGACATGCGAGCCAGCCCCTATGACCTGACCTCGTTCGGCTTCGACGCGATCGAGATCGAGACTCCGTCGGGCCGGGCGGAGTACGTCCGGATGCAGCAGGACGTTGCCGATCGCGCGGCACCCCTTCGCGAGGCACTCGCAGAACGCTGCGAGCTGCTGCTCAGCGCAGCACGCGCCGATTAACTGCTGTTACCCACGGGTAAGCTAGATCGACGCTTTAGGGAGGACAAGATGACCGAACGAGTGACCGTGGGCAATCTGCGAGTCGCCAAGGTGCTGCACGACTTCGTGACGAACGAGGCGTTGCCGGGGACCGGTGTCGACCCTGACACCTTCTGGGCGGGCGTGGACAAGGTCGTCGCCGACCTCACGCCCAGGAACCAGGAACTGCTGGCCCGACGCGACGAACTGCAGGCCCAGATCGACAAATGGCATCGTCAGCATGTCATCGAGCCGCTCGACATCGAGGCCTACAAGCAGTTCCTCACCGAGATCGGCTACCTACAACCCGAACCGGCCGACTTCACGATCACCACGTCGGGGGTCGACCCCGAGATCACCAGCACCGCAGGCCCCCAGCTCGTGGTGCCCGTGCTCAACGCGCGATTCGCGCTCAACGCCTCCAACGCACGCTGGGGCTCGCTGTACGACGCGCTCTACGGCACCGACGTGATCCCTGAGACCGACGGCGCCGAAAAGGGCAGTAGCTACAACAAGGTTCGCGGCGACAAGGTCATCGCCTACGCGCGCAACTTCCTCGACGAGGCCGTGCCGCTGGCGTCTGCGTCATGGGCCGATGCTGCGGGACTCAGCGTCGTCGACGGTGCGCTCGAGGTGGAGACCACCTCCGGGACGACCGTCGGGCTCTCCAATCCAGAGTGGTTCGTCGGCTACACCGGTGAGCTCGGCTCACCCGACTGGTCGGTGCTGCTCGTCCACCACGGGCTGCACATCGAGATCCTCGTCGATCCCAGCTCGCCCGTCGGTTCGACCGACAAGGCAGGCATCAAGGACGTCGTTCTGGAGTCCGCGATCACCACGATCATGGACTTCGAGGATTCCGTCGCGGCGGTCGACGCCGACGACAAGGTGCTCGGCTACCGGAACTGGCTCGGGCTCAACCGCGGCGATCTCTCCGAAGAGGTCACCAAGGGCGGCAAGACGTTCACCCGGGTGCTCAACGAGGACAGGACCTTCAAGGCGGCTCGATCCGACGTCGCCGACGGCTCGGCCTCGGACGGCGGCGAGCTCACCCTGCCCGGGCGCAGTCTGCTGTTCGTCCGCAACGTCGGACACCTGATGACCAACGACGCCATCGTCGACGCAGATGGAAACGAAGTTCCCGAGGGCATCCAAGATGCGCTGTTCACCAGCCTCATCGCGATGCACGGGCTGAAGGCGGAGGACGGCAACGGCCCTCTGCTCAACAGCCGTACCGGCTCGATCTACATCGTCAAGCCCAAGATGCACGGCCCCGACGAAGTCGCATTCACGTGCGAGCTGTTCAGTCGGGTCGAGGACGTGGTCGGCTTGCCGCAGAGCACCATCAAGGTCGGCATCATGGACGAAGAGCGCAGGACCACGCTGAACCTCAAGGCGTGCATCAAGGCCGCGGCCGATCGCGTGGTGTTCATCAACACCGGTTTCCTCGACCGCACCGGCGACGAGATCCACACCTCGATGGAAGCCGGACCGATGGTCCGCAAGGGCACGATGAAGAGTCAGCCCTGGATCAAGGCCTACGAAGACGCGAACGTCGACACAGGCCTCGCCACCGGCCTTTCGGGCCGCGCGCAGATAGGCAAGGGCATGTGGGCCATGACCGATCTCATGGCCGACATGGTCGAGCAGAAGATCGGTCAGCCGAAGGCGGGCGCCACCACGGCATGGGTGCCGTCGCCGACTGGCGCGACCCTGCACGCGATGCACTATCACCAGGTCGACGTCTTCGAGGTGCAGAAGGAGTTGGCAGGCAAGAAGCGCACGACGATCGAGGAATTGTTGACGATTCCCCTCGCCAAGGAGCTCGCATGGGCTCCCGACGAGATCCGTGAGGAAGTCGACAACAACTGCCAGTCGATTCTTGGGTACGTCGTGCGGTGGATCGATGCGGGCGTCGGCTGCTCCAAGGTGCCTGACATCCACGACGTCGCGCTGATGGAGGACCGCGCCACCCTGCGCATCTCCAGCCAGCTGCTGGCCAACTGGCTGCGGCACGGCGTGATCACCGCGTCCGACGTGAAGGCCAGCCTGAGGAGGATGGCGGCCGTCGTGGACGAGCAGAACGCCGGGGATTCCTCGTACTTGCCAATGGCGCCGGATCCCGAGGCCAGCATCGCCTTCCAGGCCGCTCAGGAATTGATTCTGTCGGGAACCACTCAGCCGAGTGGCTACACCGAGCCGATCCTGCACCGGCGCCGCCGGGAGTTCAAAGCGCGGCAATCCGCCCGCGGACGCGAGGACCAAAACGGCCGTAGTGACTAGAATCTCGGCGGGGTCAGTTGGTCGGATCGGGCAGATGAGCACAGAGGTCTGGGATGGGTAGGCACAGCGGTCCCGGTCCCGATGACCCCTCGGAAGCCGAGCACGACTGGGGTGGTGGCCGAGGCCCTGCGCCCCAAGGCCCCTCGTACGACGAACCGGTGTACGACTACGGCGCTAGGCCGTACGAGCAGCCCGGACGCCGCGGCAACCCCGATCCCCGCTATGCGGAGCACGACTACCCGCCACCTCGATACCCGGCGTCGAACCGGACAACGGGCTCGCACCATCTCGACGACTCCGACCCTCCCGGGGGGCCAGGCTATCCGGAGGCGGACGACTATCCCGAGGACGATCCGCGCTATCCCGACGATGACGACGCCTCGTACGCGAGCCGAGACCCTCACTACGACGACGAGTACTGGCAAACCGAGCTAGAGCCGAGCTACGAAGACGTCGACTCGCCGACGAGCGTCATACCCACGGTGGGTCCCCCGACGAAACCGCCGACCACTGGGCCACAGCACGGCGGCGATTGGGATGGTGGCGAATGGACCGGCAGCCACCGCGCGATAGGCACGGGCAGGCGCCGCGTCAGCCCCGGTGTCATCGCGGCGCTGGTCACCGTGGTGGTGGTGGTCGGCGTGTTCATCCTGTGGCGCTTCTTCGGCGAGGCGCTTTCCAGCCGCAGCGAGGCGGCCGCGGCGCGGTGCGTCGACGGTGAGGTCGGCGTCGCCGTCGTCGTCGATCCGGCGATCGCCGACCAGATCACCACGCTTGCCGACCACTACAACCAGACCGCAGCGCCCGTGGGTGACCGGTGCGTGAAGGTCGGAGTGAAGGCGGCGGAGTCCGATGCGGTCGTCGACGGCTTCATCGGCACGTGGCCAGCCGAGCTCGGTGAGCGACCAGCGCTGTGGATTCCCGGCAGTTCGGTATCTGCCGCTCGACTGGAGGCGGCCGCTGGAAAGGAGACCATCAGCGACAGCCGCTCCCTGGTTACCTCGCCCGTCGTGCTCGCCGTTCGGCCGCAGTTGAAGGCCGCTCTGGCACAGCAGAATTGGGGCACGCTGCCCGCGCTGCAGACCAACCCCGCCGCACTGGACGGCTTGAACCTCCCCGGGTGGGGTTCGCTGCGGATGGCCCTTCCACTCAACGGCGACAGCGACGCCACGTACTTGGCGGCGGAGGCCGTCGCTGCGGCCGCCGTTCCAGCGGGGACGTCCGCCAGCGGAGGCGCGCCAGCGATCCGGACGGTGATGCAGGCTCAGCCCAAGCTCGCCGACGCCAACCTCAACACCGCGATGGATGCCCTCCTGCAAGGCAACGACCTCGCGGCCTCGCCGGTGCACGCCGTGGTCACCACCGAACAACAGCTCTTCAAGCGCGGCGGGTCGCTGTCCGATGCCAAGGACAAGCTGGCGTCCTGGCTGCCGCCCGGCGCCACTGCGCTGGCCGACTTTCCCACCGTGCTGCTCTCGGGAAACGGGCTTTCGTCGGAACAGATCAGTGCGGCGAGCGAGTTCGCCCGATACCTACGCAAGCCGGCCCAGCTTGCCGAGTTCGCTAAGGCCGGATTCCGCACCGACGGAGGCAACTCGCCGTCGAGTGACGTCACCGACTTCGGCGCCTTGGCCGCAACGGTTTCCGTAGGCGACAACTCCACTCGGGCCACGTTGGCCAGTTCGGTGAGCGCGCCGTCGCAGAGTCCGGTCGTGACGATCATGCTCGACCAGTCGATGGACGCCTCCGAGGGCGGTAAGCCCATGTTGGCCAACGTCACCTCCGCGCTGAATGCCCGGCTGCAGGCGTTGCCCCCTGGCTCCGACGTTGGGCTCTGGACGTTCGATGGCGTTGCCGGACGAACCGAGGTGGCGACCGGGCCGCTGAGCGACCCGATCGGCGGCCAGCCCCGGTCAGCGGTCCTGCAGTCAAACCTCAACGGGCAGGTTCCAACGGGTGGTGGTGCAGTGTCATACACCACGCTCAAGCCGTTGTACACCGAGGCGATGGCGAACTTCCGTGACGGTCAACCGAATTCGGTTCTCGTCATCACGGCAGGCCCGCACACCGACCAGTCTCTCGACGATGCCGGGCTCCAGGCGTTCATCAGGCAGACCTTCGAGGCGGGACGACCCGTCGCGGTCAACGTGATCGACTTCGGTTCCGACCCCGACCGGCCGACATGGGAAGCCGTGGCGCAGATCACTGGCGGCACCTATCAGAACGTGCCGAACAGCACCGGCCCCGAACTGGGGTCGGCGCTGGCGACCATGCTCGGCTAGCGATCACCGAGCAGCTGCAGCGCCTGCTCGGTGAACACGTCGGGGACCTCGACTTGCGGGTAGTGTCCGATGCGGGGGAGTTCGATCACGGCCGCGGAGGGCCGCAACTCACGGAGTCCGTCGAGCACGTTGGGTGTGGCAACCGGATCGTCGAGGCCCCACAGGAATCCCAATGGCTTGGGCCAATCACGCACTGCCCCATGCCATCGCGAGGCATACTTCACTCGCTCGTCGAGGTAGGCGATGAGCAGATGTGCGATGCGGTGGCCGTTGTCGTGCGACAGCAGGGCCCATTGCGCATCTGCCTCGTCGGCCGAGAGCGGATGCGCCGCACCGAACAGCTCAGCGAAGCCGCGGACGAACATCCGGCGGTTGGCAAGTCGTGCGGCGACCGGTCCGAGTGGTCCGCGCAGAACCTTCTGGATCGGGCGCAGACTCGCCCGCTCCAAGATCACGCTGCCGTTGGTCAGCACCGCCCGCTGCAAATCGAAGGGCAACCGGCCCTCGATGTCGCGCGCGAGCAGTTCAGTAGCCACCGACGTGCCCATGTCATGCGCGATCAGGACGACAGGACCAGTCACCGCTTCCGCGGCGACGGTCTGGACCAGGTCGGCCTGCTCGAGCAGGCCGTAGGAATGCGGTCGCGGCTTGTCGGACAAGCCGAATCCGAGGAAGTCCATGGTCAGCCAGGCCCGCTCGCCAAGATGACCGATCACGCCGCGATAGTCGTATGAACTCGAGGGATAGCCGTGAAGCAGCAGCACCGTCGGCCCGGATCCCGCCATCGACCGCACGAATACCGATCCGACGCCGGTCTCGATGAATCGACCGCCGTCTCGCCAGTTTGCAACGGTTGTCGGCAGCACGCCCGTCAGGCTAGGCGAATGCCTCCACCGGTGGGCACGAACACATCAGGTTGCGATCGCCATAGGCGGCGTCGATCCGCCTGACCGGCGGCCACACCTTGGGCCGGAACGACTTGCCGAGCGGATAGGCTGCTTGCTCCCGGCTGTACGGGTGGTCCCAGTCGGCTACCAAGAGGCATTCGGCCGTGTGGGGCGCACCGCGAAGCGGGTTGTCGTCCAGCGGCCAGACGCCCGAACCGACCTGATCGATCTCGGCGCGAATCGAGATCATCGCCTCGCAGAACGCGTCTACCTCGGCGAGGCTTTCGCTTTCCGTCGGCTCGACCATGAGGGTGCCCGCCACGGGGAAACTCATCGTTGGAGCGTGAAAGCCGTAGTCCGCCAACCGCTTTGCTACATCGTCGACCGTTATCCCGGTGCTCTTGGTGATGGCCCGCAGATCCAGAATGCACTCGTGAGCGACCATGCCGTTCTCACCGGTGTAGAGCACGGGATAGTACTCATCGAGGCGGCGCGCAATGTAGTTGGCCGACGCGATCGCGGTGAGGGTCGCATCGCGCAGGCCGGGTGCACCCATCATGCGGATGTACGCCCACGAGATCGGCAGGATCGATGCCGAACCGTATGGGGCAGCCGACACCGTGAAGTCGTCCGACAGCTCTTCTGCCAGCGGATGGCCGGGCAGATAGCGTGCGAGGTGCTCTCGGACCGCGACAGGACCTACGCCTGGTCCCCCGCCGCCGTGCGGGATGCAGAAGGTCTTGTGCAAGTTGAGATGGCTGACGTCGCCGCCGAACCGACCGGGCCTCGCGAGTCCCACCAACGCGTTTAGGTTCGCGCCGTCGACGTACACCTGACCCCCGACGTCGTGCACGGCCGCGCAGATGTCGGCCACGTCGTGCTCGTAGACACCGTGCGTCGACGGGTAGGTAATCATCAACGCCGCCACACGATCTCCGTGCTCGGCGATCTTGGCGAGCAGGTCGTCGAGGTCGACGTCACCGTTCTCTCGACATGCCACGACCACGACGCGCATGCCGGCAAGCGCTGCGGAGGCCGCATTGGTGCCGTGCGCGCTCGACGGAATGAGGCAGATGTTGCGTTGGGAGTCACCACGGCTGAGGTGGTAGGCCTGGATGGCCAGAAGGCCTGCATATTCGCCCTGTGACCCCGCGTTCGGCTGCAGGGAGACTGCGTCGTATCCGGTGATCGCGATCAACCATTTCTCGAGGTCGGCGATCAACCGTCGCAGGCCCGGCGTGTCCGCGGCCGGTGCGAACGGATGCTGCCTCGAGAACTCGGGCCAGGTGATCGGCTCCATCTCGGCGGCGGCGTTGAGCTTCATGGTGCACGACCCGAGCGGAATCATGCTGCGATCGAGCGCGATGTCCTTGTCGGCAAGCGAGCGCAGGTAGCGCATCATCTCGGTCTCGGTGCGGTAGCGCGTGAACGCCGGATGGGCGAGGAAACCCGTAGTGCGGGTATTGATTTCAGGTCCGGCCCATTGATGGCCGCCGCGGGTCGCGCCGAACGCGGACAGCACCTTCTCGACGTGCTCGGCGGTGGTGGCCTCGTCACACGAGACCGAGACGTGATCGGCGTCGACGACCCAGACGTTGATTCCCTCGGCCTTGGCTGCTGCCCTAATCTCTTCCGCGCGACCGGGAACGCGGGCCAAGACCGTGTCGAAGAACGCATCGTGAACCACTTCGATGCCCGCAGAGGTCAGCCCCGTCGCGACGCCAAGGGCCTCGCCGTGGATGCGGTGTGCGATCGACGTGAGCCCGTCGGCGCCGTGGTAGCTGGCATACATCGCGGCCATGACCGCGAGAAGCACCTGCGCGGTACAGATGTTGCTAGTGGCCTTGTCTCTGCGGATGTGTTGCTCGCGGGTTTGCAACGCCAACCGATAGGCGGGCGCACCATCGCCGTCAACGGAGACGCCGACGAGGCGGCCGGGAAGTTGGCGGGCTTGCTTGGTATGCACGGCCAGATAGCCCGCGTGCGGACCACCGAATCCCATTGGGACGCCGAAGCGTTGAGTGGTGCCGAAGGCCACGTCCGCACCGAATTCGCCAGGGGGCGCAACGAGGGTCAACGACAACAGATCGGCACCGACCGCCACCAGCGCACCTCGGTCATGCGCTTGCGCTACGAGGTCCGTCCAGTCATGGACGCATCCACTGGCACCGGGCAATTGGACGACGACACCGAAGAAGTCGCCATCGGGCAGACCCTGACGCAAGTCGGCGGTGACGATCTCGATGCCCAGAGGTTCGGCACGGGTGGCCAGCACTGCCGCGGTCTGTGGGTAGATGTCCTCGTCGACGGCGAGCCGGTTGACCGAGCCCTTGACGGCACGGTGCATGAGCGTCATGGCCTCGGCCGCCGCGGTGGCCTCGTCAAGCATCGAGGCGTTCGCCACCTCGAGGCCCGTGAGATCCTCGATCATCGTCTGGAAGTTCAGCAACGCCTCTAGCCTGCCCTGGCTGATCTCCGGCTGATACGGCGTATACGCCGTGTACCAAGCCGGGTTTTCGAGGATGTTGCGCCGCAACACCGGTGGCGTCAGGGTGTCGAAGTAGCCCTGCCCGATCATCGACACCGCGACCGTGTTGGTGTCTGCCAACGCGCGCAGTTCTGCGAGCGTCTCGTCCTCGGTTGCCGGCCAAGGAAGCTGATCGAGTCCCGGTGCGAGTCCTTCGGCGGACAGCGCATCGAGGATGCCTGCTGGAAGCGCCTTCTGCGCTAGTGCCTCAAGCGAATCCACGCCGATGACGCGCAACATCGTCGCGATCGCATCGTCGTCGGGTCCGATGTGGCGATCCGCAAAGCGGCGTTGGTGACGTTCGTCGTGGCTGGGGTGAGAACCGGACAAGGGGAGGCCTCTCGGGCTCAAGGCGTTATCGCTGCGGCCCTCTCCCTCTGTCGTCGACCCGGACCGGGTGCCTGAGAGATTCGGTGTGTCCGACCGCTAGGCGGACGCCACCTTTCCCCATGGGCGGGCACGCCGAAGCGCGCCACTTTCCAGAGGCATCGGGGCCCTTCGCGGTCCTGGGTGCCTGAGAGGTTGACGGAGAGGTGTTGCTCCTTCGGCGTCCGTGGCTGGCAGCGACGGAACTCTCCCGCGCAGGGGCGATGCACCGCCGAGTCTACCCACTAGCGCCGACGCCCGCCCCAGTCGAGGGGCAGTGTCGTGTGTCAGCCGATCTTGCGGTCGCGAGTCTTGCGCCGAGAAGCCAGCTCGTCCTCGGGCGCTGCGATCGACTCGCCACCATCGGCTCGCTCGCCGGGGAAGTCCGCGATGGCGCCGGTGAGTTCCCGCATCGCACCCGACACCGCGATGCCGAACACGCCTTGACCGCCCTGCAGGAGGTCGACGACTTCCTCGGCGGAGGTGCACTCGTAGACGGTGGTGCCGTCCGAGAACAACGTGATGTTGGCCAGGTCTTGTACGCCGCGCTGCCGCAAGTGGTCCACGGCGACTCTGATGTTGTGTAGCGAAATGCCGGTGTCGAGAAGTCTTTTGACGATCTTGAGGACCAGGATGTCCTTGAACGAGTAGAGCCGTTGGCTGCCAGAGCCTGCCGCGCTGCGAATGGAGGGCACGACGAGCGAGGTCCGCGCCCAGTAGTCCAGCTGCCGGTACGTGATACCGGCGATCTGGCACGCGCTCGGTCCGCGATAACCGACGAGCTCGTCAGGGACGGAGTCGTCGGGGAACAGACCACCTTGAACAGGTTCGCTGGCTACCCGTGGAGTCGTCTGAGCGGGGGTATCAATCGAAGACAGATCCAACTGCTCTTGACCTGGCGTGTCGCCCACTGCCAATCCTCTCGCCGAATCGTGCTCGCCACTTGCAGGCACCTGAACTGCAGCGCAGCGCGTTTGCTCGAGCTCGAATGTGTCGAGCATACGCTCCCCGCCGTGCGGTTACTGCCCCGTCGTCATCAAAGTATGGCTTCCAAATTCCCGGATCCGGTAAAGCTGGTCCGCGTGTCGAGCCAGTCCTCGCAGTTGAGACGCATCCGTGACAAATTCCCGCAAGCAAGACCGTCTCGGTCAAAAGTTCAGGTCGCCTTGAAGTCGTCGGGCGACACGCTGTCGAGGAATTCCTTGAACTTCTCGACCTCGTCCTCGCGGACCGCCCCGTTGCCTTCCTCGTCGTTCTCGTCGGGAATGAGGAGACCCGCCTCGGCCATCACGGCCTCTTCAACGAAGATCGGAACGCCGACGCGCAGCGCGATCGCCACGGAGTCCGACGGACGCGCGGACACCGTGATGTTGCGATCGAAAACCAGATCGGCGTAGAAGGTTCCCTCTTGAAGGTCGACGATCCGCACTTCCTTCAGCGAATGACCAAGAGCGGCAATCAAATCTCGGATCAGATCGTGGGTAAGCGGCCTGGCGGGTTCGACGCCCTGCTGTTCGAGGGCAATCGCGGTGGCTTCCGTCTGCCCGATCCAGATCGGTAGATAGCGGTCACCGTCTGACTCCCGCAGCAGCAAGACCGGTTGGTTCTGGGGCTGCTCCACGCGAATGCCGACCACCCGAACCTCGCCCATCTGAGTCTGCCCTCCGCGCCCTGAATCTCTTCAGCTGAGTCTAGTCCTCAGCGATCGAGTACGTCGCGTACGGCGGACTTGATCAGCGAGGTGTGCAACGTAATTGCCAGCGCCGCTACTTCACGAGCGATGTCATCCGCCCGGTCGCGGCTGCCTGCCTTGACCACCGGCCCCGCAATCTGTGCGATCAGATCGGATTGGCGATCGGCCGCCGATCGGAACGCACGCAGGTGACGCGGCTCGATGCCATAGTCCGCAAGGGCACTGGCACACTGCGCGATGACCACGGAGTGATCGTCGAACAACCCACCGGGGCCCGTGGTGATCACGCCCGCCTTGACGAGTGCACCAAGCAATTCGTCGTCGACGCCAGACCGGGCCAACACGTCCTCCCGGCTCAACCGGACCGCGGTCGGCGCCACCGCAGCGGCATCCCTGGCGCCGGCGGCCGAACCGGCACCGCTTCCCGACGGAACGGGAACCAAACGCGGTACGCCGTAGACGGATCCGGTCAGCGGCAGCTCATCGTCGGGCTGCGCGTCCAGATGAGCCTTGATCACCTTCAACGGTAGGTACTGATCACGCTGGGCGGTCAGGACGAATCGCAGCCGGGCACAGTCATACGCGGTAAACCGCCGATACCCCGATGCGGTGCGCTCCGGAGTAACCAGGCCCTCCGCCTCTAGGAAGCGGATCTTCGAGATGGTGACGTCCGGAAAGTCCGGCCGCAGCAGGTCGAGGACGGCCCCGATCGACATCCCGGCCAGGGCTGGGGTGTCGGGCTGTGTCATGACTATCCCTAGTTGGCTGGGCTGCCGTCGTCGGTCTTGGGCCCGGTGAGGAAGACCAGGCGGAACTTGCCGATCTGCACCTCGTCGCCATTGGCGAGCACGGCGGAGTCCACCGGCTCGCGGTTGACGTACGTGCCGTTCAGGCTACCGACGTCGACGACCTGGAATTCGCCTGTCTCTAGACGGAATTCCGCGTGGCGGCGGCTGACGGTGACGTCATCGAGGAAGATATCGCTGTCAGGGTGTCTGCCAGCCGACGTCGTCGCTTGATCGAGCAGAAATCTCGAACCCGCATTGGGCCCGCGCTTGACGACGAGAAGTGCCGAACCTGCGGGAAGTCCTTCGACTCCCGACACGGCACTGTCGGTGGACGACGATGCAGGGGCATCCAATTCGTTGAGAAAGTCCGCCCGGAAGACCGACGTCGTCTCGACCGTCAAGTTCTCGGTCGACTGATCACTGGTGTCGTTTTCCGTCACCCGCTGCTCCTCACTGGCTGCTGTGGCGATGTCCGGACCTTGGGGTCGACACGTTGCCGACCGTCACGGGCCTGGTGACGACCGTACCGCGCGCTCGTCTCCGGTGTTGCCGCCCCTGCCGGAATTCTCATTCCTCGGTCTTCTCTAGATAGCCGTCGGCGTCGAGCAGATCCGCTAGCGCCTCGCTCAGACTCGCCGCGTCGACCTGCAGTTCGATGATCCAACCTGCGCCGTAGGGGTCGGTGTTGACCAGCTCAGGCGTGTCGACCAGATCCTCGTTCACCGCAACGACTTTCGCCGTGATGGGGCTGTAGAGCTCCGATGTCGACTTCGTCGATTCGACTTGACCGAATTCGTCGCCCGCGGCGAAGTCGGCGCCCACCTCGGGCAGATCGACGAAGACGACGTCCCCCAGTGCCGACTGCGCGAAGTCCGTGATACCGACCCGGACGACGTCGTCGCCGATCCGCTTCACCCATTCGTGCTCGGCGGTATAGGACAGGTCGGAGGGAATCTCGCTCACTGCGCTCCTCTTCGGGTCTGCTGCTCAGCCCATGTGCAGGCGGTCACTTGACCGGCTGAGCGTATTGGTGGGGTTTGGGTTGCCGCAATGCCGTGATGTTCACGACGTCGGCCTGTTGCACGACCATTGTGCCGCCGACCCGCTTGATGCTGTCCATCGCCCCTCCGGGGATGTTCATCGCGGCCGCCAACGTAGGGGGGTCGCCGATCGCCACCACCGAATACGGCGGGCCCATCGTCACCCCGTCGATGACGAGAGCCCCCGCTTGGCCGACGACCCACGTGTCGACGCCGACGCGGATCGCGGCGGCGGCTCCCTGCCCTCCCGAGATCTGGATGGCCTCCGCACCCGCCGCCCGCAATTCGTTGACGACGTCCAGCATGGTCTCGGGCGATACGCCTGGCGCGGTGTCGTCGATGCTCAACGTCACCCCTGGTCCCGTCGCAGCGACCGTACCGAGCAATATCGAGAGCGCGGCGAGTCGCGCTCGCGCGTTGTCGATGGCCACCTGGTCGCCCCCACCAGAGGACTGCAACGTCGCCAGCGTGCGCTGAAGGTCGGCCACCTCCGTGTTGAGTGCGGCCTCCCGCTGCTGCAAGGAATCCAACAGCACCAATAGGTCTGCGGGACGGGCAGTTTCGAGTGAATCGCCGGATTCCGTCTGCCGCACCTGTGTGACGATCGCCGCGCCGAGCACGATGCACAGCAGCACCGCCAGGGCTCCGAAGACGACCTGAGACCTGCCCCTACGGACGACCCCGGCGACGCCTACTGGTTGAAGGTCGCCGATCGGGCGGACCGGCTGGTCTGGCGGAAGCTCGTGGCGACCGTGCTCCGGTACGGGCTCGGGCTCTTGCTCGGGTCCGGTATCCGCAGCGCGCTCGTCGGACACGGGTCAGGCCCCGAACAATCTGCGTCGCAACGCCGCGGCGTTGCCGAATATGCGGATGCCGAGCACGACGATGATCGCGGTGGAGAGCTGTGTCCCGACTCCGAGTTGATCACCGACGTAGACGATCACGGCCGCGACGGTGACGTTGAACACGAACGAGATGACGAAGACCTTGGAGTCGAAGATCCGCTCCAAATACGCGCGCAAGCCGCCGAACACCGCGTCGAGCGCCGCAACGACCGCGATGGGCAGATAGGGCTGGATCACCTCGGGCACGTGCGGGTGGAAGACGAGACCGAGGACGATGCCGACCACTAGCGCCGCGATTCCGATCATGACGGCCCAATCTGCTTGGCGAAGTTGAGGTCTCGGACCGAGCCTCCTGGCACCTCCAGCTGCTCGCTGTCGGCCACGGTGACACCAACGGCGTAGGAGGCCTCCAGCAGCCGGATCCGCTGGAGGCCCGCGCTGTTCTCGAACACCTCCTGCATCGCGTGGGGAGGGCCCACGGCGAGGACGACGTATGGGCTGGTGATCGGTCGATTGTCCACGAGGATGCCGCCGCCCGCCTGCCGGATCGTCATGTTGGGCCCGATGCGCACCCCCCCTACGGCGATCGCCTCGGCTCCGCTCACCCACAGCGAGTTGACCACCAGCTGCAGATCGCGGTCAAGGATCACCTGGCGGCGTCCCTCCACCCTCTGTTTGGAGACATCGCTGAGATCGGGTGTCGGCGCGGGCTCGGTGATCGTGATGGTCAAACCAGGCCCTCGCACGGGGACTGCCGACGCCACGGCTTCTGCGGCGTCCAGGCTGGCCAACAACCGTCGTCCGAGCTCGTCTCCCTCTAGCCGACTTCGCCGCTCTGCCTCCACCTTTCCCGCGAGAGCGTCGCGGCGGGAAGTGACGTCGTCGGCACCGGCCTCCGCCGACCGAACTCCGTCGACGAGCACCTGCTGGGTCTCGCGCGTGGCGGGAGCTACCGACCGCGCCTGGGCCACGGCACATGCGAAGACGACGGCCACCACCACGCCGGCGACCAGCCGCCAGCTCCACTCCGACGCCTTGCGGCGGGTTTCGCCGGCTTCTCGCCGCGCCGCGGCCGCAGCGTAGCCGGGGTCCAGGTGGTCCGAGAGCAATGAGCGCAGCAGCGATGGCACGGGGATGAGCGTCGGGGCGTCGGCCTCGTGGGCGTTACGGCCTGCCTCGGGGCTGTACCCCCCGAGCGCGCGTTCGTCGTCGTCCACCGCGCCCTAATTCCCTGGCGCGCGAACTCGCGGCAGCCGCCGCACCACCAACGTCACCTGGATCAGGTAGAGCACGCCCGACCACAGGTACATCGCAAGGCCCCAGATCAGGAACGCCCACCCGCATGCCAGGATGACGCGGCTCCACAATGCGTCGAACTGTCCCAACAGGATCAGCGGCAGACCCGACATCAGCGCGAACGTCGCGGCCTTGCCGACATAGGAGACGGGCAGCGCGCTCAATCCGCGACTGCGCACGATCGGCAACGTCGCTGCCAACAGGGCATCGCGTCCGATGAGGGTGAGCACGATCCACCACGGCACGATGTGGGCGATCGCTAGCCCGATCGGGATGGCGACCATGTAGACGCGATCGACGGCGGGGTCGAGCAGCGCGCCGAGTCGCGACGATTGGTTGTCCACCAAGCGGGCGATCTTGCCGTCCGCCCAATCGGAGAACCCGCTGAACATCAGCACGGCCACCGCCCAACCGACGGCATGCGCGCCCAGCAGCAGATACAAGAAGACCGGCACCAGGAGCAGCCGCAACACGCTGAGCGCGTTCGGAATCGTCAACACGCGATCGCCGTCGCGCTGAGCCGGTGCGTCCTCGCCCGCAAGAGGAAGACCCCCCCGACCGACTGCTGGGTCCATGGCGGTAAATCTAGCGGAAAACCCCTGGCAGGCTAAGCGCTGACATGGGGTCATCGGACAGCGGATTGTCGTGGATCATGTACGTCCACGTCGACGTCGGCCTGGCCAGCTTGGACAGATCGAGACCCTGTTCGTCCTCGGCGACGTTGGCCGTCTCGAACGTCTGCTGTGCGGCTTCGATGGCATCTGCTGCCAGCGAGGCGAACGCGTCGACCGCCATCCTGTGAAACTCGTCGAGCGGGTTCTGCCGTGCGAGCGCCCGCAAGTGAATGCTCTCGCGGACGTCGGCGAGATAAGCCTGGTGATCGGCCCAACCGCGATCGAGGTGGTAGAGCATGATCAGGCGGCAGATCTTCTCTAGCCGGTCTTCACCGATCTCTTCGACCAGTTCCTCGTAGCGCTGCGGCGAACGCTCCTGTAGCTCGTCGCGTGCAGTAGTGGTCCGCAGCAGCTTGTCGCGACGATCGGAGATGATCGCCCGCTGCTGGGCGACCAGTTGGTTGTACCGCCACGTATTGGCGTGGATGTCCAGCAGCCTGCCCTCTGCGACGCGCTGGGCGTGCTCGAGCAGCTGCGCGGCCTTGTCGCCGATGATCCGTCCGTCGTCGTCGGTCTGCGTCGGCAGTTTCTGGGGTTCGAGGTGGGAGACGACGACGTCGTCCTCCCAGCTGGAGAAGAACACCGAAGAGCCTGGGTCGCCCTGACGGCCCGCGCGGCCACGCAGCTGGTTGTCGAGGCGCTCCGTATGGTGCCTGCCCGTGCCGATGACGTGCAGGCCGCCGAGCTCGGCGACCTCGTCGTGCTGGGCCTCGTCCGAGCCGCCGAGCCGGATGTCGGTTCCTCGGCCCGCCATCTGGGTGGACACCGTGACCGTTCCGAGCGTGCCCGCCTCTGCGATGACCGCCGCCTCTTCGGCGTCGTTCTTGGCGTTCAGCACCACGGCGTTGACCCCGGCCTTGACCAGCCGCTCGTGCAGTTCCTCGGATTCTGCGACGTCGCGGGTGCCGACGAGGATGGGCTGTCCGGTCTCGTGGACCGACGTGATGTGCTCGACGATGGCGTCGTTCTTGGCCGCCGCGGTGATGTACACTCGGTCGATTTCGTCCTCGCGGACGTTCGGCGTGTTAGGTGGTATCGGCGATACGCCCAGCTTGTAGAACTGGCGCAGCTGCTCGCCAGCGGCCAACGCGGTCCCGGTCATCCCGCACACCGTCGGATACCGGTTGATCAGCGCCTGCACCGTGATCGTGTCGAGCACCTCGCCGGTCTCCGTGGTCTCGATGCCCTCCTTCGCCTCGACGGCGGCCTGCAACCCGTCCGGCCAGCGTTGCAGCGCAGCGATGCGGCCGCGCGAGGCGTTGATGAGCTGCACGGCGTCGTCGCGGACTATGTAGTGCACGTCGCGATGGAGAAGGACGTGTGCGTGCAGGGCGACGTTCACCTCGGTCAGCGTCGTGCTGACGTGCTCCTCGGAGTACAGGTCGACACCGAGCGCGGCCTCCAGCTTCTTCGCGCCTGCGTCGGTCAGATGCACGTTGCGACGGTCGGCGTCGGTGTCGTAGTCCTTGTCGGGATCCAGCTCGCCGACCAGCCGGATGACCTCGAGCCGTGGGGTCTCCCTGTGCGTCGTGCCTGCGAGCACCAGCGGCACCAAGGCTTCGTCGACGAGTACGGAGTCGGCTTCGTCGATCAGCGCAACGTCCGGATCGGGTGACACCAGATCCTCCACGTCGGTCACCAACTGGTCGCGTAGTACGTCGAAGCCGATCTCGTTGACCGAGGCGTAGGTGACGTCGGATTGATAGGCCTCGCGACGTTCGGCGGGCGTCGACTCGGCGGTGATCCACCCGACGGTGAGGCCCATCGCCTGCAGCAGCGGCCCCATCCATTCCGCGTCGCGGCGGGCGAGATAGTCGTTGACGGAGATCACGTGCACATGGCGGCCTGCGATTGCGTAACCGGCCGCGGCGATGGCCCCGACGAGGGTCTTGCCCTCACCGGTCGCCATCTCGACGACGTCGCCCGCCAGCATGCGCAGCGCCCCGAGCAGCTGAACCTCGAACGGTCGCAGACCGGTCGCGCGCTCGGACGCCTCGCGGGCGATCGCGAGGAACTGAGGTATGTCGGAGGACTCTGCCAGCTGATCCAAAACGAGCAACTTGGCGGCCTTGCGCAACTGCTCGTCGTCGAGCTTGGCGGCCTTCTCGTCGAACTCCTCCGAGGCATGCACCTGTGCCAATGAGCGATTCTGCTCCTTGTCGGTGCTGGCTCCCAGCAGTTTCCAAAATCGATTGCCGACGCCCTTCCGCGAGCGTGTCTTCGTCTTCGGCTCAGTCTTTGGCACCTGTTCACGGTACGCGGATGCGACACCGCGCCAGCTTCTGCGGTCACATAATGTCCCGGTGTCACGTCTTTCCGAAGCCACCGACGTCAACGTGCTCATCGCAGGAGCGGGCCCGATCGGCTTGACCGCCGCGATCGAGCTGTCCCGACGCGGCATCGGGTGCCGAATCGTCGACCCCCTGCTCGAGCCTCCTCTCTACGCCAAAGCGGTTGGCGTGCAGCCCCGCACGCTCGAGGTCTTCGAGGGCATGGGTGTGCTCCGGCGCATCCTTGACGCCGCCACTCCGATGCACGGTCAGATCGTCCACGTCAACGGCGAGGACGTCGGACGCATGGAGTTCGCGGTGCCGAAGGACGTGCCGTTCGGGTTCATCGCGATTCCCCAGTACGAGACCGAGCGCATACTGCGTGAGGAACTGGCCCGTTACGGCGTGCAGGTCGAGCGAGGCACGCGGCTGGACGCATTCGACCAGGACGACGACGGTGTGACCGCCAACCTGAACACCACTGCAGGGCCCGAGACGGTGCGCGTGTCGTATCTGATCGGTGCCGACGGTGCACACAGCACGGTTCGGAAGGGTCTCGGGCTGACGTTCGAGGGTGGGGCGTTCGAGGAGCAGTACATGCTCGGCGACGTCGAGGTCGACTGGTCCGTGCCATCGGGATACGGAGTCAGGGCAATGCATCGCAGCGATGGCGTGACCGACGCAGTGCTGGTGTGCATACCGCTGCCTGGCAGGAAGCGCTACCGGATGTCGATGCTGGTCCCGGACGAACTCTCGACAGTCGGTTCCGCCGCTGACGGCGTTGAGCACGGCTTCACGGGCGACCGCGTGCCAGAGCTCAGACACATTCAAGCGGTGATCGACCAGCTCTCCCCCGAACCGACGACTGCCCGAAACCTGCGGTGGGCGTCGGTGTTTCGGATCAGTCACCGCATCGTGAACCGGTACGGCAAGGGTCGGGTGTTCGTGGCAGGCGATGCGGCGCACATCCATCCTCCAACGGGTGCCCAGGGCATGAACACGGGCATTCAGGACGCGCACAACCTGGCGTGGAAGGTGGCGCTCGCCGCCACGGGCGACGCGGCCCCTGGACTTCTCGGCAGCTACGACGCGGAGCGCCGCCCGGTCGGAGAAGAGGTCGTTGGCCGCACGGTTCGCAGCGCCAAAGAGGGCATCGGCGCCGATTCGACCGATCCGGACTTCATCATTCGGCGGGAGGCGCAACTGCTGATCGACTACGCGGGCAGTCCGATCGTCGCCGATTCCTCCCCCGCGTCTACCTCCGAGAGGGTGCGCGCAGGCCGGCGCGCACCCGACGCCAGGGGGTTGACCCGAAGCGCCGTCACCGATCCGCTGCGCTTGTTCTCGTTGTTCGGCGCCCTTGAGCACACCCTGTTGCTCTATGCCGGAGCGAAAACGACCGCGACACAACTCGATCGGCTGGAGGCCCTGGCCACCGCTGCGGTGGACGCCGCGCACGGGTACATGGACGTCTACTTGATCGCCGCGCCGAATGCGGACGTCGACGCGACGGTTCTTTCGATCGTCCGCGATGGCGAAGGGGAATTCGCGGATGCCTATGGCGTCAGTGCCCCATCGGTGTTCGTGGTCCGCCCCGACGGCTACCTCGGCTACGCGTCGAGGGAATCGAGTTTCGGTGACGGCGACGACGCCGTCGAAAAGATACTGCAGCACCTCCGCACCGTCTTCGCCTGAAGTAGCGCGTCCTGCGGTAACTTCGCCCCACGCGGTGTCGCCCGAGCCCCGCAGAGGAGTGTCGCCGGATGGGATCCGAGAGATTCGCCCCGTCGGTCGACTGGAGCCGCGAACTGCTCACGTCGACGCTGTGGATACTCGAGGCGTTCGCGATCGCCGCGCTCGCGCTTCTCATCGTGCTCGTGCTGTTGGGCAGGCTGACCCAGTGGGGACGACAGTTCTGGCGCATCACCGGCAAGTACTTCGTCGGCCGCCCGAGTCTGCCGGTATGGCTGTTGTTGGCATCCCTTCTGCTTTCAGCCGTGGTGTCGGTGCGGATCAGCGTCCTGCTCAGCTACTACAGCAACGACCTCTTCACGTCGTTGCAGGTTGCCTTCGAAGGCGGTGGCGCTACCGATCATTCATTGAAACAGACTGGTATTTCAGGCTTTTGGCATTCCATCGCGATATTCGCCATCCTCGCGACGGTGGCAACCGTGCGTACGCTGCTCGACCTGTACGTCATGCAGCGGTTCGCGCTTCGATGGCGTGTTTGGCTCAGCCGCCGACTGATCGACGACTGGCTCGACGGTTACGCCTATTTCCGGGGGCAGCTGGCAGCCAAGCCGATAGACAACCCCGATCAGCGCATTCAACAAGACATCGACATCGTCACCACCATGACGGGCGAACCGAATACGCCAGCGCACGGCTCCAGCAACACGCTGCTCTTCGGAGCGGTCGAGTCCATCCTGAGCGTCGCATCGTTCGGCGTGATTCTGTGGCACCTGTCCGGACCGCTGACGGTCATCGACGCCACGTTGCCAAAGGCGTTGTTCTGGATCGTGATCGTCTACGTGCTAGCGGCGACGGTCATCGCGTTTTGGATCGGCCGCCCTCTCATTCAGCTGAGCTTCTGGAATGAGTTGCGCAACGCCAGCTTTCGCTACTCGATGATCAAGGTGAAGGACGCTGCCAGCGCCGTGGGCCTGTATCGCGGCGAGGATGCCGAGCGCGAGCAGTTGAACGGCAGGCTCACCGCAGTCGTCGCGAACTACCGGCAGTGGTTGCGCCGCATGATGTTGTTCCTCGGCTGGAATCTATCGGCAAGCCAAGCGATCAATCCCCTGCCGTACATCGTTCAGGCGCAACGTCTCTTCGCGCAGCAGATCTCGTTCGGAGACGTCATGCAATCAGCGGCGGCGTTCGGGGCGATTCAAGATGCGTTGTCGTTCTTCCGGAATGCCTACGACTCGTTCGCAAGCTACCGGGCTGCCCTGATCCGGCTCGACGGGCTTATCGACACCAACGTCCGCGCCAGGACGCTTCCTCGGTTGACGATCGAGGACTCCGCTGGGGTCGAGGTGTGTCTAACCGACGTCGAGGTCCGAACACCCGACGGCCGCCATCTCGTAACGGGACTCGACATGCAGCTCGACCCAGGCGACACCGTCACGATCAAGGGTCCCTCGGGGTGCGGAAAGACCGTTCTCCTCGAAAGCCTTGCTGGTTTGTGGCCGTACGCCTCTGGCCGAGTTCGCCTGCCAGCCGATTCGAACGCGATGTTCGTCTCTCAGCTCCCCTATCTCCCGCTCGGCGACCTCAAGGACGTCGCGTCCTATCCGAGTCGCGCCGACGCCATCGGCGCGGACGCCGTCCAGCAGGCGCTACTGAAGGTGGCGTTGCCGCACCTGATCATCCGCATCAACGAGGTGAAGGATTGGGCGAAGGTGCTGTCCGTCGGTGAACAGCAGCGCATCGCATTCGCCCGCATCCTGCTCAACCACCCGCAGGCGGTGTTCCTTGACGAGTCCACGTCCGGCTTGGACGAGGGCCTCGAGCTGATGCTGTACCGACTTCTGCGAGCCGAATTGCCCGAAACGATCATGGTGAGCGTGAGCCATCGAGAAACCGTCGAGCAGCACCACGAGCGACAGTTGGAACTGTTGGGAGAGGGTCGCTGGCAGCTTGATCGGCTCACCACCGCCGGCTGACACGAGGGTGCGGGACGGGCTGAAAGCCCTCGGTAGGGGTACCTTGCCGGAATGGAAAATTTCACCCCGACGCTCGACTGGAGCGCCGAGTGGCTGACATCGCTGGAGTGGATCGCATGGCGATGGGCGATCGCGGCGGTGGTGACCCTGGTGGTTTTGGCTCTGATCGGCCGGCTCACGACGTGGGGTCGGCAGTGGTGGCGCGTCACGGGTGCCTATTTCACTGGACCTGGCCGCGGCAAGGTCTGGGCGGGGCTGGCGATTCTGTTGCTTTCCGTGGTGTTGGGCGTGCGCCTAGACGTGCTGTTCAGCTATCAGAGCAACGACATGCTGACCAGTTTTCAGGTCATCGCCGGGGGGCAGGGCGGCGGCGACCAGGCCGTCAAGGAGTCCGGCAGGGATGGCTTCTGGCTGTCCATCACCGTCTTCTCCATCATGGCGGTGATCTTCATCGCGAACGTCATGTTCGGCCTGTGGATGATGCAGCGGTTCATCTTGGCTTGGCGCCTCTGGTTGACCGATCGGTTGACCGGCGACTGGCTTGACGGAAAGGCCTACTACCGGTCGCGCTTCATCGACGACACCATTGACAACCCTGATCAGCGCATCCAGTCCGACATCGACATCTTCACAACGGGTTACGGGCCTCAGGTCAACAATCCGAATATCGCTGCGACGAACACCTTGGTGTTCGGTGCGATCAACGCGCTGCTTTCCATGATCTCCTTCACCGCGATCCTGTGGGATCTGTCCGGCCCGCTCACGCTGCCGATCATTGGAGAGCTGCCACGGGCGTTGTTCTGGATCGGGCTCATCTACGTCCTCGTCGCGACCTTCTTCGCGTTCTGGATCGGCAAACCACTCATCTGGCTCTCGTTCAACAACGAGAAGTACAACGCCGCGTTCCGCTACGCGCTCGTGCGATTGCGCGACGCCGCAGAGGCGGTGGCCTTCTACCGTGGCGAGATCGCCGAACGCACCGGACTGCGACAGCGCTTCGCACCAATCGTCGACAACTACAAGAGGTTCATCAACAAGTCCGTTCAGTTCTACGGGTGGAACATCTCGATCAGCCAGATCATCGTGCCGTTGCCGTACGTGCTGCAGTTTCCTCGGTTCTACAGCGGTGCCATCAAACTCGGCGACATGACGCAGTCGGCATCGGCGTTCAACAGCATCCAGACTGGCCTGTCGTTCTTCCGCAACAGCTACGACCAGTTCGCGGGCATCAGGGCGGCGATCATCCGTCTGCACGGCCTGGTGATCGCCAACGAGGAGGGCAGGGCGCTCCCCACCATCACGACCGCCGCCTGCGTCGACGGCACGGTCGAACTGAACAGGGTCGAGGTTCGCACGCCCGACGGAACTCAGCTCGTCAATCCCCTCGACCTGCGGCTGGAGGTTGGCGACACGATGGTGGTCACGGGCCAGTCGGGCAGCGGCAAGACGACCCTGCTGCGCAGCCTCGGCGAACTGTGGCCGTTCACGTCCGGCACGCTGACCCGCCCCTGCGGACCCAACGAGACCATGTTCCTATCGCAGATGCCCTACGTGCCCCTCGGTGATCTGCGTGCCGTCGTCACGTATCCGAGAGAGGAAGGGACGGTCGACGACGACGGGCTGCACGAGGTGCTGAGAAAGGTAGCCCTTCCGCATCTGATCGACCGCCTCGACGAGGTCCAGGACTGGGCCAAGGTGCTGTCGCCGGGCGAGCAGCAGCGAATCGCATTCGCCCGCATTTTGCTGACCAAGCCCAAGGCCGTCTTCCTCGACGAGTCGACGTCCGCGTTGGACGAGGGACTCGAGATGACGCTCTATCAACTGGTGCGCAGCGAGCTTCCCGACACGATCCTCGTCAGCGTGAGCCACCGCAGCACCGTCGAGCAGCACCACAACAAGGAGCTGAAGTTGCTCGGGGGCGGCGAATGGGAGATCAGCGACGTCGAAGGGCAGCCCACGTCGGTGTAGGGGTTTAGGCCCTCTTGGCGGCGTGCGTTCCCGCGCGTCTGCCGAAGTACGACCCTTCACCGAGCTGTGTGCCGCTGGCGTAGCCCTTGCCGTCGTGGGCGATGTTCGACGCGCACGCCCCCGCGGCATAGAGGCCTGCGATGACGGAACCGTCCTCTCGTAGGACCTCCCCGTCGATCGAGACGACGAGTCCGCCCATGGTGAATCCGGAGTACATCGCGACGCCTAGGGACATGTCGAATGCGGCCCATGGCCCGTTGTCTTGTGCCGCAAGGTATTCCGGCTGCTTGTGAAAGTCGGGGTCCTCGCCGTTGGCCGCGTTGGCGTTGTAGCGATCCAGTGTCGCAGCCAGTTTGCCAGGCGGAATGCCCAGTGCGGCCTCCATCTCCTCGACGGTCTCCCACCCGTCGATGAACTTGATCAGCGGCATCTCGGGCATCTGCATGTGCGCCTCGTCGACGACGAGGTAGGCCTGCTGATCGGGCTGCTCGAGAACGAAGGCAGACGTGCGCGAGTGGTACGAGTCCTCGGCGACGAAACGCTCCCCCTGGTTGTTGACGATGACGCCGGTGAGCAGGACCTCGGGCGGGTACGCCGCGGCGGTGATGAACAAGCCGTCCAAGTTCTTGGCCACGCCGCCCGCAGACACACCGAGTCCGATGCCGAGACCATCGTCGTGGGGATTGCCGAGGATGTATGGCGCAACCATCCCGTGGTGCTTGGTCTTTCGTTCCTGGGCCAGCGCAGGCGTGTACTCGGCGACCATGGCGGCGTTCATCGCGAAGCCTCCCGCGGCGATGACGACCGACTTGGCGCGGATCGAACCGGTGACGCCGAAGTTCTTCCACGACACGCCGACGACGCCGGAGTCGTCCACGATCAGGTTGGTGACGCCGGTCTCGTAGCGGATCTCGACGCCCAACTCACCCGCTCGTTTCAGGAGCAGGTCGATCACCATGGATGCACCGCCGAGCTCACCAGGTACCGGCACCGAATGTCCGCGCGGCGCTGGCTTGGCCTGCTCGCAGAACGGCCAGACCTTCTCGTTTCCCGTGTAGGACAGTCCCTCGGTTCCCGGCGGGACGACGACCTTGCCCTTCCAGTAACTTCGCTCGAATTGAAAGCCCAAGTCCTCCAGCCAGGTGAAGTGTTCGACGCTCTCGTCGCAGTAGGCCCGAATCTTTTCGTGGTCGGGTTCGGCGGACACCGCGACGAGGTACTCATACATCTCGTCAGCCGAGTCGTCGTGCCCCGTGGCCTGTTGCACCGCGGTGCCGCCGCCGAGATAGAAGTGTCCGCCTGCCATCGCGGAGGTGCCTCCGGCGGCGGCCGCACGTTCGAGCACGAGCACCTTGGCCCCAGCGGCCGCGGCGCAGACCGCGGCGCACCCGCCCGCGATGCCGAAGCCGATTACCAGGACGTCGTATTCGTCGCCCCAATCGGTCACGGTGGCGGCGTCGACGGTGGCGGGACGTGGGGTGTTCACAGTTGCTCCTGCTTGACGTAGTCGAAGAACGATTGAATCTCCGGCGGGATGTAGGCGATCTCGAGGTAGGGCACCGCTGCGTCCGGCGCACAGATGTATGCAAAGCGCATGCCGCCAGGCATCGTGCCCTGGGAAAGAACCGTGACGCCATCGGCTTTCGCACTTGCGAGCGTTGCGTCGAACGCCTCTGGCCGGGTGCTGCGACGGCCACGTGGTGCAGCCCCGGCCCGGAATCGGCGATGAACTCGCTGTAGACGCTCGTACCGGAGACGGGTTGGATGAGCTCGAGTTGCATGTCTCCTGCATACGAGAAGGAGATGTGCGCGACGTAGTCAGCAGGCTCGCCGCGGTAGGTGCACGTGTCGGGAGCGAAGTGGATGTCTGGCATCCGGATCCACTTCCTGGCGCCCAACAACGACGTGAGGGTCTGCTCGGTCGCCTCGATGTCGCGCGTCACCCACGCGATCTGGACAGGTGTCTGGTCATACATCGCCATGAGGATATCTCTGGCACGTCCATGTGGCTAGAACGTGTTCTAGTTTCGGAGTCAGGACGTGAAGGAGGCCAGCAGCAGCTCGATCTGGGAAGCGAAGACCTTTTCAGGATCGGACAACGTGTCCGCGCCGTACTGACCGAACACCTCGAGGCTGATCGCACCCACTAGCGCCGCCCACAGCAGAAAGCACTTGGTCACGGTGGAATCGTCGCCGTCGAAGGCGAACTCCGCGCGAATCCTGTCGAAGTCTGACGAGATGGGTTCTGCAACAACCGCATTCGTCGACGGGATCTCGCCTGAAGCGATACCCTCTGCGATGACCCCGAACAGTGCGCCGACGACCCGCGTGCCCGGTCCGACGGTCGACTCCGATGGAGCGTGGTAGCCGGGCACCGGGCTGCCGTACAGCAGCGCCCACGCGGCGGGATGCTCGACCGCCCAGCAACGCGCCGCACGGGCCATCGCGAGTATCCGCTCGCGCCACGTACCGCCTGCTCCTTCGAATTCGCCGCGCGCCTCGTCGACGGCGTCGGCGAGTTCGGTGTAGGCGTCCACCAGCAAAAGCGTCAGCAGGTCGTCGCGACTGGCCACGTAGCGGTACACCGCCGACGACACCATGCCGAGATCGCGCGCGATCGCCCGGACCGAGAGGCCTGCGGCGCCGTCGGTGACGAGGTGGCGGCGACCGAGCTCGACGATGCTTCGTTCGATCTTGTCGCGAGTGTCCTGCCGCTTGCCCATCGCCCGAGTGTGCCACAAACGAGATCACTGCTCTTGATTTCGTCGGCGCGCCGTGCCATCATGGATTCGAGAGCACTGCTCTCAAATATCCGCACCACTGAGGAGACAACCATGACCATCGCCCGGTACGACCGACCGAACCTCGCAGCGCGCGCCTTCAACGAGGTGTTTCGTCTGCTGGCCGAGACAGGCATCTCGGTCGCAGGCACGCGTGCACTCCGGGTCCGCGGCCGCAAGACCGGCAAGCGCCGCGGCGTCGTGGTCAACCTGCTTACGGTCGACGGGCGCGACTACGTGGTCTCACCACGAGGCAATACGCAATGGGCTCAAAACGCCCGCGCGGCAGGCGAAGTCGAGATAGGGCCGCGTTGGCGCAGCCGAGTCGTACCCGTCACCGAGATCGCCGACGAGGCGAAGCCCGATCTGCTGGCGCAGTACCTGCAGCGCTGGTACTGGGAAGTGAAGGGCCACGTGGCCGGCCTGACGCCCGAGTCGACCGACGACGAAATACGAAGTGCCGCAACGTCGATACCGGTATTCGAACTGAGCAGGGGGTAATCAGGAAGCCGCGTGCGACCTCACGCCCCTTCGCGCACCATGCGCACGATGGTCTCGGCCGTCTCGGCGGTCATGTCCCCCGACAGCTGAATCGAATTGCCCGTGATGGGCGCACCGATCTTCGGCGATGCAAGCACCACGCCGTCGCGCATGAAGGCGATCTGCTTGTTGAGGTTGGCGCCGGTGTACGCGGCGAACGCGTTGCCGGAGTCGGTGTCCATCGCGAGCTGCACGCCGTAGAACTCAGTGAGATCCACCTTCGCCGACGTCACCCCGGTGAGGTTGAGCCGCAACCCGACTGGGCCGAGTTGAAACCTGGCATTGTTCTCCAGATTGCACGCGACCATCGGGTCGGTTGGCGGCGGCGGCGGAGGCGGGACGGGGCATTCCCCGGGTTGCGCCACCAGGGGTTGTTCGAGAACGGGGCGAATCTCCAGCGGATGCACGATCAACTCCGCGACCGTCGACGACGGTGGCGTCTTCGCTTGGCTCGCAGCCGAATTCTTGTCGGAGTCGTGCAAGAAGAAGGGCATCAACACTTGGGCGAACGCAGTGGCGCCCAAGCCGAGGATTCCCAAGGACGCCAATACGGCGATCATGATCTTGCGGGTGGACCACCGTTGCGATGAACCCGGCACTCGTACTCCTGTCGGAAACCGACGCCGTCCTACTCTGCCTGGCTTACGCAGGCGGAGCAGGGATTACGGGGGCCCCGCCGTACCCGAGGCGGACCTGTACACGTCGTCGTGGGATTGTTGGTCGATCGACGGCCACGATACGGCGGCTGGGAATTGGCCCCACGTGCTGTTGAAGATTCCGACTAGAGCAGCGCGCCCGTCGTCGGTCGGCGAATAGACAGGACCGCCGGAGTCGCCCTTGTTGCTGATCACCCCGTTCACCATGGTGAACCAGCCATTGTTGACTGCGTCCACGCTGCCGCAACTTTCGGCGGTGGTCACGCCATAGTGGCAAACCTTGAGGCCCGGCACGGGGACGATGCTCGGGTCGACGAACAGGACGCGTCCGCCGGGCAGAACGTTGGAGGGCGCGGCGTCGGGAGCAACCTGGAACGCTTCCCAGTCGGTGATCTGGTAGTCGGTGGAGATGGTCGTACCGTCAGGCGTGTTGTCGCGGAACACGGTCTGATGACCAATCACGTTGCCATCCCTGTCCTCCACCGTTCCGCTTGCCCTGCAGTGACCCGCCGTGAAGCCGGTCCGCGTCGCGAGATCGACGAACGCGAGCGTGCACTGATTCCTGTCTTGACGGATTTCCATGCCGGGGAACACAGGCGCACCAGGCGCCGCGTGAGCGAGCGGCGGCGCGGCTATCATTCCGACCGCGAGCGCGGTTGCCACCGCGTGGACGCGCAAACGATGTTCACGCAACGCATTCTCCGATCGGTAGGTCGGTGAAACCCTAAAGCCTACCGTCGGCTAAGGCGGCCCGGGCCAATAACTGAGCCGGGCCGCCTCGTCACGTTCCCTTACGGGATCGTGAGCACCTGGCCGGGGTAGATCAAGTCGGGGTTCGGTATGCCACTTGCATCGGCGATCTGCTGATACTTGTTACCTTCGCCGTAGAACTTTTCCGAAATTGCCCAGAGGGTGTCTCCGGAAACCACGGTGTACGTCCGCGGAGCTGGCGGCGGCGGCGGAGGTGGCGGAGGCGGCGGTGCCGGGTCCTCGACGGCTGGCAACGGCTCCTCGACTGCCGCGGGCGCCACCTCGGTCTCGACGGGAGCCGCGGGAACTGGAGGCGGTTCGTCGGTGTTCGTCTTCGACGACCAAGCCACACCGTCGAAACCGTAGAGCACGAGGTTGCGATCGTCTTGAAGGATCAGACGAACGTCCTTGGCGCCCTTGGTGTCGCTGTGCCAAACCGGCTTGTCCTTGGTGTAGAGCACGAAGTTGCCATCGTCCTGCACCTCGGCACGCTCGACGGGCTGCCCGTTGGTCTCGGTCGACCACACCGCAGTGTCACCGCTGTACAGCACGAGATTGCCATCCTCCTGAAGGATGACTTTGTATGCGCCGTTCTCCGACGTCAGCGACTCACCGACCGTCAGCTTTTCGCCCTTGTGAAGTCTGTCTCCCACGATGTCCTTCCTTGTCCAAGATCAACCCGACAGAGCCTACCGAGGTCGGCGGGGTTCGTGTGTGGTTCGGCGCTGCGCGAGCAAAACGGTTGGGAAACAACCGGTTGCGCTTTGCTGGCAGCTCGTTGGGCAGCAGCTACGAGTCGAAGCCGAGGCCTAGGGAGTCCAACGTACGCAGCAAAGCATTGCGCTTGCCTGCGCTGTGATCGGCTCGGTCGAGCGACCACCGGGTCGCCTGGATTCCCATGCTGGCCAACGGCTCAGGCGGGAACGGAGGCGGCCGCTTACGGACCATCTCTAGTTCGGTTCGGGGCGTCGGGGTGCCATCCAGCAGGTCTAGGCAGACGTCTGCGGCAAACCTGGCTGCTGCCACGCCGAGCCCGGTGAATCCGTTCACGTAGGCGACCCGCCCGTCGCGTGCCAATCCCCAGTGCGCGCAGAACCGCGTGTTGGTGTCGATGGCGCCTGCCCACCTATGGCTGAACCGGACGTCGTCGAGCTGCGGGAAGGTGACGAAGAAGTGCTCGGCAAGCCTGCGATACGTCGCGGGTCGGTTCTCGTAGGAGGCGTTCACCTTGGCGCCGAAGTGGTAGATCGCGTCGTATCCGCCCCACACGATTCTGTCGTCCTCGGTGAGACGATAGTAGTGAAACTGGTTGGCGCAGTCGCCGATTCCCTGCCGATTGCGCCATCCGATCCGGTCCAGCTGGCTGGCGGTAAGCGGTTCGGTCGCGAGCACGTAGTCATACACCGGCACCGTGTGCCACCGGTTGCGGCGCAGTAGATGGGTGAACACGTTGGTGGCGAGGACCACCTGGCGGGTGGTGACGACGGAATCGCCTGCATGCACGCGCAAGGCGACGCCGCCTGAGTCGAGCGCGGTCGCGTTGGTGTTCTCGTAGATGACGACGCCCGCGTCCTGGCAAGCACGAGCCAGCTCGAACACGAGCTTGGCCGGATGCACGATCGCACAGGTGCGTGGCTGGAAGAGCCCGGCCAGATATGTCGGTGACCTCACCTCTTCGCGGAGTTCGGCCCCGCCGATCAGCGTGCCCTTACCCTGCGCGGCGGACGCCTCCAGCCAGCGCACCTGATGAGGTTCGGTAGCCACGGACAGCATGCCGGTGCGCTGCCATTCGACGTCGAGGCCAAGGCGTTCGATCTCGTCCTGCATGTCATCGAGGTTCTTCAGGCCCATCGCCGTGAGTTGGTCGATCTCGCTGGGCCACCGCGACTTTCCGTTCTCTGTGCCGTGGGTGAGGCTGGCGTCGACGAAGCCGCCGTTGCGGCCAGACGCGGCCCAACCGATGCGATTCGCCTCGATGACGACGATGCGTCGGTCCGGATGGCGCTGTGCGGCATGCAGTGCCGTCCACAGGCCGGTGTAGCCCCCACCGACGACGAGCAGGTCACAGGTCAGCGGACCTGGCAACGCTGGTAATCGCGGCCGTTCGACGTCGAGCCACATGGACCCGAATGTGCTTGCACCAAGGGAACGTTCGACCAGAGAGGGGTCGACGTGACCGTCGAATACCGTGTCCACGACGGGTGAGCCTACTGCGCATGCGTCATCGGCGCGGGAATGTCGGGCTGCACGGCTGCGGGCGGTGCCCACCCTGGCGGACCGAACGTGTAGCCGAAGCGGTCCCGCCATCGTTGCGCCGTGCGGAGATCGCGTGCGATGGCTGCGTATTCGTGTGTCTGCAATATCCAGATGTTGTAGGTGTCGACCTGCTTGGTCAGCCCGTAGTGCGGCCGGGCCGTCTCAGCTGCGAAGCTGCCGAACAGTCGATCCCACAGGATCACGATGCCGCCGTAGTTCTTGTCGAGGTACTGCTGGTCCATGCCGTGGTGCACCCGATGGTGCGAAGGCGTATTGAAGATGAATTCGATTGGACGCCAAAGCTTCCCGATGCGCTCGGTGTGAATCCAGAATTGGTAGACCAAGTTGATCGAGAAGCTCAGAAAGACCATCCACGGCGGAACGCCGAACAGAGGCAGCAGCGCCCTGAGGAAGACGTCGCCGCTGATGTTCCACTTCTGGCGCAACGCGGTGGCGAAGTTGAAGTACTGACTGGAGTGGTGGGCCTGATGCGTGGCCCAGAAAATCCGGACTCGGTGTGCCATCCGGTGATACCAGTAGTAGAGGAAGTCGACGCCCAGAATCGCGATGACCCACGTGTACCAGGCGGTTGCGGGAAGGTGCCACGGTGCGAGGTACACGTACAGCGCTGCGTAGCCGACCAACGCGATTCCGTTGAGGAGTCCGCTGGTGCCGATCGACACGACGCCCATCCAGATGCTCGCCCACGCGTCGGGCCTCAGATAGGCGCCCGACGGCGCCTGTTCCGCCTCGACGTGATGGAGCTTGCGCGCCGCAGCCCACTCGATGATCAGCAGTGCCAGGAAGAATGGGACCGCATACATGACGGGGTCGTGCAACAGAGGCGGCAACACCTCCGAGACGAGTCCCGAGAAGCCCGCTACCACATCCACGTCATCACCTCCACGGGCAGCGTAACTCGCGTGCTCAACGGAAACTAAGCACGTCCTCCCCCCACGCTGCGCGCAGCGGGCCGTCGAGGTCGTCGACCATCGTGTCCTGTCTGTCGATCACCAGCGTCGCGCGGTCGTCCCTGCGGTATGGCCGCCACCGGGGATCACCCGGCAGTCCGTCGGGCTCGCCGTGCACGGCGAAGTTGCGCCACCGCGCCCGCATCCGGCGCGACAGGGCGGTGCCCGCCTTGAGGCCGCCGAGCTTGAAGGTTGGATCCTTCGGCCCCGCAACGAGATTCCCCCACACATAGGGCAACTCGGTCGCGTGGGCGCCACCGAGTCGCAGCATGCGCAGCATAGGCGTCGCGAAGTCGAAGCGATACAGATATACCGGGGCCACCGCGGCGTGCGCCTCGGCCAGCCATACGGACGGCATGCGAAAGCCGATGTCGCGGGCCACGCCCATGCCCGGCGTCTTGCCGCGGCCGCGATAAGTGGCGCCGAGTTGGGCTTCGGTCGGTAGCTGCACGTCTGGCTGCTCTGCCGCGATCCCAGCGAACATCGCCTTGATCGCCTCGGGGGTTATCGGCATCAGAGGTGACTTCATCCATCTGAACAGGGCGGCCTCGTGCTCGTTGGAACCGATGATCAGGGGGACGGGAAGCGTTCGACCGGCACGCGCCGCCGCCACCGGGTAGTCAGGGACCACGTCGCCATCGACGATGGGCGCGAAGGCCAACGTGCCTGGCGAACGGATCGGCACCTCGTCGAAGACGCGCTTGGACGCCGTGAGAACCGCCGCGATCGGCGCGTTCACCAGGGCGTCGACGTCGTCGCGTCCGATGCCGATCGCCTCGATGAAGGATTCCGCCACGACGCGTGACCGGCTTGCGTCGTAGACCGACGTGACGGGCGAACTCTGAGCGATCGCCGTCGAGAAGAGTCCCCTCGCGGCGGGGCTGGCCAGCAGGGTGGTGACGACGCCTGCACCCGCCGACTCGCCGAAGAGGGTCACCCGACCGGGATCCCCACCGAGCGCGGCGATGTTGTCCCTGACCCACTGCAGCGCGAACAGGACGTCGCGCAGTCCGAGGTTGGTGTCGAAACCCGTTCCGAGCGTGGACAGGTCTAGAAAGCCGAGCGCGCCAAGCCGATAGTTCAGGGTGACGATGACGACGTCGCCGCTAGCCGCTAGGACCCGACCGTGATACAGCGGTTGCGCCGAAGACCCGAGGATGTAGGCACCCCCGTGCACCCACACCATCACTGGCTTGCCCGCGCCAGGGTCGGTGTCCGACGAGGTCCACACGTTGAGGGTCAGACAGTCATCACCTTGGGGCGCACCGAGATCGATCGGAATCCGCGGGTCGGTCGGCTGTGGGCAGACCGGTCCGACCGTGGTCGCGTCAGCCACCTCGGTCCACCTGTCAGGCGCCTGCGGGGCTCTCCACCGGAGCTCGCCCGTTGGCGGCGCGGCATAGCGAATTCCCTTCCACGCCTTGACTATTCCATCGTCAACCCCACGGACCGGGCCGTGGCAGGTATCGACGACGGGTTGGTCTCGCAGCCCGGAGGCGTCAGTCTCCGCCGTCACCGTTGTGCGGCCCGACGTTCGTCGGCCGTGTAACCCTCGGCTCGCTGCCGCCCAGGCGCCGCGCGCATCCGAGACACGAGGGCGCTGTTCGACTGCCAGGAGCTGCTTACGCCCGCCGCGGTGGTGGCGTACGTCATCGAGCGATCTGCCGCGAAACCGAGTTGCTGTCCGATCGCGACCGCGTCCATGTTCGCCCCGAGAAAGATGAATTCCCAAGCGTAATCGCGCTGTTGGCGTTCGATTACCTTGCTCACCGCCTCGTGCGACCACTCCTTGCTAGAGTTCTCGTGGCCATCGGTCATCACGACGACGATCACCTTGCCAGGTCTGTCGTCCTCCGGGGTTGCGCTCAACTCGGCACCGACGTCGGTGATGAGGCGGCCGAGCGAGTCGTACAGTGCCGTGCCGCCGCGAGGCCGCAGCTCGAGCCGTCCAACGCTGGCGATCGGATGATTGGCGTAGACGACCTCGTACTCGGTGTCGAATTGCGCCAACGTCACCGCCGCAACACCTGGCTGTTTGCGTTGGTCATCGATGAACGCGTTGAACCCGCCCTCCGTATCGGCCTTGATGGTCTCCATCGATCCCGAGCGATCGAGCAGGACGGCGATGAGTGCCTTGGTGGGATCCGTCATGGGTGCTCCTCTGCTGGATGATCGACGGTGGTGCTGAAACCAGGTTACCGATGGCTCTGCCACGACTTCGGACGCGAAGTCTGGCGTCGCAACCAGCCAAATGGTAGACATGAAACTGTTGCTGTCACATTCCTAACTCGGAGCTGGCATGAGCATTCTGAACACAGTTCGACGGCGCATCGTCGATGACTTCGAGATGACGGCCGGTCGTCATGACGACCCCTCCGTCTACGGCGGCCCTCCCGGTGACCCAGGCCTGATCGGACCTGGCAGCGTCTCTTGGGAGGTCAACGCCGATCTGGCGTCGGTGTCGCAGGCGGGGCTGCCCGCCATCATCCTGGAGATCCTGCATCCATCCGTGGTCGCGGGCGTACAAGACCTGTCGAACTATCGCAACGACCCGTTCCAGCGTGCACGCGCCACGCTCGGGTACGTCCTCACGACGACGTTCGGCAACACCGAGGCGGCTACCGCGGTCATCGAACGGGTGAAGCACGTGCACTCGTTCGTCAACGGGACCCGCCCCGACGGCGTGCCCTACCGTGCGCTGGATCCCGAACTGCTGGCCTGGGTGCACACGTGCATCCCGTGGATGATCATGCGCACCTTCGAGCACACCAACCGTCGGCTGTCCCCCGACGAGCGAGATCGCTACCTGACTGAACAGGCCACGATTGGACTCATGGGCGGCGCGGAGTACGTCGCTGCGACGGTGGCGGAGCTCGACGACTACGTCGAGACCATGCGCCCGAAGCTGGGCGTCAACGCACAGACGCGCGAGTTCATCGACTTCATGCTCGTCGCGCCGTTCCTGCCCGACTTGCCCGCGACGCTCGATCGTCAGCTGCACCGACTGGCCTTCTACGCGGGGATGACGCGCGCCCCGAGATGGGCGCGAGAGCTCGTCGGCTTCGACCGCCCGCCGAGGGCGACCCGCGTAGTGATCGAGCCGATGTTGCAGCTCGATGCGCGCCGGTTGCGCTGGGCGTTCGGTAGGCCCCGCTACCTCGAGCTGGCGAGCGCGCGTGTTTCTGGCGTTCCGGCGCGCGACGACGCCGTGCAGTGATGGACGCCCAACTCATCGAGGTCGTCGGGGCGGCAACCGCTGCGGGCAGGGTCGACGAGTCGGCCGACCGCACCAGCCACCGCATTCTCGACGCCGCCCTCGCGGAAGCCGCTGCCGTTGGGCTGCAACGCATCACGGTCGAGGACGTGGTGCGCCGCGCCGGCGTCTCTCGGATGACCGCGTATCGGCGCTACCCGCGTCGCGATGATCTCGTCGAGGCTTTGGTGCGGCGGGAGACGCAGCGCTTCCTCGGTGCGGTCGCCGACGCGATCGATGCCGTCGAGCATCCACGCTGCGGGGTGGCGGAAGCCTTCATCGCGGCGGTGCGCTTCGCGCGCGAGCATCCAATGCTCCGACGAGCCGCGCACACCGAGCCCGCACCGATCGGCGACTGGGCGGAACTGCTCGACATGGGGGCTGCCTTCATCGCCAACTACATTCATGGCGACCAGCCGGGCGAGCCCACGCAATCGGTGCGCTGGGTGGCCGACGTCTTCGCACGCCTCTTCTTCACCTACGTCTCTTCGCCTCCACGCGATCCCGACTTCGGCGACGACGCCGAACTCCGACGATTCGCCGACGAGGTGCTGACTCCGATGGTGGAGCGAGCCGTCGCGGAGTGACCCTGCCGCGGCGCTAGGTTGGTCACCGTGAACAAGTGGTGGTTGTTGACCGCGGCGATCGTCACGGAGGTCGCGGCGACGCTGTCGCTGCGGGCCTCGCAGGACCACGGTGCGTGGATCGCGGTCGTCATTGTCGGATACCTCGCGGCATTCGCGCTGCTCACGCTCGTGTTGCGCGCGGGCGTGGCCATCGGGGTGGCCTACGGCATCTGGGGTGCGGTGGGTACCGCGGCAACGGCCGTTCTCGGCGCACTCATCTTCGACGACCCGTTCACGTGGGCGATCGCCGTTGGCATTGGACTCATCATCGCCGGCGTTCTCCTGGTCGAACTCGGCTCGCACCCCGACGCTCCCGCCGAGCCATGATCTGGCTGGTTCTGTCGACCGCGATATGCGTCGAGGTGTTCGCCACCCTGGGACTGCGCGCGTCGGAGGGCTTCCGGAAGAAGGCGTGGATCGCGCCCGTCGTCGTCGGCTATCTGGCGTCTTTCTATCTGCTGTGGCTCACGTTGGCGCTCGGGATGCCGGTCGGCATCGCCTACGGCATATGGACTGCCTGCGGGGTCGCCGCCGTTGCGGTCATCGCTCGCCATCTGTTCGGCGACGCGCTGACCCTCAAGATGATGCTCGGCATCGGCCTGATCATCGCGGGTGTGCTGACGATCGAGTTGGCTGGCGCCGTCCGCTGAGCACCCCTGCCGCCATGACGACGGCAAGGCCTGCCGCTGGCACCACCAGGAGGCCGACACGAAGGCTTGTCGCGTCGGCGATCATGCCGACTATCGGGGGCGACGCCACGAACCCGATTCTCATCAGCCAGGCCACCGCGGTGAGTCCGCTGCCCGTGCGAAGCCCCGGCAGTCTGTCGGCTCCGTGCATGGCGGCGGGCACGACGGTCGCTATGCCGATCCCCGCTGCTGCGAATCCCGCGATCGTGCCTGGCACGCTTGGGAACGCGAGTGCGAGGCCCATCCCGATCGCAGTGACGAGACCGCCGCAGCGGACCACGGCGCGCTCGCCGAACCGGTCGACCAGTCGGTCCCCAGTCAGCCGTCCGACGAAGTGGAACGCCAGCAGGGTGATGTAACCGAGCGCCGCCACCGCACCCTCGGCGCCGAGGTTCTGGCCGAGATACAGTGTCGCCCAAGAGCTTCCGGCGTCCTCGACGACGGCGCCCGCGGTCGCGATGACGACAAGGAGAAGCACGGCGACGTACACCCGACGGCTGGGCTTCATAGATGTGCCCGGACTCGTCGGGGGCCGGTCGTCCTCGTCGGATCCGTGCAGGAGGAACGGGTAGGCGACGGCGGCCACGACGACGAACACCGCGGAGCTCGCGCCGAGATGCGTCGCGACCGGTATGTGCATCGCGATCGCTGCGGCCGCCATTGCACCGCCGAGGACTGCGCCCGCCGACCATACGGCGTGGAGCGAGTTGATGATGGACCGCTGGTAGACCCGTTGGACCCGAAGGCCGTTCGTGTTCTGCGCGACGTCGGCGATGGCGTCGCACGCGCCGCCCGCGAAGAGCGCCGCGGCAAGCAGTGCAGGCGTCGTCGACAATCCCGCCGCGAACACGAGGACCGCGATGCCGACCGTGCTTACCAGTGCCGCGCGCGCCGAGGTGAACCGGCGGATGGCCGCACCCGCAGCCACTCCTGCGACCAGAGCACCGATCGGGAACGCAGCGACCACGACGCCGTATGCGGTGTTCGACAGCGCGAGGTCGGTCTTGAGCTCGGGGAATCGCGGCACCAGATTGGCGAAGATCGCACCGTTCGTGAGGAACAGCGCAGCAACGGCGACGCGGGCCCGGCGATCATGAGTCGCATCTCGACCGCCAGATGCCATGATCGCGACGATACTGGGCGGATCAGCCCGGCGGTGGTTCCGGCAGCGGTTGATCGAGCTGGTCCCGTGGACGCTGGCCGAGGAGGGCGCCCTCGAGGCCGCCCGCCTGATACATCTCGTACAGCCGGTGCAAGTAGTCCCGACGCTTGATGTCGGCGTTCTCCTGCCCTGGCTCCACCCCGAATATTTGACCATCGCCCGGCGCCGCGGGTTTCACGTTCTGCGGCAGGAGGTAGGAGTTGTTCAGCGCGTTGGGGATTGGAATGCCTGCTGGCCCCGCGCCCGGCAGCGCGGGCACCGAAGTCTGGCCGAGCAGCAGCTGATCGCCAAGCGCGGAGAGGTCGGGCAGCCCCGCGATACCCGGTGAGGTGTCGTTCGACTGCGCCAACGGTCCAGCGCGCAGCGCGTCGCGGTAGGACATCGGCTCCGGCGCAGGCGGCGCATCGATGGGAACCTCGGGTGGTGGCGGCGGATCGGCCGCCGCCAGCGAAGCAGTGCCGATGGCGGTACCTAGGACACAGACGGCGATGAGCGCGATCTCCCCCACCCGCATGGTCACGTGCTCGACTCTCGCACGAAGGATGCTCGCCGCGAAACGAAACGGTCCCCTCCGCGAGGAGGGGGCCGATTCGTTCGTCGTTGCCGCGCGCTAGACGCCGCCGCCAGAGCCGCCAGCGCCACCGTTGTTGCCGCTGGGGCCGCTACCCGGCTGTCCGTTCGCGAGGCCGCCCTTGCCGCCGGAGCCGCCCGAGCCGCCGAAGAAGCCGGCGCCGATGCCCTTGCCACCAACGCCACCCGAACCGCCGACGTTCGAGCCGTTGCCGCCGTCGCCGCCGTCGCCGCCGGTTCCGGCAGTGGCGCCCGTGCCACCGCCGCCACCAGCACCGCCCGTGCCACCGACGGCGCCGCCGTCGCCGCCCTTTCCGCCCTTGCCACCCTTGCCGAAGGAGTTGATGAAGATGCCGCCAGCGCCGCCTGCGCCGGGGATGCCTTGGATGCGACCGGAATTGCCGCCCACGCCACCGGTGCCACCGGTGTGGCCCGTGCCACCCGAAGCGCCGCCGCCCGTGCCGCCGTTGCCACCGTTGCCGCCGACCGCGCCACCAGCGCCGCCAGCGCCACCAGCGCCGCCGTCAACACCGTCGCCGCCCGCACCGCCTGCACCGCCAGGAGCTGAGCCGAACTGGCCACCTGCGCCACCAGCGCCGCCGGTGCCGCCGGTGCTGCCCGCGCTCGACCCGCCTGCACCGCCGTTGCCGCCCTTACCCTGAGACAGGATCGGGAACGCCGCCGCGTTGCCGCCTGCACCGCCGGCGCCACCCACACCCGCAGCGCCAGAGGCGCCGGTCCCGGCGCCGCCGGCACCACCGTTACCGCCGCTCCCCGCGAAGAGTCCGGCGTCGCCGCCCTTACCGCCCGCGGCGCCTGCGCCACCCTTGCCGCCTGCGCCGCCGCCACCGTTGAAGAACGTTCCGTCGGTGCCGTTGCCGCCGAAGAGGCCGCCGGACCCGCCGTTGCCGCCCGCTCGCCCTGCAACGGTCGTGTCGCCGCCCTTGCCGCCGTTGCCGTACAGCTGCGCGTTACCGCCGGCTCCTCCGTTGAGCCCGTTGCCGCCGTTGCCGATCAGGCCGGCATTACCGCCGGTGCAGCCACTGCCGCAATTCGCCGCATCGGCCGAGGTGTAGCTGTACCCGTTGCCGAACAGTAGACCGCCGTTGGGGTGGTCGGCGGTGCCGTTGCCGACGAGGCCAAGGGGGCCGACGTCGAAGCTGACGTTGGTCGGGTTCGGAATCTGGATCGCAGCAGTAGAGGCGCCGCCACCGATGAGGCTGCTGAAGTCGGGAAAGACGATCGGAGCCGCTGAGGCCGTCCCCGCGCTGATCGTGGCGAGCATCATGCCGCCTCCGAGCATCGCTGCGCCTGCAACGCCCGTCTTCACATAGGGCGTGCGCGGCGCACTCTTGCGGTGTTTGGACACGATGTGGAGTCCTCTCTTAAAGGAAAGTTCTGGCCTTTGGCATCAGGAAAGTAGCACGAGAGGGTTGCAATAGCACGGGTGAATGCGGACGAGTTTTTTAGTCTTGGCAGAACGCGTTTCTAAGTGAATTGAAGGTGAATTAATTCCCCCTCGACATTAACGTTCGGCGGTGTTTGCACGAGCGGCGATTCCGTCGCTGAACGACGAGCCAGCGCAGTGGACGGACACGCGGCGTCGACGGTCGTAGAACCCTTCTGAACTGCATCGAAGTCAACGATCATAGACTCTGCAGGCTTCGATGAGATGGCCTTTGCGCGGGATGTTCGTGCTCCGGCGAGGCTGCGCCAGATGGCGCGTTCAGAATTCAACGACGGAGTACCAACAATTCGACACTTCGCACGCAAATTGCCGCGTCGAAGATAGTCAACGTTCAGACCGAGAACTGTTCAGGTTCGATTGTTGGATTCCATTGTTCACGTCGCCGGCTAGGCGCCGAATCAGACGACGGTACCTGCCTTGGCGCAGGCCATCTGAACCTCATGAGCGCTGTCATTCATGTCGGTCGCCGTCGAGTTGAGCGTGCTGCCGCCACCGTGGAGTCCCATGACGACGGCCAGCTTCGCCGCGCGCAGCGACCACGCGCCCATCGGTGCCGAGATGTCACCGGGTAGTCCTGGCGTGAGCGACGCCTGCAACGCCATCGAGGAGGCCTGCCGCAACGCCGTCCTGCCGACGGAGTTGGCCGAGACGACCGAACCGTCGGCGTAGTTGACGGTGTTACCGCCACCTGCTGAGTTGTAGGCGAAGTCCTCGTAGTTGCTCGCCGCGTAGTTCAACGCCACCGAGAACGCCTTGCACGCTTCGACTACTGCCTGGGCCGCGTCGCCGTCGACGGGCTGCGACACGACGTTCGGGAGTTGGATGGGTGGGCCCGCATCTTCTTCGGTCGTCGTCGCGTCGGGATCGGCGAACGCCGCTGGCGCCATTCCCAACGCGACACCACCCGCGATGAAGAAGGCCGCCAACGCTCGCCCCCGGCTGTGTGATGTCGTCATCGCGTTCCTTTCAGCGTGGGTGGTCCCGAGCTGCCTCGAGCGGAACTGTCGCTTCGTTGGTGCGTGCGCACCGTAGGGGACTTCTTCGGCTGTCGACCCTGCCTGGTTCTCGGCATGGCTTCGACGATGATTAGGCGGCTACCTGTCCAGATGGTGAACGGACCGTTAACAGTCCACTCCTGTTTAGAAGCCAACGGGTGCCCTGCCGGTCGGAAGCACGAGATACCCAGCTGAGCGGGTGGCAGACTGCCCCACCCTGGCAATTTGCTGTGCAGCAACGCTTTTCAAGACGTTCGGTAGATGGCAGTCAGGCGCCAACAGTTTTCTGTGCGTTCACCGTTCGTACACCCGATTACTAAAGCATTCCCCGTGACAGATCCCGCCGGGATCGAGACGATAGAGAGGCACCGACCCGATATGTTGCATCGTTTCGCCACCGCGGCTGCTGTATGCATGCTACTTCCGCTGGGAGCGACCCCCGTTGCGTTGGCGGATCCGCCTGCCGACAACGCGGCGCCGCTGCCCGGGGGTCCCGCAGGGCCAGTGCCGTCAGCTCCGCCGGGAACCATGAAGACTCCCGATGGCTGGAATTTGAGCGTTGTCGGCAAGGACGAATCGATGGAGCCGGTCGCCTCGCTGACGGGCGCGCCGACTTCTCGCGAGTACATCGTCGACGGTGACTTCCTCGGCACCGTCACCGGCAGCGGGAGTACCAAGCTCGCAGGCGGCACGCTCGAGGCTGGCTACCAGATCGGTTGCGGCATTACCCAAGACGACATCGAGTCGATCACATCGGCGGGCATCACGCCGGGTATCGGCATCCCGCTCATCAGCGGCACGATCTTCCCGGTCTCGCTGGCCCCGTCACTGTCGCAGCAGATCAAGATCGACCTCAAGCCGGGCACCGTGAACATCGTCCCGGTCGGCAAGAAGTCATACAAGGGCACCAACTCTCGCGTGTCGATCACCGGCTTCCGCATCAAGATCGACAGCTGCGCGGGACAGTCCTTCATTCGGTCGTACGCGACCCTGACGAGCTCGACGGACAACACCGACGACGTGGTCACCTACCTTGGCGTCACCAAGGTCGTTTAGCTACAACCACTTTCATAGTCTGACCACACATCGAGACACGAAGGGCTCAAAGGACATGTTGAATCGTTTTGCCAATGTGGTTGTAGTTAGCATGCTGCTTCCGCTGGGAGCGGCTCCGATCGCGATGGCGGACGACGGGGATCCACCACCCCCGCCTCCGCTGGACACCGGCGTCGTCGCCTCCGAGGTTCCGGGCATCGCCCACACCCCCGATGGCCGGACCCTGACGGTCGTGGCCAAGGACGAGACGCAGCTCCCGATCGCACCCCTCACGACGTCGCTGTCGTCGCGAGAGTGGCTGGTCGGCGCGACGTTCACCGGTACGGGCATGGGCGAGGTCAAGGGTGGAACGCTCGAGGTCGGATACCAGATCGGCTGCGGCATCGAAATGGACAAGATCAAGCTGAACGGCTCGATCGGCATCGGCGCCTCCGCCACGTTCAACCCCACCTCGGCGACGCCGCTCGGATTCGGCTCGTTCACCGTTCCCATCCAGGGCCAGGTGGAGGTCGAGCCTCGCCCCGGCACCATCACCAACGTGATCGTCGACAAGAAGACCTACAAGGGCAACACCACCCGCGTCACGGTCAAGGACATTCACATCAAGGTGGACAACTGCGTAGGCGCCTCGTCACTACGTTCCTACGCGGTGCTCACCAGCTCGGGCACCGACGCCGACGACATCGTCGCGTACTACGGCGTAACCAAGACGTTCTGACGTTGGTATGAAACGGAATCCGTTTTCTACCAAGGGAATTGCTGCCGAGGCAGCGCTCATCGGCATGATGGCGGTCGGCGTGGCGATGGGGTCTGCCGGCATTGCGGCTGCAGACCCCGAGCCAGTCCCCCCGCCTCCTCCGCCCTCTCCTGGTGCCCACTTGCTTCAGGGAGAGGTCGACCCGAACGCCATCGTCGATGCGCCGCCACCCGCCGATCCTGCCGTCACCGCGCTTGGCCCGCTCGGGGCGCTCGGAGCGCTGGGGGGCACCGGAAACGACTTCATGCTCGGGCAGAACCCGGTTCCACAGGTCGGCGGGGCGGGGGCAGCCCCCCCAAGCGCAGACATCCTGCAATCAGGTTCGTTCCTGCTACCGCAGAACTACCGAGTGCCGCCACCCGACCAGGACTCGCCCTATGCATTGGCCGAGGGCGTGCCTGGGCCGTTCGCACGCGTCGACGGGATCAAGGGTGCGCACTCCATGTTCCATGGAGCGCTCGGCCGCATGCCGATCGGCGAGCTGGGGCAGCCGCTGCCCGGCACCTCACCACCGCCAGGGACGAACATCCCCGTCGGGCCGGTTGATGGACTACCAGATCCGGGAGCTCCGCCACCGGGCATCCTTCCGCCGCTGCCCCCGCTCGGAGGCTGACGTTCACGAACGTCACGTAGCGGTGGTACGCGTAGCTGACTCAAAACGGGCAAGATTGTCGGCATGACGCAACCGCCGTGGTCGTTGGCCGAGCTTGCGCACCGATACGGCGTAGCGACCGACTACCTCGATTGCGCGGGTCAACGCCAAGTCGTTCCCGAGTCGACGCTCGTCGACGTCTTGGCAGCATTGGGCGTAGCCGCGGGCACCGAAGAGGACAGAGGCGCAGCGCTTCTCGCACACGACCGCGCCCATTGGGCTCGCACGGTGGCCCCAACCATCGTCAGCCGCGTCGACCGGCCTGCGTCGTTCTGGGTGCACGTCACCGACGGCGACCCCGTCGGCGGCTGGATTCGGTTGGAGGACGGCACCGTCCGCACGGGCCTCCGGCAGCTGGAGAACAACACTGCCCCCTACCCGTTGGACGGTCGCCTCGTCGGGGAGGCGACCTTGGAGCTGCCCGAGGAATTGCCGCTCGGGTACCACGAACTCCACGTGCAGGCTGGCGATCGAGAAGCGATCACCACCCTGATCGTCTCTCCTGCCACGGCGCCGCTGCCCGCCGCACTCGGTGCAGGCAGGGCGTGGGGTCTCGCCGCGCAGCTGTACAGCGTTCGCTCCGAAAACTCCTGGGGTATTGGTGATTTGACTGACCTTGCCGACCTCGCGGTTTGGTCGGCCAGTCAGTACGGTGCAGGTTTCATCCTGGTGAATCCGTTGCACGCGGCAGCGCCAACGGCACCGATGGAGCCTTCGCCGTACCTGCCGACGTCGCGGCGATTCGTCAATCCTCTCTATCTACGGGTCGAGGCCATCCCCGAGTTTGCCTACGTGCGCCACCGCGGCGATCTGCGCAAGGCCCGCAAGGTGGCTCAGGCCCGTGCCGACGACACCGAGTTGATCGACCGCGACTCGGCGTGGACCATCAAGCGTGCCGCCCTGAAGAATGTCCATCGCGTGCAGCGGTCTGCCGGCCGCGAGCTTGCGTACGCCGCCTATCGGACCCGTGAGGGCAGGAACCTGGACGACTTCGCCATCTGGTGCGCGCTGTCCGACGAGTACGGCAACGATTGGCACCAATGGCCGGAAGAACTGCGACATCCCGGCACCGAGGCGGTGGCGACGTTCGCCGCGCAGAATGCCGAAGAGGTCGACTTCCATCGCTGGCTGCAATGGCAACTGGACGACCAGCTGACCCTCGCCCAGGTGACAGCCACGCGGTCGGGCATGGCCATCGGCGTGATGCATGACATCGCCGTCGGCGTCGACCCGGATGGCGCCGACGCGTGGGCGTTGCAAGAAGCGATGGCGCTCGGCGTCTCGGTGGGAGCACCACCCGACGAATACAACCAACTCGGGCAGGACTGGTCGCAACCGCCGTGGCGTCCCGATCGACTGGTCGAGCTCGGATACGAGCCGTTCCGCGCCCAAGTCAACGCCGTGCTCCGCCATGCGGGCGGCGTCAGGATCGACCACATCATCGGACTCTTCCGGCTGTGGTGGATTCCCAAGGGTTCGCCACCGATCGACGGCACCTACGTCCGCTACGACCACGAGGCGATGATCGGCATCGTGGCGCTGGAAGCTCATCGCGCCGGTGCGGTCGTCGTTGGCGAGGATCTCGGCACCGTCGAGGACTGGGTTCGCGACTATCTGCACGATCGCGGCCTTCTCGGCACATCGATCCTGTGGTTCGAACACGACCGTTGGAGGGATGGGGAACCACTGCAGGCGCAGTGGTGGCGGGAGTACTGCCTCGCGTCGGTGACGACGCACGACCTGCCCCCTACCGCGGGGTACCTCGCAGGCGAACACGTACGAATTCGCCAGGAGCTCGGGTTGCTGACCCGACCCGTGGAGGACGAGCTGGTCGAGGCGAAGGAGGAACAAGCTGCCTGGGTGGCAGAACTCCGCCGGGTGGGACTGTTGGGCGAGGATCCGAGCGTCGACGAGGTGGTCCGCGCCCTCTACGAATACCTCGGCCGCACGCCGTCACGGCTGCTTGCCCTTGCCCTCCCGGATGCGGTGGGCGACGTCCGCGCGCAGAATCAACCGGGGACGTCCGACGAGTACCCCAACTGGAGGGTGCCGCTCGCCGATCCCAGCGGGCGGCGCATGAGCATCGAAGACCTGTTCGTGGATGCCCGCGCGGCTGCCTTGGCGCAGGTCATGCGCGCCGCCGTAGCACCCGCCGTAACGAGTGACGGCTCGTGATCGAAGTTTCTCGAGAGACGCAAGTGCGCTAAGTTCGCTTCGGGCGGTCCCACCCGTACCGGTATTGACGGAGGTCACGTGAAGAAGCTCGTTCTGCTGGCGGTCAGCGCTGCCGCAGCTGTCTCGGCAACCGCACTGAGCACCGGCGTGGCGGTATCCGACCCGGCTGGTAGTGAGTCCGCGCTCAGCGTGGTCGGCGAGCCCTACGGCAAGGCCGTCGCCATCCTCAAGAGTCAGGGCGCCAAGGCCGTCTTCGGCGGATCGGTCGGCAGTGACTTGCCGCAGGCCCAGTGCATCGTCGACTCGGAGACCCCGATCCGCAGCGGCAACATGATCAAGTTGAAGCTGATGCTCAACTGCACGAAGGCCGCAGCAGCCGCAGCAGGCGATGCCGCGCCCCAGGGATCGCCCGGACCCGCGTCGCTCGGTGGCAACGGAATTACGACGGTGACGGCGACTCCCGTGCAGGGTGGCGGCGGCGGTGGCCCCGTGCACCCTGGCGGAACGTAACCGCTCACCGCACCCGAAAGAACCCGCTACCGCCGTTCCCACATAACGTCGTAGACTCACCCTGTCACTTGGCTAGCTCGGGGCGAGGAGGGTCACCTGCAATGCTGCGACCACAGCGTTTCAAGACCGAGATCGATCCAGGCCCGATCCAAATCCAGGCCCGCAAGGTGCACTTCGACGTCGACGACGTCCCTCTCCACTGGATCCCGGGCCACCCTGTCGCGTCCAACGTCGTCGGCATGCTCAACATCGTGCTTCCTGCTGCGGAGCGCTGGTTCGTTGCCACGTACAACGAGGCACTCCCCTTGGTTCGCGACCCCAAGCTCGCCGAGGACATGCGTGGCTTCATCGGCCAGGAGGCGACGCACGCCGACGTCCACGAGCAGGTACTCAACGAGTACATGATCGATCACGGCATCGACCCCAAGCCGATCCTCGACCAGATCGAGTATCTCTTCGAGAAGGTCTTGGCGCCAACCGATTCCACTGATCCAAAGGTGCGCCTCAACCACCTCTGCGACCGCCTGTGGTTGATCGCCGCCATCGAGCACTACACCGCCGTACTTGGCGACTTCTCACTGAACTGCGCATGGGACGACCACGGCGCCGACCCGACGATGGTCGACCTATTCCGTTGGCACGGAAGCGAAGAAGTCGAACACCGCAGCGTCGCTCACGACGTCGCGGTCTACTTCCACGACAGCTACGTCGACCGCATTCGCGCCATGGCGATGGCCTGCGTGATGATGTTCGTGTTGTTCCAGCGCGGCGGGAAGTATCTCGTCAAGTCCGATCCGCAAGCGCCAATGGGGTGGTGGCAGATGCAGCGCCTGCGGATGCGTGATTCCAAGCTTGGACTGCTCCCCAGATACCGAAAGTTGTTCGGGTCCAACACGTTGATGTACTTCCGGCCTGGTTTCACTCCGGACCAGATGGGTTCGACGGCGCAGGCCGTGGCGTACCTTGCCAGTTCTCCCGCTGCCCGCATGGCGCACCTGTAACAGCGTGTTGTCCCGTCTGAGGCGCGTGCCGCCCAGTGCCTTCGGCCGACTTCGCCATGACCCGTGGATCGGGTTCGTCGACATCGCGGTGTCGCGAATCTTCGGGTTTACGGACGCGATTCGCAACGTGGCCGCGCTGCCGGACGTCGAGCGTGCGATCACGCTGGAGGTCGCCGACCGGCAAGTCGTCGCACACGATCAGGACGTGACCGCCCTTACGCTCGTCGCACCCGATCGAAGGCCCTTGCCGCGGTGGCATCCTGGCGCGCACATCGACCTACACCTGCCGAGCGGGCGGGTCCGCCAATATTCGCTGTGCGGTGACCCAACGGTCACGGACACCTACCGAATTGCGGTGCGCCGCATACCCGATGGCGGTGGCGGCTCGCTAGAGGTGCACGACGACGTTGTGGTCGGTTCGACGCTTACGACCAGCGGGCCACGCAATGCCTTTCCGTTGGCGGTTCCGGGGTACGGGTCGCCGGCAAAGCGGTTTCGCTTCATCGCGGGCGGCATCGGGATCACGCCCATCCTGCCGATGCTGGCCCAGGCTCAGCGACTCGGCGTGGAGTGGTCGATGGTGTACACCGGCCGCAGTCTTGACAGCCTGCCCTTCCTCGACGAGTTGACGCGATTCGGTGAACGCATTCAGATCCGCACGGATGACGAGTCCGGTGTGCCGTCGGCGGCCGATCTGCTCGGCGACTGTCCCGACGGCACCACGGTATACGCCTGCGGACCCGCCCCCGCCCTTACCGCGATCCGCGCCGAACTCGGCGGACGCGACGACGTCGAGCTGCACTTCGAACGATTCGCCGCGGCACCGGTCGTCGACGGCCGCCCGTTCGACGTGGCCATCGGATCGTCTGGGCATTCCGTGCGGGTGGGTGCCGACGAGACCCTGTTGACCGCCTTGAACAAGGCCGGTGTGCACGCGCCGTACTCGTGTCAGCAAGGTTTCTGCGGGACCTGCCGCACCCGCGTCGTATCGGGTGCCGTCGAGCATCGCGACACGCTGCTGACCGAGCCCGAGCGGGACGCAGGAATGATGCTCATCTGCGTGTCGCGGGCGTCAGGCGAAGAAGAACTGGTCCTTGACCTGTGAGCTCCGGCCCGCGGCAGACTAGTATTCGCGCATGCCGTTGGCCGATGGGACGACGTTCGCCGACTACACCATCATTCGCAAATTGGGCACCGGCGGAATGGGCGAGGTCTATCTCGCGCGACACCCCCACCTGCCCCGCCAGGAGGCGCTGAAGGTCCTTTTGCCCGAGGTCTCCGCTGACAAGGAGTACCGCGAGCGCTTCCATCGGGAGGCCGACACCGCGGCATCGCTGTGGCACGCCCACATCGTCGAGGTGCACGACACCGGCGAGTTCGACGGCCAGCTCTGGCTCTCGATGGACTTCGTCGACGGCACGGACGCCGAAAGCCTTCTCGGCGATCGGTACCTCGCAGGCTTGCCAGCCGCCGAGGTCGTCAAGATCATCACGGCGATCGCCGAGGCGCTCGACTACGCGCACTCGAAGAACCTGCTTCACCGCGACGTAAAACCAGCCAACATCCTCATCGCCAGCCCCGGCACTCCCGACGAGCGGATCATGCTTGCCGACTTCGGCATCGCTCGGCGCACTGACGACACCAGCAAGCTCACGGCGACCAACATGACCGTCGGCACCGTGCTTTACGCGGCGCCCGAGCAGTTGATGGGCACCCCTCTCGACGGTCGAGCAGATCAGTACGCTCTGGCGGCTACGGCCTTCCACCTGCTCACCGGCACACCGCCGTTCCAGCATTCGAATCCCGCAGTGGTCATCAGCCAGCACCTCACCGCGTCACCGCCGGCTATCGGCGACCGCCGCTCAGACCTCGCCCCGCTCGACGAGGCGCTGTCGAAGGCGATGGCCAAGGAGCCACGCGACCGCTTCTCCCACTGCGTCGACTTCGCCCATGCCTTGAGCCACCAGCTGGACGCCGCAGACGACCCGAGCGCCACGCGTCCGTTCGCGGTCGCGGCAGCACCCACGTCGAAGCACAACTCGGGACGCCACGAAAGGGCCGCGGTGAAGCGGTCGCGGCCACGGCCCGGCGTCGTCATCGTGGCCGTGCTCGCCGTCCTGCTGATCGCCGCGATCGCCGTCGCGGTGTTCGAGACCCGCCGCGCCGATGACGAAAGCACCGAGATACCGACGGCGACGACGTCCGCGCGTGCCGTGTCCTCACCGCCCGAGTCGGCGCCGCCTGCGCCTCCGCCGCCCGTCCTGGAGACCACGACGAGCACAGAGGCCTCGACTACGACCGAACCGACCACCACCACCGAGTTCACAACGACTACGACTACGACCACGACCCCTACGAGCACTGCGACCTCCACGACCGCGTCCCCCGTCGCCTCGCCGGAGAGCAACCCCCAAGGGTGAAAGGCATGCCGACCTTCGCCGTGGTGGCCCAGCTGCGGGCCGCGCTTCCCGACGGTGCGCACGTTCGGGGCGAATTCGACCGTGCCGCTTGCCATCCCAAACCGGTTTCTACCGTTTGCACTCACATCGTCGTGGCCAAGATCCGGTTGTCGGCGTGCGCGCAGCGTCTGGGGTTGACTGCGTGACGTTGACGGCCGCCGACCGGCTCGCGCTGACCGATCTCGTCCACCTGTACGCCGCCGCAGTCGATGACCGTCGATTCTACGACGTCGTCGAATTGTTCACCGAGACACCGGAATTGCGACTCCCCGACCCGCCGGGTGCACTCGATCCCGTCACCGTACATCGCGGTCGCGACGGCGTCGCGACTGCGATGTCGGCGCTCGCCGCCGTCGACCGTACCGAACACGCGATCGTCGGCGAGGTGTATGCCGAGGGCCCCGAACCGCATTACGCGCTGGGCCGCATCACCTGCATCGCTCACCATTGGTCGCGCCGGGCCGACCAGGTCACGGATCTGGTGTGGCACTTGCGCTACGACGACGAATACGTAAGGACCACACCCGGATGGCGCATACACGGACGCGCCCTCACCATCAACGCCATCGAGACGCGGCCCGTCCGCCGCCTTAGGGATCACCCTCCGCAGCGCTCGCGAGGGACGGCTCCGACATGAGCGAGTCAAGCAACGGACGCTGACCCTTCAACAGCTTCACCCGCGCCGCCGCCACGGAAAACCAACCCACGCGGTCTATTTCGGGGTATTGCCGAATCTTGCCCGAACCCCTTGGCCACTCCAACTCGAAGGTATTGCTGACGCTGTGGGTCACGTCGAGGTCGCCGAGCACGGCATAGGCGGTGATCACCTTGCCGCCGGGCTGGCGCAGCGGTGCCATCTCGTGGCGTGGACCATCGGGCGGCTCGATGCCGATCTCCTCGCGGAACTCCCGCTGCGCGGCGACCCAGGGGTCCTCGCCGTCCGCGTACTCACCCTTGGGAATCGACCAAGCGCCGTCGTCCTTGCGCGCCCAGAACGGTCCACCGGGATGGCCGATGAGAACCTCGACGACGCCGTCGTCGATCCGGTACAACAGCAGGCCCGCACTCCGCTTCGGCACGGGTGCAGCTTATGCGGACACTGCGGCGTCGCGACCGTTCGCACGACTCGCGGCTCGGCAACCGGGGATGAACTGCAAAGTCGCGCACGGCCGCGTGACCCGATGGATACTTCATCGATAGGGAGGTACGCGCCAAGGTGGCTACATCGGAATCACGTGTCGGTCAGATGTTCGGCAAGTACAAGATCATCGGACTGCTCGGCAAGGGCGGCATGGGTGAGGTCTACGAAGCGCAGGACACCAGCAAGGGGCGGACCGTCGCGCTGAAGATTCTCGCGCAGCAGTATTCGCACGACGAGAGCTTCCGCACGCGGTTCCAGCGGGAGTCTCGGGCCGCCGCGATACTTCAAGAGCCCCATGTGATTCCGATCCACGACTGGGGCGAGATCGACGGAAACCTCTACATCGACATGCGGCTGGTCAAGGGCCAGACCTTGCAGGACCTGCTAGAGCACGGACCGATCGAGCCTGCTAGGGCGGTGGACCTGATCAGTCAGGTCGGCTCAGCGTTGGATGCGGCACACGCAGCGGGCCTGATCCACCGAGACGTCAAGCCGCAGAACATCATCGTTACGTCGACCGACTTTCCATACCTCGTCGACTTCGGCATCGCAGAGGCCAAGGGCGACACGGGGTTGACGATGACGGGCACCTACGTGGGCACCGTCAACTACATGGCGCCGGAACGGTTCAGCGGTCGCGGAGGCGCCACGTCGGCCGTCGACGTGTACTCGTTGGCTTGCGTGTTGTACGAGTGCCTGACCGGGAAGTCACCGTTCCCTGGCAACAGTCTCGAGGCGGCGATGGTCGCGCACCTTTCGACGCCGCCGCCCTCGGTGAGCGCGGCCAACTGGCGGGTTCCGCCGTCGTTCGACGCGGTGATCGCCCGCGGGATGGCAAAGGAACCGGACGACCGCTACGGCAGCGCGGGGGCCTTGGGCCGCGCGGCGAAGCGCGCGCTCGAAGGCGGGCAGGCCTCCACCGGCGGCCAAACCGTGCAGAACTACGGCGCCTCCCCGCCGACGGTGATGGGTGCGCCTCACACCATGGGTCCCCCGGCACACACGATGGGCCAAACGCCCGAAACGATGGCTGCCGAGCAGTACACGATGCGTGCGCCGGTCGGTCACCAACCCGCGCAGTACGCCGCGCCGTACATGGGCCCGCCCCATGGGCAGTACTCCGCGCCTCCCCCTGCGACGCCTCCGCCTCCCCCTGCGACACCGGCGCCGGCACCGGCACCCAAGGCATGGATCGTTCCGACGGTCGTCGCCATCTCGGCGGTCCTGGTGCTCGGCGCCATCGGGGTCGTCATCGTCACGCAGACGACGAAGGAGGACGACGGAGGTGGGACCGCGAGCCAGACGTCGAGCCTGACCCCAGTCACGACGCAGACGACGACCCAGCCTCGACCGCAGACTTCCGAGCAGTCGAGTCCACCCGGTCCTCCTCCCCCGAACGGGACTCCGCCTCCGTTGGTGACGGGTCCCGATCTGAGTGGGGCTCACGAACAGTGCGACTACGGCTATGTCCGGAAGGTGGAGACCGGCTTCGGCAGCCGCTCGGGCCGAGGGACTCCCGAGACGTCATGCCACTTCGCAGGCAACGTGCTCGATGCGTACTGGAGTCAGTTCGGCAGGCCGACTGCGGAAGCGCGCGTCGTCTCGGCTCCCGGCGCCGTCCCATGCAACACCGTCCTCACCGACGGCAAGGGATGCGACGGCTCGAATTTCCTGATGCAGTGCCAGGAGGGCCCCGGCCAGAACTTCATCACTTGCACGGGTGGGCGCAACGCGCGGGTCTACATCTTCTGATCAGCCAGGGGGTGTACTGCTCGGCGCGGAGCACTGACCGCCAGGGAGTTCCGCTAGGTGCTCGCCCAACCAGGCCGCCAGCTTGGTCAGAACCCCAGTGCCGTCGGCGAACGATCCCGAGGCGGGCACGGCCGCCATGGCGACTGCGGTCTGTCCCGCGGGCGTGTTGATGACGGCGATCTGCCGGACCAGGTACTTACCGTCCGTCGCCGGGCCCCAGCCACCCTTGATCAGCGCATTCTGCATGTCGCCGAGCCCCCAGCGTTGGTCGCCTTCGACCTCTCCCATCAAAGACAGGACCGGCGCGTTCGCAGAGTCGCACCGCGCCCATGACAGGAACTTGACCTGGTCGGCCAGCGACCAGTCGGTCTGACCGAAGGCGCTGAACTCGGGCCGCGGTCGCTGCGCGGGCACCGTGGCGGGGGCTCCCGCATCGCTCAGCACCGCCTCCACTGCCTTGGCTGCGACGTCAGGGGGCCCGAGGCTCTGCCAAACCTGGTCTGCGGCAGCGTTGTCCGACTGCGTGATCGCTGCCTTCATCGCATCGGTGACACCGGTCGACGGCGACATGCGAAGACCCGCGATCGACAGCGGTACCTTGATCGTGGACCACGCGGGCCCATGCGTCCACTCACCCAACGCCACCGGGGGCGAGCCTCCCCCGACGGCGCCAACGAGCACACCGACGTCGGCTCCGAGCCCGCTCGCGAACTGTTGGAAATCGGCAGTCAGGCCGCCGGGCGGCGCCGCAGGCGGCGGAACGGGGACTGCCGTGTCTGGTTGTGGGGCAGGCGACGGCTGAGGCGATGCGGTCGACGAGCTACTCGATGTCGACGCTGCCGGCCTTGCTTCGTCAGAGCATCCCGCGACGACGGTGGCGACCGTCACCACGGCGACCATGGCCGCGCGGAATCGGCGACGCTCGTGCTGCCGCTGACCCATCGTCAGAGCGTAGCAAGGGTGCAGCGGCCTCTCGTGCAGCAAACCGCCCGGGTCGAAAGTTCGTGTCTCCCTCCGTTTTTCTGTAGTCGAGTTGGCCTTGGCGCGACGATCAAGGATGCTGGACTCGTGACGCGTCCGAGGCCGATCCGGCGGTGGGATCCGTTTCGTCCGCTGGACAGCGGTGCGGCCGTCGCCTACCGAACTCTCTTCTTCACGCTGAGGCGCTTCGTGGTCGGCAGACGCCTTTCGGTGAGTCTGGAGAAGGGCGACCTGGCGCTGACCATCACCGAATTCGATTCGCGGCTGGACCTGCGGCAACTCGCCGTCGGCCAGCTGGACGACGTGGCGCTGGCAGCACGGGACGTGCAATGGAACGGGCACGCCTTCGATCACGCCAGCGCCGTGCTCCACAACGTTCACGTACGACCGTCGGTGCCTCCGGTGCTCGTCGCAGCCCCGGTCGAGGTGACGCTGGAGGTGCCGGCACCGGTGCTCGACGAGCTGTTCAGGATGACCGCCCCGCGGCTGTCGGGCGAGGTTGGTGCCGACGGGGTGGCCCGGCTCCGGCTTGCCCGGCGCATCGGGTTCGGACACGTCGAGGTGGAGGCGCGTCTGAACGGTTCGACGCTGTGGTTGCGACCGACGGCCATCGTGCGACGCAAGCGCCGAGCGCTGCCTGCACGCACCCCCGGATATCCCGTCCGCCTGCCCGAACTGCCGCACGGCCTGCGCCTCACCTCGGTCGAGTTCGCTCCGGGGGTCGTGCGGCTGACCGGAAGCCTGTCGGAATGGCGAATGGATCTGCCACGAACTCGGTTGGACGACACCATCACCGCGCTCAGCGCCGTCGGCCACCCGCTGACCCTGATCTGGCCGAGCAGGGACAACTGATGCCCTACTACAGATACGTCGCGCTCGGCGACAGCCAGACCGAGGGACTGTGGGACGGTGACGACTCGTCGGGCGTGCACGGATTCGCCGATCGCCTCGCCGCGCTCCTAGAGTCGCAGCAGCCCGGCGTTCAGTACGCCAACCTTGCAGTGCGCGGCAAGCGGATCCTCGACGTCCTCGTCGACCAGTTGCCACATGCATTGGAGATGGCTCCCGATCTGGTCACGTCGTGCATCGGCATGAACGACGTCATCCGCCCAGGCAGAGCGTTCAAACGTGCGTTGGTCGACTTGGACTTGCTGCACTCGCGGCTTGCCGAATCGGGGGCGACGGTGGTGACGACGACGTTTCCCGATCTGGCGCGGATCATGCCCGTCGGTCGCCTGCTCACGAAACGGGTCATCCGCATCAACGACGTGATCCGTTCGGCGGCCGCACGGCATGGCTTCAGGCTGGTCGACTTGTACGCGGCGGCGTCGATGAGCGATCCCGACGTGTGGAGCCCCGACCGGGTGCACGGGTCGCCGAAGGGCCACGAGCTGTTCGCGGCTGCCGTGGCCGAGGCATTGAATCTTCCTGGCAGCAACCATGATTGGGCTCAGGCTCAGCTGGACGTCGAGATGCCGGGCTTCCGGTCGCGGATGTACTCGCAGGCGTTGTGGGCGCAGAACATGATGCTGCCGTGGTTCTGGCGGCTCCTGAGAGGACTGTCGAACGGCAGGGGCAGGGGGCCGAAGCGACCGCGCCTTGAACCCGTTGCGCCTGCCTCGGAAACGGGTTAGTCAGACCCCGGTCCACACCTCGGCGATCTGACTACCTATGTCGATGACCTTGGCCTCGTGTGCTCCCGGGCTGTCGATCTCCCCCGATACGTGCGCGGAGATGAACCGCTTGATCTCCTCGTCGACACCCGCGACTACACGCAGCACTTCGGCGCGCAGCGACTTCGACGTGACGTGGATGGCGATGTCCGAGGGCCGTGGCTTGTGGACGTCGAGGATGAGGAGCAGTGGAGCAGCGGCCAGCGCTGTCGCGCTGAGCGCGATCTCGCCGAACACCATGAACCGTGGCCGGTCGATCTTCAGGTCGATCATCATGTCGATCTCTAGCGGGATGCGGATCGAGAACGTGAGTTGCTCGCCCATGTGCCGAGTCACGGCCGGGGGCTGGATCTTGACCTTCGCGGTGACCTTCGCGATCTTGCCAGGCCCCTGGGCGATCGGTCCCATCTCGAAGCCTTCTCCCGCGATGGTCCCGATCGCGTCGGCGATCCGCTCCTCGGTGACGGCGATCTCGAAGAACCTGCGGCCGAACTCTTCGTAAGTCAGATATTCAGGATCAGACATGGTCTACCTACGTTCTCACGTCGGCAGTACGAGTCCGTGCTGGGTCGCCGAATTCGTTGGTGTGCTGCGCACGACCTGATCCCGTCGATCGCCCAAGGCACCCGACTGCATCTCGGCGATCAACACCCGCGTCAACGAGCCGAGTCGTAGGTCGTGGCGAAGTTCCCCATTGACGCGCACACTGGTCAATGACTGTGGGCGGATGCTCTCAAGCCATGGAGGTAGTCATGAGCCAAAACGGACCGTTCGGAATCGACCCCGAAGAGTTCGACCGCGTTTTTCGCGAGGCAGGCGACGGGCTGCGCGACGTACTCGGCCGATTCGGCAAGCAGGCGAGCTGGGCAACCCTGATCGATGAGTTGACTCGGTCGGCGCGCCCCAAGACCGAGCCCGAGACCACGGGCGAGGCAGGCGATGGCGTGTGGGCCATCTACACCGTCGACGCCGACGGAGGCGCCAGCATCGAAGAGGTGTACCCCAGCGAACTGGATGCTCTACGCGCCAACAAGAACAACACCGATCCCGCAAGGAAGGTGCGATTCCTCCCTTACGGCATCGGCGTGAGCGTGCTCGACGCGCACGAATAGGCTCCGCCAGCTCCCAAACTGCTGAACGCTTGGGCCGGACCCGTTAGGCTTTGCGGCAAATGAGCTCAGCGCTTGGAGGCCCAGCACAATGATTCGGGAATGGTCGATCGTCGCTGGCGCTGCTTTGGCGGCGTTGGTCGGACTGGCTCCCACCGCCGTCGCGGGTCCCAATGACTACCCCGACAACCCGGGCCACTATTCAACCGACGTGCCCGGCATGAGTTACGACGCCCATCTGACCGGGCCTTGCGACAACTATCAGCTATTCACGTTCGGTCGTGGCCCCGGCGGCGAAACGCTGGCATGCCACTGGATCCCCAACCAGTGGCCGCCCGTTTACACGGGTTTTTGGGTGGCGTCGTATCCGCTGGCTGGGCCGCATGACATCGGCACGCCGTGTCCCGGACCGAAATTCGCGTCGCAGGCTCCCGACGGGCGGCCGATGGTGTGCCTCGGGGCCCAGGGCTGGCAGCCAGGCACGCTGACAGGAGCGGGCTTCTTTCCCGGTTAGACAACGCGTTTCCCGGTGAGACCACGCGCCGACCATACATGTATCGCGTCGTTGTATGGTCGACGTTCATGAGCGGAACCACGGGCCAAAGCAGCGTCAACTTCAATCTGTCCGGCGTGTTCAGCGCGGTGGCCGCCGCCATTCCCGACCACACGTACCTCGTCTGGCGCGACCGCCGCCTTAGCTACCACGACGTCGAATCACGCGTCGACGGCTTCGCCAACTATCTGGCCTCGGTTGGCCTTGGCGCTCACACCGAGCGCCAATGCCTGCAAGGACACGAGTCCGGCCAAGACCACCTCGGCATCTACCTGCGCAACGGCGACGAGTATCTCGAGGCGATGATCGGCAGCTACCGCGCCCGTGTCGCGCCGTTCAACGTGAGCTATCGCTACGTCGAGGACGAGCTGATCTACCTCCTGACCGACTCGAAGACCAAGGCCCTCGTCTATCCCGCAGAATTCGCCCCGCGCGTTGCGGCGATCCGCGACAGCCTGCCGAACCTGGAGGTCCTGATTCAGGTCGCCGACGAGTCGGGCAACGATCTGCTGCCCGGAGCGGTTGACTTCGAGTCCGTTCTCGAGACGCCCACACCGTCCGCTGGGATGCCCACGCCGTCGGGCGACGACCTATACATCCTCTACACCGGGGGCACGACGGGAATGCCGAAGGGTGTTCTCTGGCGTCAACACGACATATTCGTCGCATCCATGGGCGGTAAGCCGTTTGGTAGCAGTGAGGCGATGACCTCCTATGAGGAGATCGCCGAGAAGGCGGCAGCCTCGGCGGGTGCGATGTCGATGTTGATGATCCCGCCGTTCATGCATGGCGCCGCCCAGTGGGCCGCCTTCAACGCGGTCACCATGGGCGGGCGCTTGGTAATCCCCGACGACGTCGAGCGGTTGCGGCCCGCGGAGGTACTGCGCTTGGCCGAGCGCGAGCGGGTTCTCAGCATCCCCGTAGTCGGCGACGCCATAGCGCGACCCTTGCTCGACGAGATCGAGGCAGGCGACTATGACCTGTCCGGGCTGGTCAACCTTTCCAACGGCGGGGCTCCGTTGTCCCCGACCGTGCGCGACCGCATACTCGCCGCGCTTCCGCACATCTTGCTTCTCGACGCGGTGGGCTCCTCAGAGTCGGGTACGCAGATGAGCACATTCACGACGGCGGGCGCAGACAGCGCGGCGGCGACCTTCAGTCCTCAACCCGACACGGCCGTCGTCTCCGCAGACCTCGATCGACTGCTACAGCCTGGCGAAGGATCCGGCTGGTTGGCCCGCCGCGATCTCATCCCACTGGGCTACCTTGGCGATGCCGCCAAGACGGCGAAGACGTTCCCCACCATCGACGGCGTGCGCTGGTCGGTGCCGGGTGATCGCGCAAACGTGTTGGCGGACGGTCGAATTCAGCTGCTGGGCCGCGAATCGGTGACGATCAACTCCGGCGGCGAGAAGATCTTCGTCGAGGAGGTCGAACGGGCCATTGCGGCGCACCCCGCGGTGTACGACGTCGTCGTCGTCGGTCGGCCTTCCGAGCGATGGGGCAGCGAAGTCGTGGCGATCGTGCAGTTCGCCGAGGGGGCGTCAGCCTCCGACGAGGAACTCGTCGAAGCGTGCAAGACCGCCATCGCCCGGTACAAGATTCCGAAGGCCTTCGTCCGCTCGGCGAAGATCGTGCGCTCGCCTGCGGGCAAGGCCGACTACCGCTGGGCAAAAGCCGTGGCAAGCGAGAGCACCATCCCCCAGCCTTCGTGAATTTCTTTGCTGCTCAGCCCTTTTCGAGCGTGAACTGACAGAGGTCAGTGTAGCCCGCGCGGAAGAAGTCGGCGCAACCGGTCAGGTACCGCATGTACCGGTCGTACATCTCCTGGGATTGCAGGGCAACCGCGTCGTCGTGGCGAGCCTCCAGGGCAGCGGCCCAGATGTCCAACGTCTTGGTGTAGTGCTCCCTGAGCTGGTGTGTCCTGCTGACGTCGAAGCCCGCCTTCACCGCATGCTCCTTGACCTGTCCGATCAGTGGAATCTCCCCGCCGGGGAAGATCTCGTCGGCGAGGAACTTGGTGAACCGTAGCAGCGTCATCGTTACGGGCAGGCCGAGCTGTTCGCGCTCTTCGGGGCCCGCACGGGTGATCGTGTGCAGCAGCATGCTGCCGTCGTCGGGCAGCACGTCGTAAGCCATTTCGAAGAAGTCGTCGTAGCGGTCGTGGCCGAAGTGCTCGAACGCGCCGATCGAGACTATCCGGTCGACGGGCTCGTCGAACTCTTCCCAGCCGCGCAATTCCACCCGCTTGCTTCGGTCGCCCGAGACGTCGGCGAGCAGCTTCTCGACGTGGGCGGCCTGGTTGCGGCTCAGCGTGAGTCCGATGACGTTGACGTCGTATTTCTCGACGGCACGCTTGATGGTCGCACCCCAACCGCAGCCAATGTCGAGAAGCGTCATTCCCGGCTCGAGATTTAGTTTGCCAAGCGAGAGGTCAATCTTGGCAATCTGCGCCTCTTCCAGCGTCATGTCGTCGCGTTCGAAGTACGCGCAGCTGTAGGTTTCCGTCGGATCGAGGAAGAGTCGGAAGAACTCGTCGGACAAATCATAGTGCGCCTGAACGTTATTAAACCGAGGCGTCAATATCGACTTTTGGTTCCTCGCTCCCATGAGCGCTCCTAGATTTCCGCGCCAGCCGACGAGGGGTACTCGCCGTACACCGCCTGGAATCTTAGCTAGGAAACTGGACGGTCGCCTCGGACGGGGGCCGATGCACAGGTCATTCGAAGTGTCGGCGAATGCCTGCGAGCATCTCGGCGTGCGCGCCGAGTGCTTGGCGGACGGTCATCGCGGCCAAGGGACGGGGCGCCTCGATCGTCAAACGCTCGGTGACGCGGGTGCCATCCCCGACGGCCTCGAAGGACACCACGCCCCTAAGAACGACCCGAGGGAACTGTCTGGCCTCGGTGTGTACGTCGCCGACGACGTCGCCCCCAATGGGGACCTGAACGCTGGCCGTGTAGGCGATGCCGATGCTGAACGGTCCCATCGGTATGCGGTCGCGCACCCGGTATGTATGGGTATAGCCGTCCGAAGCCTCGTCGCGAGAGATGGTGTCGACCGCGACGACGAGCGGATGCACGGTCTTGATGTTGTTCAGGTCGACATAGAAGTCGCGGACCTCGGTGGGCGGCGCGGGGACCGTCTCCGTGACGCTGTGCTCGCTACGCGCAATCCGCCACGTCCTCGGGGCTGCCATTCGGCGAGACTAGCGCGTGACCCGGGTAACTTGACCCCATGACGGACGCGCACGCCAATTACTTCCACTCCGAGTCGTTGGCAGACCGTGCCGTCATCGTGACGGGCGCGGCGCAGGGGGTCGGCAAGGGCATCGCGGGGGCGCTGCTGGAACGCGGAGCCGACGTCTTGATGGTGGACGTGAACGCCGAGAGGCTCGCCGCGACGGTGGCCGACTTCGACGCTGCGGGGCTGACGGCCACTTCGCTCGTCGCCGACCTGAGGGACCTCGCGAGCGCTGGCCGCATCGTCGAGGCAGCCAAGGCTTCGTTCGGCCGCATCGATGCTCTGGTGAACAACGCAGTTGCCACCAACGAGCCGAAGTCGATGCTCGACGTCGTCATCGACGACTACGACCTGGTGTTCGATACTGGTCCGCGCGCAACGTTTTTCCTCATGCAGGCGGTGCAGCCGACGATGTCAGCCGCGGGCGGTGGCGTCATCGTCAACCTCGGTTCGAGTTCGGGCACCGGCGGCTCGCCCCGGTTCGTCGCCTACGCCGCCGCCAAGGAGGCAATCCGCGGCATGTCCAAGGCAGCGGCGCTCGAATGGGGGCGCGACAACATTCGCGTCAACGTCGTGTGCCCCTTCGCCGATTCCGAGGGTGTCCAGTACTGGCGGGAGATCGCACCGAGGGACTTCGAGCACGCACTGCGGTTGGTTCCGCTGCGGCGTGTGGGCCGTACACGTGAAGACATCGGCGCGGTCGTCGCATTTCTCATCGGCGACGATGGGGCCTATCTCACCGGCCAGACGATCCACGTCGACGGCGGCATGGGTGTGTATCGCTGAGATCAATTGCCCCTCAACTTGATTCGATGCCTCAATATTGAATTAGTCGATTTGCCAGGCTAGTTCATCCCCTGATGAGAAGAACGACCGTGCTGGCGCCTGGGATGCGGTCCTGCGCATGCGTGGGTACTCGTCGGACACGGTCCAGCGACGAAGGCGGCTCGCCGGGAAACGACATCGGCACCATCTTCTCGACGTCCGTCTCCCCTCGATCAGCCGAGGAGTCTCGTCGGCAGCCGACACGGTGCCCTCGAACTGGGAAAACACGTTCACGAGGTCGGCCCGATACCGGTCACGAGCTGCGCGTTTTGGTGAATCTCAGCTGCGCGATCGGGTAACCGGTCACTTTCTAGCCCCCTCATCGACCGACGAACCGCGACGCGACCCCCAACTTTATCGATTCACGAGCCGTGGTTTTCCTGCCCACGCCAAGAGGTGGCAAAGAGCCGTTCGACACTGCGGATGGTAGGTCATCCGCTGCGATGTCGAGTGCGGCTAAGGGTACCCTTGAAATGCCTGGTAGCGCAGGGTTTTACTGCGATTCGACAAGTGCGCTCGTCGAAAGGCGCTCTCGCTCAGTTGTGTACACAAGACACAACGTGAAATGATTCGAAAAACCAACGCACTCAACCTCTTTTTGTTGCCCATCACAAGCTTTGGACGAAACGTGATGGGTGCCACAGATTTTGGCGAGGCCAGAAAATCGTCGGTAGCCTCCGACGACATGATTGGTATTGCAACCGCAACGCTGCTGTCTATCGTCCAAGGAATGTCGGGTACCCCCTACATCCGCGGCGGAAGCAGCCCGCACGGAACTGACTGCTCAGGACTGGTGTCCTTCGTGGCCAACGCCGCGACTGGACGACCGGTCTATGGCAGCCGCTTCAACACGGGCAACGAAGAACAAGCACTCTTGGCGCGAGGTTTCAAGTACGGCACCGCTCCCGGTGCGCTGGTCGTCGGTTGGAACGGCGGCCACACTGCGGCCACCCTGCCGGATGGCACGCCCGTGTCCAGCGGCGAAGGTGGCGGCGTGAAGGTTGGTGGCGGCGGTGCGTACCAGCCCCAGTTCACCCACCACATGTATCTACCGATGGAGTCCGATGGGGAAATGCTTGACGCTCCCCCACCATTCGATCCGATGGCAGCGCCGCCGCCTCCTCCCCCGGGTCCCGGTGATATTCCGGTGGTCGACGCAGGTAACTTCCTGCCGCCTCCGCCACCCGAGGATGCGCCGCCGATCCCGGCTTAACGCGCGTTTGGCGGACGTCCCAAGCCGGTTCCAGCAAAGCGACATAGATCACATCGGCGAGCATTCTGGACCATTACCGCATGACAACTGCTGGGCGCCAAGCCATCTGGCAGACGCCCCGCGAACGGAGAACGGGTGATTGCGGGGCTGCTCGCCGGTTTTGGTCGATCGATGCGCTAGGCTGATCCCAACGTCGGACCCGCTGCTAGCGGATCCGACACGTCGTGGAGAGCTTCATCCCACCCGCTTGGGCCCGCAATGCACCCGAGCGCAACGTTCTGATGATCCGTGCAGCCAGCACGACCTCGTACCGCGGCGATCGATTTTGCCCACCGGCAATCTCGCCACCTACGTGCTGAAGGCCACGCGACCGGGTCAACTCGAAGGTCGCCCCAATTCCGGGGGCCCACCGGCACGACCGATGCCTGAAAGGCACCGAACCGTGACCACCCAAGCTACGTTCGCCGACCTAGGCGTGCGTCCATCGATGACCAACGCCCTCACCGCGCAGGGCATCACCGAACCGTTCCCCATCCAGATCGCCACCCTCCCCGACACCCTTGCGGGCAAGGACGTGCTCGGCCGCGGCAAGACGGGCAGCGGCAAGACCCTTGCCTTCGCCATTCCCTTGGTCAGCGGGTTGACCGACAAGAATCGGCGCCCGTCGCGCCCGTCGGGGCTAGTGCTCGCCCCCACGCGCGAGCTGGCCACGCAGATCACCGCGACGTTGCAACCGCTCGCGGCCGCATGTGGCCTCAAGGTCACCACCATCTTCGGCGGCGTGCCGCAGGGCCGCCAGGTGGCAGCGCTGAAGGCAGGAGTCGACATCGTCGTTGCTTGCCCCGGTCGGCTCGAAGACCTGATGAAGCAGCGGCTGATCACCCTCGACGCGGTCGAGATCACCGTCATCGACGAGGCCGATCACATGGCCGACCTGGGATTCCTGCCTGGCGTCACCCGAATTCTCGCCGCCACGCCCACGGGCGGGCAGCGCATGCTGTTCTCTGCCACGTTGGACAACGGCGTCGACAAGTTGGTCACGCGCTTCCTGCGCAACCAGGTCATGCACTCGGTCGACGAGGCCAACGCGCCCGTTGCGGCCATGACGCACCACGTCTTTCACGTCTCGGGTGCCGATGCCAAGCGTGAGTTGGTACACCGCCTAGCATCCGGCACCGGTCGCCGAATTCTGTTCATGCGCACCAAGCATCAAGCACGGAAGCTCGCAAAGCAGCTCACCGATGCCGGCATCCCTTCAGTTGACTTGCACGGCAACCTGTCTCAGCCCGCCCGCGATCGCAACCTCGCGTCCTTTGCGTCGGGTGAGTCAAAGGTGTTGGTCGCCACCGACATTGCCGCACGCGGCATACACGTCGACGAAGTCGAGCTGGTCGTCCACATCGATCCGCCTGCCGAGCACAAGGCCTATCTTCACCGTTCGGGACGCACCGCACGCGCTGGGAGCGCGGGTGACGTCGTCACCGTCGTGCTCCCCGAGCAGCGCAAGGAAACCCAGATGTTGCTGCGAAAGGCAGGCATCAACGTAGCGCCGCAGCAGGTCGCAGCCGACTCCGCTGCCGTTCAAGAGCTCGTCGGCGAGATCGCACCGTACCGGGCTCCCGTCGCCAGGCCCGTGCAGCAGCCGTCGTCGCCCAGGACGTCTCGGGCGCCTCGGTCGTCGAATCCCAACGCGCGGCGCAGCCGTCCCCGCAGCGGGCACACCGGAAATTCGGGTGATAGCACTCGCACCGACGCGGGCTCGTCGCATCGCAACGCCGTTCGTGCACCGCGGACCGGGGAGCGTCGTCGTTCCAACCGTCCACAGGGAACGCGCTAGCGCCCAGGGTCTACCGCAGCTTGGCTCCGCGCACCGCACCAAGGGGCTTCTCGTTGAGCGCGGCGCGGACTATGCAATCCGCCGTACGGAACACCTGGGTGTCGCGATGATCGCTCAGGATCGGCAAGTCAGCAGCTCTGCGCAAGACCATTACCGCAAGCGCCGTGCTGGTCGTGAACGGCACGATCAAGAGGTTCGCCCGGGCATCGCGGCCGACGAGCGACATCACGTGCTGTTGCTTGCCCTCCCAACCAAGGGAATTGAAGTCGGGCGGGCGCTGGAGCGTGGTCCAGTTGAGGTTGATGTCGATGATCTCGCCGAGGCGCGGGGCAAGCACGTGGGTCAACTCGGGAAGCTCCAACGCCATTCTGGCGGTACGGGGCCACCAAGCGCCGTCGACCTCTCGACCCAGGTCCGTCGCCACGGTGAGCCGAACCGGGCCTGCCATGCGCCGTTCGGCTGCGCTGGTCATGATGACGTTGCGAACGGTTCAGTGCGACCCATCGGAAATCCTTCGCAGAAGGTCGCCGGCCAGACCCTGCGGGCCGACGGAGAATCCCATCGTCCATTGATTTCGTTCGCACCTTCATGGGGCGAGGACCACCGTGGACAACGAAACGGCTCGTGGTTGACGCTACGCCACCGCGCGCCCGCGTGACGTCGCAGGGTCGAGCTGATCAGGTCACCAGCGGGACGGCATGGGCTCGGCGCAACTTGCCCGAGGGTGTCTTGGGAATGGCCCCAGGTCCGAGCACGACGACCTTGCGAGGTCGGATGTCGACCTCCGAGACAACCTCGTGGGCCACTTCGCGCTTGATCCGACTTACCTCGCCCGCGTCGTCAAACTTGTTGGATTCCACCACGATTGCGAACGACTCGCGCGAGTGCCCTGCATCGAGGCGCACCGCGGCCGCGCACCCCGGTCGTACGCCGGCGACACGACTCGCCGCGCGCTCCACGTCGGTCGGGAACACGTTTCGCCCGGCCATGATGATGACGTCCTTGACTCGGCCGCACACCACCACGTGAGCATCTTCGGTCAAGTATCCGAGGTCCCCCGTGTCGTACCAACCCAACTCGTCTTGGCTTGGAACGAAGCCCGCCATCGTGACGTAACCGGGTGTCACCGACTCGCCCCGCAATTCGATCACCCCGACGCTGCGGGTGGGAAGCACGTTCGCGTCGACGTCGACGATCCTGGCCTCTAGCCCACCGAGCACCGGACCGAGTGACGTCAGCCGTCGCGTGTTGCCGACCGTGGCGGGCACGGCCTTGTGCAGAACCGCCAACAAATCGGCGTCGACCTCGTCGACGACCAAACCGGCGCCCAATTCCGAGAACGATGCTGCGACGGTGGTCTCGGCCATGCCGTAGGCGGGTAGGACAGCTTCTGGCTTGAGCCCGAAGGGCTTTCCGGCAGCGATGAGGTCTTCGACGTCGTCGGGTTCTACCTGTTCGGCGCCCGACAGCACGAACCGCAGGGACGACAGGTCGAAGTCCCCCACTTGGGCGTGGCGGCGCAGGCGCTTGGTCAAGAGTGCGTATGCGAAGTTCGGCGCCGCGGTCATGGTGCCCTTGTACTTGTCGATCAACCTGGCCCACAGCAGGATGTCGCCAAGGAAGTCCATTGGGGTGATCTTGACCAGTTCTGCACCGAAAAGCATTGGGACGGTGAGGTATCCGGTCATGCCCATGTCGTGGAACAGCGGTAGCCAGCTGACGATCACGTCCGTCTCGACCTGAAATCCGGCGCCAACGAACATGGCTTCGGCGTTGGCCACGACGTTGCGGTGCGTGATTGACACGGCCTTGGGCGAGCCGGTCGAACCCGAGGTCAACTGCATCAGCGCGACGTCGTCCTCCGTCGTCTCCACCGGATCAATGGCGTTGTGCGCCAACAGTTCATCGAATGTCAGCACGGTTAGGCCGTGCTCGACCAGAACGGGCGCGGCTACGAGGAACGGCTCCGAGACGATGAGGACTGTCGCGCCGATCATGTCGATGACGTGCAGCGTGTCCTGCGCCCACAACTGCAGATCGGTACGCGGCGTCGGCTGATGCAACATCGTGAGGCTGGCACCGCGCATCCACAGGCCCTGGGCGATGGGAGCTATCTCGACGGGGGCGCCGGCAAGAACGCCGACCGGGTCACCGAGTCCAACACCGTGAGCAGCCAATCCGCCCGCGATTCTGCGCGCACGCTGGTGCACTTCGCCCCATGTGTGACGGACGGGCTCATGAGGCTCCCCGGTGACCATGCCCTTGGCGCTGTCGGCCGCGTTGGCATACATGGTCTCGGTGAATCGGCTCACGACTACTCCCCGCTCTGGTCTGGTCCAACGGTCACGGGGGTCCGGCGTTAGCGAGGGGCCTAGTGTGCGAGCAGTCTAACCCTGCGCCGATGCATTTTTCGCGTGCCGCGCAGGTCTTGCGAATGTTCGGTTCTGGAACGCGTCACGTCGCGGATGTCCAGGACGTGTTCAGAAGGCGTATGGACCGAAGCGCGCCCATGCGACGAACGCTGCCAACGCTGCGATCACGATGCATATTGCGACCTGCGGATACTCCTTGAACTTGGCATGCGTTAGCGCGGCACCGATCATCACGACGACCAGGCAGACCGCGGAGATCGGCGCAAGGATCGGGGCGATCCCCGACAGCGGCGGCAGAACCAGTCCAATGGCACCCAGAATTTCGGCGATGCCGATGAGCCTGACCTGGTTGGCCGAGTAATCCTGAACCCACTTGAATCCACCGTCGGCCAACGCTTCCTTCGACCGGACCAGCTTGAGCGCTCCGGCGCCAAGGAATACCGCTGCGAGTAGTCCGGTGACGATCCACAGCGCGGTAGGCATGAGCGAACCTTAGTCCGCTTTGTCAGGTGCCCAGTAGTCCAACATCTCGGCGAAGGTGTCGAACGCCGCCTTGTTGGTCCCGTACGCGGCCTCGAGGTGGATGCTGAGAGGAAATCCTAGGTCGGCGACCCCGTCGATCACTCGCTTGTACAGATCGAGCATGAGTCCGCGGCGCGCAACGGGCTCGGTGTCCGCCAGCTTCCTGACGAACTCCTGCTCTCGTGCGACTGCGGCGTTGCCCGGATCCTGGATGAGCCACTTGATCAAGCCGACGCGGCTCTCGACCTTCGGCACGAAGCCGAACGACAGCAGGATCTCGGGTCGATGATCGGTGGTCTTGGCGACTTCGGTCAGCAGGTCGACGATCGCGTCCGAGTACAGCAGTTGGGTCATGCCGTACGTCGCGCCTCTCTCCAGCTTGAAGTTGAAGCGACCGTATTCACCCTCACGCGTCGGGATCAGGATGACGCCACGGTTGTCGACCAGGTCCTCGTAGATCGACAGTGCGTCGGTGGGTGCGACGCCGGAGCCCTCGCCGTCGTTCATCGTTCGCGGTACCCCGACGAATGCAATGCCTTCGATGCCCGATGCGCCGAGGTCGGTCAGTCGCTGATGAAGCGTCGGCTCGTCCATGAACGCCGTCACCTGGGTGCAGAGGCCGTTCACTCCGGGCAGCTCGGGCCTGATGAGCGTCCAGAAGTCGAGGACGTCCATCTTCGGCTTCATCTCGACCGGCCGGTCGTCGTCCTCGTCGATCATTCCCGGCATCATCACGTGCCTGATTCGTCCGCCGAGCCCTGCCTCCGTGGAGGACTGGAGCACCTTGTGCGCTTCCTCCACGCCTCGCTCCCGACCGTGTTCGATGTTCGGCGGAACTAGCTCGAAGGCGATGGTGTTGAGGGTCACAAGCCTGCTCTCATCTGGGCGTTTACGTCGTCACCCGGGTTCGACCGTGGCTACAGATCGCACCGCGCCGGGCAAATCACCCTATCGAATATGCCTGGCATCGTCGCCGCGGCGTACGGATCCCCGTGCCAGGGAGCCCGCGCGACCCAAACCCTTCCGCGCGGCCGTCCACACCACCAGAATGATCTTGACTCAGTGTCGCGAATCTAGACGTTCGTCCCCACACGACAACGGAGGCCCCATGAGCAACCCGATCGACACGAAGTTGGAGATCGTCGTCATACCGGTTTCAAACGTGGACCGCGCCAAGGAATTCTACGGAGGACTCGGCTGGCGCCTCGACGCCGACGCCGAGAACGGTCCTGACTACCGGGTCATCCAGTTCACCCCGCCCGGTTCGGGATGTTCGGTGATCTTCGGGACGAATGTCACTGCGGCAGAACCGGGTTCAGCCCAGGGGCTCTATCTCATCGTGTCGGACATCCAGGCCGCGCGCGCCGACCTGCTCTCGCGCGGCGTAGAGGTCAGTGAGGTGTTCCATCCCGGCGACGAGGTGCTGGGTCCCGACGAGACCTATCTATTCGGTCAACTCCGGATCCCCGGCCCCGCACCCGACCACGCAAGCTACCGCTCACTCGCCTCGTTCAAGGATCCCGACGGCAACGGTTGGTTCTTCCAGGAGATCACGACGCGCCTACCCGGTCGCTTGGCAGGCGATACCACGTATTCGTCGGCAGGTGATCTGGCCGACGCGCTTCGTCGTGCCGCGGCAGCGCATGGCAAGCACGAGGAGCGCACCGGCGAAGCAGACGCCAACTGGCCGGATTGGTACGCCGAATACATGGTGCGCGAGCAGGCGGGCGAAGAGCTGCCTACCTAGTCGACGGCCACCTCACGTGTGCGCCTCCGCGTCGCGCCCCACAACCCGACACCGATGCCGACGACGGCGCCGCCGAGGCCGACCAGGCGTTCGGACTTCTTCAAGTCCTGGTACACGCTCAGCCCACCGAGAAGGTCGGCGGCGTCGGCGCCGCCGGAGGCCAGGAACCAACCACGGGTATTTCTGCCACGCACGGCTGCCACGGTGAGCAGACCACCGATGAGGGCGTCGCGGTAACCCATGGAATACAACAGGAGTCGGTGCGTGCCGGTCGGCTCGTCGGGCGAGCCCCACAGCTTGTTCGCCTTGATGGGGTCGACGAGGAATGAGATTCCCGAGGCAAGGCGGATGCTGCCCACCAGCAGCGCGACGCGGTCGATCGACATGGCTCGCAGCGTATGCCGCGAGCGGCTCGGCGCGGGCCAAGTTCGGCTTCGCAGTCGGGCAACCGGGGCGCCACGACGCAGCAATGACAACTACACTCCGGAACTGCCGATCTGTTGAGTGTTTCTGTACTCCTTCAAGGGGGATGTCATGGGTCTCATGGACAAGCTCAAGGGTGAACTCGTCGACATCATCGAATGGTTCGACGACACCAGATCGACATTGGCATGGCGGTTCCCCCGCTACCAGAACGAGATCAAGAACGGCGCCGAGCTGATCGTGCGCGAGGGCCAGCAGGCCGTGTTCGTCTACCGCGGCCAGATCGCCGACAAGTTCCCGCCGGGCCATTACCAACTCGTGTCCGAGAATCTCCCCATCCTGTCGACGCTTCAGGGTTGGCCGCACGGGTTCCGGAGCCCATTCCGCAGCGAGGTCTACTTCATCAACAGCAGGCCGGTGACCGATCTGCGCTGGGGCACGCCGTCGCCGGTAACCGTGCGCGACCCAGACTTCAAGATGGTCCAGGTCCGCGCAAATGGGCTCTGCGTGCTGCGCATCGCCGATCCCGAGGTCTTCCTTCGTGAGGTCATCGGTACCGATTCGACAGTCACGACGGAGGAGATCGCCGAGTTGCTTCGGCGGATCATCACCCTCGCCTTCTCGGACATGATCATGGCGACCGGGCTTGGCGTGATCGAGTTGCAGGGACGCCAGGTCGAGCTGTCCGACAAGTTGCGCGACTTCGTTCAGGAGCGCGTCGATGACGAGTTCGGTCTCAAGATCGACAGCGTCACCATGAACATCACGCTGCCCGAAGAGATCACGCAGGCGATGACGCGCGGCGTCGCCCGTGGCGTCGAGCAGGCGGGTTACCTCGACAACGTCGGCCCGATGGATCGCCTGCAACAGGGGGCGATGGCCGAGGCCATGGTCGAGGCGGCCAAGAATCCCGGCGGCGGTGCGGGCTCCTTCATGGGCGCAGGCTTCGGAATGGCGCTTGGCCAGCAGATGGGCAACATGATGGCGCCGCAGCAGCAGGGCGGATACGCACCGCCGCAGCAAGGTGGCTACCCGCCGCCCGCCGGACCGCCACCGCTTCCCCAGGCGCAGACGTTCCACGCAGAGATCAACGGTCAGGCCGCCGGGCCATTCACCATCGACCAGCTGCGGCAGTACGTCACGGCAGGGCAGCTGAACCCGAATTCCAACGTGTGGGCTCCAGGAACCCCGAATTGGGTTGCAGCGCAAACAGTTCCGGTGTTGTCCTCGTTATTCGGGCCGCCGGCTCCCCCGCCGCTGCCCCCGCGCGGGGCTCCCGCGTGACCCAGGGGCCACCCGGCCCTCCGCCAGGTCGGCCGCCGTATCCGCCGCAGCAGTACCCGCAACACCAGTACCCGCCGCCCCCGCCGCAGGGTTATCCGCCCCCGCCGCAGGGTTACCCGCCCCCGCCGCAGGGTTACCCGCCGCAATATCCCCCGCAGCAGTACCAGGCGCCGCCCCCGCCACCACAGCAGTCGGCTCCGCCTCCCCCACCTCCGCCCCAGCAGCGGGCGTCGTTGCAATCCACGGAGAAGACCCGCACCTATCCCTGCCACCAATGCGGCGCTTCGCTGGTGTTCGACCCGAGATCACAGCAGCTGAAGTGCCCGAGCTGCGGCAACGTGGTGCCGATCGTCGAGGATGCCGGACGCCAGGTGGTCGAACACGACCTGCGCTCAGCCTTCGGACAGCAGCGTGCGAACTCCGTTGCGCGCTTCGCCGGGACCGGTACCGAGGCCGCGCAGAAGGAGATCGTCTGCCAGAACTGCGGAGGGCACACCACTTTCACGGGAACACTGACCGCGACCCGGTGCCCATACTGTGCGACACCGATCCAGCGCGACGACGTCCATGACGCGCCCGACCGGCTGCCCGTCGATGCCGTGCTGCCGTTCCGTCTCGACGAGGCCAATGCCCGTGCGGAAGTGGACAAGTGGATCAACGGCCGGTGGTTCGCGCCTTCGGAGTTCAAGAAGTACAACGAGACCGGATCCTTCTCGAGCATCTACGTCGCCTATTTCACGTACGACGCGACCGCCGTCACCGACTACAACGGTGAACGGGGTGACAGCTACACCGTCGAGGTTGGGGACGGCGACGACCGCCGCACCGAGACGCGAACGGACTGGACCTACGTCAGCGGCCGAGTCACCAACACGTTCGACGACCTGCCCGTGCTGGCCAACTCCGGCCTCGACGAGCAGAAGATCAAGGCGCTGGAGCCCTGGCCGACGGAGCACGTCCGGCCGTTCTCTGCCGAGTACATCGCGGGCCACCTCAGTCGTACGTACGACTCGACGGTCGAGCAGGCCTTCGAAGTGGCGAAGTCGACGATGGAGAGCGTCATCGACCACACCGTTCGTCGTGACATCGGTGGCGACCAGCAGCGAGTGCACAACAAGAACACCACGTGGTACGACATGACGTTCAAACACGTGTTGCTACCGATCTGGCTGCTCACGGTCGTCTACGGCGGCAAGCCATTTCAGGTGTGCATCAACGGATTTACCGGCGAAGTCCAGGGCAGGCGGCCGTACAGCGCGGTAAAGATCGCGGTGACGATCACTCTCGCCGTACTCGTGGTCCTGGCCGTTTTGGTGGCGTTTGCCGCAGTGAAGGGACGATGACGATGATCCATTGGTTGATATTCCTGCTGGTGATCCTGGCGGTGGTCGTGGTGGGCGCCGTCGTGACGTTCGCGGTGATGCTGGCCCGCCGCAGCAAGGCCCAGCTCGCAGCTGGCGTTGAAGTCGTCCCGGGTATGCCTGCCGGTGCGCCGCCGGAGTGGGCAGGCCAGCACTCGCCGGAGGCGAAGATGCACCGCCGATTGACCTCATTGGCAAGGACTTTGGCGTCCGCTCCGCTCAGCGACGCGGCGTCGATCGAGCGCAAGGTCGGCGTCGAACAACGGCTGCAGGACCTCGACAGGCGCTTGATCGCGTTGGCCGTGGTGCCCGATGCAGCGCGTCGGGATGCCGTCGCCGCGCTGAACCCCGAGGTGGCTGCGGTCGAGGCTCAGATCGTTGCGTTGGCGACCGAGCCGGGTCTGGGCCAGGGTCAGTAGCCAGTCCGCACGCGTTGTCACATCCGGTGGCCCGGATGCGACAACGGGGTATGACGAAAATGAGCGCTTGCCCGCCGTCGCGGGCACTTTGTGTCGCCGTCGTGATGGCCGGCATGTTCCCTACGTTGACGAGTACGCCGCTTGCCGCCGCGAGCGCCTGTCCCGACGTCGAGGTCGTCTTCGCGCGCGGCACCACCGAACCTCCTGGCGTCGGCGGCATCGGGCAGGTGTTCGTCGACTCGCTTCGTTCGCAACTCAATGGGCGATCCGTCGGGGTGTACGCGGTCGACTATCCGGCCAGCAAGAACTTCGCCCAGAGCACGCCCGCCGGCGCCACGAACGCGAGCGCCCACCTGCGGTCGATGTCGGCGGGTTGCCCCGGCACCCGAATGGTTCTTGGTGGCTACTCCCAAGGTGCTGCCGTCATGGATCTGGCCACCACGGCCACACCCGAGGCGGCCGATCACGTCGCCGCAGTCGCGTTGTTTGGCGGACCGACGAGCAGTTTCTCCGACACGTTGTCCCCGGGGCCATTGCCCACGATCGGCGCCCCCTACGCCGCCAAGACCATCAACCAGTGCGTGCCAAACGATCCGATCTGCTTCGAGGGCGGCATGGACATGCGGGCGCACGGGGCGTACGTCCAGACGGGAATGGTCGCCCAGGCGGCCGCTTACGCCGCGGGCCGGCTCTAGGCCAACTCAGCCGAACCCGAATGCGAATCCGACCCCGGAGTCGTCGTCATCGTCAGGACAGGCCACGTCGACGTAGACGGTTGCGAAACCGGGCAGGTTCAGCACCCGCTGCCGCGCGGGACGCCGAGCCTACGCTTACTCGTGCGGTCGCTACCGCTGCGAGGAAGCAACCGAGGGCGGCCCAGCCCTCGACTCCGCTCAGCCCGTTCTTGGCGAGCAACAAAAGCGCAACGCCCGCAACGCATACCAACGCACCGGCAACGGCCGAACGAGCGCCTGCGGCCCGAACCGGCGCGTCCCACCACGGCAGCCGGCGATGCTCCAGAGGTGACAGCAACCGGAACGTCACTGCCATGACAATTGCGAACATCAATGCGCGCAGCGCGAGAAGCCCCCAGAACCCCTGTGCGTGAACGTCATACGCGTCCAGGCCGATCGCATGCAACGAAAACGTCGCGACCGCGATCGCCGGAATGTGCCACAGGTAGAGCGTCATCGCTCCTCCATTGCCGATCGCGACGGCGTGCCAAACGCGTGGTCGTGTGGCCCACCGCCGTATGGGAACCGCAACGGCGACGAACACACACGACACCCAGGTGCACTGCAGCGCGAGCAAGAGTGTCGGCGGCGAAACGTTGGACAGCCGTTCCGTGCCCGTCACGACGAGGGACACCTCGTAGGGCCCGGCGACGACGAGCGCAACCTGCGCTGCGAAGGCGGCCGTGGCCGCTAGCAGCGCGGCACGGGTTGTGATCAGGCCTCGCGCATAGGCGACACCGAGCACGACGGGAACCAGCCACACGATCACGAAGTTGAGAATCCCCGATTCCGGCGTGCCGACGGCGATCCGAATTCCGTCGACGGCCGCCGCCGCGGCTAGCAGACTCACCGTCACGGCGAGGACGACACGTCCACTGTGCATCCGCGTCAGCAGAGGCACGAACGCGAGAACCACGAAGTACACGCCGAGGAACCAAAGGAGCGCGACGCATTCGCGCCCGAGTCCGGCTGCCGACTCGGCACCAAGGGTCGTTCGCGTCACCAGAAGCCCGACCGTCCATGCCGCGAGGTACCAGAACACCGGCCGGCACAACCGCTGCGCACGCGTGAACAGCCATGCGCCCCAGGGTGTGCCAGTGCGCCAGCCGTATGCGCCCGCGGCGCCGCCAGCCAGGAAGAATAGCGGCATCACCTGCGCCACCCACGTGATCGGGGTGATGGCGGGGATCTCGCCGAGCAGGTTGCCGATTCGAAGCCCGCCCGAGTCGATCGTTGCGAGGAGCAATGCGCAGTGCCCGAACATCACGACCACCAACGCCGCGAGCCGTGCCACGTCGATCGCACGATCGCGGTCGGGTGCGACGGTTGCCGTGGCCATACCCGCTTCGGGCATCGACTTTGCAAGTGACATGCCTTCAGCATCCTCGGCGTAGGCCGGTGTTGCATGAGTAGGACTACGTGTCGGCATCTTCGCCGCTTGGTACCGTCGGCCGGTGACCGCCGAGCCAGCCTCGCGGGAGATTTCGCGTCAGGCGTTCCTCCGAGGGGCGATGGGTGCCGCGGCGGCGGGGCTGCTGGTGGGTTCGTGCCGGTCCGCCGCACCACCGCCTCCGCCTGCGACTGTGCCTGTGCCGACGCCGCCAACGGTTGCCGGCCCCAAGGACTGGGCCGCCCTGAACGACGCACTTGACGGCGGCGTCGTGCTGCCGTCGAGCAGTGAATACGCCGCGGCCAAGGCCGTGTTCAATGCCCGCTTCGTCGATTCGACGCCCGCCGCGATCGTCGCCGTGGCGTCGAACGACGACGTCCGAAGGGCCATGGCATTTGCGGCGGACACGCACATCGACGTCGCCGTCCGGGGCGGCGGGCATTCCTACGTCGGCGCCTCTTCGGCAAGCGGTGCGATGATCATGGACCTTCGACGGCTTCCTGGCGGAATCGTCGTCGATGACGCGACTGGTCTGGTGACGGTTTCGTCTGCGGCACTGCTGAACTCGGTACACGAAACCCTCGACCGATCAGGACGGACGATTCCCACGGGAAGCTGCCCGACCGTCGGCGTCTCGGGGTTGACCTTGGGCGGAGGACTCGGTCCCGAGGCTAGATCCCTGGGTCTGACGTGTGACGCCCTCGAGTCGGCGGTCGTCGTGCTCCCGAGTGGTGACGTCGTCACCACAGCAGCCGACGACCATGCAGATCTCTTCTGGACCCTCCGGGGCGGCGGCGCCGCGGTGGGCGTCGTCACCTCGTTTACGTTCCGCAGCTCGCCCGCCGCCAGCCGGGACGTCGTCAGCCTCACCTTCCCGCAAGATTCTGCCGCGCAGGCAATTCAGGCATGGCACACGTGGATCAGTGCAGCCGATCGAGCGCTTTGGAGCATGGTCAACCTATCGATGGGCGCGCCTTCGGGCCGGTTCACCATCGTGCTGGCGACTCCGGAAGGTGACGGTCCACGCCGAGCGACCAACCTCGCCGCGGCCATTGGAGTGGCGCCGCTGAGCAGCCGCAACCGGACGCTCAACCCGATGGCATTCGTCGACTACTTCGCCGGTGGCCCCGCCGCCGTGAACCCGCGCGCATTCGTTGCGGGTTCCGACATCATCGGCGAAATGACCTCGGACGCAGCAGATTCCATCGTGGGTGCGACGACTGCAAGGCCCCAGAGCGTTGGCTCCGCGACGGCAGTGATCGAGTCGCTCAGCGGAGCGGTGAACGACGTCGGACCGGGCGAAAGTGCATTCCCGTGGCGGCGATCGGCGGCCTGCATCCAGTGGTATGTCGAGACGCCTACACAGGAACGTCTCACCGCGGCCACCGCATGGCTAGCCGACGCGCACGAAGCCGTAGGGGCGAATTCGGTGGGCGGCTACGTCAACTACGTGGAGGCGTCGACCCCAGCCGCGCGCTATTTCGGCACAAACCTCACCAGACTCCAGACGATCCGGCAGCGTTATGACCCGGATGCGGTGATGTACTCGAGTTTCGGCTAGGAACTGCTTCTTGAGATCGGTAGCTGCCGCAGAGTCGTGGACTTGTCTGCGTCGACGAAGGGAGACGATCATGAGGCGAGCAATGGCGTCGATGGCGACTACGGCACTGTTGACCGGCGGCCTAAGCCTGGCTGGTCTTGGGGTGGCAGGCACAGCGCACGCATGCAACGGCACGTTTGGGCCATGCGGCTACGGGCCCAATCGATGGTGCCCAGGGGACTCGCTCTACATCGACCGCGGCGGGCCCTACCAGGGTGTCGAGTGGGACATGAACGTCTGCCACACGTGGTACCGGGTGGCTCAGGGGGCGGGCAACGTTCCGACTGGGCCGCACAACCTCAGCGACGTATGGGAGGGAGCCGACCCTCCCCCTCCTGCTGCGCCTCCCCCGCCACCGCCGCCCGGGCCGCAATTGCCCCCTGGGATGTGCTGGGCGATGTGGATTCCGGCGCCGTGCCCCAACGGCTAGACGGGTTGTCGCCGTCGCGGCGCGGGTTTCTTGGCTCGAACCAAGAGACCGATCCGGCGTTCCCGGCGTGGCGTAATTTCCATCACGGGAAGTCCGCAGCCGAGGGAGTCGAGGTCAGAGGCCTGCATCGGATGTCATCACAGGCCGTACCAGCCCCACGCCTAGGTAGTCGGAGAAAGAGCGCCGGACAAAGCAGGTAGTTCGGCACGGGATCAGGCGCAGCGCAGTCGGGCCACCATCAGAGTCATGACCCGGGACCACTCGCCATACGAGGAGGCCCTGGCGCGACTGCCCAGCGCATACAACCAGGCACTGCGGTGTTCCGATTCCGGGATGTCTGATGACGAGATTTGTCGGCAACTGGGCGTCGAGCCAGAATCCCTACCGTCACTGCTGGACCTTGCGCACAGAAAACTCCGCAACGAGATGGCGCGTGAATGAACCCCCGGAGGCTAGCTCGGCTAATGGACGGCACGCTTGCACGCAGCATGGCATAAGTGGTGAGCGCAATTAACGTTCACGTAGAGACATTTGCCGGCGCTCAGCTAACATTCACCCCCATGGGCGGCGACTGGCCTCTAACGGGACGTGACGAAGAATTCGGAATGATCTCCGAACTGGTCGCAAACGCCGAGTACCGCGGCATCATTCTGGCAGGCAAGCCGGGCGTCGGGAAGTCACGACTGGCCCGCGACGCCGTTGCTGCAGCCGCCAACAAGGGTTGGAGCGTGCGCTACGTCGCCGCGACCGCCAGCGGTCGTTCGACTCCTTTGGGTGCATTCGCACAGTGGACCGACGACGTCGACGGGTCACCACTGATGTTGGCGCGCAGGGTGATTGGCGCACTGACGGCAGGAGTAGATGGGTCTGGTCTACTGGTGTTCATCGACGACGCACACTTGCTCGACGAGCTGTCCGCGTTAGTCGTCCATCAGCTGGTGATGCAGCAAGCGGCCGTGGTGATCGCTACCGCCCGCAGCGGGTTACCTGCACCCGACGCCATGACCGCCCTCTGGAAGGACGGACACCTCCGACGAGTAGAACTTCAACCGCTCTCCCGGCGAGAATCCGAGGAATTGCTCGAGCACGTCGTCGGAGTTCCGCCCGACCAAGACTGCGCCGATCGGATGTGGCGGCTGACGCAAGGAAACGTACTATTCTTGCGGCAACTGGTGGAGCAGGAGCACGCCGCCGGTCGGCTCGACCGCAACCGCGACCGCTGCCGGTGGCTCGGTAGTCCCGAGATATCGCCGTCGCTCGTCGAACTGGTGGAGCACCAGATTGGCACCGTCGTCGCCGAAGTACGCGATGTCGTCGACCTCGTAGCGGTCGCCGAACCCGTCGACTGGGGCTGCCTTTCCACCCTGGCGGCCCGACCGGCCATCGAGGAGGCCGAACAGCGCGAACTCATCAGAACGTCGAACGACGCCGTGTACGTCGGGCACCCGATGTACGGCGAGGTTCGGATGAAGAAGTGCGGCCCGTTGAGGCTGCGACGCCTGCGTGGGCTCGTCGCTGCTGCCATGAAGGACGGCTCCGGGCCTGCCAATGCCGTTCGCAGAGGACTGCTTTGGCTGGAGTCCGACTTGCCTCGGGATCCCGACGTGTTGGCCTCGGCGGCCAAGGCGGCGAGTTCGTTGCTCGACTACGACCTCGCGGCGCGGCTCTCCAGGGCCGCGCACGAGGCTGGCGTCGGAGTCGAAGCCCGCGTGGCCCTTGCCTACAACCTCTTCATGTCGCAGAAGGGCGAGGACGCGGCGGAGGTGATCGACAGCATCGCCACCGACGAGGTGTCGGAGTCTGCCTTCATCAACGACGTGGTCCTCCGCGCGGCGAACCTGATGTGGACGCTGCGCTCACCGCAGGAGTCTTGGCGCGTCATCGACGAAGCGCTAGAGCACGCGACGGGAGCCAGGACCGGCCAGTTGCTCGCCTTTCGTGCGAACCAACTGGTTCTGGCTGGCCGACCAGCAGACGTGGTCGAGATGATCGCCACCGCCGACTACGGGACGCTCGACGGCTACGGCCAGACGGTCCGCCTATGCGCCGAGACGGCCGCCCTTTCCGAGGTGGGCCGTACAGACGATGCGGTGGCGACGGCCGCTGAGTGCCAGCAGGTGCTGGAATCGTCACAGCAGGGAAGCTTCCTGAGCGGAACACTGGCCGAATTCCACACCTTCGGACTTGCCTTCTCTGGCCGTATCCCCGAGGCGATCAGGGTCGCCGAACACCATCGCCGCGAATGCATGGCCAGGCCAGCCACTGCCCGCCTGATGGCCGCCGCAGTCGTCGGGGCCGTAGCGCTCGCCTCAGGCGACCTTGCCGCCGCGGTGCGAGGGTTACCCGTTGGGATCGCCTCCGAGGAAGTCGATCTGGTCGTCAACAGCTTCTACCGGTTCCTGCTGCTCCGCACTCAGGCGCTCGCCCGGCTGGGCGACGTCGGGGCGGCAGAAGAGGCCAAGCGACTCGCCAACGCAGAGCGTCACCCCGCCTACGCCTTGGTCGAGTCCAACGCGCTATTGGCCGATGCGTGGCTCGCGGCTGCGCGCGGACGCCTGATCGAAGCACGCCAATTCGCCAGCCTCGCAGTGGAATTCACCCGCGAGCACGGACAACTCGCTCGCGAGGTGCTCTGCCTGCAGACGCTGGTCCAATTCGACGATTCGTCGGTGTCCGAGCGGCTGGTGGAGTTGACCAACCTCGTCGAGGGACCCAGGGCTCCATTGGCGGCGCGATACGCACGCGCGCTCGAGGCCGACGACGCGGATCAACTCGAATGCGCATCAACGGATTTCGAGACAATGGGCGATCTCCTGGCTGCCGCAGACGCTGCCGCCCACGCTGCAACGTCGCACCGCCGTGCCGGACGCAACGGCAGCGCGATGACGGCCGCAGCCCGCGCAGGCGATCTCGCAGGCAGGTGCGGAGGCGCCACCAGCCCGGCGATCGTCGGGTCCCGTCTCGTGCTGCCCTTCACCCGCCGCGAACACGAGATCGCCATGATGGTCGCCGAGGGCCTCAATACCCGTGAGATCGCCGATGCGCTGAAGCTGTCGATGCGCACCGTCGAGGGCCACATCTACCGAGCCAGCTGCAGGGCAGGCGTGGTCAAGCGCTCAGAGCTTGCCGGCGTGGTTAGGAAGTTGACCGCGCACACCGAATCGGCGTAGTCGACACCCGAGGGGTTGGGAAGCGGGCCACGTCATGTGGACGCCGATGCCGCCAGCACCTCGACGCCCGGCTCGGTGTCGAGCACCTCGCGTTTGAACACGAGCATGTACCCGAAGTAGATGCCGCCAGCCACGATCAGGCCGAGGACCACCAAAGCGGGAACGGAGGCGTCGCCGGGAGTGACAAGCGCAACGAGCGCGAGGATTACCCAGATCAAGGCCGCGTAGGCAACCGGCAGTTCGAAACGGCCGAGGCTGAATCCCCCCTCCTTGCGGTCGAGCCGCTTGCGCACCGCAAGGTAGAGCACCACCGTCGCCCCGTAGATGAGGGCGGGCAGGATCGTCCCGCCAATGATCAATTGCAGCAACGCTTCTCCGGGTAGCGCGACCATGAGGACGACACCCACGACCAGGATGAGGATCGTCGCAGGCACCGGGGTCTGGGTGCGATGGTTCACCCTGCTCATCAGCCCGTGCGCCGGCAACCGTTTGTCGCGCGCCATGGCGAACACCTGTCGAGAACACGCGGTCATCACGACCATGCCCGCGCCGAACATCGCTATTGCTATGCCCGCCAATAAAATTCGTTCGGCAACGGGCCCTAGCTGGCTACGGATGATGGCGGCGACGGGCGATCCGCTGGCGCTGACGGACGGAATGTCCTTGATTGCGACGGTGAGCGCGATGAGAAAGAGCAGTCCCAACACACCTGCCGCCAACACCGAGGAGACGATCGCCCTCGGGACGCTCCGGAACGGATCCTTTGCCTCTTCAGCCAAATTCGCCGCAGAATCGAAGCCCACCAAGGTGGTAAGGCCCATGATCATTCCGGCCATCAGTCCGCCGCCGATGGCGAAGTAGTCGCTCGCGTCAGCGGTGATGCCACGCGAGGCGAGATTGCCTAGGTCGCCACTGCCGGTGAAGGCCACTACGGCACCGAGCCCCACGATGAGGATGGCGACGATCGCCAACTCCAGACCTACCGAGACCGAGGTGAACAGTCCGAGCAGGCGGGTCGAGAGGATGATGAGTACGGCCTGCACGATCATGATCGCGATGGTGAGCACACGCGCCGTGTCCTCGCTCTCTTGAATGCCGAGCAGCGGCATCAACGCCTGACTGGCCAGTGCGTTGTCCATGGCCACCACGCCGGTCGCGAGGTACCAGAAGGACAGCCACCCGAAGAACCAGCCGATCCTGGGGTTCGCCAGTCGTGAGGCCCATTGGTAGGCCGAGCCAGTGAGCGCGATGCGGGCCGCGAATTGGGCGACGACCAGGGCCACCAACGTCTGCCCGATCGCCGCGATGACCCACAGCCAAATGCCCACGGGGCCCGTCGTTTGAAGGAGATTGTCGTAGGTGGCAAAGATTCCGACTGCCACCGAGATGAACGCGAATGAAATGGCGAATACCTGGAACGAGCCGAGGGTCCGCTTCAGCTCCGCCGGATATGCGCCCTCTTGATACCCCTCGTCCGCACCCGCGGGAGTCACCACGTTCTCTGCCGTCATGGTCATGTCCGATCCGTCGTGGCGAGCGTCGGGGGAACAGTAGCGGACCAACCGCTCAGAATATTGTCGATTGCGTAATACCGTTTGCGCACGGCACGGTAGCGCGCGGTGCGGGGGTGTGATGGCGTTCGCTGTCGGTGAGCGTGGCGTTCACGCGGCCCGTCCGGTCAGTCGGCGGGTTTGACGCCGAGTTCGTCAAGCAGGCGACGGACGCGTTGCTCGATGTCGTCTCGGATCGGGCGTACGGCATCGACACCCTGCCCAGCCGGGTCGGGTAGCTCCCAGTTCTCGTACCGCTTGCCGGGAAAGAACGGGCAAGCGTCCCCGCACCCCATCGTGACGACGACGTCGGCGGCCCGGACGATCTCGTCGGTCCAGGGCTTGGGATATTCGCGGGTGATGTCGATGCCGACCTCGGCCATCACCCGCACCGCGGAAGGGTTGACCTCGTTGGCGGGTTCTGAGCCGCCGGACCAGGCCACGCCTCGATCTCCGGCAAGGTGGTTGAAGTAGCCCAGCGCCATCTGCGAGCGACCCGCATTGTGTGTGCAGAGGAACAGCACGCTCGGCTTCGCATCGGAGATCCTGCCTTCCAACGGATCTGGGCGATGGATAGGCGGGGAACCGGGACTCTCGCTCAACGTGGACTCCGTTGATCGGCGGGACGGGCATCGGGATCTTGCGCAAAGACGTTGTCGTCGGTGATCGCGATGGGATACAGCGCGACGACGAACGCCAGTCCGACTGCAGCGCCGGCGACCTGAGCGGCGATGAATCCCGGCGTGGAGCTTGGCGCGATCCCCGCGAACGTGTCGGAGAAGATACGACCAACCGTCACTGCGGGATTCGCAAACGCGGTGCTGCTGGTGAACCAATAGGCGGAGCAGATGTATGCACCGACCGCTCCCGCGGCTAGTGCGGCCCGGCCGCTGCGAGCCAGCGAGAAGACGAGCACGATCAGACCAGCAGTGGCGACGACCTCGCCGACGAGATGGCCTGCCGTGATGCGGTCCTTGGTGGCCAACTCGAACGCTCGACGGTCGAACATGACATTCGCCACCACTGCACCGGCCACGCCACCCAACGTCTGTGCGCCAATGTAGGAGACGACGTGGCTGCCGCTGATGCCGGCGCCCCCGCGCCGTCCGAGCAGCCAATCCGCTACCGACACAACCGGATTGAAGTGTGCACCCGAAACCGGTTCGAACATCAGGATCAATACGGCGAGGCCGAACGCGGTCGCCGTGGAATTCTGCAGGAGTTGCAATCCGACGTTGTCAGGCGAAAGTCGTTGCGCGGCGATCCCCGAGCCGACGACGATCGTCACGAGCAATGCGGTGCCGGTGAATTCGGCGAGCAGACGGCGCTGCAGCGGCACGGGTCCTTTCATCGAGTCAGCAGCAGCCAGTGGCTGCAGTGCCGCAGCAGACGCCGCGTTCGGCAGTGCCGGTCTCGGCATGCTGCGGACTGGTGCCGAAGGTGTCCGAGTCGGAGAGCACGGTGTAGACCTCCCACTTCTCCCCCGCGGGCCCGGTGACCCAGACCTTGTCTTGAGTCGCGAAGCAGCACGTGGTGCCGATCTCCTCGTCGGTGAACAGTCCCTCGCTGCTCAGACGGGCGATCTCGGCGTGCACGGTCTCGCTGGATTCGACCTCGACGCCCAGGTGGTTGATGGTGCCGCCCTGGCCAGGGTTCTCCAGAAGAACCAGCTTTAGCGGAGGCTCGGCGACGGCGAAGTTCGCGTATCCGGGCTTGACCTTTGCGGGCGCCGTGGCAAAGAGCTTGGAGTAGAACGTGATTGCCTCGTCGAGGTCATCAACGTTTAGGGCGAGTTGCATCCGGGCCATTTCGAGCCTTTCTACCTATGTGACTTATGTCGAATCACTGCTGCACTTCAGATTGCCTACCTTTTTGACTTATGTCAATGCAGTTGCCCATACTGGTTTCGTGCCCAAGACGCTGCCGACCATCGACATGACCGCCCCCGTGTGCTGCGCGCCGGTGGCCGCCGGACCGATGAGCGACGACGCCGCACTCGAGGTCGCGCTGCGCCTCAAGGCGCTTGCCGATCCGGCACGGGTAAAGATCATGTCGCTGTTGTTCAGTTCCGCGGCGGGCGAGGAGAACAGCGGTGACCTCGCGGAGCTCCTTGGGCTGACGGAATCCACCGTCAGCCATCACCTTGCCCAGCTTCGTCGAGCCGGCTTCGTCGAATCGGATCGGCGCGGAATGAACGTCTACCACCGCCCGGGACGGGATGCCGTTGGCGCGCTGTGCGCCGTTCTCGACCCAGACTGCTGCAAGTGACTGCGGCAGAACAGGCCGACCGACCTACCAAGAGACCGGAAGCGCGTTGACGCCGTAGATGCTGTGGTCGTCCTTGGAGCTGAGGTCACAGGACGGCACCGCCAAGCGAAGCCAAAGCTCAAGTTGCCGCGACTCTTTCGATCGACCTCGAACTCTTCCGACTTGGCCACGAACTCGCCGTCCCAGATAATCGCCAGCACGAAACCCGTTCGCCTCCAAGCGTGAGATCCTCGGTGGCCACCCGCTCGACCTCCGCCTGCACGATCGACAGATACCGCATCGGCTCGTCGACGACACTGGCAACGAAGTTCGGGGCGTCCCTCCGCGCGAGCCGTTCGTACACGTCGCGGTGCCCTAGCAGCGTGATCGTGCCCAGCACAATCCTGTTGGCCGTCGTCTCGTGACCGGCTTACATCATGACGACGCCGTTGACGCGGCGGTCTCGCGGCTGAAGTTCCCCTGTGTCGACGTAGTCCGTCAGCAGTCGCGTCAGGAGGTCGTCGGCCGCCTCGGACTCCTTGCGTCCCATGGCCCGTCGACGGCAACTGCACTAAGGCTAGGTTCGACGTCGCGGACCGAGATGGCGTAGCTGTCGACACGAATCGGGACATCGGACGCGGGCAGGCGACGTAGGATTTTGCGGATGAAGCACGTTCTCGTCGTGTCTACCCTGTCTGTGGCGCTCGTGGCGGCAACCGCCGTGACTACCGCGCCGGTCGCCGCCGCGGACACCTTGTGCGGCAAGTCCAGCCGCGGAGCGTCGGTGTACGCAGGCAACGCAGACACCTCCTGCCAATTCGCGCTGAACACTGCCGAGGCGTACCACGCCTACGGAAACGGGTCGGAGCCGTTCAGCGTGTACAGCCCCGTCACTGGCCTGTCCTACACCATGACGTGTACCGTCGCCGGCTCGGTGTGTCAGGGCGGCAACAATGCCCTCGTCTACTTGCGTTAGCGCTGTAACCGTTGTGGCGCAAGGCAAGTGACCACTAGTGCGCGAGCGAGCCGAGCAGCGAACATCAGGACCAACGTTCGCTGATCACCGAAGTGATCGTCTAGTACAGTCGAGCGGCCTGCACGAAGGCTCGACGCTCTGGCTGGTTCCGTACTGATCTTTGGCCATGAAGCCAAGCAGTCGATAGGGGCCGCCATCGGCACCGGGATATGCGGGATCAACGGCCATCGTGCGCCGAGACCAGGCAGTATCGAGCGAGGAGCATCGCCTAATGCGTGATTCGCGACAAAGACGAAGCTCAGGTGTCTCCCGGTTGCCGTTCAGGTTGACCGGCACTGCCAAGTACCGCAGTATCTGAACAACACCTGAACATTGCGAGTGATTGTCTGATGGCTGACTTCGCGAAACCGCTGGCTCCCCATCACCAGCGGGTCAAGACGAGTTGCCATCACAGAACCCACGAGCGCGCTGGGAACCGGAGCCAAACGAGTTGAACGTTCGATGTTCGTTTCTGTCAGTCATTCCGCTGGTCGCAGCACTCATGTCCGCCCCAATAGCCAGCGCTGATCCGCTGGAGACGATTCCGGGAGCGGACGCCGCGATCGCCAGGGCGGAGAGCATCCTCGGCACGGATCGGTTCGGCCACTACGGATGTGAGGCCTTCGTCGCCTTCGCGTTCGGTGTGCCGCAGGCGAAGTACGGCTGGGACGGTGCTTCCGAGACGATGTACCAGACCCTCCTGAAGCAAAGCCAGATCCACACTGACACGAATCCCCCGCGAGGAGCACTCGTCTTCAGCAGGGGGTCCGACGGTCCCCACATCGACATCGCCCGCGGTGACGGGACCTTTGTCTCTGGTGGCGTGCAAGGACTTTCGCGAGGGTACGGCGACGGGCACGAGATCCAGATTCTGCACAGCGCCAATGTCGGCAAGAACTGGGTCTATCGCGGCTGGAGTCTTGGCTATCCCCCATAGCTCGGGTCTGACGTCTAGTAGCGATCGAGCGGCAGGCAGAGGTTGGTGACGGGATTCCAGACGAAGATACCGGCTCGAAAAGGCTGAGCTAGGAATCTTCTATGGCTGCGCCCAAGAGGGAATTGGTTGCACAGGAACGTAACCCACTGCCTCTCGAACCTTGAGTGCGAGCGCGGACGCGGTCGGATGCCGCCGATCGTGTTCCTTCGACAAACCCGTTGATACGACGTCGTCGAGACTTTCGGGAACACTTGGCTGCCACACTGAGGGCGTGGGCGGCACCATGACAGGGTGCCCGCCGATTTGCTGCTCGACGTTACCGGGATAGGCGTCAGCTATCGACCACTCTGAAATCTCAGAGGACGCGAGAAACTCCAAGCAGCGTCAACCACGCAGAGGGCCGCGCAGCGGTCACAATCCGTATCGCCGCGATCAAGACCTGGGGGGCGGGTCAGGATTTCTTACGCCTGAAACTTCGGTACATCTTCCGGAAACCTGAATCTTATTCACTTTCCTTGATCGGCGCCGACGCGCAGCCAACAAGGAGGGAATCAGATGAGCGAGAAGTATCACTTGCCCAATACCGCGACGATGCAGGAGATCGCGGCGGCGTTGCGCCAGGACGGGTTCGTCATCGTCGACGACCTGGTACCGCCGCAGCTGATGGATCAGATCGCCGAGGAACTCGACGACTACATCGACGACACCCCCAACGGTCGCGATGACTTCGTCGGACGGCTCACCCGCCGCACCGGCGCACTGATCGCCCGTTCGCCGGCCTCGCGGAAACTGGTGATGCATCCCCTGGTGCTCTCCGTTGCCGGAGAGATGCTCAAGAAGGCCACCGCCTACCAACTGCACCTGACCCAAGTCATCAGCGTCTACCCCGGCGAGACCGCCCAGCCGCTGCATCGCGACGAGCTCGCCTGGGACTTCTTCCCGTTCCCCGAGGACTACGACGTGCAGTGCAACACCATCTGGGCGATGACCGACTTCACCAAGGAAAACGGCGCAACCCGAGTGATTCCCGGCTCGCACAAGGTCTTCGACAAACAAGGCTCGGACTACACCGAGGCCGACGAAGCACGCGCCGTCATGACCAAGGGCTCGGTGTTCTTCTACACCGGCAAGGTCTACCACTCCGCAGCACCCAACAACTCCGACATGGTCCGCCAGGGCATCAACATCACCTACGCCGTGGGCTGGGTCCGCCAAGAAGAAAACCAATACCTCTCCACCCCACTAGAAATCGCCAAAACCCTCGACGACGACATCCTCAAAGTCATGGGCTACCAAATGGGCGGTCTCGCAATGGGTTACCTGAGCGATTTCCTCGACCCGCTCGCGGCCGTCAGGCCCGAGCTCGGCGGTCAGCAGTACGACTTCGCCGCGCTCACCCAGACTGCCGGCCATGTCGACAGCGACGGGCAGAACATGTTCTACGACGCCATGGTCAATGCCGAAACCCCCGACCCCGTAAAGGAATCCGTCTAATGGCAATCTCCTACAGCAATCCAGAGGTCGGATACCTCGACCAGACCACGTTCAAGAAGCTGGGCTTCACGCAGAATGTCTGGGCGGGCGACACGCTCTATCTCTCCGGCATCGCACCGTTCACCGGTGGCGACCCCGAGTTCGTCGTGCACGGCATCGGCTCGATGAAGGAGCAGACGGTCTTCATCCTCGACATTCTCCAAAAGCTGCTAGAGGCAGAGGACTTGACCTTCTCGAACCTCGTGGCACTGACGGTCTATGCCACGAGCGCCAAGGAGTTCTTCGAAGTCGCGCCGCTCATAGCCGAGGCCTTCGGCGACGAAGCCCCGAGCCAGACACTCGTCGGCGTCACCGAACTGGCGCACCCCGAACAGCGGATCGAGATCACTGCGATCGCCGTCAAATCCTGATTCCGCGTTACCCATTGCGCAGAAGGAGAAATCCACGTGAGCGAGAAGTATCACTTGCCCAATACCGCGACGATGCAGGAGATCGCGGCGGCGTTGCGCCAGGACGGGTTCGTCATCGTCGACGACCTGGTACCGC